>LNFM01005931.1_pt1 | contig 66411 bp, 56 predicted proteins | sample 596031 | NCBI WGS metagenome assembly LNFM01 (sample SAMN04254537, study PRJNA301005) | activated carbon metagenome | isolation source: dual media filters at the Ann Arbor, Michigan drinking water treatment plant | place: USA: Ann Arbor
ACAGCGGGATGAACAGCAGCGTCTCCGGGATCAGGTAGGTCAGGAACACGCCGGTCGCCAGCGCCTGGCTGCCCCAGAAGCGCATCCGCGCCAGCGCGAAAGCGGCGAGCGTGGAGATCACCATGGTGATCAGCACGACGCAGACGGTGATCTTCACGCTGTTCCAGAAGAACACCAGGAAGGTCGGATTGCCGAGGATCGCCGCGTAGTTCTCCAGCGTCGGGTTGCGCACCAGCCAGGGGTTGCCCGACAGGTTCGCCACCTCCGCGCTGGTCTTCAGGCTGGTGATGAACATATAGACCGGCGGCGCCAGGAAGATGATGGCGGCGAAGATCAACGAGATATACGCCGTCCACAACGCCCAGCGGCGTTCGGAGGAGAGGCTGCCGGCCTTGTGGTAGATGCCGGGCAGGTCGCGCGTGGCGGTCGAGGTGCTCATCACGCTTCTTCCTTGTTGCGGCGCGTGACACCGCGCAGGACGAAAAAGGCGAAGATCGCCAGCAGCGGGAACATGAACAGCGACACGGCCGCGCCGCGCGGCACGTTGCCGGACAGGATGCCCACCTGGAAGGCGTAGGTGGCGAACACATGCGTCAGGTCGCGCGGCCCGCCATTGGTCAGCACGCGGACGATGTCGTAATTGGCAAAAGTGACGATCAGGCTGAACAGCACGGTGATGCTGATGATGTTCCGCATCATCGGCAGCGTGATGTAGCGCAGCCGCTGGAAGCCCGTGGCGCCATCGATCGCCGCGGCCTCATACAGTTGGTCCGGCACGGATTTCAGTGCGGCCAGGTACATGATCATGAAGAAGGGCGCACCGTACCAGACGTTCACGATGATGACGGAGATGCGCGCCCACCACGGCTCGCCCAGCCACGGCACCGATGGCACCGCGAAGACATTGAGCAGATAGTTGATCGAGGAATAGCTCGGGTCGAACATCCACCACCAGCCGAGCGTGGACAGCGCCGGCGGGATGACCCAGGGGATCAGCAGCATGCCGCGCCATTTGCGCTGCCCCTTGGCGGGGATGTCGTGCAGCATGTGCGCCAGCCAGAAGCCGATCAGCGCCTTCAGCAGCACGGCGCTGACGGCGAAGATGCAGGATTGCAGAATCACCAGGTAGAAGGTGTCCGTGTCCAGCAGGATGGCGAAGTTCTCGAGGCCGATGTTGCGCACCATGGTGCGGTTCAGCGTCGAGAGATACATGGCATAGACGGCGGGGTAGGCGACCAGGCCGCCGATCACGATGATCAGCGGCAGGGTCATCAGGAAGGCGATCGTGGATCGCCGTCGCGTGAAGCGTTGCAGGGACGTGACTCCCACGCTCCGACCCGCCAGTGCGCTGCCATCGGCTGCCATACATCGTCTCCCCATCAACCAGCCGACAAAAGGGCGGGGCGCCGTGCTGCGCCCCGCCCTGCCTCAACCCGACTCAGCCACGCGCGAAGTTGCGCAGCTCGCGCTCGGCCCAGGTCAGCGCCTGGTCGATCGTCTCGCCACCCTGGGCGACACGGGCGACCAGCTTGGTGTTGATCGCCTGGTTGTAGGCCTGCACCGCGATCTCCGCCGGCGCCGGGGCGAAGGCGACGGATTGCGTGGCGTTGTGGTGCGGCTTCAGCGGGTAGTTGTAGACCACGCCGGTGGGCGGGCCTTCCGTGCGCCAGATGTCGAAATTCGCCATGGTGCCGAAGGGCGGGATGTCGTAGCCGCTGCTCGTCGTCGTCTGGCGTTCGGCGGAGGTGCGGTCGGAGAGGAATTCCAGAAGCCCCTTGGCCGCCGTCTTGTTGCGGCTGAACGACCAGATGCCCCAGAAATACGGCAGGTAAGGCGTGAAGCGCCCGGCCGGGCCGGCCGGCATCGGGAAGGTCCAGCACTTTTCCGCCACCTGCGGCGCATCGCGCTTGGCCACCGCCCAGGTGGAGGGCGGGTTGAAGATCAGCGCGGAGCGGCCGGAGATCAGCGCGCGGTTGTTGCTGGCATCGTCCCACGCCCAGACATCATTCGGCAGGAACCGCGCCAGCTTCACCAGGTATTCCAGGCCCGCGCGCACGCCGGGGTCGCGGCGCACTGTGACAGTGCCGCTTTCGTCGATGAACTTGGCGTTGTAGCTGCGGAACAGCGCGCCCACCCAGTCCACCGCATCGGTGAAGCTGCCCATCGGCAGGCCGAAGGAGAAGCCGGCGGCATGGCACTTCTCGGCGGCCGTCAGGAATGTATCCCAGTTCCACTGATCGACGCCCGGGCCGGTACGGTCCTCCGCCGGGTACATGGCGCGGACATCGAGGCCGGCATGTTCCTGCAGCAGGTCGAAGCGCGCCAGGCAGGGCTTCTGCTGCGTGCCGGATACGGCCGGGATGGCGCGCCAGGAGCCTTCCCGCTTGGCCAGGAACTCGGCGGCCGGGTTGATCGGGCCGTATTTCGCGACCAGGCGGCCGACCACGTCATCCACCGGCTCCAGCAGCCTGGCATGGGCGGATGGCTCCCAGGTCGGGAAGGACAGGATGTCGTGGCCGCTGCGGGCCTGGGCCTGGGCGGCGATGGTCAGCAGGTTCTGGTTGCCGACGGAGGTGATGAAGTCGACCTGCACGTCGACGCGATTGTTGCGGCCCCATTCGGCGCAAAGCTCGCGCATGATGCCATTGCCGGCCGGAACCCAATGGTCCCAGAAGCCGCAGCGTAGCGTGGTGGTGGCCTGGGCGTGCACCGCGGGCGCCGCAAGCGTACCCCCCGCCACCGTGGCCAAGGCACTGGCGCGCAGCACATCGCGCCTGGTCATCCTGTCGAATGCCATCCGAACCTCCTCCCTCGCGGCCGGTTCTCCGGTCCGCCTTTGTCCCGAATGCAGGTTAGTCAGGCCATGACGAAGCTTGCAACAGTCCATGACGTTGCTTCGGCGATAGTTCTGCCCGCGCGCCCCAGGATCGGCACCCAGGATCAGCACCCAGGATCGGCACCCAGGATCGACCACACAGGATTGACCGCATGGCGTGCGCCGCAGGACCATGGCGCAATGGACAGCCAGAAATTCGACGTACTCGTCATCGGGGCCGGCATCGCCGGCGCCACCGCCGCGGCGCATTGCGCCGTCACAGGCCGCGTCGCCCTGATGGAGGCGGAGGAAACCGCCGGCTATCACAGCACCGGCCGGTCCGCCGCCATCTGGATCCAGAATTACGGCCCGCCCGATGTACGCCTGCTGACCGCAGCCTCCCGCGCCTTCTTCGCCGAACCGCCCGCGGGCTTTGCCAGCGCGCCGCTGCTGGCGCCGCGCCCCGTGGTCACGCTGGCGCCGGCCGACCAGGAAGACGCGATGCAGGCGATGCTGGCCACCGGCGAGGGGCTGGAGGCCCTGCCGCTTGCCGCCGTCGCCGCCATGGGGCCGCCGCTGCGCGATGGCTACGCAACCTCCGCCGCCATCGAGCGCGACGCCTTCGACATCGACGTGGCGGCCCTGCATGCCGGCTTCCTGAAGACGGCGCGGCTGGCCGGCGGTGCGCTCGCGCTGCGGTCCCGCGCCGGGCGGATCTGGCATGAGAAGGGCCTGTGGCATGCCGCAGCCAATGACGGCACCGTGTTCCGCGCACCGGTGCTGGTGAATGCCGCCGGTGCCTGGGGGGATGAGGTGGCCGCCCTGGCCGGCCTCAAGCCGATCGGCCTGCAGCCGAAGCGGCGCACCGCGCTGATCATCGACCCCGGCGCGCATGATTGCAGCCGTTGGCCGCTGATCGGCGATGCGGCGCACAGCTGGTATCTGCGGCCGGAGGCGCGGCGCAAGCTGATGCTGTCCCCGGCCGATGAGACGGATATGGCACCGCATGACGTGCAGCCGGATGAGATCGACATCGCCATCGCGATCGACCGCATGCAGCAGGCGCTGGATATCCCGGTGACGCGGGTGGAGCACCGCTGGGCCGGGCTGCGCAGCTTCACGCCGGATCGCAGCCTCGCCATCGGCTTCGACGCCCGGGCCTCTGCGGCGGGGGCGCCGGGCTTCCTGTGGATGATCGGCCAGGGCGGCTACGGCATCCAGACCGCGCCGGCCGCGGGGCGGCTGGTGGCGGGCCTGATCGCCGGGGCCCTGGCGGAGGACCTGCTGCCGGTGGTGCCGCTGGTGGACCCGAACCGCTTCGCACAGGTGCCGGCATGAGTATGGCGCTGCCGACCCACGCCGATGTGCTGGCGGCTGCCGCCCGCATCGCACCCCACATCATCCGCACGCCGATGCTGCGGCACGCGCTGCTGGATGCGCGCACCGGCGGCACCATCCTGGTGAAGCCGGAGCCCCTGCAACGCACCGGCAGCTTCAAGCTGCGCGGCGCCACCAATGCCGCGCTGCAAATGACGGCAGCGGCGCGCGAAGGCGGCGTGGTGACGCATTCCTCCGGCAATCACGGGCAGGCCATTGCCTGCGCGGCCGCGCTGCTCGGCATGCGCGCGCTGATCGCGATGCCGCAGGATGCGCCGGCCATCAAGGTGGAGAGCACACGCCGCTGGGGCGCCGAGATCACCTTCTTCGACCGCGGCACGACGGACCGGGAGGCGCTGGCCGAGCGCCTGGCCACGGAACGCGGCGCGACCATCCTGCCGCCCTTCGACCACCCGGACATCATCGCCGGCCAGGGCAGCCTGGCGCTGGAACTGTTCGCCGATGCCGCCGCCGCCGGCCTGGCGCTGGATGCGCTCGCCGTCTGCACCGGCGGCGGCGGGCTGATCGCCGGCTGCGCGCTGGCAGCCGAAGGTGCCTCCCCGGCCACGCGAATCTGGGCGGTGGAGCCGGAGGGGTGGGATGATACGCGGCTTTCGCTGGCAGCCGGCAAACGCATCGCCAATGATGGCGCGGGGGAGACGCTGTGCGACGCGCTGCTGTCCATGCGGCCCGGCGCGCTGACCTTCGCGGTGAACCAGCCGCGCCTGGCCGGCGCCGTGGTGGTGACGCCGGCGGAGGTCTTCGCAGCGATGCGCTTCGCCTTCGAGCATCTGAAGATCGTCGTCGAGCCCGGCGGCGCGGTCGCGCTGGCCGCGGTGCTGGCCGGCAAGGTCGAAACCCGCGGCCGCACCGTCGGCGTCGTGGTCAGCGGCGGCAATGTGGACCCGGCGGTCTTCGCGCGCGCCCTTGCCGCCTAAGAGACCGTTTGAGAACACCGGACGGGTCGGCTCCGCGGCGCTTTTCCGCCCCCGGCGCGTTGCCGGACTTGCCGATACAACCAGCATCGGCCGCATCCGGCGCCTTCCGGGGACGAAAAATCACCTGCGGATCCTCAGCCGCCGGCATTCTCAAACGGTCTCTAACCCGGCGGACCTGCCATCCGCCCGCGCTCGCTGCAGGCCCAGCCATGGCCATGCACGAGCCCGTCATCATGGTCGATCTCCTGCCGCGTCGTCGGCGCGGGCGGGCGATGGACCATGCGGCCGCGTTCGTTGCAGGCCCAAGCGTGGCTGTGCACCAGGCCGTCATCATACTGGTCGTGTGACATCTTCCTGTCTCCCTGGCTTCGTTCAGTGGACGGGTTCGGCGTCGTGGAACTGCGCCGCCTCGGTGCTGGTCGCCAGCGCCGTGGTGCTGGCGGTGCCACCGCTGGCGGCGGTGGCGACGGCGTCGAAATAGCCGACGCCGACCTCGCGCTGATGACGAATGGCGGTGAAGCCCTCGGCCTCGGCCGCGAATTCCGCCTGCTGCATTTCGGAATAGGCACCCATGCCGCGCTCGGCATAGCCACGGGCGAGCTGGAACATGGACAGGTTCAGGCTGTGGAAGCCGGCCAGCGTGACGAACTGGAACTTGTAGCCCATCGCCCCCAATTCACGCTGGAACCGTGAGGCCGCTTCCACGCCCATCTTGCGCTGCCAGTTGAAGGACGGGCTGCAGTTGTAGGCGAGCATCTTGCCTGGGAAATCGCGGTGGATCGCCTCGGCGAAGTCGCGCGCATCGGCCAGGTCGGGGTCGGAGGTCTCCCACCACAGCAGGTCGGCATAGGGCGCATAGGCCAGGCTGCGCGCGATGGCATAGGCCTTGCCCTTGCCGGGCGTGATGCGGTGGAAACCCTCCGGCGTGCGGTCGCCGCTGATGAAGGGACGGTCGCGCTCATCCACGTCGCTGGTCAGCAGCTGCGCGGATTCGGCATCCGTCCGGCACAGCAGCACCGTCGGCACACCCTCCACATCCGCGGCCAGCCGGGCCGCGTTCAGCGTGCGGATGTGCTGGCTGATCGGCACCAGCACCTTGCCGCCGAGATGGCCGCACTTCTTCTCGGAGGCGAGCTGGTCCTCGAAATGCACGCCCGCGGCGCCGGCCTCGATCATCGCGCGCATCAACTCATAGGCATTCAGCGCGCCGCCGAAGCCGGCCTCGGCATCGGCGATGATCGGCGCCACCCATTGCGTCGCATCGCCCTTGCCTTCCTGCACCGCGATCTGGTCGCAACGGCGCAGCGCGTTGTTGATGCGGCGGACGACATTCGGCACGGCATCGACCGGGTACAGCGACTGGTCGGGATACATCTGCCCGGCGGTATTGGCATCCGCGGCCACCTGCCAGCCGGAGAGGTAGATCGCCTTCAGCCCGGCCTTCACCTGCTGCACCGCCTGCATGCCGGTGAGCGCGCCGAGGGTATTCACGAAATCCTCGCTCTGCAGCAATTGCCACAGCCGCCGCGCGCCACGATCGGCGAGCGTGTGGGCGACGCGGAAGCTGCCGGCCAAGCGCGCAACATCGTCGGGCGTGTAGTCGCGGCGGATGCCGTCGAAGCGGCCGGGCTGGGCGGGGCCGCTGCCGTGGCCGCCATCGGGGGCGAAGGACGGGGCTGGGGAAGGACGCATTTGAAAATCTCCTGACGGGCCGCTCGATCGGCGGCACCTGTCAATGATTCACATTGCGCCGCAAAATTGCTTCTGGAATCCTCGCCGGACCGCGGCAATCCTGTGGAAGCCTTCACAGGATCAGCGGAAAATCCGTAAAGATTTACAAGATGGCCCGCCCCCTGATCGGTCGCACCATCCGCCGCCTGCGCATGGAACAGCGCATGACGCAGCAGGCGCTGGCGCTCCGCCTTGGCATTTCCGCCAGCTACCTGAACCTGATCGAGCACGACCAGCGCCCGGTCACGGCCAGCCTGTTGATCAAGCTCGGCCAGGTACTGGCGCTGGACCTGGCCGCGCTGTCCGGCAGCGCGGAGCGCCAGGCCGAGGCCGGGCTGCGGGAGGTGCTGTCGGACCCGCTGCTGGGGCTGGCGGAGGTGCCGGAGGCGGAGATCACGGCGCTCGCCGGCAGCGCGCCGCAGGCCGCCCGCGCCGTGCTGGCGCTGTACCGCGCCTGGCGCGTGGCGCGGGAGGATGCGTCCGGCATCGCCCTGCCCTCCGGCCGCCGCCTGCTGCTGCCGAATGAGGAGGCACGGGATTTCTTCCACGACCGCGCCAACCATTTCTCCGAGTTGGAACAGGTGGCGGAGCACGTCGGCGGCGCATTGCGCGCCACGCCCGCGGAGATGAACCATGCGGTAGCCGAAAGGCTGCGCCGCACCCATGGCGTCACCGTCGCGGTCGGGTCGCTCGCCGGCGCGCTGCGGCGCTACGATCCGACGCTGCGGAGGCTCGACCTGTCGGAGACGCTGCCGCGTGAAAGCCGCGGCTTCCAGATGGCGTTCCAGCTGATGCTGCTGGAGGCGCGGGAGGCGGTGGAGGCGGTGATCGCCCCGGCTGGACTTTCCAGCACGGAGGCCACCGCGCTGGTCCGCATCGGCCTGCTGAACTACGCCGCCGCCGCGCTGCTGATGCCCTATGCCGCCTATCTCGCGGCCGCCCGCGCCCTGCGGCATGAGGTGGAGGCGCTGGCGGCGCGGTTCGGGGTTTCCTTCGAACAGGCGGCGCACCGGCTGTCCACGCTGCAGCGCGCCGATGCGCGCGGCGTGCCGTTTTTCTTCCTGCGCGTCGATCCGGCGGGGAATGTGGACAAGCGCTTCTCCGCCGCCGGCTTTCCCTTCGCCCGCTTCGGCGGGTCCTGCCCGAAATGGATCGTCCACCAGGCCTTTGCCACGCCGGCCATGACCCGCGTGCAGGTGGCGCAGTTGCCCGATGGCGCGGCCTTCCTGTGCTTCGCGCGCGCCAGCGTGGCGCCGACGACGCATTGGGGGGAACCGGCGCCGATGCATGTGGTCGCAATGGGCTGCGACCTGACCCGCGCCGCGGAGGTGGTTTACGCGGATGGGCTGGACCTCGCTCGCGCGGCCGTCGGCATCGGCCTGTCCTGCCGGCTTTGCGACCGCGCCGATTGCCGCAGCCGCGCCTTCCCGCCGCTGGAGCACCGGCTGAACCTCGACCCGAACGAGGACGGCGCCAGCCCCTGGCGCTTCGACCCGGCGCGCCGGGTTTAGGCGCGTCTTAACCGCCTGCCGCTATGTCTTCCGCCGGACCCGCCCATGAAGGGCGCGCGGGGGCTGCACGGAGATCCATGGCCAAGGGCGGCAAGAACGGCGCGACGATTGTCATCAAGCGCATCGAGGAGGGTGAGCACGGGCACCATGGCGGCGCCTGGAAGGTGGCCTACGCCGATTTCGTGACGGCGATGATGGCCTTCTTCCTGCTGATGTGGCTGCTGAACGCGACCACGGAGGAACAGCGCCGGGGCCTCGCGGATTACTTCGCGCCGTCCAATGTCATGGGCCAGAACCAGACCGGCGCCGGCCAGCCCTTCGGCGGCCGCACACCCAATGAGACCGCCCAGGTCACCCAGAATGCCGGCGCCATCCGCCTGCAGCGCGGCCCGCTGCCGGTGCTGGAGGATGTGGAGGTGGAGGAGGACGTCCCCACCGTCGCCCGCCCCGTGCCGATGCGCGAGGGACCGGAGGGCGATGATGACGAGGCCGAGCCGCGCCGCGTGCGCCAGGCCCGCGCCGACCTGCCGCCCGGCGATGCCGACCCGCGGGAGGAAGCCCGCCAGGCGCGCATCGAGGCCGAAGGGCAGGAAGCCGAGGCACGCGCCCTGTCCGATGCCGCGCTGCGCGCCGAGCATGAGCGCCGCGAGCGGGAGGAGTTCGAACGCGCGGCGGAGGAGATCCGCGCCGCCGTGGCCATGGACCCGGCGCTGGCGGAACTCGCGAAGCAGATGATGGTCGAACAGGTGCAGGAAGGCCTGCGGATCCAGCTGGTGGATGCGGAAGGCCAGCCGATGTTCGCCCTCGGCGGGGCGGCGCCGAATGACCGCGCGCGGCAATTGCTGGCGCGCGTCGCGCAGGTGATCAACCGCCTGCCGCAGCAGATCGCCATCGCCGGCCACACCGATGCCACGCCCTTCCGTGGCGGCGGCGACCGTTCCAACTGGGATCTCTCGGCCGAACGCGCCAACACCACCCGCCGCCTGCTGACGGAGGCAGGGCTGCTGGAAAGCCGCATCCGCAGCGTGACCGGCAATGCGGCGCGCGACCTGCTGGTGCCCGAATCACCCAATGCCGCGGCCAATCGCCGCGTGTCCATCACGCTGCTGCGCGACCCGGCACCTACCACGCCCATCGCCCAGCCCGCTGTCCAACCCGGTACCCCGCGCCCCGCACAGCCTGCAAGGACCACCGCCCCATGACGACGATCGGCGGCCTGGTCTTCCTGCTGGCCATGGTGTTCGGCGGCTACATGATTGCCGGTGGCAAGTTCGGCATCATCCTGAAGTCGCTGCCCTATGAGATGATGATGATCGGCGGCGCCGCGATCGGCGCCTTCGTCATGGGCAACAGCATGCATGGCGTGAAGCATGCACTCGGCGGCTTCGGCAAGATCATCAAGGGAGAGCGCTTCCACAAGCACGAATATGTCGACCTGCTGTCGCTGCTGTACTGGTTCGTGCGACTGGCGCAGACCAAGGGTGCGATGGCGCTGGAAGCGCATATCGAGAAACCCTCCGAAAGCCCGGCCTTCCAGAAATTCCCCAAGATCATGGCGGACAAGACCGCGCTCGCGATGATCTGCGACTACCTCCGCATGGTCGGCATGAACGCCGACGACCCGCATCAGATCGAGGATATCATGTCCAAGGAGCTGAAGAAGGTGCGGGCGGAGGAACTGCACGTGGCGCACACCTTCCAGACCACCGCGGATGCGCTGCCCGCGCTCGGCATCGTCGCGGCCGTGCTCGGCGTCATCAAGACCATGGCCTCCATCGACAGTCCGCCCGCCGTGCTGGGCGGCATGATCGGCGGTGCGCTGGTCGGCACCTTCCTCGGCATCCTGCTCGCCTATGGCGTGATGGGGCCGATGGCGACGCGGCTGAATGGCGTGATCGAGGAGGATTGCAAATACTACGAGGTGATCCGCGCCGTGCTGGTCGCGCATCTGCACGGCAATGCCCCGCAGGTGGCGGTGGAGGCCGGCCGCAAGACCGCGCCGACCCATTCCATGCCGAGCTTCGCGGAGCTCGAGGAGGCGTTGCAGAACCTCCAGATCGGGTGAGGCCGCCAGGCGCTCTTCAAGCCGGCCCGATCACCCGTCCGGTGGCGGCCTCCACCAGCAGCCGGCGCTGCGTCGCCCGGCGGTGCAGGGTCAGGCGCAGGCGGCCGGCATCGGCGCCCTCGCCCCGTTCCACCACCGAATACACATGCCCGGCCCGCAGATCGTCCAGGAAGGCGTCCAGCTCCACCCCCAGCAGCGCCGCCGCCTGCGGCGCGGTCAGCACCACGTCGCCGGCGGCATCAAGCTCCACCTGCTGCGGCAGGTCTGCGGGCCAGGGTAGGGGCCAGGGTGGGGGCCAGGGTGCGGGCGAGGGGGCGGTCATGGCGGCTTCCTCATGCGACAGGTTGACCGGACGGCGCGGGATGGGCATCGGGAGGGGCATGACACAGACCCCGCCCGCACCCCCCGCCGCCCTCGGTCCCGACCTTGATCCGGATGGCGCAGCCTATCACGCGCTGCTCGGCCTGACCCTGGTGCATTGGGAGGAGGGCCTGGCCCGCCTTGCCTGCATCGCCGGCGACGCGCATCGCAACCGCTCCGGCATCATCCATGGCGGGCTGATCCTGTCGATGATCGACCAGGCGGCCGGCTATGCCGGGCTGTGGTGCAGCGTGCCCGGCAATGTCCGCAAGGCGGTGACGCTGGACCTGGATTGCCGCTTCACCGGCCAGGTGAAGGGCGGGCGGCTGATCGCGGAGGGCAAGGTGGCGCAGCGCGGCCGCAACATCTTCTTCTGCCGGACGGAGGTCTTCGACGAGGCCGGCCAGATGGTCGCCTTCGGCGCCTCCACCCATCGCTGGCGCGCCGGCAGCGAGACGCATGAGGGCCAGCCGGCCTGATCGCACGCAATCGGCCCTAACCGGCCGGTGGTACCGGCTGAATCCGGCTCAGGCGTTGCCCTGGAGCGCTTCCGCAAGCACCAGCGCCGCCTCCGGCCCGGCCAGGATCTCCACCAGCCGTGCCAGCTCGATCCGGTTCAGCCCCCGCGACGGAATTGCCGCCAGCGCGGCGATTTGAGTAACGGCGTCGCGCAGCGTGTGGTCGAAGGCGGTTTCCTGGCCCAGTCGGCGGCCGGCGGCTTCCAGGCGCCGCAGGTCGCGCGCCGCGGCCTCCAGCGCGGCCACCACCACATCCTCGGCGCGCGGCCCCGTCGCCGCGCGGGCCGCGGGCGCCAGCAGCAGCGCCACCATCGCCTCGGCGAAATGGGCGTGGCAGGCTTGGCCGGTGTCCCGCCGCAGGGTGGCGGCGTGGCGCCGGCGCTCATCCCGCACCAGCGCGCTCGCGGTCTGCTCCAGATCCGACAGGCGCCGCGCCAGCAGGCCCGCGACCTCCGCCATTTCACGCGTGCTGGACGCGGCAGCCACCGCCGCGGCGTCATCCACCAGCAGCCGGGTCAACTCCCGCTCCGCCGCCGGATGGATCTGGCCGGACAAACGGGTGGCGAGGGAGGCGATCTGCCCGGGCATGACGGAGCTGCGCAGCAGCAGGGCCAGCCCCGCCGAGAGGGGGCCGGCGCCCTCCGCCACCAGTGGCGCCAGCGCCGCCTGCGCCAGTGGCAGCGCATCCTCGGTGCCGGAAGCCGCCGCCATACGCGCCTGCCACAGTGGCACCGCGTTGCGCCACAGGGCGGCACAGAGCGCGAGGATGGGCGCGGCAGCCGCATCCGGCAGGCCGGCGGCACCCCAACCGGGCGGGATCTGCCGCGTCGTCACCAGGCTGGCGGCCGGCCACAGCCTGGCGCCGAGACCGGCGACCACGGCGTGGTCGTTCATGGTATGGGCGCAGGCCAGGGCCTCCACCTCCCTCGACAGTTCCGGCAGGGCTTCGCTCACCAGCGCGGCGACCGGGGCGATGGCGTTCCGCGGGATCAGGAGTGTCCCGACGCGCCAGGCGGAGGGCGCGACCAGCGCCGCGTCCAGCGGCAGGAACAGCAAGCGGGGCAGGCGCAGCGGGCGGGGCGGCTGCAGGCGCCGCAGCCGGGGCCGCACGCTGTCCAGTACCTGGTCGATGGTGCTGCGGTCCGCCATCCCGTCCAGCATCGCCACCACGCGACCCACCGCATGGTCCGGCGCCTGCAGCAGCGCCAGGCGCAACTGCCTTGCCTGCCCGCCGAGCAGGTTCATGGGACCAGCGCCCGGATGGCCTCGTTGCGGTACGCCAGCTCCATCAGGCCGCCGCTGCCCCAGGCCGGGCTGGGCGCGACGGTGCGACGGGCGCGCAGAAGCGTGTCCCATTCGGCACGCGGCCCGGGCCAGGCCTCCGCCTCCAGCGGCGGCACCGGCAGCAGGGATACCAGTTCCGCCAGCGCCGCGCCGCGACCGGCGGGGGCGGTGGTGGCCCACAGCGCCTCCACGGTCATCCAGCCATCCAGCAGCCAGTCGCAGCGCGCCGCCAGCTCGGCCAGCAGCGGCAGCACCTCCCCCTCGCGCACCTTCTGCCCGGCCAGCCTGGCCGGCAGTTCCGCCACCATGTGCCACAGCGCCTGCAGGCAGGCATCGGCCACCAGCAGGGTCATGCGCGCGGCGCCCAGCGCGATGGCGGCGGCGCGCCGTTGCAGCGGCGCCTGGGTCGCCTGGCTCCAGGCGGCGACGTTGGTGCAGAAGGCGTCCAACGCCACGATGGCCTGCGGAATCGCGGCGACGGGTTGATTGGCGGAAAGCTCGGCCGGCCCGGCCCCGGTCTGCGCCAGGACCGACACCATCGGGCCAAGCAGATCCGCCGCGCCCGGGGCCACCGGCAGGAAGCGCGCCGCGAGCAGGTCCCGCAACGAAATCCGCACCGCGTCCTGCTGCCGCAGCGCCGCCAGCGCGGCAGCCTGGGCAGGGCGCCCGGCGTAGCCCAGGCGCGCGACTTCCCGCGCCGCGGCCCGCGTCACCGCCGGGGTCGGCCGTTCCTGCTGCGCGATGCGGTCCCAGAGCTGGCGGTCGTGCAGGGAGGGGGCGCAATGCAGAAGGCAGGCCTCCCAACCCATGACATAGATGCCACGCCCGCCGAGCGCCGGCAGGAGCAGTTCCGCCGATCCCAGCGAGCCGCGCCGCAGCCGGGCGCCGGACAGCATGGGCGCCGTGAAGGGCATCGCGCAGCCGCGCTCGGCGAAGCTGGCCGGGCGCTCGGGCAGGTTCGCGGCGAAACCCTGGATCGGACGCTGCATGCCATCGTGCATCTGGGCGCGATCATGCAGCCGGGCCGATAAAGAAAGTGTTCGTGCCGGCGGGATCAGGCTGGACGTCGGTCCGGCTCAGGCGGCGGCGCGGTCCAGCAGCGGGCGCATCTGCCTGAAAAGCACCTCCACCTCCGCCCGCTGGGCGTGCGCGGTGCCGGATTGCGCCACGGTGGCACCGCCCGCGGCGCTGCCCCAGGCGAAGGCATCCTCCGCCGTCGCACCACGCGCCAGCGCCAGGGTCATGGCGGCGACGAAACTGTCCCCCGCCCCGGCGGCGCCACGCACCGGCACATCCGGCGCCGGCAGTCGCCAGACCCGATCCGCGCTCGCCAGCACCGCGCCGCGATGGCCGAGCGTCACCGCCACCAGCCGTGCCGCGCCGGACTGCGCGAGGGCCCGCGCCGCCGCTTCCTGTTCCGCCGATTCCGGCAGCTTGCGGCCGACCAGCGCCTCGAACTCGCCCAGGCTGGGCTTGATCAGCTCCAGCCCGCCGGCGGCCACCGCGGCACGCATCGGCGCGCCGGAACTGTCGAGCACCACGCGCTGGCCGCGCGCACGGGCTTCCGCCGTGGCGATCGCGAAGAAATCCTCCGGCATGCCGCGCGGCAGGCTGCCGCTGAGCACCAGCCAGGCGCCGCCCGCCTCCGCCAGCGTGGCGAGGGCGGCGCGCCATTCGGCCTCCGTCACCTCCGGCCCTTCCGGCACGAAGCGGTATTCCAGGCCGCTCGACAGGTCCTGGACGATCTGGCTGATGCGGGTACGGCCGGCGATCTCCACCGTCCGGCGCGGCACGCCCTCGGCATCGATCAACTCCTCGATCAGGCGGCCGGTGACGCCGCCGGCCAGCACCACGGCCAACGCCGCCCCGCCCAATTCCCGCACCACGCGCGCGACATTCACACCGCCGCCGCCGGGGTCGAAGCGTTCATTGGTGGTGCGTATCTTCCGGACAGGGCGCACCGCCTCCGCATCGCAGGCGAGATCGACGGAGGGGTTGGCGGTCAGGGTCGTGATCTGTGGGTCGGTTGCCATGGTTCCAGCCTGCCTCAATCGGACCGTGCGCGCGAGGGTGGGGGCGTCAGCCGGGCCAGAAGGCGACCGCCGCCAGGGTCAGCACGCCGCCCAGCGCCACCACCAGCGCCGCGGCCGGCAGGGTGCGCCGCAGCACCTCCCCCTCCCGCCCGCCGAGGCCCACCGTGGCGCCGCCGGCCACGATATTGTGCGGGCAGATGATGTTGCCGATCGCCGCGCCAAAGCCCTGCGCGGCCAGCAGCGGCAGCACCGGCAGGGACAGCGCCGTGGCGGTGGCGATCTGGAAATCCGTCAGCAGGATATTGGACGCGGTGGCAGAGCCGGTGACGAAGGTGCCGAGCGCGCCGGTCGCCGCCGCGAAAACCGGCCAGCCCTGCCCGGCCAGCGCCGCCGCGGCCTGCGCGAGGGAGGCGATCATGCCGGAATGCACCATCAGCCGCGCCAGGCCGAGCATCAGCAGCAGCGCCAGCAGCACCGCCGGCAGCCGGGCCAGGGCGCGGCCCGCCGCCTGCGCCAGCTCCGCCGGGCGCCGGCGGCGCCAGATCGCGGCCAGGGCCAGGCTGGCCAGCAGCAGCGTGCCCGGGTGGTACAGCGGCGCGACGCTGCCGGTGAAGGCGCCATCGGCCAGCGACCAGTCCAGCGTGAGGCCGGACAGCGCCTGGCGCAGCGGCGGCAGCAGGCGGGTTGCCAGGATCAGGCCGAGCAGCAGCAGGTAGGGCAGCGCGGCATGCAGAAGGTCGCGGCCGCTGGGGGCGGGCTCCGTGGCCTCGGCCGGCGGGCGGCGCGGCAGTGCGGCGGCGAAGGCCAGCCCGCCGATCAGCGCGCCGCCCAGCGTCGGCAACTCCGGCCCGACGAAGATCGCGATGGCGGTGAAGGGCAGCAGGAAGGCAAGCGCCGCACCCAGCGCCAGGCGCAGGCTGGCCGCGCCCGCCATGCGGCGCAGCGACAGCGCCATGACCCAGCCGCAGGCGGCGCATAGCAGGGCGGTGGCGCCGGACAGCGCCAGCGGGTCCAGCCCGCTGGCGGCCACCTGCGGCACCACCGGCGTACCGACCGCGCCGAAGGACACGCCCACCGCATGGCCGACCAGCGCCATCGCCACCGCCTGTGCCGGCGGAAAGCCGAGCCCGACCAGGATCGGCGCCGCCAGCACCACGGGCGTGCCGAAGCCGGCCGCGCCTTCCGCGAACAGGGCGAAGAACCAGGCCACCAGCAGCGCCGTCACGCCGCGATCCGCCGAAAGCCGCAACAGCGCGCGGCGCAGGGTTTCCGTGCCGCCATTGGTCTGCTGCCATTCGTGCAGCATCAACGCAGGGGCCACCACCCAGATGATGGTGAGCGTGGAGAAGCCGGCCTCCGCCGCCACGCCGCCCAGGGCGCCCATGGTGCCGCCCGCAGCCTCCGGCCCCTGCCAGCCGAAGACCAGCAGCGCCACCGGCAGGGCGGCCGCACCGCCCGCCAGCCCGGCCGCGACGGCGCCCCAGCCCAGCCCGGCCATCAGCAGCACGACCAGCCCGATCGGCAGCAGGGCGGCAGCCGCCGGCCCCATCCCTAGCGGCGCCCCGATTGGACGCCAGAGGCAGCCCACGCAATCATCATCCGCCGTCCTTCCCAATTTGGCGCCTCATCCGACGGCAGGCTGGGTGGAATGTCGAGGCAGCACATTGATTTTCATCAATGTACCGCGCCTCCCCTTCGGGCAAGGTTGTTCCCACGCTGCGCCCCTCAGCCGGAGACCTTCATGCAGATCGTCGTATTCAGCGCCAAGCCCTATGATCGCCAGTTCCTGGATGCCGCCAATGCCGCGAGTGGGTCGCGGCACAGCCTGACCTATCTTGAAGCCCACCTCTCGCCGGAAACCGCGGCCCTGGCGGAGGGGGCGCAGGCGGTCTGCGCCTTTGTCAACGACCAGGCCGATGCGGCGGTGCTGGAGAACCTGGCGCGCCGCGGCGTCCGCATCCTGGCGTTGCGCGCCGCGGGCTTCAACAATGTGGACCTGGTGGCGGCCCAACGCCTCGGCATCACGGTGGCGCGGGTGCCGGCCTATTCGCCGGAATCGGTGGCGGAGCATACGGTGGCGATGATGCTGTCGCTGAACCGCCGCATCCACAAAGCCTACAACCGCGTGCGGGAGGGGAATTTCGCGCTCGATGGCCTGATGGGCTTCGACATGCATGGCCGAACCGCCGGCATCGTCGGCACCGGGCGTATCGGCCTGGCGGTGGCGCGCATTCTTCGCGGATTTGGCTGCCGGCTGTTGGCCTACGACCCCTACCCTTCCGCCGAGGGCGCCGCGCTGGGCCTCGATTATGTCGATGTGCCAACACTGCTGGCGCGGTCCGACATCGTCACGCTGCACTGCCCGCTGACGCCGGCGACGCACCACCTGATCGACGCGGCCGCGATCGGGCAGATGCGGCGCGGCGCCATGCTGGTGAACACCAGCCGCGGCGCCATCGTGGATACCCGCGCCGTGATCACCGGGCTGAAATCCGGCGCCATCGGCCTGCTCGGCCTCGATGTCTATGAGGAGGAGGCCGATCTGTTCTTCGAGGATCTGTCCGGCCAGATGCTGCAGGACGACATCTTCGCCCGGCTGCTGACCTTCCCCAATGTGCTGGTCACCGCCCACCAGGCCTTCTTCACGACCGAGGCGCTGACCGCGATTGCCGAGACCACCATCTCCAATATCACCGCCTTTGCCGAGACCGGGCAGGCCCTGCACGCGGTCTCGACCGAGAAGCTGGCCTGAGAGAAACGGCGCTACAGGATGAAGTCGCTGGCCTGGAGCGCGTGCTGCCCGGCCAGCCGCACCACCATCTCGGCCGCGCCACCGTCACCGGAGTCGACCTGCACGGCGGTGCCGTTCGGGCCGCTCTGGATGCGGATGGAGCCGACGCCGCCGCCGAGGAAGGCGCCGGTACCGACGAAGGCGAAGGCCTGGTCGCCATCCGTCAGCAGATCGGCATCGATATTGGCGAAGCTGATCATGTCACCCTCGGCGGCGGAGAAGTCGAGGATGCGATCCGCCGCGGCGCGCGGGCTCTCCTCATAGGCGGAGAAGACGAAGATGTCGGCGCCCAGGCCGCCACGCAGCACATCCGCGCCCAGCCCGCCTTCCAGCGTATCGTTGCCGCCCAGGCCGAACAGGCGGTCATCGCCGTCGCCGCCCTGCACCAGGTCATCGCCGGCCTGGCCGTTCAGCGTGTCGTTGCCGGCACCGCCCATCAGGCTGTCGCTGCCAACGCCGCCGACCACGATGTCGTAGCCCGCGCCGCCATCCAGCACATCGTCGCCATCCTGGCCGAGCAGGCGGTCATTGCCGTCGCCGCCATTCACCGTGTCATCGCCCAGGGTGCCGACCAGGCGGTCCGCGCCGTCGTCGCCCGCCAGCATGGCGCCCTGGAAAACCGTGTCCTCGGCCTTCGCGTTCAGGTTCTGGATGCGGGTATCCTCGGCGGCACCGGTATCGGCCTGGGCAAAGGCGGTCTCCGGGGTGCCGTGGAATTCCTGCAGGTAGTCCTTCAGCGCCTGCTGCTCGCCCAGGGCGTTGGCGGGCACATTGGCGGAGGCGGTGAAATTCTCCGCGGCGTCAATCGGTGCGCTGAGCGTGCCGTCATCCAGCAGGTAGCGGAAACTTGTGCCGTTCGCCTTCACCGGGTAGCCGTCGCCGCCATTGGCCGTGAAGTTCAGCGCCACCACGCTGATCTGCGCCGGCGCCGTATCCAGCACCGTGCCGTTCTCGACCACGCGGGCGATGACGCGCCCGGCATCGTCCACCAGCGCCACGCTCTGCACCTTGCTGCCCGGCGCATTGTCCGGATCGAAGGAGAAGCGCACCCCGCCGAGCTGGATGAAACCGCCCGAGCCCGGGCTGATGCCGGCGGCGAATTCCAGGATGTTCAGCAGGCCCTGCGGCGTGGTGTCGAACACCATCAGCTTGTTGTCGAAGCGCAGCGCGTTCTCGATGTCGAGCTCGGAGATGGCGCCGGCCGGCTTGCCCGCATCCGGGTTGGCCAGCGGCGGCTGCTTCTCGCCGCTGCCCACCTCGACGGCACCGATCTGCGCGCGGATGCCGCCGCCATTCTTCAGGGAGAAGATGAAGGGCTGGTCGCCCAGCGCATCGGCAGCGGCTTCGCGGTTCGCATCGGCCGTCAGGTTGCCGAGGTTGGTCTCCTGGCCGCGGACCTGCGCCCGCTCACCTTCCAGATAGACATCGGTGAAGCCGAAGACCATGCCGTCCTTGGCGGCGATCACCGCATCCACCGCCTCCGTGATCTCGGCGACCGCAGCGCCCTTGGTGCCCTCGGCGAAAGCGGTGCTGTCGAGGTCTTCCACCGAGACGCCCCAGGCGTCCGCGACATTCTCCGCGGTCGCGGCGATGGCGCCGTTGATCGTGGTGTCGAGGTTATCGACGATGATGCGGCCCTCGGCGTCGAAATCCACCGCCAGGCGGCCGAGATAGGTGAACTCGTTGTCCGTGTTGACGATCAGCGTGGTGCCGCCATCGGCGCCGGTGGTGACCAGCGGGTAGGTGCCGGCGAAATCGGCGGCGTGGCCGGGGAATTCCACCGGCACGTCATTCTCGTCGCCCAGGCGGGTGTTGGAACCGGCGGCGAGGATGATGTCAACGCCGTGCAGCAGCGTCGCCAGTTCCTGCTCGAAGGCGATCTGCTGGAGGTGGGACATCAGGATGATCTTGTTGACGCCCTGCGCGATCAGGTCGTCGATCACCGGCTGCGCCGGCGCCGCCTTCAAATCCCTTCACCTCGACGCCACCGGCGGAGGAGATGGCCTTCAGGATCTGCGTCGTGGCGCCGACCAGGCCGATCTTCTCGCCGCCCTTGTCCACGACGGCAGAGGGGACGATGCGGCCGGCAAGCGCCGCGGCATTCTCCAGACCGCCCGTGCCCACCGTTTCCGTATACCGTCCCGACAGCGCCGGGTCGCCGGAGAAGTCGAGGTTGGCGGACAGGTAGGGGAAGGCGGCGTCGCCCACGGCATCGCCGAAGGCATTGGTGCCGAGGTCGAATTCATGGTTGCCGATGGTGGAGGCTTCGACACCGATCCGGTTGTGGATCTCGATATCCGCCGCACCCGGGTTGTTGCCGCGGGTATGGGTGGCGGCGACGGAGGCATCGGTGCCGGCGGCCAGGAAGGGGCCGGGGATGAAGTTGTCGCCGCCCGCCAGGATCAGCGTGTTCGGGAAGACGTTGTCATAGGCATCGACCAGCGCGGCCAGCATGGGCGCTGTGTCACCCGCCAGCAGCCCGGCCTCGGCATCGGCGAAATGCAGGATCTGCAGGGTGAAGGCTGGCGTCTGCGTCGTGGTGAAGACGGACAGCGTGTTGCTGACCTCGTTGCTGACCACCAGCAGCGCCTTGCCGGTTGCCGAATCCTCGGCCGCGATCAGCAGCACGCCTTCCGGGCTGACATCGCCATCGCGCTGCGCGGCGCCGGCATAGGTCACGGCATCCGGGTCGGTCACGTCGAAGGCCAGCGTCATGTTCGAGCGCTCCAGCCCCACGAAGGCGTAGGTGCGGCCGCCGATATGGCCGATCTCGATGCCCTCCGGCTCCGGCCCCTTGTTGTCGCTGCGGCCATCGTCGAACAGGGCCGGGAACTGCTCGGCCACGATGCGCTCGATCACATCGGCGCTGTCGAAGACGATCGCACCATTGGCGTCGAGGATGGAGAAGGACCGGCCGCCATACATCAGGATCTGGTCGATATCGCCATCGCCATCCGTGTCGCCGCGCAGCCCGGGGGCGTTGGAGACGGTGAGGCGGCCGAGATTGTCGTTATCCTTCAGCTCCTCGGCGTTCGGGAAGACGGTGGGGTCGAGGATGTAGCCGTCATTGTTGACGCGGATGGTCTCGCCGGGGTCGAGGAAGTCGTCGCGGTCGTCGCCCTCATTGGCGATGACGTAGTAGGTCTGCCCATTCGCCTGGAAGCTGTCGATCGCGTCCGGCATGTACATGCCGAAGACCGGGGCGTTCACCAGGTTGCCGGGCAGCGGGTCGTTGCCCGGGCCGTCGCGGTCGCTGTAGTCGGCCAGCAGGCCGGAGAAGTCCTTCAGGCCCAGCGGCACGATCTCGGTGAAGGTGGCGGTTGCGATGTCCAGCAGCGCGACCGCATTGGCCTCCTGCAGGGTGACCATGGCGGTCAGGCCATCGGCGGAGATCGCGATGTATTCCGGCTCCACATCCTGGGCGACGCTGCGGCCCTCGAAGATGCGGACACCGGCGGCGCGCAGCGCATCCTCCTGCCCGTTGAAGGCATCGAAGGTGGCGGTGGTGACGGTCGCGTTGGCGACGCCGGCGCTCAGGTCGATGATGCTGACGCTGCCATCGGCATCCGTGCCGGTGCTGTTCAGCTCGGCCTCGTTGGCCACCAGGACCTTGCTGCCATCCGGGGTGAAGGTGACGTTGTCCGGCAGCGCGCCGACCGTCACGGCATTGAGCAGGGCGCCATCGGCGGCGTTCAGCAGCACGACCTGGCCGGGCAGGGCCTTGTCCGCATTCGGCAGCGCCACGGCGACCACGCCGTTGCGGACATCCACGCCGGTGATATCCGTGGTGGCGAAGCCGAGATCGGTGAAATCGATGGTGGTGACCAGCACCGGCTGCGCCGGGTCGGACAGGTCCACGATCTGAAGCCCGGCGCCGGAGGTCACGAACAGGCGCTGGCTGACCTTGTCGTAGGCGGAGATCTCGGCCCCGGCCAGGTTGATGTGGCCCGCCTCGGCAAAGGTCAGGGCGTTGGTGGGCGTCGTGCTCAGGCTCATGGGTCTACTCCGAACGCCGCCAGCCCACGGGCCGGCGCGGGCTTCAGGCGGGGCGAAGGCTGGAGCAGCCGGCACGCGCGCGACCAGGCCGGGCCATGGGCCAGCCCTGGGGCAAGGTCGCGTTCTGCTGTGCCGGCGTCCGTGTCATGGCCGGATGACCTATCCGGCCCATGTGACACGCCGAAGTCAGTTTCGCTGAGGAAGTGTTAACCTTTCGGCCGGATGACCCCGCGCTTCATCCATGCCGCCCGCATGACGCCCGATTACGCAGCGCAACGCTTCGTAGCCAAAAGAAGGTGGCCCTGGCCGGTCGGGGGGACCAAAGAACAGGCGCGCTGCCTCCCCGGCGCCACAGCCAAGGCTCATACTACCCCGCATGTCCCAAAGCGCCCCCGCCCGCCGCAACCTGCTCCGTGCCTCCGCCCTGCTGGGAATCGGGGGGCTGGCGAGCGCCTGTTCCGCGCGGATCGACCCCGCCACTTCCGGCCTGCGGCTGCCCACCCTGTTCCGGGCGGCGAATGCGGAGCCGGTGCCGGGGGCGATGCGCTGGCCGGACGCGACCTGGTGGCAGGCCTTCCGCACGCCGCAGCTCGATGCCCTGATGCGCGCCGCGATGGCCGGGAACCTGGACCTGGCCGTAGCCGCGGCCCGGCTGCGCCAGGCGGATGCGGAGGTGCGGATTTCCGGCGCATCCCTGCTGCCGCGGGTGGATGCGGATGCCTCGGCCGGCCGGTCCCGCGGCACCAGCCGCAACCTGAACAGCGCCGGCAGCGCGGGCAACAGCTTCGGCGGGGGGTTCTCCGCCAGCTACGAGGTGGATTTCTGGGGGCGCAACCGGGCGATCCTGGAAAGCGCCCGGTCTTCCGCCACCGCGGCGCGCTATGCCATCGGCGTCACCGCGCTCAGCACGCAATCCGCGGTAGCGAATGCGCTGTTCAACGTGCTCGGCGCGCAGGAACAGTTGGAGATCCAGCGCGGCAACCTGGAGGTCGCGACCCGCAACCTTTCCATCCTGCGCCAGCGCGTGGCGGTGGGTACCGCGACCGGGCTGGACGTGGCGCAGCAGGAAACCGCTGTGGCGCAGCAGCGCGCCGCCATCCCGCCGCTGCAACAGATTGCCGAGCAGAACAGCTTCGCCCTCGGCACGCTGACCGGCGTGGCGCCGGGCGAGATCGATATCCGCGCCGTGCGGCTGGAGGAGATCGTGGTCCCGGTGATCGAGCCGGGCCTGCCATCCGAAGTGCTGGCCCGGCGCCCGGATGTGCAATTGGCGGAGGCCAACCTCGCCGCCGCCAATGCCAATATGGCCGCCGCCCGCGCCGCGCTGTTCCCGACCATCGCGCTGACCGGCAGCGGCGGGTTGCAAAGCCTGGCGCTGGAGACGCTGCTGCGGCCGGGGTCCACCGTCTACAGCCTGGCCGCCGGCATCACCGCGCCGATCTTCAATGCCGGCTCGCTGCGCGCCCAGGTGGACCAGTTCACCGCCCGGCAGGCGGAGCTGCTGGCGGAGTATCAGCGCACAATCCTGCTGGCCTTGCAGGATACCGAGACCAGCCTGTCCGCGCTGCGCCGCACCAGCGAATCCGTGCAGTTGCAGCGCGTGCGGGCGGAAGCGGCGCAGCGTGCCTATGCGATCGCGGAGGCGCAGCTGCAGGCCGGGACGGTGGACCTGCTGACGGTGCTGAGCGTGCAGTCCAGCCTGTTCAGCGCCCGCAACGCCGTGGCCCAGGCGCTGACGGACCGGCTGCAGGCCGCCGCCGCGCTTTTCACGGCCTTGGGAGGCGGCTGGACCTATGCCGCCACCCGTGCCGCACCATCTGCCCAACAGGCCGCACCCGCGGCCCCCGGTGGCGGAGCCTGACGCGATGAATGACCTGCCCCGGCCGCCCCAGGCGGAAATCCCCCAGACCTCCCGCCCCACCCGGGCGCGGCGGGCGCGCTGGGTCTGGCCGGTCCTGCTGCTGCTGGCCGGCGGCCTCGGCTGGTATGGCTGGCAGCAGGGCTGGCTCGGCGGGGCCGAGACCACAGCACCCGCCCCGCGCCGCGGCCTCGGCGCACCCGCCATCCCGGTCACGGCGGCCACGGCAACCGTCGAGAACCTGCCGATCCTGCTGGATGCGCTCGGCACGGTGCAGGCCTCCAACACCGTCACCATCGTGCCGCAGGTCTCCGGCCGCATCACCGAGATCCTTTTCCGCGAGGGACAGGAGGTGACGGCTGGCGAAGTGCTGGTGCGGATCGATTCGCGCAGCTACCAGGCGGCGCTGGACCAGGCGGTGGCGACGCGCGCGCAGCGCCAGGCGCAGCTCGCCAATGCCCAGCGCGACCTGCAACGCTACACCCAGCTCGCCCGCAGCAGCGGAACCTCGCAACAGGTGCTGGATACGCAGCGCGCCACGGTGGCGCAGCTGGAGGCGCAGCTCCAATTCGACCAGGCCGTGATCGAGAACGCCCAGGCGCAGCTGGACGACACCACCATCCGGTCCCCCATCGATGGCCGCGTCGGCCTGCGGCAGGTGGATGTGGGCAATTTCGTGCAATCCAGCAGCACCACGGGCATCGTCGTGGTGACGCAGCTGCGCCCCGTGGCGGTGAACTTCACCTTGCCGCAGCAATCCCTGCCGCAGGTGATGGAGGCGTTGCAGGCCGGCGACGTGCCGGTGGAGGCACGGCTGGCGGAGACGGCGCCGCCGCGGCTGGACGGCAGCGCGCCGCTGCCCAACCCGATCGGCCGGCTGGTGACGGTGGACAACCAGGTGGACCAGGCCACCGGCACCATCCGCCTGAAGGCGGAATTCGCGAATGCCGACCTCCGTCTGTGGCCCGGCGCCTTCGTCAATACCCGGCTTCAGGTGGCATTGCTGCGGGATGTGGTGGTGCTGCCGCTGGTGGCCGTGCAGCGCGGGCCGCAGGGGCCCTTCGCCTTCGTGGTGCGGGACGACAACACGGTGGAGCAGCGGCCGCTGACGCTGGGCACCATCGCCGGGCAACAGGCGGTGGTGCTGGCCGGCATGCAGCCGGGTGAGCGGGCGGTGTCCTCCGGCGCGCTGCGGCTGGTCTCCGGCAGCGCGGTGCAGGTGGCCGATCCGGTGGTGCCGGTCGCGGTGCCGCGGCAGGTGCGCCGGCGTCCCGGTGGCGGCCCCGGTGGCCGGCCGGCCCCCGCCGCGGAAGGCGCGCCCGCCCCTGCTGCAGAAGGCGCCACGCGCGAGGGTGCCGCACCGGCACGCCGCCCGGCCACGCCGTGAACATCTCCGCGCCCTTCATCGCGCGGCCGGTCGCCACGGCGCTGCTCGCCATCGCGGTGCTGCTGACCGGGCTGTACGGCTATCTGCGCCTGCCCGTCTCCTCCCTGCCCGAGGTGGATTTCCCGACCATCCAGGTGACGACGCAATTGCCGGGCGCCTCCCCGGACACCATCGCAGTGCTGGTCACGGCCTCGCTGGAGCGGCAATTGGCGCAGATCTCGGGGTTGGCGGAGATGGTCTCCGTCAGCGGGCCTTCCGTGTCGCGCATCACCCTGCAGTTCAACCTCGGCCGCGACATCGACGATGCGGCGCAGGATGTGCAGGCGGCGATCAACGCGGCGCGCGGCACGCTGCCTTCCACCCTGCCCTACCCGCCCACCTATGCGAAGGTGAACCCGGCCGACCCGCCGATCATGACACTGGCGCTGACCTCGGACACGCTGCCGGTGGCGCGGATGTCCGACATCGTGGATTCGCTGCTGGCGCAGCGGCTGGCGCAGGTGGGCGGCGTCGGGCGCGTCGCGGTGCAGGGCAACATGCGCCCCGCGGTGCGCCTGCAGGTCGATCCGCGCCGGCTGGCCGCCTATGGGCTGGGGATGGAGGCGGTGCGGAATGCCGTCACGGCCGGGAATGTCGCCGGGGCCAAGGGGTCGGTGAACGGGCCGCAGCAGGCCTCCGCCGTCATGGCCAACGACCAGATCACCTCCCCCGCCGCCTTCGAGGATCTGATCATCGCCTGGCGCGAGGGTGCGCCGGTGCGGCTGCGCGATGTCGGCGTGGCGGTGGAGGGGCTGGAGAACACGCTGACCGGCGCCTGGTACAATGGCCGCCCCGCCGTGCTGCTGGATGTGCAGCGCCAGCCCGGTGCGAATATCGTCGCGACGGTGGAGGCGCTGCGCGGCCAGCTCGATGGCCTGCAACGCGCCCTGCCGGCGGGGGTGGAACTCGCGGTGGTGTCCGACCGCACGGAGACCATCCGTGCGTCGGTGCATGAGGTGCAGCTCACGCTCGTGCTGTCCATGATCCTGGTCGTGCTGGTGATCTTCCTGTTCCTGCGCACGGTGCGCGCGACGCTGATCCCCGGCGTGGCGCTGCCGCTGTCCATCATCGGCACCTTCGGCATCATGTCCCTGCTGGGCTATTCGGTGGACAATCTGTCGCTGATGGCGCTGGTGATCGCGACCGGCTTCGTCGTCGACGACGCCATCGTGATGATCGAGAACATCGTCCGCATGATCGAGGACGGCAAGAAGCCGTTGCAGGCGGCCTATGAGGGCGCGAAGCAGATCGGCTTCACCATCATCTCCCTCACCTTGTCGCTGGTCGCGGTGTTCATTCCGCTGCTGTTCATGGAAGGCGTGGTGGGGCGGCTGTTCCGCGAATTCGCCATGGTGCTGACGGTGGCCGTGCTGGTTTCCATGGTGGTGTCGCTGACGCTGACGCCGATGATGTGCGGCCTGCTGCTGCGCCCGCATGGCGAGGACAAGCCCGGCCGGATTTCCGACCTGTTCGAGCGCGGCTTCGAATCGCTCCGCCGCGGCTATGCGCGCACGCTGGACTGGGCGCTGGCGCGGGCGGGGATGATGCTGGTGCTGGCGGGGCTGACGCTGGCCGGCACCATTGGCCTGTATGTGGTAATGCCGAAGGGCTTCCTGCCGCTGCAGGATACCGGGCTGATCACCATCACCACGGAGGCGCCGCAGGACGTCTCCTTCGCCCGCATGTCCGAATTGCAGCGCCAGGTGGCGGAACGGGTGCGGCAGGATCCGGATGTGGTGGCCGTCACCTCCGTCGCCGGCGCCGGCACGGTGAATGCGGCGCAGAATACCGGGATGTCTCGGCGGTCATGGCACGGCTGGCGCCGGAGCTTGCGACGATCCCCGGCATCAACGCCTACATGCAGCCGGTGCAGGACATCCAGATCGGCACGCGGCCTTCGGCCACGCAGTACCAGTACACGCTGATGGACAGCGACGCGGCGCTGATCACCGAATGGGCGCCGCGCATGCTGGCGGCGCTGCGCGAATTGCCGGAGCTGCGCGATGTCGGCAGCGACCAGCGGGAGGATGGGTTGCGCGTGCAGGTGACGGTGGACCGGCTGCGCGCGGCGCGGCTTGGCGTCACCATGCAGGCGGTGGATGACGTGCTGTACAACGCCTTCGGCCAGCGCCAGATCTCCACCATCTACGCGCAGAACAACCAGTATCGCGTGGTGCTGGAGGCTGATCCGGCGCAGGCCGCCGACCCGGCCGCGATCGGCATGCTGCGCGTGACGGGCGCGGCGGCCGGCGCGACGATCGCGCCGCAGATTCCCCTGGCGGAGATCGCCACCATCACCCGCGGCCGCGGCCCGCTGACCATCACACGGCAGGACCAGTTCCCGGCCGTGACGCTCAGCTTCAACCTGGCGCCCGGCACCTCGCTCGGCCAGGCGCTGGAGGCAATCCGGCTGGCGCAGGCGCGGCTCGGCCTGCCGGATTCGATGTCCGGCAGCTTCGGCGGCGATGCGGCGGAATTCACCCGCTCGCTCGCCGGCCAGGGCTGGCTGATCCTGGCCGCGATCGTCGTGATCTACATCGTTCTTGGCGTGCTGTATGAAAGCGTCATCCACCCCATAACCATCCTGTCCACCTTGCCATCGGCCGGCATCGGCGCGCTGCTGGGGCTGTGGCTGTTCGGGCTGGATCTGTCGGTGGTGGCGCTGATCGGCATCATCCTGCTGATGGGCATCGTCAAGAAGAACGCGATCATGATGATCGACTTCGCGCTGGAGGCGCAGCGCGACCACGGCATGTCGCCGCGCGATGCGATCCGGGAAGCCTGCCTGCTGCGCTTCCGGCCGATCATGATGACGACCATGGCGGCCTTGCTCGGCGCGCTGCCGCTGGTGCTGGGCAGCGGGGCGGGGTCCGAATTGCGGCTGCCGCTGGGTGTTTCCGTCATCGGCGGGCTGCTGCTGAGCCAGGTCATCACGCTCTACACCACGCCGGTGATCTACCTGGCGATGGAAGCGATCCGCGACCGCGCCGCGCGGCTGACGCATCGGGCCGCGCCGCCGGCGCCGCCCGCCCCGGCAGAGTAGCGCATGTCGATCTCCGCCCCCTTCATCGCGCGGCCCATCGGCACCACGCTGATGGCCATCGGCCTGGCGCTCGCCGGCCTGATCGCCTATTTCGACCTGCCGGTGGCGCCACTTCCAAAAGTGGACTTTCCGACCATCGCGGTCACCGCCAGTCAGCCCGGCGCGGACCCGGCCATCATGGCGTCTTCCGTCGCGGCGCCGCTGGAGCGCAAGCTGGGCGAGATCGCCGGCATCAGCGAGATGACCTCGACCTCCTCGCTCGGCAGCACGCGGATCATCATCCAGTTCGACCTGGAACGCTCCATTGAATCCGCGGCACGGGACGTGCAGGCGGCGATCAACGCGGCGCAGGCCGACCTGCCCTCCGGCCTCACCAGCCAGCCCAGTTTCCGCAAGCTGAACCCGGGCGATCTGCCGGTGCTGATCCTGGCGATGACCTCGGATACGCTGACGGCGGGCGAGATCTACGATGCGGCGGATAGCGTGGTGGTGCCGCGACTGTCGCAGGTGAACGGCACGGCGACGGTGGCGATCGCGGGGGCCGAACAGCCGGCCATCCGCGTCGCGGTGAACCCGGCGGCGGCGACGGCGGCGAATGTCTCGCTGGACCAGATCCGCACCGCCATCACCAGCGCCAACGTCACCCAGGCCACGGGGCTGATCGATGGCCCGCAGCAATCCGCCGCCATTTCGGTGAATGACCGGCTGACCACGCCGGCCGAATTCGGCGATATCGTGGTGACGCAGGCGGATGGCGCCATCGTCCGCCTGTCCAGCCTGGCCCGCGTGGAACAGGGGCCGCGGGACCGGCGGCAGGCGGGGTCCTACAATGGCCGCCCGGCCGTCATCCTCACCATCTACAAGCAGGCGGACGCCAATGTGCTGGAGGTGGTGGACGGCATCCGCGCATTGCTGCCGGACCTCGCCCGCTGGATTCCCGCCGGCATCGACATCACCATCATGCGCGACCGGTCGGAGACGATCCGCGCCAGCGTGGCGGAGGTGCAGCACGCGCTGATCATCAGCATCATCCTGGTGGTGCTGGTGGTGGCGGTGTTCCTGCGGCGGACTTCCGCCATCATCGCGGCCGGCATATCGGTGCCGCTGTCGCTGCTGGGCACGCTTGGCGTGATGTGGCTGGTGGGCTTCTCGCTCAACAACCTGTCGCTGATGGCGCTGACCATCTCGGTTGGCTTCGTGGTCGATGATGCCATCATCATGATCGAGAACATGGCGCGGATGAGCGAGCGCGGCATGAAGCCCCGGCAGGCGGCGCTGGAAGGCGCGCGGCAGATCGGCTTCACCGTGGTGTCGATGAGCGTCTCGCTGATCGCGGTATTCATCCCGCTTCTGTTCATGGGCGGCGTGGTGGGCCGCATGTTCTTTGAATTCGCGGCGACCCTGTCCATCGCGGTGGCGATCTCCGCCGTCATTTCGCTCACTGTCACGCCGATGGTCGCCGTGCTGCTGGCGCGCGGCACGCCGCGTCCGCCGGGCCGTTTCGGGCGCGGCTTCGAATGGGTGATGGATCGCACGATCGATGGCTATATGCGTAGCCTCGCGGTGGTGCTGCGCTGGCGGCGCCTGACGGTGGGCTTCACCCTCGCGCTGGTCGGGCTGACCGTGTGGCTCTACGGTCAGGTGCCGAAGGCGTTCTTTCCCGAACAGGACAGCAACCTGGTGATCGGCGCCGTAGTGGCGCAGCCGGATACCTCCTTCCAGGCCATGGTCGGCTACAAGAACCAGGTGATGGAGGTGATCCGCCAGGATCCGGCGGTGGAGAATATCGCGGCCTCACTCGGCAGCGGCGGCTTCTTCGGCTCATCCAACATCCGGCTGCAGATGGCGCTGAAGTCGCTGGAGGATCGCCAGGGGATGACGGCGGACCAGGTGATCGCGCGGCTGCGCCCGCGACTCGGCCAGATTGTCGGCGTGCAGACCTTCCTGCGCGCGCAGAGCGACATCAACATCGGCGGCCGCCAGGGCAATGCGAATTACCAGTACGTGCTGCTGACGCCGGACCTTGAAGAGCTCGGCACCTGGAGCGAGCGGCTGGTGAACCAGCTGCGCACGCTGCCGCAGGTGGTCGATGTGTCATCGGACCAGGAACGCACCGGCCTGGTCTCCCGCCTGGTGATCGACCGGGACGCGGCGGCGCGGCTCGGCGTTTCGATCTCGGCGCTGGGCGGGGCGCTGAACAATGCCTTCGCGCAGCGCCAGGTCTCCACCATCTACCGCATGCGGAACCAGTATCGCGTGATCCTGGAGATCGACCCGGCGCTGACGGAGGACCCCGGCCAGCTCACCGGCATCTTCGTGCCGGGCCGCGACGGGCCGGTGCCGCTGGGGTCGCTGGTGCGGCTGGAACGCACCACCGCGCCACGCTCCATCGCGCATCAGGGGCTGTTCCCGGCCGCCAGCATCAGCTTCTCCCTGGCGGAGGGGGTGGAGCTGGGGGCGGCGACGCGGCTGGTGGAACAGGCGGTGCTGGACATCCAGATGCCCGCCAGTATCCGCGGCGAATTCGCCGGCAATGCGCGCAGCTTCCAGAGCTTCCTGACTGGCCTGCCGCTGCTGATCCTGGCGGCGCTGCTGACCATCTACATCGTGCTCGGCGTGCTGTACGAAAGCCTGATCCACCCGCTGACCATCCTCTCCACCCTGCCGACGGCGGGGATCGGCGCGCTGCTGGCGCTGCTGGTCACGGGCACGCCGTTCAGCGTGATCGCCATGATCGGCGTGATCCTGCTGATGGGCATCGTGAAGAAGAACGCCATCATGATGGTGGATTTCGCGCTCGCCCATGAACGCGAAGGCGGCGAGGGCGGCATGGTGGCGATCCTGGAAGCCTGCCGCGAACGCTTCCGGCCGATCCTGATGACCACGCTCGCCGCGCTGTTCGGCGCCATCCCGCTGGCGATCGCCACGGGGCCGGGGGCGGAGCTGCGGCAGCCGCTGGGCATTACCATCATCGGCGGGCTGATCCTGTCCCAGATCCTGACGCTGTACACCACGCCGGCGATCTACCTGACCTTCGAGCGCATGGCGGCGAAGCGGCGGCGGAAGCTGCCCCCGGCGACGGCGGTGGCGCCGGCCTGACTAGTGGGGCTTGATGCATTGGGGGCCAATGTGTAGCGTTCGGGCATGAGCACCACCGCCCGGCGCACGCCGCCCACCCCCATCGACTACGGCGCCCGCGACTATTGGGCCGGCATCATCAAGATGGGCCTGTCCAAGTTCTTCATCCTGCGCGTGCTGCATGACGGGCCGATGCATGGCTACGACATCGCAAGGCGGGTGGAGCGGGTGACCGGCGGCTGCTGTTCGCCCACCGAGGGCACCATCTACCCCGTGCTGCGCGAATTCGAGGCCGGCGGCTTCGTCACGGTGGCCGAGCAGGTGGTGCAGGGCCGCCAGCGGCGGATCTATGCGTTGACCGAAAGCGGCCGCGCCGCCTTCCGCGTGGCGCTCGATGCCTGGATGGAAGCCACCGCCGTGCTGGCCGACACCGCTCGCGCCTTCCCACCAAATCCGGATTGCTGTGAGGGAGACACCCCATGAACCTGCCAATCGCCGTGCTCGGCGCCGGCCCCATCGGCCTGGCCGCCGCCGCCCATCTGCGCGCCCGGGGCCTGCAACCGCTGGTGCTGGAAGCCGGCCCGCGCATCGCCGAGGCCGTGCGGCAATGGGGCCATGTGCGGATGTTCTCCCCCTGGCGCTTCAACGTCGATTCGGCCGCGCGGGCGCTGCTCGCGGCCCGAGGCTGGACACCGCCGGAACCGGAGGCTTTCCCGACCGGCGCGGAACTCGTCGCGCGCTACCTGGACCCGCTGGCGGAGGCGCTGGCCGGCGACATCCGCACCGGCACGCGGGTGACCGGCATGGCACGGCGCGACATGGGAAGGCTGCGCGACGGCGCGGAGCGGGATGCCGCGCCCTTCATCCTGCAGGTCCAGACCGCGCAGGGCGAGGACGCGATCGAGGCCGCCGCGGTGGTCGACTGCACCGGCACCTGGTCCAGCCCCAACCCGGCCGGCGCGCATGGCCTGCCCGCGCTGGGTGAGTCTGCGCAGGCGGCGCGCATCGCCTATGGCATCCCGGATGTGCTGGGCGCGGCGCGGGACGCCTATGCGGGGCGGACCACGCTGGTGGTCGGCGCCGGACATTCGGCGATGAATGCGGTGCTGGACCTGGTGGAACTCGCGCGGCAGGCGCCCGGCACGCGCATCCTCTGGGCCTTCCGCCGGCCGCTCGGCGCGGTGAATTTCGGCGGCGGCGCGAAGGATGGGCTGGCGGCGCGTGGCGATCTCGGCGCGCGGGCGCAGGCGCTGGTGGAATCCGGCGCTGTCACCGCACTCGCCCCCTTCCTGATCGATCGCGTCGCGGCCCAAAGTGGCGGGCTGGCCATCAGCGGGCGGCAGGGGGCGCAGGGCGTGACCATCCAGGCGGACCGCATGATCGTCGCCACCGGTTTTCGCCCCGATCTCGGCATGCTGGGGGAGGTGCGGCTGGCGCTGGACCCGGCGGTGGAGGCGACCCCCGCCCTCGCCCCGCTGATCGACCCGAACCTGCATAGCTGTGGCACCGTCCGCCCGCATGGGGAGGCCGAGCTGCGCCACCCCGAATCCGGCTTCTACATCGCCGGCATGAAAAGCTACGGCCGGGCGCCCACCTTCCTGCTGGCCACCGGCCATGAGCAGGTCCGCAGTATCGCCGCCCATCTGGCCGGCGATACGGCGGCGGCGCGGCGGGTGGAGCTGGAACTGCCGGAGACCGGCGTGTGCAGCACGGAGCGCAGCCCCGCCGCCACATCCTGCTGCGCGCCGAAGCCCGCCACCACCGCCTGCTGCAGCGTGGCGTGACCGAGGCCTCGCCCGCCGGCGCACGCCGCGTCGTCATCGCCCTCGGCACCACGCAGACCCTGGCCTGGGCCTCCACCTACTACCTGCCGGCGATCCTGGCGGCGCCGATGGCGCGGGAATTCGGGCTTTCCACCGCCTGGGTCTTTGGCGCCTTTTCCGCCGCGCTGGTGCTGTCAGCGCTGGCCGGGCCGCTGGTTGGGCGGGTGATCGATGCGAAGGGCGGGCGCGGCGTGCTGACCGCCTCCAACCTGGTGCTGGCGGCGGGGCTGCTGGGAATGGGGCTGGCCGTGGATGCCTGGACCATGGCGGCGGCCTGGCTGGTGCTGGGCGTGGGCATGGCGATGGGGCTGTATGATGCCGCCTTCGCCACGCTGGCCGGTCTGTACGGCAGGGCGGCGCGCGGGCCGATCACCGGCATCACGCTGATCGCGGGCTTCGCGAGCACGGTCGGCTGGCCGCTTTCGGCGCTGCTGGAGGAAACGGTGGGGTGGCGCGGCGCCTGCTTCGCCTGGGCCGCGCTGCATCTTCTGGTGGCGCTGCCGCTGAACCGGCTGCTGGTGCCGAGGGCGCCGCCTCCCGCGCGCCAGGAGGCAGCCACCGCGCCCGCGGAGGTGCCCGCCACCGGCAGGCTGACCATGCCGCTGCTGGCCTATGTCTTCGCCGCGAGCTGGTTCATCGCCGGCGCCATGGCGGCGCATCTGCCGGCCATGTTGCAGGCCGCCGGTGCCACCGCGGCGGCGGCGGTCGCGGCGGGCGCGCTGATCGGGCCGGCGCAGGTGGCGGCGCGCGTCGCGGAATTCGGGCTGCTGCGGCGATTTCATCCGCTGGTCTCGGCCAGACTCGCCATGCTCGGCCATCCGCTCGGTGCGCTGGCGCTGCTGGTGGTGGGCGGACCGGCGGCGGCGGCCTTCGCGGTGCTGCACGGCATGGGCAATGGCGTGATGACCATCGCCAAGGGTACGCTGCCGCTGGCGGTGTTCGGGCCGGGTGGCTATGGCGCGCGGCAGGGTCTGCTCGGCGCGCCGGCGCGGCTGTTGCAGGCGGCCTCCCCCTTCCTGTTCGGGCTGATGCTGGAACGCGGCGGGGTGCAGTTCGCGTTGAGCGTGACGAGCGCACTCGCCTTGACCGGCTGCCTGGCGCTGCTGCTGCTGCGCGCGGCGCCGGCCGGTGTCAGTCAGGCGGGCAAGTAGCCGAGCAGATCGTCCACGCGCATCACCTCGCAATAGATGCGGTTGAGGATTTCCAACTCCCGCTCATGCAGCGCGTCGCTGCCAGCGGCGCAGGCATCCTCCAGCACGATCACGTCGAAGCTTTCGTCGGCCAGGCTGCGGACGGTGGAGCTGACGCATTGGTCAGTGAAGATGCCGGCGCAGACCACATGGGTGATGCCCATGTTCGACAGGATCAGGCGGAGGTTTGTTCCGGTCAGTGCGGAATCCGTGGTCTTGGTGACCACGATCTCCCCGGGCTGCGGCGCGATGCTGGTCACGATCTGCGAGTCGGGCCGGTCATGCGTCAGCAGCAGGTTGTTCCAGCCGGGCTTCTTCTGGCTGAGCGAGCGGTCCGCGCCATCGGGCCGCAGGCAGGCGATGCGGGCGAAGAACACCGGGTTGCCATCGGCCCGGAAGCGGGCGAGCAGGCGCTGGATGGCGGGGATCACCGTGCCGTGCATGCGGCTGTGGAACGGGGTCCAGGCGTGGAAGCGGGCCAACTCCTCGCCCGCCAGCCCGGCCGGGTCGGGCCGTTCCAGGTAGGTTTCCTGCACGTCGATCACCAGCAGCGCGACGCGGCCGCGGACCAGCACCGGGTCCGGCGCCTCGGGCGCGCCCTGGTAGTAGAAGGATCGCCAGGCGGTCTTCCAGTCCATTCCTGCCCCCAATCATGGCCCCGGCATGTTGTGCACGCAGCCCGGCGGGGCGGCTACCCGGCAGCCTCCGCCTCGCCTAACAAGGAGGCACCAAGAAGGAGGTCCGCCCCATGCCCGACGCCAACACAACCGATACCGGCCCCGTCCTGCCCATCGGCTTCGCCGAGACGCCCGGCCGCAACCGCCGGCTGCGTGAGCTTCTGGCCGGCAAGGAGCTGTTCATCGCCCCCGGCGCCTTCGATTGCGTCACCGCCCGCCTGGTCGATGCCTCCGGCTTTCCGGCGCTGTATATCACCGGCGCCGGCATCTCGATGAGCGCGCTGGGCGCGCCGGATGTGGCGGCGCTGTCCTTCGGCGAGATCATCGACCGCATCCGCCGCATCTGCGACGTGGTCTCCATCCCCGTCATTGCCGATGGCGATACCGGCTATGGCGGCCCGCTGAACGTGATCCGCACCGTGCGGGAATACGAACGCGCCGGCGTCTCCGCCATCCAGATCGAGGATCAGGAATGGCCGAAGAAGTGCGGCCATGAGCCGGGGCGCAAGCTGGTCTCCACCACCGACATGCAGATGCGCATCCGCGCCGCGGTGGAAGCGCGGCGGGACCCGGATTTCGTGGTGATCGCCCGCACCGATGCCCGCGCCGGCGAAGGCCTGGCGGCTGCCATCGGCCGCGCCCGCGCCTATCGGGCGGCCGGCGCCGATGTGATCTTCGTCGAAAGCCCGCAATCCGAGGCGGAGCTGGAGGATGTCGGCCGCGCCTTCCCCGAGGTGCCGCTGCTGGCGAATATGGTCGAAGGCGGCAAGACGCCGATCCTGCCGGCGGAGCGGCTTCAGGAATTGGGTTTCCGGCTGGCGATCTACCCGAATGCGATGACGCGGCTGATCGCCAAGGCGGGGATGGAGATGCTGGCCTCGCTGAAGGAGACGGGGTCATCCAACGCCGTGGCGGGCAGCATGTACAGCCATGGCAAGCTGTGGGAGCTTTTTGATAATGCCACCTGGCGGGCGCTGGAGGATCGCTACCTGCGGGTGGAGACGCCCGCCAAGGGCTGAGCGCAGCAAGGCGGGTGCGGCCGGCGGCCGAGTGGCCGCCGCCGCTTATGCGGCGACGCCCGGCGTCCGAGGGGCAGATTTCATCCCTCCCCGGCGATGATCCGGTGCTGGCGGACCACCTCCGCCATCACCCGGCGGATGAACTCCTCGGCGAAATCCTCATCCAGCCCGGCGCGGGCGGCGTTTTCGCGCAGGCGGGCGACCTTCGCCTCCTCCCGCGCCACATCCACCGCATCCAGCCGGTGCCGGGCCTTGAGCTGGCCCACCTCCCGCGTCACCCGGAAGCGCTCGGCCAGCATGGCGACCAAGGCGGTGTCGATATTGTCGATGCTGCGGCGCAGTCGCCAGAGGTCCTCCGGTGCGGCCTGCTCGGCCGTGGTGTCTTCGGGCATGTCCGCCTGCCGCCTTCTCGCCTGGTACTGTGACACCAAGGCGTAGCAGAAGGCCCCGGGCCAGGGAAACTCCCCTACAGGATCTGGCTGAGGAACATCCGGGTGCGGTCGTAGCGGGGGGCGGAGAAGAAGACCTCCGGCTCCGCCTGCTCGACGATCTCGCCCTGGTCCATGAAGACCACCCGGTTCGCGACGGTGCGGGCGAAGCCCATCTCATGCGTCACCACCACCATGGTCATGCCGGTGCCGGCGAGTTCCACCATGGTGTCCAGCACCTCCTTGATCATTTCCGGGTCCAGCGCGCTGGTCGGCTCATCGAACAGCATGATGCGGGGTGCCATACACAGCGCGCGGGCGATGGCGACGCGCTGCTGCTGGCCGCCCGAGAGTTGCAGCGGGTACTTCCGCGCCTGTTCCGGAATCCGCACCCGTTCCAGATGCGCCATGGCGGTGGCCTCTGCCTCCGCCTGCGGCATCTGCTTCACCCAGGTCAGGGCGAAGGTGCAGTTCTCCAGCACCGTCATATGCGGGAACAGGTTGAAGGACTGGAAGACCATGCCGGTCTCCCGCAGGATCGGCGCATCCGTCTTCGGCTCGCCGGAGAGGGCGCGGCCATGGATGCGGATATCGCCCTTCTGGTGCCGCTCCAACTGGTTGATGCAGCGGATCATGGTGGATTTGCCGGAGCCGGAGGGGCCGCAGACCACAACGCGCTCGCCCTCCGCCACTGTCAGGTCCAGCCCCTTCAGCGCCTGGAAGCCGCCATACCATTTGCTGACGCCGATCAGCTCGATCGCGGCACTCATCGCCGCTGCCCCTCACCCAGCCGGCGTTCCAGGTTCAGGCTGTATTGCGACATCAGGAAGCAGAAGAGGAAGTAGATCATCGTGATGAAGAAGAAGGGCTCGATGAACAGGCCGAGCCAGCGCGTATCCTCCCCCACCGCGCGCGACATGCTGAGCAGGTCGAACAGGCCGATGATGGAGACCAGCGTGGTGTCCTTGAACAGGCCGATGAAGTTGCCGACGATGGACGGGATCATGATGCGCAGCGCCTGCGGCAGGATGATGAGGGAGGTGGATTGCCAGAAGCCCAGCCCCATCGCGGCCGCCGCCTCATACTGCCCCTTCGGGATCGCCTGCAGCCCACCGCGCACGATCTCCGCCATATAGGCCGAGGCAAACAGGCACACCGCGACGATGGCGCGCAGCAGGCGGTTCACCTCCACGCCCTGCGGCAGGAACAGCGGCAGCATGGTGTTGAACATGAACAGGATGGTGATGAGCGGGACGGAGCGGAACAGCTCGATGAAGGTCACGCAGAACACGCGGATCAGCGGCATCTGGGACCGCCGGCCGAGCGCCAGCAGCACGCCGGCGGGCAGGGAGAAGGCAATGCCGATGCCGGAGATCACCAGCGTCAGGAACAGCCCGCCCCAGACGCGCGTCGGCACCTCGATGAAGCTGAGCTGCGAGACCACCAGCAGTGCCAGGACATACAGCGCCGCCAGCGCGCCCCAGCCGATGCGGCGTGCCGTCTCATCATCCGAGGCACCCGCCAGCCGCGCCACCAGCACGCCGAAGCCGAGGCCGAAGCGCATCTCCGCCAGCGTGGTCAGCCACACCCACAGGAAGGCCGCGCCGCCGAGCGCGATCAGCGCCGTCCAGACCAGTGTCTGCGCGCCGCCGTAGAAGAAATAGGAGGCGAGCAGCGGATAAAGCAGCACCAGGCTCAGCCCGATGCCAACCTTGGACCGCACCCGCGGCAGCCACAGCGGCACCGCCCAGGCGGTCAGGATCAGGAAGCCGATATTGATCCGCCAGACCTGGTCCTTCGGATACAGGCCGTAGATCAGGTTCGGAATCCACTCAATGACGCCCGGCCAGCAGGCGCCGGCGCGGCCGACCATGTCGAGGCATTGCCGACGATTCTCCGCCTCCCACACCGCATTGACCAGCGCCCAGTCGATGATGGTCGTGACCACCACATAGAAGATGTAGGCGCCGAGGACGGTCAGGACGGCGTTGGGAACGGAGGAGAACAGGTTCGCGCGCATCCAGCCGACCACGCCGATGGTCGACGGCGGCGGCGGATCGGCGGGCCTCGGCGTGAAGACCAGCGGCGCATCCGACATCTCAGCGTTCCCTCAGCAGGATGCGTCGGTTGTAGATATTCAGCACGGAGGACACGCCGAGGCTGACGATGCAGTAGAAGGCCATGGTCATCGCCACGATCGGAATCGCGCGGCCGGACTGGTTCAACGAGGTGTTCATCCAGACGCTCACCAGGTCCGGGAAGCCGATGGCAATCGCCAGCGAGGAGTTCTTCGTCAGGTTCAGATACTGGCTGATCAGCGGCGGGATGATCACGCGCATCGCCTGCGGCAGAATGATGAAGCGCATGGTACGCGTCGGCTTCACGCCGAGCGCGCGCGCCGCTTCCGTCTGGCCGTGACCGACGGACTGGATGCCGGCGCGCACGATCTCCGCGATGAAGCAGGAGGTGTAGATGGACAGCGCGACGATCAGCGCACAGAAGGCGGGCGGGACGGAAAAGCCACCACGGAAGTTGAAGCCGCGCAGCACCGGCCAGTCCCAGGCCAGCGGCGCACCCATCGCCAGGAACACCAGCAGCGGCAGCAGGAGGATGAGCGCAAGGCCTGCAATCACGGAGGGGAACGGCCGCCCGGTATCGCGCAGCCGTCGCCTTGCCCAGATATGCAGCAGCACCGCGCCCACCACTGCCGCCAGAAGCGCCAGCAGCACGATGCCGAAGCCATCCTCCGGCACCGGCGAGGGGAAATAGGCGCCGCGGTTGTTCAGGTACATGACGCCGCCGAGATCGATGCTCGCGCGCGGCAGCGGCAGCAGGTTGAACACGCCGAAATACCAGGCGATGATCTGCAGCAGCAGCGGCGTGTTGCGCAGGATTTCGATGTACCAGCGCGCCAGGGTGCGGATCAGCCAGTTGGTCGAAAGCCGCGCCAGGCCCATCACCAGGCCGAGGATGCTGGCGAAGATCACGCCGATCACGGCGACCAGCAGCGTGTTGGCGATGCCGACCTGGAAGACGCGGAAATAGCTGTCGCCCTCGCGATACGGGATCAGCGTGAAGGCGATGTTGAAGCCGGCGGAGACGTCGAGGAAGTCGAACCCCGCCGACATGCCGCGCTGCGCCATGTTCGTGATGGTGTTCGAGACCAGGTACCAGATCAGGCCCACGACGCAGATGAAGGTGACGGCCTGGTAGAACACCGACCGCACCGTCGCATCGTTGACGAAGGCAGCGAGACGCATCGGCGGCGTTGCAGGGCGGCGGATCGCCGTGGGGTGTGGCACGCTGGATTGGGACATGGGCAGCCCTGCTTGCGCACGGGCCCGCGTGCGGGCCAAGGGCGGGCCGCGCAACCTGCGCGGCCCATGGCCTCAGCCCATCGCGGCCCGGCCTTTGTGGTGTGGGCCTGACGAAGTGTCTGCTCTCAGCGGAACGGCATGGCGTAGAGGATGCCGCCATTGGTCCACAGCGCGTTCAGCGAACGCTCCCGCGGGATGCCGATCGGCGTATTGGCGCCGACATTGCGCTCATACACTTCGCCGTAGTTGCCGACATGGCGCAGCACCCGCACCATGAAGTCGTTCGGCAGGCCCATGCCCTGGCCGACATTGCCCTCGACGCCCAGCAGGCGCTTGATGCCGGGGTTCGGCGAGCGCAGCATTTCCGTGACATTGGCGGAGGTGACGCCCATCTCCTCGGCCTCGATCATGCCCATCAGCACCCAGCGGACGATGTCGCCCCAGTTGTTGTCGCCATGCCGTACCACCGGGCCGAGCGGTTCCTTCGAGATGGTCTCGGGCAGGATCACGTGGTCGTTCGGGGTCGGAAAGGCGGAACGCCGCGCGGCGAGGCCGGACTTGTCGTTGGTGTAGGCATCGCAGCCGCCGCCGAGATAGGTCTCGACCAGCACATTGACGTTCTCATTCGTCACGGCGGTGAAGCGCATGTTGTTGGCGCGAAAATAGTCGGCGAGGTTCAGTTCCGTCGTCGTGCCGGTCAGCACGCAGACGGTGGCGCCATCCAGCTCACGGGCGGAGGTGATGTTGGAGGCGCGGGGCACCACGAAGCCCTGGCCGTCGTAGAAATTCACGCCGGCGAATTCGAGGCCAAGCTGCCCATCGCGCACCGCCGTCCAGGTGGTGGTGCGGGACAACATGTCGCTCTCGCCATTGGCGAGCGAGGTGAAGCGCACCGCCGATGTCACCGACTGGTACTGCACCTTGCTCGGGTCGTTGAAGATGGCGGCTGCGACGCCGCGGCACACATCCACATCCATGCCAGACCAGGTGCCGTTGGCGGCCAGCGCGTAGAAGCCCGGCGTTGGCAGGCCGACCTGGCAGTTCAGGTTGCCGCGGTCGCGAACCTGCTGCAGCGTCTGCTGTGCGGAAGCCGTGCCCGCAAGGCCAAGCGTCGTCGCAGCCGCGACGAGCAGCGATACACCAATCCTCATCCCCTCAAACTCCCAGATTTTGTTCTGCTGAAGCCCCTGCAAGTGGTGTGCCACGCCCTTGTCGGGACGCATGCGTTTACTGGTCTTGGCCAGACACCACTTCGGGGGCGACGCTAGGGGGATCAGAAAGTGGTTTCAAGCGCAATGTTAAGCGCCCGTTACCTCCCGGCGCCGCGCCATCAGGTCACGACGGAGGGCGTATCGCGGCCCGTATGCTGCGCGATCGCCGCAATCTGCCGCGCCGCGGCGATCACCGGCGCCAGCACGGCCTGCGTCTCCAGCGCATGGCGCGCCGCATCCGGCTCGAAGCATTCGAGGTAGACGCGCAGCGTGGCGCCGACCGTGCCGGTGCCGGACAGCCGGAACACCGCGCGCGCATCCTCCGCGAACAGGATGCGCACGCCCTGCTGTTCGGTGACGGAGCCATCGACCGGATCAGTATAGGCGAAATCGTCGCAGGCCTCGACAGTGAGGCCCGCAAAGGACTGCCCCGGCAGGCCCGGCAGCTTCGCGCGCAGCGCCGTCATCAGCCCCTGGGCGGCGGCGGCATCCACCTCCTCATAGTCATGCCGCGTGTAGTAGTCCCGCCCGAAGCGCGCCCAATGATCCCGCAGGATGGCATCGGCGCGCTGGCCGGTGCTGGCCAGGATGTTGAGCCACAGCAGCACCGCCCACAGCCCATCCTTCTCCCGCACATGGTCCGATCCGGTGCCGGCGCTCTCCTCCCCGCACAGCGTGATGCGGCCGGAATCCAGCAGGTTGCCGAAGAACTTCCAACCGGTCGGCGTCTCGTAGCATTCGATACCGAGCGCCGTCGCCACGCGATCCACGGCGCGGCTGGTCGGCATGGATCGCGCCACGCCGGCCAGGCCCCGCGCATAGCCGGGCGCGCAATGTGCCTGCGCTGCCAGGATCGCCAGGCTGTCGGATGGTGTGACGAAAAGGCCTGGTGCGACGATCATGTTGCGATCGCCATCACCGTCCGACGCCGCGCCGAAATCGGGCGCATCCGCGCCCATCATGGCGTCCATCAGCTCCGCCGCATGCACCGGGTTCGGGTCCGGGTGGTGGCCGCCGAAATCCGGCAGCGGCGTGCCGTTCCGCACCGTGCCCGGCGCGGCGCCGAGCGCGCCTTCCAGAATGGCGTGGGCATAGGGGCCGGTGATGGCGCTCATCGCGTCGAACTGCATGCGGAAGCCGCCGGCGAACAGCTGCGCGATGGCGTCGAAATCGACCAGCTTGCGCATCATCGTGGCGTAATCCGCCACCGGGTCCACCACCGCCACGATGCAATCACCAAGGCGCTGCTCCCCCACACGCTCGAGGTCGAGATCAGGCACCTCCAGCACGGCATATTCGGCTATCGCGCTGGCGCGCCGAAAAATGGCGGTGGTGATGTCCTCCGGCGCCGGGCCGCCATTCGCCGCGTTGAACTTGATGCCGAAATCGCCATCCGGTCCGCCCGGATTGTGACTGGCCGACAGAACCACGCCGCCGATCGCGCCGGAGATGCGGATCAGGTTGGACGCCGCGGGCGTGGACAGCAGCCCGCCCTGCCCGACCAGAACCCGCGCAAAGCCGTTGGCGGCTGCGATCTTCAGCGTGGCCTGCACCACCTCCCGGTTCAGGAAGCGGCCATCGCCGCCAACCACCAGCGTCGCGCCCTGGCGCGCCTCGCCCAGCGTGTCGAAGATCGCCTGGACGAAGTTCTGCACGTAATGCGGCTGCTGGAAGACCGTCACCTTCTTCCGCAGGCCGGAGGTGCCGGGCTTCTGGTCGCTGAACGGCGTGGTGGCGATGCGGCGAAGGCTCATGCGTGGTCTCCCGGCGTTTGCCGACACTTCGCCCCCTGGCGCCGCCTGCGGCAAGTCCCCTTACGTCTCCACCAGCCCGCGGTTGCGTAGCAGCGCCTGCACGCTGGGCGGGCGACCGCGGAAATCGACGTAGAGCTCCATCGGGTCGCGCGTGTCACCGGCCTGGTAGATGGCCTTCAGCTTCGTGGCCAGCGCCGGGTCGAAGGGGTCGCCGGCTTCCTCGAAGGCCTCGAAGGCATCGGCGTCCAGCACTTCCGCCCACATGTAGGCGTAGTATCCCGCCGCGTAGCCGCCGCCGGCGAACAGGTGCTGGAAGTGCGCGGGCCGATGGCGCAGGCCGATTGCCTCCGGCATGCCGATCTCGCCGAGGAACTCCTCCTCGAACCGCACCACATCCAGCCCCTGCGGATCGGGGTGCGTGTGCAGCGCCAGGTCGATCAGCGCGGAGGAGACGAACTCCACGCTCGCAAAACCCTGGCCGTCCTGCCGCGCGGCGAGCAGCCGGCGCAGCAGGTCTTCCGGCAGCGGCGCGCCGGTCTCGTGGTGGCGCGCATGGGTGCGGAGAATCTCCGGCACCTCCAGCCAGTGTTCCAGAACCTGGCTCGGGAACTCCACGAAGTCGGCCAGCACCGCGGTACCGGATTGCGAGGGATGGTGCGCGGTGGAGAGAAGCCCGTGCAGCGCATGGCCGAATTCATGGAACAGCGTCCGCGCCTCGTCGAAGGACAATAGTGCCGGCGAGGATTTTGCGATGTTGTTGTTGTTCACGACGATCGGCGTCACCGGGCCATCCAGCCCGTGCCCCACGCGGTAGCTGCTCATCCAGGCGCCGGAGCGCTTGCCCGCGCGCGCAAAACTGTCCAGCAGGAACACGCCACGATGTGCGCCGCCCTCGTCCTGCATGTCGAAGGCGCGGACATCCGGGTGATAGACGGGAATATCCGGACGTTCGACGAAGCGCACGCCGAACAGGCGCCGCGCCGTGTCGAACACCGCGGCCAGCATGCCCTCCAGCGGAAAATACGGCTTGGTCAGGCTCTCATCGATATCGTGCCGCGCGCGGCGCGCGATCTCGGCGTAGTGGCGCCAGTCCCAAGCCGCGATCGGGTGGCCGGCCAGCGCCTCCAGCTCCGCGCGTTCCACCGCCGCGCGGCGCTTCGCCGGCGCCCAGACCTGGTGCAGCAGGTCGGATGCCGCGGCCGCGTCGCGCGCCATGTTGTCCGCCAGGCGCCAGGCCGCGAAATCCGCGTGTCCCAGCAGCCGGGCGCGTTCCGCCCGCAAGGCGAGGATGTCCTTGATCAGCGCGGTATTGTCGCGCGCGCCAAGCCCCCGCGCCACCCAGGCGCGCCACGCCACCTCCCGCAGATCACGCCGCGTGGAGAACACCAGGAAGGGCTCGATCGAGGACCGGGACAGGGTGATGACCCAGCCCTCAACCCCCCGCTCCCGCGCGGCTTCCCGTGCCGCATCGCGGGCGAAATCCGGCAGGCCGGCGAGGTCGGCCTCGGCCAGCACCAGCTGCCATTCGGTCTCGTCCGCCAGCACGTTCTGGCCGAACTGCGTGTGCAGCACCGCCAGCCGCGTGGAGATCGCCGCCATCCGGTCCCGCCCCGCCGCATCCAGTGCCGCGCCGCTGCGCACCAGCCCGGCGTGCAGCCGCACCAGCAGCCGATCCCGCGCCGCATCCAGCCCGAGCGCGGCGCGCCGGTCCAACAAGGCGGAGATACGCGCGAACAGCGCCGGGTTCAGCGCGATATCGGCACGGTGGCGGGCCAGGCGGGGGGCGTAGTCGCGCTCGATGGCCTGATACGCATCGGTCGCCTGGCTGGAGACCAGATTGAAAAAGACACTCCGCACCCGGTCCAGCGTGCGGCCGCTGCGCTCCAGCGCCTCCACCGTATTGGCGAAGGTTTCCGGCGCCGGGTCGGCGCCGATGGCGGCGATCTCCGCCACCTGTTCGGCCATGCCCTGGTCGAAGGCGGGTCCGAAATGCGCCGGCAGGATCAGGTCGAAGGGCGGCACGCCGAAGGGCGTGGTCCAGGGGGCGAGCAGCGGGTTCGTGTTCATGCCACCACAGATAGGGTCTCAGGCCGCCGCGGTCACGCTCTCCTCCGGCCCGTTCGGGTCGCCCGGCGCCGTCTCCCAGGCGAGGCCCACCAGCACCACGCTGCGCCGCCCGCCGCGCTCGGCGCGGACCACCAGCGCGCCCTGTTCCTCCAGATAGGTCAGCAGCCGCCGCGCCCGGCCGAGCGACCGGCGGGCTGGCGTTCCAGCGCGGCGCGGGCCAGCAGCAGGAAGACGCCCTGCACGTCATCCGGCAGCGCCTCCGCCCGCGCCACGGCTTGCGCCCATTCACTACCCTCCGCAGCATCGGCCCCGATGCCCGCGCGCGCGGTGGTCAGCAGGCGACGGAAGGCGGGGATGTCGATGGCCGGGCCGGCCACCTCCTCGATCCGGCAACGGACGAGAAAGTCCTGGTACAGCACGCTGGCCGGGCGGAACGGCGCATCCGGCTCCGCCAGGATCTTCTTCAACACCCCGGCGATCTTGCGTCGGTGCTCGGCCTTTTCCGCTGGCGTCGGCGGCGCCACCGGCTCAGCGGCCGGCAAGGCCGGGCGGTGCTGGGCAAGCTGCGCCAGCAAATCGGGCGCTGCGGCGCGCGGCATGCGGCGCGGCGGGCGCGGCGTCTCCGGCTCCGGCGCCGCCAAAATCAGCTCCCGCGCCTCCGCCGCGCTGGCCTGGCTCGGTGGCGGCACCAGCTTCGGGCCGGCGCTGCGCGAGCCGGTCTCCACCACGCCGACCCGCACCCGCAGCGGGCGGCGGGACACGGCGGGGCCGAGTGCCATGAAATGCCCGCGCTCCAGGTCGCGGAACATCTCCGCCTGGCGCCGCTCCATCCCCAGCAGATCCGCCGCACGCGCCATGTCGATGTCGAGGAAGGTGCGGCCCATCATGAAGTTCGACGCCTCCGCCGCCACGTTCTTGGCCAGCTTGGCCAGGCGCTGCGTCGCGATCACGCCCGCCAGCCCACGCTTGCGGCCGCGGCACATCAGGTTGGTCATGGCGCCGAGCGCGGCACGGCGGGCCTCGTCCGAGGTCTCGCTGGCCGCCGCCGGGGCGAACAACTGCGCCTCATCCACCACCACCATCACCGGGTTCCAGGCATCCCGGTCCACGTCGAACAGCCCGCCGAGGAAGGCCGCCGCCAGGCGAAGCTGCTGTTCGACCTCGACATTCTCCAGGTTCAGCACGATGGAGACACGATGCCGCCGCACCCGTTCCGCCACCTGCTGCAGGGCCGTGTCGGTATAGTCGGCCGCATCCACCACCAGATGCCCGAAGCGGTCCGCCAGGGAGGTGAAGTCCCCCTCCGGGTCCACCACCACCTGCTGCACCCAGGGGGCGGATTGTTCCAGCAGCCGGCGCAGCAGATGCGACTTTCCCGAGCCGGAATTGCCCTGCACCAGCAGGCGGGTGGAGAGCAATTCCTCCAGGTCGAACTCGGCAGGGGTGCCGGAGGCGCTGAGGCCGATATCGATGGCGATCGTCATCCAGGACTCCAGGGGCGGGGCGGAGAACTAGCCGCAACCCGCCCCGGCCGGAAGCCGCATCTGCCAGCGCGTTGATTCGCCTTGCAGCGACTCGGTCACACCGCCGACCCGCGCAGCGTGCTGCCCAACTCCCCCGCCTCCGGTCCGATCCAGGTGTCGAGCAATTGCCGGGCGAAGCCGGCATGGTCGATCCGGCGCACCAGGCGGCCCGGCCCCTCCAGCACCACCGATCCGTCCTGGAAGACCTGGCGCTCCACATCGCCGGCGCGCGCCGGGCGCAGCCAGGCCCGGAAGGCCGGCGGCAGGGTGCCGGCCAGCCGCGCCTGCCAGTCTTCCACCAGCGAATCCAGCGTCGCTTCGCGCAGGAAACGCGCCTCGACGAGCCGCAGCAGGCCGGCGGCGTGGTGCGTGGGCTCCGGATCCTCGTAAAGGCCGACGTGGCAGCGGGCGCCGGACCACCAGCCGCCCGGCAGCGTGCCGACGCCGCTCAGCACCAGGCGCCGGCCGCCTGCCGTGGTGGTCAGGGGAAAACCGAGCGCCGCCCGCCCACCCGGCATGCCGACCAGACCGGCCAGCAGCAGGTCACGCCGCTTCATGCGCGCGGCTCCGGCGTGTCACCGACCAGCACGAGCAGGGCGAGTGCCAGCAGCAGGCCGTCCTGAAGCAGCGTCAGCGCATCGGCCGGCCGGGGCAGGAACACGCCGAACTGGCCGCTATTCACCAATGGCAGGCCGCGCAGCAGGGCCAGCGCCATGGCCGCCCCGGCGGCCAGGACCAGCCCCGCCACAACCAGCGCCGCACCGCGCCGCCACGCCGGCAGCAGCAGCCCCAGCGCCGCGGCGAGTTCGCCCACCGCCACCAGCAGCCCCAGCGGCCCCAGCAGCGGCGCCGGCACCAGCCGGTAGGTCCCGAGGATACCAAGGAAGCCCGGCAGGTCGCCCAGCTTTCCGGCGCCCATGGCCAGCAGGATCAGTGCCAACAGCCGGGCCGGCACCACGAGCCAATCGGCCGCGCCGCGTGGCGGCGGCGGCTGTTCAGCCAGCGCCACGCAACGCGCCTCCCCGGCCCGTTCCGAAGCCGAATTCCATGCCACAATCCCCGATTGTCCCCCGGGGGTACGGGGGACGGGGCGCCCTGGATGCAGGAGACCGAAGATAACGTCCCGGCGACTGGACGCCGTCAGCCCAGGCTGCTTGCGATCGCCCGCATCCAGACCAGCACGGCGCTCGCCCCCGCATCCGGCTGGCCCAGCGCCCGGTCGCCGAGATAGGCGGCGCGGCCCAGGCGCGGGCGCATGGTCGCGGTTGCCGCGGTGCCGGATTCTGCCGCCGCCATCGCCGCGCCCCAGGCTTCACCGGGCGAACCCGGCGCCTCGGCGAAGGCCTCCGCGGCCGGGTGCAGCGCATCCAGCATGGTGCGGTCGCCCGGCTTGGCGCCGCCCAACTCGCCGATCGCCGCGACGGCCTGCCGGAAGGCCACCGCCCAGCGCGCGCGGTCTGGCTCGCCCTCCCCCATCGCCTGCGCCGCGCGCAGCAGCGCCGTGGCGTAGAACGGGCCGGAGCTGCCGGCGATCGCCCGCCGCAGCGCCTGTGCCATGGCGGCGAGCGCGGAAGACGGGGTGGCGAAGGCCGCCTCCGGCAAGGCCCGGATCGCCGCCGCGCCGCGCGCCATGGACAGGCCGAGATCGCCATCCCCCGCATGGCTGTCGAGCGCCGTCAGCGCCGCCTCCTCCGCCTCCAGCGCCGCGGCCACGGCCAGCGCCACGCGGCGCAAGGCCGGGGCGAGCGGGCCGGGTACCGGATGCGCGGCCTCGGCCTCGGCCGGGGTCGCGACGGTGGCGCGCGGCGCCAGCACGCCGCCGCCGGGCCAGGAGGGGGCGCCGGAGGGCGCATCCAGCCGGGCGAGGCGCGCCGCATCCAACCGCATCAGGCTGATCGAGCAGCCGGGCATTTCCAGCGCCGTCATGAAATTCCCGACCCAGCCGCGTGGCACGTCGATGCCGCGCGCCCGCAGCCCGGCCAGGGCGGCGCGGGCCACCACGGACAGCTCCATCGGCGGGGTGCCGCCCAGCCCGTTCACCAGCAGCGCGACCTGGTCGCCCTCGCGCAGCCCGGCATCCTGCACGAGCGTGTCGAGGATGGTCGCGATGATGGCATCGGCCGGCGCCATCGGGGCGCGGCGCACGCCCTGTTCGCCATGGATGCCGAGGCCGAGTTCCATCTCATCCTCGCCCAGCGCGAAGCCCGGCACGCCGGCCGCCGGCACGGTGCAGGCGCCGAGGGCCACGCCCATGGTCACGACGTCCGCGGCCGCCGCCTCGGCCTCCGCCAGCACAGCGTCGAGTTCCAGCCCCGCCTCGGCCGCCGCGCCGGCGACCTTGTGCACCAGCACGGTGCCGGCGATGCCGCGGCGGCGCTCGGGGGCGACCGTCGCATGCAGCGCCGCGTCATCGGCCACCACCACCACCTTCGTCGGAATGCCCTCGGCGCTGGCCAGCGCGGCGGCCAGGCCGAAATTCAGCCGGTCACCGGTGTAGTTCTTCACCACCAGCAGCGCCCCGCGCGGCCCGGCGGCGGCGCGGATGCCGGCCAGCACGGCATCGACGGAAGGCGAGGTGAAGACATCCCCGGCGATGGCACCCGCCAGCATGCCCGGCCCAACATAGCCCGCATGCGCCGGCTCATGCCCCGCCCCGCCGCCGGACAGCACCGCGACCGGGCGCTGCGCCGGCACCGGTAAGTCGGCGCGCACCACCACATCCTCGGCATCCAGCAACGCCAGGCCCGGGTTGAGGTCCACCAGCCCTTCCAGCATCTCCCGCACCACGCGGCGCGGATCATTCACCAGCTTCTTCATGGCATTCCCTTTCCGGCGATGCAGGATCGGCGTGGCCCGAGGCAGCGTCAAACGGTCACCGCTCCCGCAGCGCCTCCGCCTGGCGGATCGCCGCGAGCAGGTCGGCGCGGCCACCGGCCAACTGCCGGGCCTGGCCGAGCCAGCGCGCCGCATCCGCCTCACCACGTTCGGCGGCCCCGCGTCCGGCGCGAAGATAGGCATCGGCCGCGGCGACCGGGTCGCCGAGGCGTTCCAGCGCCGCGCCCTGCAAGGCCAGCGCCCGCGACAGGCCGCGATAATCCAGCGCATCCCGGCGCAGATCGGCGGCCGTAACGGCATGCAGCCGGGCACCCGCCGCATCGCCACGCAGCAGCGCCGCAGCACCCTCCAGCTCCACCGCATCGGCGCGGAAGGCGGCCTGTTCCGGCGCGCCGATCGCGGCCCGCGCGGCGACCACCCCCGCCAGGTCGCCACGCCCCGCCGCCAGCACGCCGAGCAGGAAATGCGCCCGCAGCGCGGCCTCCGCATTCTCCGCGCTACGGCTGGCGACGAAGCGGGCCAGGCGGTCCGACTCCGTCATCCGACCGAGCCGGAACAGCGCCGTCGCCTCCGCCAGCAGCAACCCGGCGGAGGCCCCGCGGCCGCGCCGGGCCAGTTCCGCCCGCACCTCCTGCGCCACGGACAGCGCCGCCGGCGCATCGCCCCGCGCCAAGGCGGAGGTCGCCTGGCCGAATCCCATGGCGTCGATCGCCACCGCATCGTCGCGTTCCCGTGCGCGGGCCAGCGCCTGGGCGTAGAGCCGGCCGGCGACCACCGGCTGGTCCTGGTTCAGCGCATCCCGCGCACTGTCCGCCGCGCGGTCCAGCACGCCATCCCGCGGCGGGCCTTCCGGTTCAGCGCGACCGCCACAGGCGGACAGCAGCAGCAGGGCCAGCAGCGCGGCTCTCACGGGCGCAGTCGCTCCACCATCGGGCGCGGCACGCCGCCGGCCGAAATGCTGCGCTGCGGAGCGCCGCCACCGCCGCCGCCCAGCAGCCAATGGCGGCGAAGCTGGACCAGCAGCAGCTCCATCTGCCGCGCCGCCTCCTGCGCCTGCACCATCACGGCCGGCAGGCTGTCCGTGCCGTCGCGGATATTGGCGGTGGCCTGCGGCAAGGCGGGGGTCGCGCGCGCCAGGTCGGCGCTGGCGCGTTCCACCTGCGCCAGCACGCGCTCCGCCCGCGCCACCAGCCCGGGCAGCGTGCCGGGACCGCGACCGTTCGACAGGCCGGCGGTAAGCTGGCGCACCTCGCGGCTCGCCGTCTCGATATTCTCCATCACTGAGGCGGCGCGGGCGGTGGCGGCCTCGGCCTGGCGGATCAGCGTGTCGTCGGTCAGCAGGCGGCCGACCGAGCCCTCTCCGCGTTCCAGGCGTTGCGTTGCCGCGGCGAAGGCGGCGGTGCCGGTGCGGAGCTCGTCCAGGATCGGGAAGACGCGCTGCTGCAACTCATCCAGCAGCGTGCCGAGCGTTTCCGTCGGCGCGCGTTCGCTGGTGGCGCGGATCCAGGCGCGGTCCCAGTCCAGCGGCTCACCCCGACCTCGCTGGATATCCAGGTAGGCCGGGCCGGCCACGCCGAAGCGGCGCCGCACCACGGCGGTGGAATCGCGCCGGATGAAGGGCTTCGCCTGTTCCTCGATGCGCAATTCGGCGCGGATGCGGCGTTCGGGGTCGACGATGATGCGGCGGACGGAACCGGCGCGGATGCCCAGCACCTCCGCCTCCGCCCCCACCGAGAGCCCGGCCACACCTTCCTCCGGCAGCAGCACCATCAGCGTGCTGCCATCGGCAAACCATTCGCGGATCACGCCGCGCTGGAACAGGGCGCCGAGGAACAGCGCCAGCGCCAGCAGCACCAGGGCACCGACCCAGCGATCGGTGTGGCGCAGCCGGACGCGATCCTCATGCGTCACCGTGGAGTCGGACAAGGTTCATCCCCCTTCAGGCCATCCTGCTGCAGCACCCACCAGTGGCTGGCGGGAAAGCCGGCCGTGTCCCAGGCGCGGCGGGACCGGGTGGACCACAGCGCCGCGGCGCCGCGCACCCGGGCCGGTGCCAGCGCCGCCAGCAAGGGCTCCGCCAGCATATCCGCCATCTCCCGGTCCAGCGGGCTTTCCAGCAGGATCAGGTCCGGCGTGCCGAGGAAGGCGCGGGCGCAGCTGGCGCGGCAGAGATCGGCGCGCGACAGCTCCGCCGGATGCACCAGCGGCAGCCGCCGCAGGCCGAACAGGCGGCACAGCGCCTCCGCCTCCGCCCGCAGCTGCAGATCCGGCGTGGTGCCATGGTGCCGGCGCGCCAGCAGCATCCCCTCCGCCACCGTCAGATGCGGCAGCCAGCCGCCATCGCCCGGCGCGATGCCGATGCGCCCACGCAGCGCCTGCGCCGGCTTTCTTGGCAGCGCCGCCCAATCCTGCGCCAGGAAACGCACCTGCCCCGCCGCCAGCTTCACCAGCCCGGTGCAGATCAGCGCCAGGGCGCGGGCCATGCCGGGATCATCCGCATGGACCAGCGCCAGCTCGCCGGGCGCCAGCGTCAGCGCCACCGAGCCCTGGATCGGCGAGGCACCCGGCGCAGGCCGCACCGATCGCAGTTCCAGTACCGGGTTCATGCCCCCGTCCTTCATGCCCCCGTCCTTCATACCTACACCCCCGTCCTTCACACCGTCGCCACGCTGAGCAGCGCGCTGACGGCCAGGATGCCGAGCAGCCCGCGCACGAAGGCCCGCGGCAGCAGGTGGGACGGGGTTTCGGCGCGGTTGGAGGACATGCCGGTGATGGCGGAGACCAGCGCCACCAGCGCGCCGATCACCACCAGCTTCACCGCGAACAGGGCGAATTCCGCCGTATCCGTCGCGGTGAACAGGTTGCTCAGCAATTCCTGCGGCGGCCCCACCACCAGCCCGGTGAGCCATCCGGTCATGTAGCCGGTGACCAGCGCCACGGCGAGGAAGATCACCCCGAGCGTGAAGCCGGCCAGCGCCAGCGCCACCACCCGCGGCAGCACCAGCAGGCTGAACGGATCGAGGCCCTGCGCCTCCAGCACATCCAACTGCCCGCTGGCCTTGACCGCGCCGAATTCCACCACCGTGACCGTGCCGCTGCGGCCGAGAATGATCAGCCCGGTCAACACCGGCGTCACCTCCCGCACCAGGACGGTGGCGAGCAGGGTGCCGGTGAAATCCTCCTGCCCGGCGAAGGTCAGCCAGCGCAGCGTCTGGTGGACGATGCCGAAGCCGACGATGGTCGCCGTGATGACCACGGTGCCGAAGCCGCCGGCGATGGCCTGGTGCAGCGTGCGGCGGTATTCCGCGCGCAGGGTGCGGCGGCGCCAGGTGGCGGGGCGCAGGGCTTCGGCCACCACGCCCGCCGCCAGCGCCGCAACGGCGAGCACCATCTGCGCGCCGCGCCGCGCCGGGCCGCCAACGCCCTCCAGCACCAGCCAGGGCAGCGCCACGGGCCGTGCCTTCGCCATCGCCCCCTCCCTTGCCACTCCGTACCGTTCAGCGCGGGCGGTCGCAAAAAGTTTCCGCACCGCAGGGCACTCCGGCCCCGCTTTGACGTTGCCGAGCGTGCATGAGGAGCAGGACGATGGCGGGAACGCAGGAGAGGCGGCGGGGGCCGGGCCCCGAAGGCGGCGGTTGGATGGTCGCCGCGGCGGCGCTGGCCGGCCTGCTGGCGCTGGATTCCGCGATGCGCCGGCCCGGCCCGGCCAGGGTCCGGCGCGGCGCCGGTTCCGACCCCCAGCGCGGCCCGCAGCGCGGCCGCGCGGCTGCATCGGCGCCGGAGCCCTCGTCCCGCGAGGCGACATCCCGCAAGGCAGCATCCCGCAAGGCGACATCCCGCAAGGCGACGGAGTCGGGCGCCGGGCGCCGCGCCGATGGCCCATCCGAGATCCCCGCCCGCGGCTGGTGGCAGATCGTCAAGCGCACCGTTTCCCAGGCCTCCGAAGACCGGCTGATGACGGAGGCGGCGGGCATCACCTTCTACACGCTGCTCGCCCTGTTCCCGGCGCTCGCGGCGCTGGTCTCGCTGTATGCGTTGGTGGCGGACCCGACGACGATCCAGGGTCACTTGGACCAGCTCGGCGGCATCGTGCCGGGCGGCGGCATGGAGATCATCACGGAGCAGGTGCAGCGCGTGGCGGAATCGGCCAACGGCACGCTGGGCTTCGGCGCCATCGCCGGATTGCTGGTTTCCCTTTGGTCCGCCAACCAGGCGGCCAAGGCTTTGTTCGATGCGCTGAACGTGGTCTATGAGGAGCACGAGAAGCGCAGCTTCATCAAGCTGACGCTGACCACGCTGACCTTCACCATCGGCTTCATCCTGTTCGCGATCCTGACCATGGTGTCGGTGGTGGCCGTGCCGGTCGTGCTCGGCCTGGTCGGACTGGGTGAGACGGCGGAGACCCTGCTGTCCTACGGACGCTGGCCGCTGATGCTGGCGGTGGTGGTGCTGGTGCTGGCCGGCCTGTATCGCTGGGGCCCGAGCCGGGAATCGGCGAAATGGCGCTGGGTCACCTGGGGCAGCGGCTTCGCCGCGCTGTCTTGGCTCGGCGCCTCCGCCGCGTTTTCTTGGTACGTCGCCAATTTCGGCAGCTACAACGAGACCTACGGTTCGCTCGGCGCCGTCATGGGCTTCATGACCTGGATCTGGATTTCCTCCATCGTCATCCTGCTCGGCGCCGAGCTGAACGCCGAGATGGAGCACCAGACCGCGGAGGACACCACCACGGCACCGGACCAGGCCCTGGGCCGGCGCGGCGCCGAGATGGCGGATACGGTCGCCTGACCTTCAGCGGGCCGCCTTCTGGATGTTCCAGGCGATGATGATGCCCGGCATCGCCAGCACGTTGGAAATCCGCGGCGTGACGGCGGAGGGCAGGTACCACTGCCCATACGGCACATAGGGCACCAGATTGTAGGCGCTGATGTGCAGCTCATCCAGGATGCGCTTCCGCTCCGCGGCGTTGGCGGCGTAGGGGAAGGCATCGATCAGCGCCTGGTGCGCCGCATCACAGGGCCAGCCCGGCCAGGCCCGGTCGCAACTGGCCTGCATCGGCACGTTGCCGACCGGGTCCGAGGCGCCGAGGCCGTTCCAGAAGGTCAGGCCGATATGCCAGCCGCCTTCGCTCGGCGGCCGGCGATTGGCGCGGCGACCGGCCATGGAGGCAAAGTCGGTCGCCTGCACATCGGTGCGGAAGCCCACGGATTCCATCTGCTGCGCCAGCACCAGGGTCGCGGTGTGGACGAAGGGATTGTCGGTCGGGTCCATGATAACGATCGGCGTGCCGTCATAGCCTGACTCGCGCAGCAATTGCCGTGCCCGTTCGCGTGCCGCCGGGCTGCCAAGACCCTCCGGCACGCCGGCCATGGTCTCCTGCGGCGAGCCGCAGATGAAGAAGGCGTGGCAGACCTGATACAGCGCCGGGTCGGGGAACATGCCCTGGAGGATTTCCTCCTGGTTCACCAGCAGCATCAGCGCCTGGCGTGCGCGCGGGTCGTTGAAGGGCGGGTGGATGTGGTTCATGCGGATCATGCCCGGCGCGCCGAGCGTGTTGGTACGGATGATCCGCGCCCCACGCCGGGCGAGCATCGGCAGGAAGTCCACGCCGGGGCTCTCGATATAGTCGATCTCGCCCTGGATCAGCGCCAGCGTCGAGGTCTGCACATTGGCGATGTTCTGCCATTCCACGCGATCGACATGCACCACCTTGCCGCCGGCGGTGCCGGAGGCCGGTTCGCTGCGCGGCACGTAGTTGGGGTTGCGGCGATAGACCACCGTGCTGCCCGGCACCCATTCCTCCCGGGAGAAGATGAAGGGCCCGCTGCCGATGGTCTCCCGGATCGCGGTGAAGGGGTCGGTCGCCGCGATGCGGGCCGGCATGATGGCGGGCATGTTGCCGGCGGGCTTCGACAGCGCATCCAGCATCAGCCCGTAGGGGCGGTTCAGCGTCCAGACCACCGTCTTGCCATCGGCCTGCGGCTCCAGGCTCACGGTGATCGCAAGAAGCTGCCGGCCATGCGGGTCGCGCGCGCCCCAGCGGCGCAGCGACGCCACCACATCCTCCGCCGTCACCGGCGCGCCATCATGGAAGGCCAGGCCATCGCGCAAGGTGAAGCGCCAGACCAGTGCATCATCGGAGACGCTGTAGGCACCGACCATCTGCGGCTGCGGGCGCATCTGCGCGTCGCGGCCGAACAGCTGGTCGTAGATCATATGCGCGTGGGACTGCACCACGCCGGCCGTGGTGTTGATCGGGTCCAGCGTCTGCAGATCGGCGTTCGGCACCATGCGCAGGATGCGCTCGGGCGGGATGGTCTGGGCGAAAACTGGCCCGGCCAGCAGGCTCGCGCCGAGGGCCAGGGTGGCGAGGCGGGTCAGCATGGGACGTCCCCCGTGGAATGATCGCCCGTTATGGACCGGTTGTTACAGATCGGACAAGGCCGGTTCGCCAACCTGGAAGGGCCGCACCTGCACCTCCTGCCCCGGCCGGGCCACCAGCGCGTGGTTGGCCGCGATCGGCAGCCAGCCGGAGGTGCGTTCATCCACCGGCTCCGATACCACCAGCACATTCGCCCCCACGCGGCGCCAATACAGCGTGGGCGGCCGGTTGTCGGAGGACCAGCGGAAGCAGGTGAGCGTCCGCCCATCGCTATGCGCCGCGGCGAAGCGCAGCGGCTGGGTGCTGCCCGCCGCCTGCATCAGCGCCAGCACGCGGCCGAGGGTGCGGGACAGCGCGCCGATCGGGTCCTCCGCCAGCCCATCCGCGGCGGCGGCCAGGAAGATCGCCTCGGTATCGCCGGTGCCCTGGCGGTGCTCGTACAGCGCATCCGGGATCAGCGCCTCCATCCGCCGCTTGATGCGGAGGTAGTCGCCGACCTGGCCGTTATGCATGAACATCTGCGCGCCGAGGCCGAAGGGGTGGCAATTGGCCCGTGTGGTGGAGGTGCCGGTGGAGGCGCGGACATGCGCGAAGAACAGCCGCGACCGCACCTGCGAACACAGCGAGCGGAGGTTCTCATCCGACCAGGCCGGGCGGATTTCCCGGTACAGGCCCGGCTCCTCCCGCTCCCCGTACCAGCCCAGGCCGAAGCCGTCGCCATTGGTGGCGGTCTTGCCCTCATCGGCGTGCATCGACTGGTGGATCAGCGAATGCGCCGGGGCGCAGACCAGGTCGGACAGGAAGATCGGTTCGCCGAGATAGGCGAGGAAGCGGCACATGGGTCGGGCGATCCGGAGGGTGGCAACAGCGCAGGTTGCGTCCAGGTCGCGCGGACGGCAAGCGGGCCGCGCATTGTCCCGCACCGCGGCCCGGGCCTATGCTGGCGCCGATGTCCCGCCCCCGCAGCTTCGACGAGGATGCCGTCATCGAGGCGGCGATGCAGCAATTCTGGCGCCACGGCTATGCCGGCACCAGCGTGCGCGACCTTGGCCAGGTGATGGGCCTCGGCCAGGCGAGTTTCTATAACGCCTTCGGCGACAAACGCAGCCTGTTCGCCCGCTGCCTCGACCGTTACCTGGACCGGGGCATGCGGGAGCGGTTGCGGCGGATGGCGGCGACGCAGCCGCCCCGGCAGGCGATCGCGGGGCTGCTGGAGGAGATCGTCGCCCGTTCGCTGCGCGACCGCCTGGGCTGCCTGCTGGTGAATTCGGCGCTGGAGGTCGCGCCGCATGACCGTGGCGTGGCGACCGTGGTGGCCGCGCGACTGGCGGAGTTGCAGGACTTCTTCCGCGGCAGGATCTGCGCCGGCCAGGCAGATGGCAGCATCAATGCAGGGCGCGACCCGGATGACCTCGCGCGGATGCTGATGACGCTGCTGCTCGGCCTGCGCGTATTGGCGCGCGGCCGGCCGGATCGTGCGACGATGCAGGGCGCAGTGCGCCAGGCACTGGCCCTGCTCGACTAGGCCTTGCGGCCTTGGCGCCTCAGCCCAGGCCCGTCGCCGGGCGCGTATCCGGCTTCGGCGGCGTGACCTCCGGCCGCTTGGCGGGCTCCGGCGTCTCAGCCAGGGCCTGCTTCGCATTGTCGGCGAGGGTATGGGCGGCGCCCCGCACCGCATCCCGCGCCTGACCCGCCAGCCCAGCCGCGCTGCCGGCCGCGCTATCGGCGGCGTCACGGGCCTGGCCGGCCTGGCCACTGACCGTGTCGCGCGCCTTCTCATAGCCTTCCTGCGCCAGGGTGCCGGCCTGATGCGCCAAGTCGTCCCGCGTCTCGCCCATCAGGCGATCCTCGGTTTCCGTCCCCGGCAACAGGGCGCCAACCGCGGCACCCAGCGCGATCCCGAGCGCACCGAGCACCAGCGGCTGCTCCCGCAGCACCCAGCCCGCGGTGCTTTCCGCGTCATCCCGCCAATGACCGATCCGGTCTCGCGCGTCATGCGCATAGCCCGAGGCGGTGCCGGAGGCACGATGGGCGTAGTCGGATGCCATGTGCGACGCGTCGTTGGTACGGCCGCGCAGGCTGCCCCGGGCCGCGCCGGCGGCTTCGCCGATCCGCTCGCCCGCCGCACCCGCGGCGCCCGCCACGCTGCGATAGGCGGAGCCTGCGGCATCCGAGGCGCTGCGGGCCGCGCCGGTGACACTGTCGCGCACCGCGCCCGCGGCATCCCGCACGGCACCCGCCGCGCCGCTGACCGCATCGCCGGCGCGATCCAGCATGCCCGGCTCGTCATCCTCCCAGCCCGTGCCGGAATAGGCGGCGCCATAGGGCGCGTCATAGGCGCCGGTGCGGCGGCGCGGGGCAGACCGGCCGTTGTTCTGGCCCAGCATCATCCAGCCGATGCCGGCACCGATCAGCAGCAACGGCAGCGGGTTGTCGCGTACCGCAGCGCCCAGGTTGCGGGTGAATTCCGCGCCGCCCGAGGTCTTCGCGTAATCCAGCGCCTGCTCGAAAAGCTGGCCGGGCGAGGCACGGTCGCGCAGTTCCTCCAGCGTCTCCGTCAGGCCGGCGCGGGTCTGCTCGACCTCCTGCTCGATCTCGGCGCTGCTGCGCTTGTCGGGATTCGTCGTGCTGCTCATCGAACCTGCTCCTTTGCCACCTGCGCGTCACGCGACAGCTGCTCAGCCGTCCGCTCAGGCACCAGGTTTGACGTGTTCAAACGGGAAATGCCGCTGCGGATCAGCGCGTAGCCGATGATCGCCGCGAGGATGGCGACGATGAGCTGCGACCAGCCCACCGGAACGCCGAAATGCACCAGCAGCGAGACCAGCGCGAACAGCAGCAGGATCAGCGTGCCGAGCAGCATGCCGGCACCGGCGCCGAGCGGCGTGATGGCGCCTGTGGCGTGGCTGATCTTCTCGCCCACCTCGGCGCGGGCCAGCCGCACCTCCTGCCGGAACAGGGTGGAGATCTGGCCGATCACGCTGCTGAACAGCTCGGGCACCGAGCGGTTGGCTTCGGGGTGGCGTGGGTCCACGCCGTAGGGATCAGCGGACATCGCCGGTACCTCCCGCCTTCGGGGTTTCGGGCATGCTGGGGGCGCGGCCGCCCGGCCAGGCCGCGGCGCCACCCAGCGAGGCAGCGGCGAGCGTGGTCGGCTTGGCGCCACCTGGGTCATTGTTGGCGGCCGGCGCCCAGCCGGGCGCCTGCGCTGCAGTTTCCGGACGCACGTGGCCGCCCATCGACGCGCGGTTGCTCATCGATGCGGGGCGACCTGTGCCGGGGTTCTGCGAACCGCCACGGCGTGATGCCTCGGCCGAGCTCTTGGCGAAGCGCGCCAGGCCGAAGCCGGCCAGCACGGCGGCGCCGAAGAAGGCGGCGGGCTGACGGCGCGCCAGGTCTTCGACCCGGCCCAGCAGGTCTGCCGGCGTGCTGTCGCGCAGCGTGCGGCCCATGCCCTCAATTGCCGTGGCAGCTTCATGCACGTAGCGCGCCATCACCGGCGACTGCTCGCCCAGCCTGTCGGCCACATCATGCACGGCTTCGGCGAAGCCTTCCGCCTGCTCGGCGCCAGCCTTCTGCTGCGCTTCGGCAAAGCCGGCCGCGCGCTTGCGCGCCGCCTCCAACACCTCGGCGCCCTCGGCCTTCACGTCGGCAACCGCGCCAGCGGCCTCGCCACGCAGGGTTGTTGCGGTTTCCTGCGCCTGTGCCTTGGCTTCACCCAGAACCGCCCGGCCATCATCGCGTGGGGAGGAGGCGGTGGGATGAATCGGGCTACCGGGGCTCCGGGGATCGCGGTCGGGGAAACCGCCCTGTCTCGTATCGCTCATCTGGCTTTCCTCGCCTGCTGCTTCGCTGCATACGGGCCCTTGCCCGTCATCAAGCACGCTGGGAGTCCAACAAGACGCGGCCTCAACTGTTCCTTTCGCTGTCGCAGCCACTTGGCTGTTTGGCGGGAAATCCGCCCTGATCCATGGCATAGCAAGCGATGGTGATGACGGCCGAACGTCGGAGTTCAGAACGGGCGGCGGAAATCGTCCGGCACCACAAAGTTACGCGCCGCGCCGCGCGCCCGGTGCAGGCCCTGCGGAAAGCCACTGCGGTCACCGCCACGCGTCGGAAGCCGCGGCATGCTGCGACGTGGCGGGCGCGCCTGCTCACGACCATGCCGGGCCTGCAGGGCGCGGTCGGCCAGAAGGTCGAGCGCCGCCACGCCGGCCACCATGGCCAGTGCCAGCATCACATTGTCCCGCTTCGGGTTGCCGGGCCGCAGCGCGACCAACAACGTGGCCGCATCCACCGCATCGCCCACGATGCGGCTGCGCAGACCGACCGAGGGATCCACGGACAGCGCCAGCACGCCGGATGCCACTTCGCGCGCGCCATAGGCCCGCACCAGCCCCTCCTGCCCGCGCAGCCCCAGAGCTCGGGTCACGCGCCGTGGCGCCAACATCTGCACGACGCCGAGGCCGATGCTGAACCAGCCCAGCGCGCGCGCCAGCCGATCCGCGGCGCCGAGCGAACCGGGGCCGCTGCGGAGGATCCGCGGGGCACCTGGACGGCGCGTGGCGTTCGCCAGGATGCTCATGGCTTCAGCACCACCTTGATGCAGCCATCCTGTTTGTTGCGGAAGATGTTGTACATCTCCGGCCCCTCCTGCAGCCCCACCGTATGGGTGATGACGAAGGAGGGATCGATCTGACCTTCCTCGATCCGCCGTAGCAGGTCATCCGTCCAGCGCTTCACATGCGTCTGCCCAGTGCGGATGGTCAGGCCCTTGTTCATGATCAGGCCCATGGGCAGCTTGTCCACCAGCCCGGAATAGACGCCGGGGATGGAGAGGATGCCGGCGGGGCGGCAGACGTAGATCATCTCGCGCAGCACATGCGGACGGTCATTCTCCAGCATCACCACCTGCTTGGCGCGGTCCAGCAGGGTATCCGGCTGGCTGATGCCGACATGGCTTTCCATGCCGACGGAGTCGATGCACTTCTCCGGCCCCTTGCCACCGGTCAGCTCGTTCAGCCGCTCGATGACGCTTTCCTCCTCGAAGTTGATCGTGATGGCGCCGCCGGCCGCCGCCATGCCGAGGCGTTCCGGCAGCCGGTCGATCGCGATGACCTGCTTCGCGCCGAGCAATACGGCACTGCGGATCGCCATCTGGCCGACCGGGCCACAGCCCCAGATCGCCACCGTGTCATCCGGCTGGATGTCGCAGGCGACGGCCGCCTGCCAGCCGGTGGGCAGGATGTCGGACAGGAACAGCACCTGCTCGTCGCTCAGCCCGTCCGGCACCTTGATGTGCGTCTGGTCCGCATAGGGCACGCGCAGATATTCCGCCTGGCCACCGGGATAGCCGCCGGTCAGGCCGCTATAGCCGAACAGGCCGGCGCCGGCATGGCCGAAGACCTTGTCGGCCATCTCCTTGTTGCGGTTGGTGGTCTCGCAGACGGAATAGTTGCCGCGCTTGCACTGGTCGCAGGTGCCACAATTCATGGTGAAGGGCACCACGATGCGGTCGCCCTTCTTCAGGCTGCCCTTCGCGGCGGAGCCGACCTCCACCACCTCCCCCATCGTCTCATGGCCCATGATGTCGCCGGGCTTCATGGCGGGGATCATGTTGTGGAACAGATGCAGGTCCGATCCGCAGATCGCGCAGCTCGTCACCTTGATGATGGCGTCGCGCGGATCCTCGATGGTGGGATCGCTGACCGTGTCGCAGCGGATATCTTCCTTGCCGTGCCAAACCAACGCGCGCATGCGGATTCGCCCTTCTGACGTCGAAGGCTGAATGCGCCAGGCGGTGGCGGGTTCGGTGGCGTCGCGGTCACGCTGCCGCGTTTTCGGCCTCGAAATCATGCGCGCGGCCGGCCGCATCGCGGATCGCCTGCACCACGGCCTCCGGCGCCGCGTGGTGGATCATGTGCCCGGCGCCGGGCACCAGGCGCAGCTCGCTGCCGGGGATGTCGTGATGCAGGCGGGCGGATTGGCGGCCGACATCGGCGATCTGGTCATCCGCGCCGGCCAGGATCAGCACCGGCATCTTCACCTCCCCATGGCGGTTTCGCGTCGCGATGGCGGCAGGCACCATCAGCGCCGTGTCGGCGGCCGCGGCGCGAAGCTGGGATGGGCGGAGCGACAGGCTGGCGGGAAAGCCCTCCGCGAAGTGCGGCGGCACCGGAGCCGGGGCGAAGATCTTGCGGAACAGCAGCGGGGTGATGGCCCAGGCGATCAGCGGTGAAATCGTGTAGCGCATGATATCGCCCAGCACCGGGATGGCAGGGCCGGAGAAGGCTGGCACGTCCATGCGCACGGTCGGGGTGAAATAGCCCGACATCAGCACCAGCGCCGCCACCTGGTCCGGCCGCTGCAAGCCCATCTCCAGCGCCACCAGCGTGCCCCAGCTATGGCCCACCAGCACGGATCGCTGGATGCCCATGCGGCGCAGCGCGCGGCGCAGCAGCCGGGCCTGGTTGGCGGCGGTCCAGATATGGGCACGCGGCCGGTCGCTGTAGCCGAAGCCCGGACGGTCGAAGGCGATGACGTGATGGGTCTGGCCCAGCTCATCCAGGATGCCGCTGAGCGCGAAATCCTCCGCCATCGCCCCATTGCCATGCAGCAGCACCAGCGTCGGCCCGCCATGCGCGGCGCCCCGCTCGATGAAGTGCAGCCGCACCCCATCCACCGTCAGGAACCGGCCGCGCGGCGGGTGCCGGGCCTCGTTGCGCTTGGCGATAAGGTGGTTGGCCAGCGCGGCGCCGCCGAAGGCTACCGCCGCGCCGGCAATCCAGTTTGCTGCTTTCATGTAGCGCCAACGTGCTGCGGTGCAGCAGGTTGCGCCGCTACAGCGCGGGCAGCGGGGACTGGAACAGCCGCACGAACAGCCGGGTGCGCGGCACCAGGCAGCCGATCTCGATATGCTCGCCAAAACTGTGCGGCCCGCCTCCGATCACGCCCAGGCCGTCCAGTGTCGGGACGCCCAGCGCGCCGGTGAAGTTGCCGTCGCTGCCGCCGCCGGCGATGCGTTCGCCGAGAACCGGAAAATCGCCATCCGCCGCCAGCGCCCTGGCATGGTCGTACAGCGCCTGGATGGCGGCGGTTTTGCCGAAGGGCGGGCGGGACAGGCCGGGCACCACCTCCAGCCCCACATCCGGGTCATGCGGCCGTAACGCGGACAGCGCGTCGTGCAATTCGCGCGCCTCCGCCGCCGTGGGCACCAACGCGTAGCAGATGGCGCGGCATTCGGCGGGCACCATGTTCTCATGCGTGCCGCCGGAGACGGTGCCGATATTGACGTAGAAGTTGCGCGAGTAGTCGGTCAGCGCCTCGATCGCCAGGATCTGCCGCGCCATTTCCCGGATCGCGCTGCGGCCCTCGGCATGGGTGGCGCCGGCATGGGCGGGGCGGCCGAGGGTGCGCAGGTGGTAGCGCGCAATGCCGTGCCGGCCAACGGTCAGCTTGCCACCCTCGCCGGAGGGTTCCGGCACCAGCACCGCCTCGTGGCGCAGCGCCTCCGCCTCGATGGCGGCGCGGGAGGAGGGGCTGCCCGCCTCCTCATCCGGGATCATCATGAAGCTGACCGGCAGCAGCGGCCGGCGGCCGGTTGTGTGCAGATGCTCCAGCGCCGCCAGCGCCATCGCATTGCCGCCCTTCATGTCATAGATCCCCGGGCCATAGGCGCGGCTGCCTTCCACCCGGAAAGGCAGTTTCCCGGCCAGGGTGCCAACCGGATGCACCGTGTCGATATGGCCGAGCAGCAGCAGGCCGGGGCCGGGGCGCTGCCCGGTGATGCGGCCGATGAGGATATCGCCGAAACCGTCCCGGCCGGGGGTGCGCTCGATCAGCGCGCCGATCGCGCGCAGCCTCGCTTCCACATGGTCCGCCATGCGGTTCACGGCGGCGACATCCTGGGTCGGGCTTTCGATCTCCACCCAGCCGCGTAGCGCGCCCAGCAGGTTATCCGTGGTCAATTCCTGCATCTTCCGGCATCGCCCTGACTGTTTCGGTGGCAGCAGACCATCCGGCGGGCGCCCGCGGAACCCTCGGCGGGCCAAAAAGCGCCGTTGCGCGCGGCGCCTGGCTCGGGCATACCCGCCGCTCCCGTGGACCGCGCGGGAGAGAGTGGCGAGGGGCCCGAGGGGTTCCGAAACCACCGCCGAAGGCGCAACCGGCCCCCGGAAACGCTCAGGCAGAAGGGCCGCGCGGGCAGGAGCCGAAGGGCTCGGCGGGACTCTGGAAAGCTCGTTCCCCGAACGGGGCGCGGCACCGACGGAGTAAGGCAACGCCGGGAGGCGGGCCGAATCTCTCAGGTCACCGGACAGAGGGGGGTCACGGATCACCCGGCGCCATTTCGGCGATGGGAAGCCTTTGGGGGCACCGTGGCCGATACCGAATTGCTCGAGACACCCTTGGCCGGCCTGCATCGCGACCTCGGCGGGCGCATGGTGCCCTTCGCCGGCTATGCCATGCCGGTGCAGTACCCGGCCGGCATCATGGCGGAGCATCTGCATACGCGGGCCAGCGCCGGGCTGTTCGACGTCTCCCATATGGGACAGGCGGAGCTGGTGGGCGAAGGCGCCGCCGCGGCGCTGGAAAAACTGACCCCGGCGGATGTGCAGATCCTGAAGCCCGGGCGGCAGCGCTACGGCGTGCTGATGACGGAACAGGGCGGCATCCTGGATGATTTCATGGTCGCCAATCGCGGTGACCGCCTGTTCCTGGTGCTCAACGCCTCCCGCAAGCATCTGGACATCCCGACGATCGAGGCGGTGCTGCCCGCCGGCGTGACGCTGCGGGCGCTGCCGGACCGGGCGCTGATCGCCCTGCAGGGGCCGGGCGCGGTGCCGGCGCTGGCGACCCTGGCGCCGGGCGTGGCCGCCATGAAGTTCATGGACTTTTCCGAATTCGAGATCGCGGGCGTGGCCTGCCTGGTCAGCCGCAGCGGCTATACCGGGGAAGACGGCGTCGAGATCTCCATCCCGGCCGAGCAGGCTACGGCAGTGGCCAAGGCGCTGCTGGCGCTGCCGGGCGTGATGCCGGCGGGTCTCGGCGCGCGGGACAGCCTGCGGCTGGAGGCCGGGCTTTGCCTGTATGGCAACGACCTGGACGAGACCACCAGCCCCGTTGAAGCAAATCTGGTCTGGACCATGGGCAAGCGCCGCCGCACCGCCTGGGATTTCAGGGGTGCCGATCGCTGCCGTGACGAACTGGACAATGGCCCGGCGCGTTTGCGCGTCGGCATCCAGCCGGAAGGGCGCCAGCCCGCACGGGGCCACACGCCGATCCAGGCCGGTGGCGCCGTCGTGGGTGAAATCACCTCCGGCGGCTTTGGCCCCTCCGTCAATGCGCCGGTCGCAATGGGCTATGTCGCGCGCGGCGCGGCGGCCGATGGCACGGCCCTCGAACTGATGGTGCGGGGCAAGGCGCTGCCCGCCCGCATCTGCCCCCTGCCCTTCGCCCCCCACCGCTACGCTCGCTGAGAAGGTTCCCGGATAATGGCCGAACTGCGTTTCACCAAAGACCATGAGTGGATCCGGCTGGAGGGCGATGTCGCCACCATCGGCATCACCGACCACGCCCAGAACGCACTCGGCGACGTGGTCTTCGTCGACCTGCCGGAACCCGGCCGCGAGGTGACCGAGGGCGAGGCCTGCGCCGTGGTGGAAAGCGTGAAGGCGGCGTCCGACGTCTATGCCCCTGTCACCGGCAAGGTGGTCGAGACCAACGCCGCCCTGGTCGAGAACCCCGCGCTGATCAACAGCGCACCGACCGGCGAGGGCTGGTTCTTCAAGATCGGCGGCGTCGAGGCCGCGACGGTGGACGCGCTGATGGATGAAGCCGCCTACGCCGCCTTCGTGGACACCCTCGCATGAACGCCATCGCCGAGCTCAGCGCGCTTGAGGACAAGGGCGAATTAGATCGCCGCCATGCTGAAGGTGGTGGGCGCCGAGAGCCTGGAGGCGCTGGCCGCCCGCACCGTGCCCGCCGATATCCGCAGCAATGCGCCGCTGCCCCTGCCGCCCGCGGCGACGGAGGCCGAGGCGATCGCGGAGCTGCGCGCGCTGGCCGGCAAGAACCGCGCCGACATCAAGTCGCTGATCGGCATCGGCTACCACGGCACGCTGACGCCGCCGGTGATTCTCCGGAATGTGCTGGAGAATCCGGGCTGGTACACGGCCTATACGCCGTATCAGGCGGAGCTGGCGCAGGGCCGGCTTGAGGCGCTGCTGAATTTCCAGACCATGGTGACGGACCTCGCCGGGCTGCCGGTGGCCAATGCGTCGCTGCTCGATGAGGCGACCGCCGCCGCCGAAGCCATGGCGCTGGCCCATGCGGCGACGCGCGGCAAGTCGGACACGCTGGTGATCGCATCCGACGTGCATCCGCAGACCCGCGCCGTGGTGGCGGGCCGTGCGGAGCCGCTCGGCTTCCGCGTACTGATCGCGAAGCCGTCCGAGATCGTGGCGACCGTCAATGCGGAAAAGCCCTTTGCCCTTCTGCTGCAATACCCCGGCACCACCGGCGAAGTGCGCGACCTGACGAAGGAGATCGCCGCGGTGCATGGCGGCGGCGGGCTGGCCATTGTCGCCGCCGATCCGCTGTCGCTCGTGCTGCTGAAGCCGCCGGGCGAGATGGGGGCCGATGTCGTCGTCGGCTCCACCCAGCGCTTTGGCGTGCCGATGGGCTATGGCGGACCGCATGCCGGCTATATGGCGGTGAAGGATGCGCATAAGCGGCTGATGCCGGGGCGGCTTGTCGGCGTTTCGCTCGACGCCGCGGGCCAGCCCGCGATGCGGCTCGCGCTGCAGACGCGCGAGCAGCATATCCGCCGCGAGAAGGCGACGAGCAACATCTGCACCGCGCAGGTGCTGCTGGCCGTCATGGCTAGCATGTATGCCGTATGGCACGGGCCGGAGGGGCTGGCGCGCATTGCGAAGCGCGTCGCCTTGCAGGCGCGGCTGCTGGCCGGGGCCGCGAAGCGCGCCGGCTTCGCGTTGCGCCATCGCGACATCTTCGACACCATCTGCATCGAGGCCGGCGGCAAGGCGGAGGCGCTGATCGCCGGCGCACTGAAGCGCGGCTTCAACCTGGCGCGGCACGAAGGCGGCGGCGTCGGCATCGCGCTGGATGAGACGGTCACCCGTGAAAACCTGCTGGCATTGCTCGACGCGATCGCGGAGGCCGCCGGCCAGGCGGCGCCGCAGATCGACGGCATCGATCCGGAGGGCGGCATCCCCGCCTCGCTCGCCCGTACCAGCGCCGTGCTGACGGCGGAGGTGTTCCGCAGCCATCACGCGGAACATGCGATGCTGCGCTACCTGAAGAAGCTGGAGGACAAGGACGTCGCGCTGAACCGCAGCATGATCC
>LNFM01001004.1_pt1 | contig 66405 bp, 55 predicted proteins | sample 596031 | NCBI WGS metagenome assembly LNFM01 (sample SAMN04254537, study PRJNA301005) | activated carbon metagenome | isolation source: dual media filters at the Ann Arbor, Michigan drinking water treatment plant | place: USA: Ann Arbor
CGCCGATGCAGACCGAGCGACGCGAGCTCCGCAGCACCGACCCGTCCGAGGCCATCCGCATCTTCCTCGCCCGCAACGCCACCGAGGCGGGCGTGCGTGCCGCGGTGGTCGGCGACGACGACGGCACCGTCCTCGGCGGCATCGGCGAAGCCGGGCCCGCGGGCCTGGCGACGCTTGCGAAGGTCGGCGCCACGTCGCTCGATGTCCGCGACGCGGCCGAGCGCGCGCGGCTGTGCGAGGCGGGCGGGGTCGCGGCGAGCGAGCTGCACGTGGTGCGACTCGGCGTCGGCCGGAGGACCTTCGTGATCACCTCGGTCGGCGCGCCGCTCGGCGCCGCGGGGCGGCTCGGTGCGGCGCTGGGGCGGATCCTCGACTAGGCAGGCATCGGGCACGGGCATGGGCACGGGCACGGGCACGGAGCAGGGTGTTCGGAAGAACGCTTTGCGTTCTTCCGAACCCTGCTATCGCCCCTTGTACTCCATCATCCCCCGCATCGCCGATCCCGCCTCCGCCTCGATCTCCTGCTTCTCCACGAACAGCTCGTGGCAGTCGGGGCAGATCTTCCGGACCTTGCGATCGACGGTCACCTTCACCAGCTCGTCGGACTCCTCGCCGCAGTCTTGGCACTCCATGGACGGCCAGGATGACGTGGGCATCGCACGCGGGCAAGCGCGCTGCCGCCTCGCGGAGCACGGTCACTTCGGGTGGCCAGCGTGGCCCACTGGCGGGCCACCCCTGGCCCGTCCACGGGCCACCCTCGGCGACCGCGATCGCGATCGCAGCGGCATCGCACGATCGTCGCGTCGGCACGGCGGCTGCACAGGGCCGCGGCCATGCGCACCGCACTGTCCCTCGTCGTCCTCGCCGCCTGCACACCCGTCGCCGAGGGCCGGCCCGCGCCGCCGCGCATCGTCGGCGGCGTGCGCAGCGACATCGAAGAGTACCCGCACCAGGTGAGCCTCTCGTCCGACGACGGCCTGCGCTGTAGTGGATCGATCCTCGCGGCGCGCTGGGTCGTGACCGCGGCGCACTGCGTCGCGAACGATCCGCCGGGGCTGTCGGTCGCGGCCGGCGTCACGCGGCTGTCGGAGATCGACGACGACGATCGCATCGCCGTCGCGCGCATCGTGCTGCACCCGGGCTACGACGGCGCCTCGCCGCCCCACGACGACGTGGCCCTGCTGCGGCTGGTCGAGCCGCTGCCCCTCGACGAGGATCGCGTGGTGCCGATCGAGCCGGTGAGCCCCGAGGACGCCGACGACGGCCTCACCGATCCGGGCGTCGTGGCGACCGTCTCGGGCTGGGGCGCGCTCGCCTCCGGCGGGCCGCTGGTCGACGCGCTGCGGGCGGTCGATCTGCCCCTGGTCGACAACGCCGAGGCGTCGGCGAGCTACGGCACCGCGATCACGGGCGATCTCATCGCCGCGGGCGGGCAGGGGGGCGAGGACGCGTGCGCGGGCGACAGCGGCGGCCCGCTGGTGGTACCCGACGACGACGGCCACTGGCGCTTGGCCGGCATCGTGAGCTGGGGTCACGGCTGCGGCGAGCCCGACACGCCGGGGATCTACACCCGCGTCTCGTACGTGCACGGCTGGATCGTCGACACGCTGCAGGGCCACCCGCCGCCCGAGTGCGAGGTGGGCGAGTGGGCCTGCGGCGACGGCACCTGCATCGACGTCACGTGGACCTGCGACGGCGGGGCCGACTGCGACGACGGCTCCGACGAGCTCGACTGCGCCTCGTCGTGGACCTGCGCCGACGACGAGCTGCTCTGCGACGAGTCGTGGTGCATCCCGCTCGAGTGGGTCTGCGACGGCGGGGCCGACTGCGACGACGAGACGGACGAACTCGACTGCGAGTGAGCTCGAGCGTCGGACTCGTCCGGTGCACTAACAGTCGACGAAGACCGCGACCTCGCCCTCGCAGTACCAGTTGTCGCCGTTGGGATCGCAGCAGCCGATGAGGTCGAGGCCGGTGTCCGTGCAGGCGCCGCCCTCGACCAGGCCCTCGGGGCAGTCGATCGGCACGTTGCCGCTCGGATCGGCGCCGGTGAGGCCGCACGCGTAGTAGGCCTCGAGGTCATCCCAACCGCACGTGCCCGACGCGCCACCGCTGGTCGAACCGGCGGTGCCGTCGGCGCCCGTGGACTCACTGGTGCCGCCGTCGCTCGAGCCCGTCGCGCTCGCGCTGTCCGTCGCGCTCGCGCTGTCCGTCGCAGACGCGCTGTCCGTCGCAGTCGCGGTCGCGCTGTCCGTCGCAGACGCAGACGCGCTGTCCGTCGCAGACGCAGACGCAGACGCGCTCGCGCTGTCCGTCGCAGACGCAGACGCGCTCGCGCTGTCCGTCGCAGATGCAGACGCAGACCCCGAGGAGGTCGCCGCGTCGGTGGTTCCAGCGTCGTCTCCTCCGCAGGCGACGAGGACCAGGGCAAAGGCGAATACAGGACGGATCGACATGCGCATGAGCGGCGAAGCCTAGGCGCGCGCGCTAGGGGGAAGCAATCGACGATGGCACGCATCGCTTGCGCGGACGACCGCGCGCGGTGGTGGGCACACGATCATCGCCGCGGTCGCAGCGCTCGCGCCTCGAGTCATGCGCGCGTGCGCATGTGCTCGAGGATCGCCGCGAGCTGCGCGACGCGACGCGCGGCCCGACCCGGGCCGATCGCGGTCGGCTCCGGCAACCCCGCGCCGCGGTGGTACTGCTCGACCGATCCGGGTCGGCGGCTGTCGATCATCGCGGCGACCTGCCGCAGATCGATCGCGGTGCGATCGCCGAGTGCCCCGACCGACGCGAGCAGTCGCAGCGAGTGATCGCCCCAGGCGCACAGCACATCGTCGGGACGCACGAACGCGGACCACTGGTCCACGAAGTCGCCGTGGGTGCTGCCGGCGAGGAGCTCCGCCGCCGGCAGGCCGACCTGATCGCTGGTGCCCGCGGCGAGCTCGGCGAGCGGTGCGATCGTCGCGGCGAACACCTCGCCGGTCGCGGGCCGAATCGCGACCCAGCGCAGCAGATCGGCCAGGCCCCCGCGGCCACGTCGCGGGCTGTCGTGGGGCCAGCCGTTCGCGTCGCCGAAGACACAGACGACGTCGGCCGGTCGCGCGCGCAGGGGCTCGGGCAGCTGCGGCCGGACCCGCGGCGGCCGGGGGTTGATCCGCGCCCGCGGGCTCCGTCGCTGCTCGATGTGCTCGATCTGCGTGTCGATCATCGCGCGGAACGGGGTGAGCAACGGCGCGAAGCGGGCGGCATCCCCCTCGAGCGCGCCGAGCACGTGCACGAGCGCCTCGATCGTCGACACGTAGTCGTCGCGGGGCTCGCGGCGGATCCGGTACTCGCTCGGGGCCGGCGGCACGAAGGCGTAGCGCGGCAGGCCGGCGAGGATCGGGCTGTGGCGGACGATCTTCTTGGCCTGCGACCACGTGCCGTCGACGACCACGAGCGTGATCGGGGTCGAGGGCGGCGCGGAGATGATGTCGATCGCGCCCTCGCCGGGGTACAGCAGCGCGGCGGGGCGATCGGGATCGGAGAGCGCGCGGCCGAGGCTCCCCGACGCGGCGTCCCAGCGCGCGCCGACGTGCAGCTCCGAGTTGGGCAGGCACAGGCTCGCCATGCGGGCGGTGCCGATCGCCATCGTCCGCTCGCGCGGGTGCTGCAAGAACACCACGCGCGTGCGCGTCGGGATCGACGCGAGGTGCCGGCAGTAGCAGACGCTCGTGGGGCGCCGGCAACGGGGACACACCGAGCGTGGTTCGAGCGGGGCCTCGCCCACCGGCGGAGGGTACAACGGCGCCGATGCGCGCGCTCGCGGGCGTGACGCGGCGGCGATCAGATCCGCGTGGCGATGCCGCAGCGGTGGATCCGCCCCGCGTGCACGAGTCCGGTCGGATCCCAGCGCACGGCCGCGCCGAGCGTCGCGTCGACGAGCCCGGCGTCCCGCACGGTGATCGCGGCCTCGCGGCGGTGCGGTGCCGGATCCTCGCGCCACGGGATGCGGAAGAGCGCGCCGTCGGTGCCCACGAGCAGCGGCAGCGGGACGGCCGCGTCGGGGGTGATCGCGGTGGCGACGGCGGCGACCTCGAGGGTCCCAGCCGCCGCGCGCACGCTCGCCCCCGCCGCGCGGACGTCGATCGCGGCGCGACGCGTCGGGTAGCGCACCATCCACTTGCCCATCGTGCGGATCGACGCGCGGTCGAGGTCGCACGCGACGGCGAACCACGCCGGCTCGCCGCGCCACACGACGCCGATGCGCCACAACACCTCGCCATAGTCGAAGCGCGGGCCGATCCGCAGCGGCAGGGTCGCGCCGAGGCCCCGCATCGCGAACACCAGCAGGCCGACCGGCGCGCCGCCGTCCTGCTCGCGCAGGGCGAGCGACGCCGGCACGCGCGACCTCGCGGCGGCGCACGGCACCACGCCGCTGCACTCGATCGTGTGCACCTCGGTCCCGGAGAGCTCGACGCGCACGGCGCCGCCAGTGTACCGGCCGCGGCGCCTCCGCGGACGCGGGGCCGGTGCTACGCTCGGCCCGCGATGGGCCCGGTCGATCCGAACGCGCCGACGCACACGCCGATCCCGGGGCAGGCGACGCCCTCGGACGAGGTGCCGACGTGGCTGCCCGGCCCCGCCACGCAGCCGGGGCTGGCGTCGCAGACCCGCAACACGCTGGGCTCGATCTCGACGGCCGAGCCCCAGGCGGCGATCTCCCGCCCGCCGCTGCCGCCGGGCACGATCGTCGACGGGCACTACCGCATCGACGACGTGATCGGGGCCGGGGCGATGGGCGTGGTCTACCGCGCGCACCACCTGAGGCTCGATCGACCCGTCGCGCTCAAGCTGCAGCGCACGCTCGGCACCGACACGGCGCGGCTCGAGCGCGAGGCCCGGGCGATGGCGCGGCTCGATCACCCCAACGTGGTCGGCGTCTACGACGTCGGCATGCACGACGGCGATCTCTACATCGCGATGGAGTTCGTCCACGGCTCGTCGCTGCGCGCGTGGCTGGCCGCGGGGCCCCACGACTGGCGGATGGCGCTCGAGGTGTGCCTCCAGGCCGGTCGTGGGCTGCAGGCGGCCCACGCCGCGGGGATCATCCACCGCGACTTCAAGCCCGACAACGTGCTCGTCGGCGCCGATGGGCGGGTGCGCGTCGCCGACTTCGGCATCGCGCGCGGGATGGCCTCGTCGCCGCAGCCCGCCGCGATCGAGGATTCCCCCGGGCAGGGCGCGCTCGGGCCCGATCTCACCCGCACCGGCTCGATGCCCGGCACGCCGGCGTACATGGCCCCCGAGCAGTTCGAGGGCCGCGCCGACGCCCGCAGCGACGTGTTCGCCTTCGCGGTCGTGCTGTACGAGGCGCTGTGGGGCGCGCGGCCCTTCGCCGGCAGCTCGCTGCCCGAGCTGCTGCACAACCTCGTGCGCGGCAAGATCCGCGCGGTGCCGGCGTCCTCTCCGGTACCGCCGGCGATCCTCGGCGCCGTGCTCGGCGGGCTCGCGATCGACCCGCGCATGCGCACGGCGTCCATGGCGGTGCTGCTCGCGACCCTCGAGCGCGCGCGTGTGCCCCAGACCAACACGACCGCGCTCGCGGCCGCCATCGCGGGCGCGGCCATCGTCGCAGTGGGATCGATCGGCGGGATCACGTGGTGGCTGACGCGCGATCGCAACGTCGTCGACGACTCGGACGTCGTCTCGATCGAGCGCGCGCCGCCCGAGGTGTCCGACGAGCCGAGCGCGGTCGCCTCGCCGATCCTCGCGCCGACGGCGGTCGCGAGGCCGGCTCCGGCCCCACCCGCGCCCGTCGATCCGACGACGCCGCCCGTGCTCGACGACACGCAGCGCGCGGGCAAGCGCGCGCTGATGGACCTCATGCGCGGCAAGGATGCCGACCCCGAGGCGCTGCAGGCCCTGCTCGAGTCCGACAACGACGAGATCGTCTCGGCCACGCTCGCCGGCGTGATGATGATGGACGCCGACGCGAAGGCCGACGAGGGCGGCTTCCGTCGGCCGGGATGGGACGGCACGTCGAAGCTCATCTGCAAGCTCGGCGACAAGTTCCGCTTCGAGAAGGAGACCCTCGTCCTCGACGGCACCGCGTTCCAGACGATGTACGGCTGTCAGCTGCAGCTCATCGACTGCGACATCACGGCCGACGTGATCGCCCACGTGATGCTGCGCTCCGAGGTGACGATCGCCGGCGGGACGCTGCGTCCGCGCACCAAGGTCATCGAACAGCTCCACGGCTCGGTCACGATCTCCGGCACGACGATCGTCGGCACGCCCGAGGTCGGGTTCTCGATCATGGGCGGCCGTTTGGACATCGCGGAGGTCTCCTTCGCCGCGAAGACCGCGATCTCGGCGAGCGCCGAGGCCCAGGTGACCCTCGTCGGCGGCCGCATCGAGGGCTCGACCGCGGCCGTCGACGCCCGCGCCCGGGCCCACGTGACGCACGCGCAGACCGAGCTGGTGGGGCCCATCGCGCTGTCGAGCAACGCGACCCTCGAACCTGCCGCCGCGCCGCCGTAACATCGGCGGCATGGACCCAGGCAGGCGTCTCGTCGTCGGACTCTCGATCGCATCCTTGCTGACCCTGGCGTGCACGCGCAACGTGACGTCGGGCGCCACGGCGTTGCCCACGCCCGACCGCACGCTGCAGGTGCCGGGCAGCGGCTTCCTCAAGCAGTACGAGAACGGCCTCGTGCTGTTCGTGGTGCCCGACGCCTATACGCGGCTGGTCCAGTTCGACGTGCGGCAGCAGGTCGGCTCGCGCGAGGATCCCGAGGGCAAGGGCGGCATGGCCCACTTCGTCGAGCACCTGATGTTCCAGATGCCGAGCAACGGCCCGGGCACGCCGAAGCTGATGTCGGATCTGCCGCAGCACACGCTGACGTTCAACGCGTACACGTCGAGCGACGAGACCCACTACATGCACACCGGCATGGCGGACGATCTCGAGACGTACATGAAGTACACCGCGCTGCGGCTCGACTACGACTGCAGCGCGGTCGACGAGAACTCGTTCCTGCGCGAGCGCGAGGTGGTCCGCAACGAGCACCGGTGGCGCGGGCAAGGCGTCGACTTGTTCGTGTACGACGCGATCAACGAGCTCGCGTTCCCCGAGGGGCACCCATACCGCCGCAAGGTGCTGGGCGCCGACGGTGACCTCACGTCGATCACTCCCGCGGACGCGTGCAAGTTCATCGAGCGCTACTACACGCCGAGCCAGGCGACGGTGGTGATCACCGGCGACGTCGACCCCGACGAGGTGCGCAAGCTCGCCGACAAGTACCTCGAGCCGCTGCCCGACGTCGCCGCGCCGCCGCGTCCGCCGGTGCCGCCGCCGACGTTCTCGACCAAGCAGGCCGAGGTCGTCGCGCCGGTGAAGAAGCCGACGGCCGTCGTGCTCTTCAAGCTGCCCAAGCGCTTCACCGCGGACTACATCGCCTCGCAGGCGGCGATCGAGACCCTGTTCCTGTCGGTCTCGTTCTTCGTCGGCACGAGGCAGGGCAGCGTGGTGAAGCGGTTCTACCCGGCGTTCCTCGGCGGCAAGGAGGCGTCGGTGTTCGGCGTCGGCGTCGAGACCGAGAAGGCCCGCGATCTCGATCGCGCCGTCGACGAGGTGCTCGACGCGACGAGCCGCGGCTTCGCGGCGAACGTCGAGGGCGACGAGTACGAGGGCAGCTACGACTCGGCCCGGCAACGCGCGCGCCTGCAGCTGCTCGACGGGATCTCGACCGTGTTCGCGCGCTCGGGCACCTACGCGGACTACCTCGAGGAGGGCGAGAAGGCCGGGTTCATCGGGGCCGACCTCGCCGAGCTCGACACGCTGACCGCCGTCGACGCCCAGGCGGCGGGGCGCCGCATCTTCGCCCGCGAGGCGGCGATGGTGGTGAAGGTCGTGCCCGACGGCAGCAAGGACAAGCCCAAGGCCGATCGCGCCGAGTTCGACTACCAGCCCAAGTCCGAGGAGAACCTCGCGGTCCCCGAGGACATCGACCCGGCCGAGGCCCAACGGCCGCTCGAGCTGCAGGACATCGCGCCCCCCGAAGGTCAGTCGCTCGAGCTCACGCTCGACAACGGCATGCGGGTGGTCCTCGTGCAGTCGACCGATGTTCCGGTGATGGAGATGCAGCTCATCGTCGGCGCCGGCACGCGCGACGGCGGAGCGCAGCCGGACCTCGCCGAGCTGTGCGCGATGATGTTCGGGCCGCGCGACGATCTCGAGGCCCGCAACCTCATGAGCTTCTTCGACTCCGCCGGCGGCATCTTCGACTGGGACGTCGGGCGCACCAGCAGCACGTTCGTGACGCGCAGCCTGGCGATCTACATCGACTTCCTCGTCGCCGGGCTGAGCGAGCGCGTGATCCAAGCCGAGTACGCCGCGGGCGCGCTCGAGGGCTGGAAGGCGCGGCGCAAGAAGGAGCTCGAGAAGAAGTTCGTGCGCCAGGCGGCGGCGCGGGCCAACGCGTTCGCGATCGCGCTGTACGGCAAGGGTCACCCGCACGTCCGCGAGCTGATCGACGATCCCAAGGATCTCCGCGACGTGACCCTGCGCGACGTCGAGGCGTTCCGCGCCAAGCACTACCGGGCTGCGAACAGCACGCTCATCATCACGGGTGGCTTCGACCTCGAGCTGACGATCAAGTACGTCGAGGCGTTCTTCGGCAAGCCGGTGCTCCGCGATGCGCGGCTGACGTGGAACCAGCCCAAGCAGACCGCCGCGCGCACGCCAGCGCCCGAGCCCAAGCCCGGCAAGATCCGCCACTTCACCGAGGTGGACGCCGAGCGGGCGCAGACCGACGTCACGATCGCGTACCCGATGGCGACCGCGTACGGCGATGACCACGCGGCGCTGGCGGTGCTCGCCGACATGCTCAACTTCGGGGTGAGCAGCGTGCGGCAGACGCTCGGCGCGAGCTACGGCGTGTACGCGCGGCTCGACACCGATCGGCCGCGGATCGAGATCGGGGGATCGCTGGACAGCGCGCGGGCGGGCGATGGGCTCGCGGCGATCCGCGGCGCGGTGCAGGGGCTACGCGAGGGCAAGGACTTCGATCAGCAGTTCGCGTTCGCGCGACGCAACGTGCTGCGGGCGATGCTCAACGCGCAGGCGGACGCGCGGCTGCTCGCCGGGCAGCTCGCCCAGGCGGCGCGGGCGGGGCGGGAAGCGGAGTACTTCACGGAGCTCGCGCGTCGCGTGGCGACGCTCGAGCCCGCCGCGGTGAAGGCTCAGATCGAGCGGGTGCTGCGGGAGGAGCGATCGGTGACGCTGATCCAGGGGCCCGCGGAGGGGGTGCGTGAGGTGGTGGAGCGCAACGGGATCGTCGGGGCGACGGCGCTGCCGGCGGTCGTGCACGACGAGGATGAGGATTGATCGGGTACGGGTCGGGTACGGGCACGGGCACGGGCACGGGCACGGAGCAGGGGGTTGGGGGAACGCTCTTGCGTTCCTCCAACCCCCTGCTGGCGGAGGAGGAGGGATTCGAACCCCCGGTACCCTTTCGAGCACAACGGATTTCAAGTCCGCCGCCATCAACCGCTCGGCCACTCCTCCGGGCGCGCTAGGGTAGCCGCGACCGGCTCCCTCGCACAAGCGACGGCGATGCTACCGTGCGAGCGATGCTCGCGGTTCGCTTCGATGGTGCGGTGTCGGTCGCCTCGGTGGACGTGCCGGTGCCCGAAGTCGGCGAGACCCGCGTGCTCGTGCGCATGGCGGGGATCTGCAGCACCGATCTCGAGATCACGCGGGGCTACGCCGCGTTCCGCGGGACGCTCGGCCACGAGTTCGTCGGCGAGGTGGCCCCGGACGCAGACCCCGCGTGGGCGGGCCGGCGCGTCGTCGCGGAGATCAACGCCGCGTGCGGGGCGTGCGATCGCTGCGCGGCCGGGCTCGGTCGCCACTGCGCCGCGCGCCGCGTCATCGGCATCCGCGACCACGACGGCTGCTTCGCCGAGGCGGTGTGCGTGCCGACGGCGAACCTCCACGCGGTGCCCGAGCATGTGCCGGACGAGCTCGCCGTGTTCACCGAGCCGCTCGCCGCCGCCCTCGAGATCCTCGCGCAGGTGCCGATCCCACCCGGCGATCCGGTGGTCGTGCTCGGCGATGGCAAGCTCGGCCTGCTCGTGGCGATGGTCCTGCGTCGTCACGGCTGCGACGTGAGCCTCGTCGGCCGACACCCACGCAAGCGCGCGATCGCAGCGGGCTTCGGCGCGCGCACGCCAGAGATCGCCGCGCTGCGCCGCGGCGACGCGCGCTGGGTCGTCGAGGCCACCGGTTCCTCCGCCGGACTCGCCTGCGCGCTCGAGCTCGTCGCACCGCGGGGCACCGTCGTGCTGAAGAGCACCGTCCACGGCGCGAGCACCCTCGCGATCTCCGGCGTCGTCGTCGACGAGGTGACGCTCGTCGGATCACGCTGCGGTGACTTCGCGCCGGCCCTCGCAGCCCTCGCCGAGGGATCGATCGATCCGCGCGTGCTCATCGATCACGTGCGGCGGCTGCACGAGGCGCGCGAGGCCCTCGTGCTCGCGGCGACGCCCGGCACGCTGAAGGTGCTGCTCGACGCGCGACGCTAGAAGCGGCCGCCGACGACCATCGCAGCGCCGCCACGGATCATCGACGGTGCGAACGCGGTCTGCTTGCTGCCGCGCCCACGACGCTTGCGCTTGTCCTGCTTCGCCTTCTCGGCGGCGGCGACCTCGGGGGTCCAGCGCTCCCACTTCTTGTAGCCGACGTAGTAGCCCGCGCCGACGCCCAGGAGCATCGCGCCGAGCAGGGTCACCGCGGCGCCCATCGGGATCAGGAACTGGTCCTGCTCCTGGTACTTGCACTGCAGCGGGCCGTCGTACTTGCAGTTGCGCGTCACGAGCCCGAAGGTGATCGTGCTCGCGAGACCGACGGCGAGCACGCTGCCGCCGGCGATCATGAGGTTCACACCCTTGCGCGGCTTGCCGCCGACCTGCGGCTCCGGCGGGCGATCGGCCATCGGGTCCGGGGGCGCGACGACCGGCGGCGGCGGGGTCTCGGGCTCGGGCGGAGTCTCCGGCGTGGCCTCGGGCGGCGGCGTCTCGCCGGTCTCACCGGGCGGTGTCTCGCCGGGCGGTGTCTCGCCGGGCGGTGTCTCGCCGGGCGGTGTCTCGCCGGGCGGCGTCTCACCGGGCGGCGGCGTCTCGCCGGGAGGCGTCTCGCCGGGCGGTGTCTCCGCCGGAGGCGTCGCGGTGTCGGTGGGCGCGGCGGTCGTCGTCGGCGCGGCGGTCGTTGGCGCGGCCGCCTTCGATCCTGCTGCCGGTGCGGCCATCGCCGCGTTCCACGGCGCAACGCCGACCGCGAGGATCAGCACGGAACAGAGTGCGGGACGGACGAGCGCGATGCGACGCATGGAATCGACCTCGGGTTGTCGGCTCGGCGTGTCCGCCCGACGACCGGGGGCGGAGTATCGTACGCGCGCGCGGCCGGGACAAGGGATCGCGGGACCAACGACGGCCGGGGGGATGGCTTGCGCCCGAACCATCCCAGGGGCTCGGGCGGCGTCGCGGCGCCCGGTGCCGCGCGATCGGCTCGCGGCGGCCCGAGATGTGCGCGGTCGCACGTCCTGGGCGCCGTGCACCGCCTGTCGTCGTTCCGGCCGGTCGCGCGTTAGAGTGCTTCGCCGTGGCGATCCTTGCCCACCTCGATGACCCACCCCGGTCCCGCTGGCCTGGCATCCTCGTCGGCCTCGCCCTGGCCGTGCCGGTCGGGGTCGTGATGGTGGCCTGGGTCATCCCCGCGCTGGTCAACGCGGTGCTCGGGGGTGCCCGCGATCTCGACGGCCGCCTGCGCGCCGAAGACGCGTACATGCAGGCGCTCTGCACCACGGCGCTCGATCCGGAGCGCGACGAGCAGCTCTGCGGTTGCGTGTTGGGCACGGAGTACCCGTCGCTCGACTGCCAGCTCCCGTTTCGCCAGTGGACGCTGGCGCGGCAGCGGGAGAGCTGCGCGAACGCGGACACGTTCGAGGCCGCCAAGAGCTTCTGCACGTGCGTCGACGTGGTCGGCGGCAAGGTCGACGCGGCCACGCCCGAGACCCGCGACGCCGAGGCGGCGGCCTACGAGAACTGCATGGTGCTGCCCGATGCGCTGTTCCTGCCGACGATCGACGTGCTCGCGTCGGGCTCCTGAGCCGGGCGCGGAGTCAGCCGGGCGCGTCGTCGAGCCGGCGCCACCGCAGCCGCCACACCCGATCGCCGCGGCCGAGCGTCTTGGCCTCGCGCTTGGACCGGGCGCCGTAGGGGTTGTCCCGCGCGAAGCGCCACGGACCGACGAGGTTCACGAAGCCGCTGTGCGGATCGCCGTCGACCTCCGCCATCGCCTCGAGGGCGACCTCGTAGATGTCGCTGGCGAAGTGCAGCTCGCCGCCGGGGCGCAGGCGCGAGTGGAGCACCGCGAGCAGCGGCGCCTCGATCACGCGGCGCTTGTGGTGCTTGGCCTTGAACCACGGATCGGGGAAGAGCAGGTGGAAGCGATCGACGGTGGCCGGAGCGAGCACGCGGTCGAGGTCGACGTTGATGTTGCAGTAGGCGATCCGGAGGTTGGTCAGGGCGGCGTCGGCGGCGTCGCGTTGGCCCCACTCGGCCACGCGCTCGCGGATCTCGAGGCCGACGACGACGCGCTCGGGGTGCGCCCGCGCGAGCTCGAAGCTGAACTGAGCATCGGCGCAGCCGAGCTCGACGTCGCATTCGGCGTCAGGCCCGAGATGGGCCGGGCGCGATAGCGGGCGCGCGCGGGCGTCGGCGTACTGCACCCCGAGCGGGTTCACGTGCTGCCGGATACGACGTCGTCTCGCCACTTCGCGGCGGGAGTGTGCCCAACCGCCGGCGCGAAGGGAACCGCCGCGGCGACGTCGCATGGCCGCCAATCGGCGCGACACGCCCCGATTCGGCTGGCCGGGCTCCGGTCGCATCCGGTACGCTGCCGGACAATGGTGTCGTCACTCGAGCGCGGGGCTGCGGACGGCTCCGCCGACGGTGCGGTGGCGGCGCGCGACACGCTGGTCGAGCTGCTCTCGATCGTCACCCACGACCTCAACAATCCGCTGCAGAGCTTGATCGTCCTGCTCGAGCTCAGCGTCGACGACGCGCCGGTCGGCAGCGAGAATCGGGCCCGCGCCGAGCAGTGTCAGCTCGCCGCCGAACGGATCAAGACGCTGACCGCCGCGCTCGCGGGGCTGCTGCGGGGACGACGGGAGGACGGGCCGCGGGTCTGGGCGCGCGCCGAGGCGCTGCTCGGCCGTCGCTTCGAGCGCGTCGGCATCCCGTCACGCGCCAACGTCGGCGCGCTCGCCGACATCACGCTGCCCAACGAGTTCTTCTTCGCCCTGTGCGGGGCCTGTCTGCTGGTGCTCGGCACGGCGAACGTCGGCGTGCGGGGGCTCGAGCTGCGGGTCACGGGCGCGGTCGTGGATGGCGGCGACGCGAAGCTCGTGCTCGCGCTCGTGCCCACGGGCGAGGTGGCGGGCGTCGTCGTCCCGGCCTGGGAGCCGGCGGCGGCGCAGCGGCTCATCGATCTCGTCGCGGCCGAGCCCGGCCTCGACCTGCAACTCTCACCGGGCACCATCGCGCTGGTCGCTCGCCGCGAGGACGCCGTCACTTGAGCTCCGAGCGACTCCCGACGTCCGAACTCGAGTCGATGAAGAGCGGTCGCGTTCTCGTCGTGGAGGATGACGAGACGGTCGGGAACACGCTGGCGATCGCGCTGCGGCGCGTGGGCTTCGACGTCGCCGTGACGCGCAGCGTCGACGAGGCGCTCGCGGCCTACGATCAGGCCTCCGCCGATGTCGTCGTGACCGACCTGCTGATGCCCGGCGGCACGGGCCTCGACCTGCTGAAGGCGCTCGACCAGCGCGATCCGATGGTGCCGGTCATCATCATCACGGGCGACACCAGCCTGCAGCCCGCGGCCGAGGCGGTGCGCGAGCACGCGTTCGACTACCTCACCAAGCCGGTCTCGCGCCAGCTGCTGGTCTCGACCGTGACGCGCGCGGTCGACTCGCGGCGACAGAACCAGGCGCGCGTCAGCGCCGAGCAGCGCCTGCAGGAGGAGCACCGGCTGCTCGCGATCCGCCACCAGCGGACGGCGATGCTGCTGTCGGTCCTCTACAACCGCGCGGTCGAGGGCATCATCGTGCTCGACAAGGAGGGGCGGCTCGTCGACGCCAGCGACAGCTTCGTCGCGCTGGTCGGCCGTCCGCTGCACGATCTCCTCGACGCCGACATCCGCGAGCTCTTCGATCCGCACCCGACCGAGGGCGACATCCAGTCGCGGGTCGTGGGGCTGATCGCCGGACCGCTGGTGCGTGGGCACTGGCGCGGCGAGATGACCGTCCGCGCGGCCCGGGGCCGCCGGTTGCCCGCGCGCGTCAGCCTGTCGGTCTGCGAGACCCCGAGCGTCGACATCAACGAGCCGCAGACCCGCTACGTCATCGCGCTGCTCTACTACGAGACCTCGCACGAAGAGCTGAGCCGCCAGCTGCAGCAGGCCGACCGGCTCGCGACGATCGGTCTGCTCGCCGGCAGCGCAGCCCACGAGATCCGCAACGAGCTCGGGCCGCTCCTCGGCTACCTCACCATGCTCGAGCAGAGCGGTGGCGAGGACGAGCCGGCCGCCCGCGAGATGATCAAGATCATGCGCGAGAGCGTGAAGCGGGTGCAGGAGCACATCGAGCAGATCCTCTCGCCGCTGCGCCCGCGCGTGCGCACGCGCGGCGCCGTGTCGCTGCGCGACGTCATCGACGGCATCCTGACGCTGCTGCGCCGCGCCGGTCGCCTGCGTCGGCTCAAGCTCGAGGTCGTGGCACCCGACGAGGACGTCATCGTCCACGCCGACAAGAACGAGCTGCACCAGATCGGGCTCAACCTCGTGACCAACGCGCTGGATGCCCTGGGCGACGGCGGGGGCGCCGACCGCGGCACGATCTCCGTGCGGATGTCGTACGAGGGCGAGTTCGGGGTCCTGCGCGTGACCGACTCGGGCGTCGGCATCCCCGAGAACATGCGCGCCCGCGTGTTCGAGCCGTTCTTCACCACCAAGGGCAGCGGCGGCACCGGCCTGGGCCTGCCGGTGGTGCTCGACATCGTGCGCAGCCTCGGTGGCCGCGTCGCCCTCGACGTCCCCGAGGAGGGCGGCACGATCGTCACCGTCTCCCTGCCGAAGTACCGCCCCGACCTCGCCTCGCCCGACGCGAGTCACTGACGCAGGCGCGTGGGCCGAGGCGCCCGGGCCTGCGATCCGCGAGCGGCGCGTCGTCGAGGCTTGCCGGCCGAGGCACCCCGGACTTAGTGTGCGCGCCCATGCCCGCCCTCGGACTTTCCCTCTCGCCTGAGAATTCGCGCGCCGGGAGCGTCGATGAGCGCGTCGACCTGGTCCTGCTCGAGCGGACGCTCATCGAACCGCCGCGCCTCGCCGCGATGCAGCGGTGGAGCGCCGCGGTGCGCCGCCGCTTCCCGAACGCTACCCAGGTGCCGTTCGTCTGGCACCTGGTCTCGCACGCGCGCGAGGACGGGCTGCGCGAGCGATCGACCCGACGGCCGACCGGCAACGAGATCGCGTTCGGCGGGCTGCAGACCACCGACGAGGTCGTGCGCGCGTGGGAGGTGAGCCGCCTGTGCCTCCAGGGTTGTGGGGGCGATCGGGTCATGCTGCGCACCGGCCCTTCGCTCACGCCTGGCGCGCTCGGACGCAAGCGCCTGCGGGCGTTCGTCGAGGCGCGCCGCGCCGAGGGCATCGCGATCACGTGGGAGCCCGAGGGCCTGTGGGAGCCCGAGGTCGCACGGGCCTTCGCGCGCGAGCTCGGCATCGAGCTCTGCATCGGCGCCTTCGAGGGCGGACGTCCGCGCTACGAGGATCCGGCCGAGCCGGTGCTCGTCGGCCGCGAGGTCTGGCTTCGGGTCGGCGGGACCGGCCCGCGCGGTCGACTCGACGGCGCGCAGATCGATGCGCTCGCCGAGCACGTCGAGGTCGTGCCCGACGCGACGATCGTGTTCACCGGCCCGCTCGCGCTCAAGCACCTGCGCGAGGTCTCGGCGTTCCTCGCCGTCTAGTCGGAGGCCCCATCGGCCCGGCCCGCGGAATCTCCGGGCCCTTAAAGCACCACGCCGCCGCTGGTCCCGAAGGACCTGCGACGGCGCCTGCGTGATTAGCGCAGATTGGCGCGGATACGCCTCAGGCGGCCTGCTTCTTGGCAGCCTTCTTCTTGCCCGCCTTCTTCTTGGCGGCCTTCTTCTTGCCCGCCTTCTTGGCGGTCTTCTTCTTGCCTGCCTTCTTGGCGGCCTTCTTCTTGCCTGCCTTCTTGGCAGTCTTCTTCTTGGCCGCCTTCTTGGCGGTCTTCTTCTTGGCCGCCTTCTTGCCAGCCTTCTTCTTTCCGCGCTTCGCGGGTGCCTGCTCAGTATCGCCTTCAGCCATGTCTGGACCCTCCTTCAGGGGGCAACGGTAAGGGGACGATACGGTCGGGATCGGCGCATGTCAATAACAATTAACATCTTTGTCGCCTAATTACGTGAAGGTGAGCGATCCTTTTAGGTAGGTGAACGATCCTGATATGTAGGTGAACATCCTCCTTCGCGTCCGTTTGGAGCACGCGCGAGCGGCGCGCAACCTCACGAAATTGCAAGCCAAATTGCAGACACGGAGGGATGGCTCGCCTATGCGATCTCGACAGCCCGGCCTGAGCCTGGGGGCGGGTTTTTCCGCACACCCTCGCCCCTCCGAGCCGGCCCCCCCGAGACCGACATGCTCCAGCTCACTTGGACCACCGCGCTCCCGTCCGACAGCCCGTCCCCCGTCGTCGTCGTCGCGGTCCGCGACGAACCCGACGCCGCGGCGTTCGACGCCCGGTTCGGACGCGGCGTCCGCGAGGCCGCGACCGCGGCGAGGTTCGCCGGCAAGGCCGGGGAGAGCTTCGCCTTCACCGCGACGCAGGGCGACCGGCTCGAGCGCATCGTCCTGCTCGGCGTGGGCGACCTCCGCGACGCCGCGGCGCTGCGGAACCTCGCCCACGACGCGGTGCGCCAGGGCCACGCCGCCGGCGCGAGCCGGGTCGTGCTCGACCTGCGGACCTTCGTCGGCAACGCGCTGAGCTTCGACGACGCGGCCGCCGCGGTGCGGGCCGGTGATCTGATCGCCCAGGGCGCCGAGCTCGGCAGCTACGCCTACGAGCACTACATCGCGCCGGACAAGCGCGCCCCCAAGAGCGTCCGCGAGGTCGTGGTCGTCGCTCCGGATGGGAAGCCCGCCGAGGGCTCTCACCGCGGGCAGATCATCGCATCGGCGATCTCGCGGGCCCGCGACTTCGTCAACGGCCCCGCCGCCCTCGTCACGCCGACGCACCTCGCCGAGGCCGCGGCCAAGATCGTCGCTTCCCTCGAGGCGGACCACGACGTCGCGCTGGTCGTGCTCGATCGCGACGAGTGCTCGCGTCGCAACATGGGCTGCTTCCTCGGCGTCGCCCAGGGCAGCGACGAGCCGCCGCGGTTCATCCACATGAGCTACCGCCCGCGCGGCGCCTCGAAGGGCCGCGTGTGCCTCATCGGCAAGGGCGTGACCTTCGACTCGGGTGGTTACTCGCTGAAGCCCACCGACGGCATGCTCGACATGAAGATGGACATGGCCGGCGCCGCCGCGGTCATCTCCGCGTTCGAGGCGGCCGTGCGCGTCGGCGTCGCCTACGAGGTCCACGCGATCGTGGCCGCCACCGAGAACATGGTCAGCGGACACGCCTACCGCCTCGGCGACGTGTTGACCGCCTCCAACGGCAAGACCGTCGAGATCAACAACACCGACGCGGAGGGCCGCCTCACCCTGGCCGACGCGATGGTCTACGCGTCCAAGCTCGAGCCGACGGCGATCCTCGACTTCGCCACGCTCACCGGCGCGTGCATGATCGCCCTGGGGCCCCGCATCGCCGGCGTGATGTCGAAGGACGACGCGCTCGTCGACGATTGGATGGCCGCGGCGACGCGCTCGGGTGAGGCCATGTGGCGCCTCCCGCTGCCCGACGACCTCAAGGAGCAGCTGAAGAGCAAGGTCGCCGAGATGAAGAACACCGGCGAGCGGTACGGCGGCGCGATCACGGCCGGCCTGTTCCTCTCGGAGTTCACCGAGGGCTGCCGCTGGCTGCACGTCGACATCGCGGGGCCTGCGATGGTGAGCAAGCCCTACGGCGTCGCGACCGTCGGCGGCTCGGGCTTCCCGGTCGCGACGATCCTCGAGTTCCTGAGCGGCGACCTTCGCTAGTCCGGCGCGGAGCTCAGTGCGGGTAGTTGATCTCCGCGACCTTGCCGTCGCGGATGGTCACCAGGATCTCGCTCGACGTCCCGTCGCAGTCGAGGTTCGCGCGCACGAACCGACCCGCCTTGGGGCCGCTCGTGCAGCGGATGAACGTGTGCTGCCGGACCGCGCGCCCGTCGGGGTCGCGGGTCTGCGAGTCCGCAGGCGGTCCCCACGCCATGAACGTCGCGAACTCGTGGAAGCCGATCTCCACGTTGCCGTCGCCGACCGCCGTACGCTCGGCCTCGGGCAGCGCGATCCACTTGCTCCACAGGCCCTTGCGCTCGAGGAACGCCTGGCGATCCTCGTCGCGCAGATCGAGGAACTGCTCCTGATCGCGGGCGCTGTCGAGGTTGTAGTAGAAGCGCCGATCGAGCTCGGGCAAGCGCTCGGGGTTGTTCGCGCAGCCGCTGCCCGTCGACAGCAGCATCGCGAGCGTGACCGCGACGCGCACGGCGGCGCGAGTCCCCGCGCGTGGAGCAGACCATGGACCTGACATCGTCGGGCGCGATGATTCCCCATGCGCACGAGCGTGGGCAAGCTCCTCGGAGCGGCGACGATCCGTCGCGCGGTCGGCGTCGCGACTGCGCCGATGTCCAGCGCGTCGGGACCACGAGTTCGCCCCGAAACCGGCCCCTCGGGCGGGCTCCGAGGGGTCGCTCGAGTTTGCCAGCGAGCGCCAAACTCACGCCGCGCGGCTCGTGAATTGCGAAACCTCGGCCTCCAGCGCCCCGTTTTCTTCATGATCTCGCAGGCGACTCGCGGCGCGCGACGCCCCGCGATCGAATTATCCGGGAAACGCCGTTCCCGAACCGTTGACGCGGGTCCTCGCGCCCGCTATACATACGCGGCCTAAGTTGCCTGACGTCTGACGTGACCGCATCCAGCGTCCCCGAAGGGCGCGCAAGCAACTGCCGGCCAAGAGGAGCATGCCCATGCCTGACTCGTTCGTCGTAGGCGACAAGACGGTCTATCCAGGCCACGGCGTCGCTGAGGTGACGGGACTCCAGAACCTCCAGATCTCTGGGGCGACGATGGAGTTCTACGTGCTGCGCGTGCTCGACAACAACATGAAGGTGATGGTGCCCAAGCACAACGCGGCCGCCGTAGGCCTGCGCAAGCTGGTGAGCCAGGCCGAGGTCGACGCGGTGTACCAGGAGCTGCGTCGTCGTGGTGGGAAGATTTCCACCGCGACGTGGAATCGCCGCTACCGCGAGTACATGGAGAAGATCAACACGGGCTCGCTCGTGGAGATCGCCAGCGTGCTGCGTGATCTCTGCCTGCTCCGCACCGACAAGCAGCTGTCGTCGGGCGAGCGCGAGATGCTCGAGACGGCTCGTCAGCTCCTCGTGCAGGAGCTCGCGCTGGCCAAGGGTCAGGCCGAGGGCGCAGTCGCCGACGAGCTCGACGCGTTGTTCGGCTGAGGCCGCCCGACGCGTTGTTCGGCTGAGGCCGCCCGACGCGATTTCGGCGGGGGCCGCCAGACGCGTGTGGTTGCGCTTCAAGCGGCGGCCGGGAGCACCGCATCGGCGCGGATGTCCCCAGCGAGCGCGTGCCACGAGATGGGCCGCTCGAGGAACAACGCAGCGCAGGCCATCCGCGCTGCGCTCGCGTCGCCGCGCACGAAGAGGTCGAGGAAGCCGGGGATCTCGGTCCAGCCGGGGCCGGCCGCGCCGAACGGCTGCCACCGGATCCGCACGCGCTCCTCGCCGAGCACGCCCTCCCACGGGAGGCGAGCGTCCGGCAGCCGCGCGGCGAAGGATCGCTCCCGGGCCACCTCGCGCCAGAGCAGCTCGAACTCCTCGGCGTCGATGCTCTCCGTGTACGGGTGCGACATCATCGCGCGCAGGTTCACGGGGCGACACATCAGGATGTCCTCGGGCGCGAAGCGGAGCTCGTCGCCGCGCATCTGGAATTGCCGGTGGACCCAACCCAGGTCGTCGACCTCGTACAGCGTCATCGCCACGTCGTCGTCACCCGCCGCGATCGTGACGCGGAGGTAGTGGAGCTCGGGCGGGTCGTGGCGGGTCACGTGGATCACCTTGCGTCGACATCGTCGCGCCGGCGGAGGGCTTGAGCCGCGGGCGGATCCCCGCCGCTGCGCGGCGGCACCCCTTGGGCCGCCCTGCTATGCTGGTGGCCCGTGTTTCCCCGCACGACGTTGATCTTCGCGCTGCTCTCGGCTGCGTGCTCCGGTGGCGCCGCCTCGCCATCGACCCCGGCGACCGGCCTCGTCCCCTCGTACCTCGCGATCGCCACGGCGCTCGCGGCCGACGACCTCGGCCCCGTGGCGGCGCAGGCCCAGGAGCTCGAGCGCTTCGCCGCCACCATGGCGAAGGAGCCTGGCGTCGAGAAGATCGCGGGCGCAGCGAAGCAGCTGTCGACCACCGACATCGCCGCCACGCGCACCGCGTTCAAGTCGGTCTCCGACGGCGTCGTCGAGTACATGCGCGCGACGCCGGCCGTTCAGGCGGGGAACGTCGTCGTGTTCTGTCCGATGGCGTTCGAGGACAAGGGCGCGCTGTGGGTGCAGGCCGAGGGCAAGATCGCGAACCCGTACTTCGGCGCGTCGATGCTCCGCTGCGGCAACAAGCTCGCGTGGGACGCCGAGCTGCCGGCCACCGCAGCGCTCTGAAGCTCTCTCTCTCTTTGGTCGCCCCCTCCTGGTGCGGCTCTTCAGGCAGGGCGCGCGTGTCTTGCCCCTCGAGCCCGACGTGGCTTTGCCACGGCGGTCAGCGAGCACGATCGCTCGCACCAGGAAGAGCGCCGGACGGCGCGACCAGAGGTCTAAACGTCCAGGTTGCGGGCGTTGAGCGCGTTCGCGACGATGAAATCGCGGCGCGGCTCGACGTCGTCGCCCATCAGCACGCTGAAGAGCTGGTCGGCCTCGAGGTTGTCGGCGACGCGGACCTGCAGCAGCGCGCGCTTGGTGGGATCCATCGTGGTCTCCCAGAGCTGCTCGGGGTTCATCTCGCCGAGGCCCTTGTACCGCTGGATGGCCAGTCCGCTGCGTCCCGCCTGGTCCATGTGCGCGACGATCTCGACGATCCGCGAGGTGCGGATGACGACCTCGCCGTCGCGCGACAGGGACAGCTCGCCCTTGCCGAGGCTAGCGATGTAGCGGCGGGTCGCGAGCAGCTCGCCGAGCTCCGGCGACTCGACCAGATCGCGGCTGAGGACCTCGTACTGCGTGACGCCGTCCTGCAGCACGCGCAGGCGGATGGCGTGCAGCGCATTGTCGCCCTCGTCGACGACCACCTCGTGGCCGAGCCGGATGCGCGAGGTCTTGTCGGCGTCGAACAGCGCCTGCGCCCGGGACTGGAGGTCCTCGGCGAACGCAGCGAGGCGCGTCGTGTCGGCGAAGGCCCCACGCAGCTCGTCGCCGGCGTCCTGCTCGAGCATGTCGAGCAGCCCCTCGATCACCGGTCCACGGTGATCGCGAGCCAAGCCGTGGACCATGTCGCGGTAGCGCAGCGCCCGGGAGGCGATCTCGGCGAAGACCTCGCGGCTCACGGCGTGCTCGCCGATCGACAGCTCGAGCGCCTCGATCGAGTTGTCGATCACGTAGCGATCGAGCGCGCCCTCGTTCTTGAGGTAGACGTCCTTCTTGCCCGAGCGGACCTTGTACAGCGGCGGCTGGGCGACGTAGAGGTAGCCGCGCTCGATGATCTCGGGGAAGTGGCGGTAGAAGAACGTCAGCAGCAGCGTGCGGATGTGCGAGCCGTCCACATCGGCGTCGGTCATGATGATGATGTGGTGGTACCGCAGCTTGTTGATGTCGTACGTGTCCTCGACACCCGAGCCCAGCGCCGTGATGAGCGTGACGATCTCCTGGCTCGACAGCATCTTGTCGAGCCGCGCCTTCTCGACGTTGAGGATCTTGCCGCGCAGCGGGAGGATCGCCTGGGTCGCGCGGTCGCGGCCCTGCTTGGCGCTGCCACCGGCGCTGTCACCCTCGACGATGTAGAGCTCGGTCTTCTCCGGGTCGCGCTCCTGACAATCGGCGAGCTTGCCCGGGAGTGACAGGCCGTCGAGCACGCCCTTGCGCGTGATCGTCTCGCGGGCCTTGCGGGCGGCCGCACGCGCGCGCGCCGACAGGATCGCCTTGTCGACGATCAGCTTGGCGCTCTTGGGCTTCTCCTCGAAGAACTTACCGAGCTGGTCGGTGAGGAACTGCGAGACGAGGGCCGTGACCTCGCCCGAGACCAGCTTGTCCTTGATCTGCGAGCTGAACTTCGGGTCGGGGTGCTGGATCGAGAGCACCGCGACGAGGCCCTCGCGGACGTCCTCACCCGACAGCGGCACCTTGTGCTGCTTGAGCGCGCCGCTCTCCTCGGCGTACTTGTTGACGATCTTCGTCAAGGCGGTGCGCAGACCCGTGAGGTGGGTGCCGCCGTCCTTGTTGGGGATGTTGTTCGTGTAGCACAGGATGTTCTCCTGGTACGCGTCGGTCCACTGCAGCGCGAGGCCGATGCCGAGCTCGGCCGGCTCGCCCTCGTGCTCGAAGTTCTCGATGCCGCTGAAGTAGATCGACTCCCCGATCGTGACCTTGTTCTGCGCGAGCAGCTCGACGAACGCCGAGATGCCGCCGGCGCCGTCGAACGACTTCTCGCGGCCGTCGCGGAGGTCCTTCAGGCTGATGGTGACGCCGGGGTTGAGGAAGCTGAGCTCGCGGAAGCGCTGCGCGAGGATCTCGAAGTCGATGACCGTCGTGGTGAAGATCAGCGGGTCGGCGTGGAACGTGACCCGGGTGCCGCGCTTCTCGGTCGTGCCGATCGTCTGGACGTTCTCGGCCACGGCGCCGCGCTCGAAGCGGGCGCGGTGGGCCTTGCCGTCGCGCCAGATCTCGAGCTTGAGCCAGTCCGACAGCGCGTTGACCACCGACACGCCGACGCCGTGGAGACCGCCCGAGACCTTGTAGTTGCGGTTGTCGAACTTTCCGCCGGCGTGCAGCACCGTCATGATGACGATGGAGGCGTCGATGATCTCGCCGTGGATTTCCTTCGGGCCGGTCGGGATGCCGCGGCCGTTGTCCTCGACCGACACCGAGTTGTCGAGGTGGATGGTGACCTCGATGCGGTTGCAGTGCCCGGCGAGGGACTCGTCGACCGAGTTGTCGACGACCTCGAACACCATCTTGTGCAGGCCGGAGCCGTCGCTGGTGTCGCCGATGTACATGCCGGGGCGCTTGCGGACCGCCTCGAGACCCTCGAGGACGGAGATCGAATCGGCGCCGTAATCGTCGACCTTGGGTGCGGTCTGGTCACTGGACATGGGTGCGGAGTACCTGTGGGTGCCTGTCGAACGCGGCCTTCGAGCCACGCGAGACACCGTCGGACCCGCCTGCTGTCGGCGGGGCTTTCGGGGCCTGGACCATAGCACGACGAGGCCTGGACAACCAGCCGAGGAACGGTCGAATAGCCGTTGGATTCCGCGAGCTTATGGTGCGCTCGAGGCGGGCTCGAGGCGGCCGCGATCCACACCCACGAAACGGCACGCGGCGGCCTCGGGGAGGCGCACGAATTCGGCGGCGGTCGTGGTGAGGACGCACTGGCCGGCGAGCGCGCCGAGCCGCTCGAACAGCAGCGCGTTGCGCGGGGGATCGAGCTCGCTCGACACGTCGTCGAGGAGCAGCAGCGGCGGCGCTCCCGTGTGCAGTCGGGCGAGCTCGAGCTCGGCGAGCTTGAGCGCGAGGATGATCGCCCGGGTCTGGCCCTGCGAGGCGAACTCGGCGACGGGCCGGCCCTCGAGCTCGACGACGAGGTCGTCGCGGTGCGGGCCGACGCTGGTGGTGCGGCGCATCCGGTCGAGCTCGCGGCGCTCGACCAGGCGCGCGAGCAGGGCCGCGGCGCGCTCGTGCTCGTCGATCGATCCGCACGGGCTCACGTAGCGCAGCGACAGCGCGAGCTGCCTCGCGTTCGTGCTCGGCTGCGGGCCCTCGGCGCCGTAGATCTCCGCGAAGCTGCGCTCGATCCCGGGCAGCATGTCGTCGAGCAGGCGACCGCGGCGGGTCCACACGCGCGCGCCGATCTCGGCGATCTGGTGCTCGTAGGGGATGAGCATGTCGACCAGCGCGGCGCCGTGCAGCGTGTCGTCGCGCAGCACGGAGTTGCGCGACCGGACCACGCGCTCGTACGCCTGGACGTCGGCGATGTGGGCCCGCTCGCGGGCGAACACCATGCGGTCGAGGAACTGTCGGCGCTGCTGCGGGCCCTCGCGCAGCACGGCGAGGTCCTCGGGCGTGAAGAGCACCGCCTGCAGGCGCCCGTAGAAGTCCGCGGCCGAGCGCACGAGCTTGTCGTCGGCCCGCGCGAGCCGGCGTGTGGTGGTCGACCCGCGCTCGAGCTGCACCGCGAGTCGCGTCGGCAGGTCGAGGTAGGGGTCGTGCCCGCTGACGACGACCTGGGCCCGCGTCGCGTCGCGACCGACGAGCGCCCCGAGGTCGTTGGTCCGGAAGGACCGCAGCGTCGCGAGCAGGTAGATCGCCTCGACGATGTTGGTCTTGCCGGCGCCGTTGTGGCCCCACAGCACCGTGAAGCCGTCGCCGAGCTCGAGCCGGGCGTGGGCGAAGTTGCGGAAGCCCTCGAGCTCGAGTGTCGCCAGGCGCATCGCGAGGGGGGCCGCGTGGCCCGCTAGATCTTCATCGGCATGACCACGCCGAGGAGATCGGGGCCGTCGACCGGCTTGATGACGCAGGGGTCGAGCTCGCCCTGGAACTCGAGCGCGACCTCGCCCCCGTCGATGGCCTCGAGGATCTCGATGAGGTAGCGGGCGTTGAACCCGGCGACCAGGCTGTCGCCGTCGTAGCCGACCGGCAGCTCCTGGTGGGCGACGCCGAGGTCGGGATTGTCCGCTGTGAGCTCCAGCTTGCCTGCAGACAGCGCGACGCGGACGGTGGCCGTCTTCTCCGGGGCCATGACCTCGGCGCGACGCAGGGCCGCCAGGAGCTCCTCACGGCTCACGGTGACGCGGCGCTGGTGCGACGACGGAATCACCGCGCGGTACGGTGGGAACTGGACGTTGTTGAGCTTGACCGACATCGCGAGGTCGTCGGCACGGACGAACAGGTGCGACTCGCCGATCGCGATGCCGATGTCGCCGCTGACGCGGTCGAGCATGCGGCGGATCTCGAGCATGCCCTTGCGCGGGATGATGATCCCCTTCTCGAGCTTGGGGCCGGGCAGCCGCGCCGAGAAGCGCGTGAGCCGGTGACCGTCGGTCGAGACCATCGTCGCCTGCTGACCGTCGCACTCGAACAACACGCCGTTGAGGTTGACGCGGGCCTCGTCGGTCGAGACCGAGAACATGGTCTTCTGGATGAGATCGGCGAGCACGTGGCCGGGCACGTCGGTGAACGTGAGCGCCTTCTTGCCCTTGCCGGCGTCGGGCAGCTCGGGGAAGTCGCTCTCGGGCATGCCCATGAGCTTGAACTCGCTGCGGCCCGACACGAGCTGCACCCAGTGGTTGTCGAGCCCGCGCATGCGCACCGAGCTCGCGGGCAGCGTCCGCACCACGCCGTGCAAGTGGCGGACGCCGACGGTCACGGTGCCGGTCGACTTCACGACCGCGGGGATCGACTCGGTCAGGCCGATCATCATGTCGGTCGCCGAGCAGACGAGGTGCCCGTCGCTCGTGGCGCGCAGCAAGACGTTGGCGAGGACAGGCATCGTGCTTCGCTTGTCGGCCACGGTCTGCGCAAGCGCGAGCGCGGACAGTAGGCGTGCCTGATCGATCTCCAACTCCATGGGGCTCCTTCGCGACTCTCGGGCGGTGAGTGGGCCGAGAGTGATCTAAAAGTAAGAATTAATGAACCGTCGTCGTCGTAGTGGTGTGGAAATGTGGTCAAGTCCCGTACAGTATTGAAACAACACGGGAAAACGGGTGGACAACGGCGGGACGGCGGCGGGGACGGCGGCGGATTTCTGGGGATGGCGGGGGCGCAGACGTCGCAACACAGGGTGGTCCACAGGGCAGTGCCCGGGTTGTCCACAGGCGACGGCGGGCACGACGAGTTCGACGGACCCTTGGGTTCGTCATCGGTCCGAGTGCCCGGGGCACGGCGGCGTCGTGGGGGTCGCGATCGTCAGCCGGGTTGGCCGACGAGTTGGTGACGGAGGGACTCGATGATGCCGCGGAGCTCGGGGTCGGTGGTCTGGATCTCGGCCATGCGGCGGCAGGCGTTGATGACGGTCGAGTGGTCCTTGCCGCCGAAGCGCAGGCCGATCTCGGGGTAGCTCGAGCCCGTGAGCTCGCGGCTGAGGTACATCGCGATCATGCGCGGCCGGGCGATGCCCTTGTGCCGACGTTGGCCCTTGAGGTCCGTGACGCGCACCGAGAAGTAGCCGCACACGGCCTTCTGGATCGCCTCGACGGTCAGCTGCGTGGCCATGCGCGGCGCCGCGGTGTCGCCGAGGACGTCGCGCACGAAGTCCTGGGTGATCGGCACGCCCTTCAGCGCCGCGAACGTCGACACGCGCACCAGCGCGCCCTCGAGCTCGCGGACGTTGCTGCGCACCAGCGTGGCCAGGTAGACCGCGACGTCGTTGGCGATCGCGATGCGCTCGTCCTCGGCCTTCTGCCGGAGGATCGCCACGCGGGTCTCGAGGTCCGGCGGCTTGATGTCCGCGACCAAGCCCCAGTTGAGGCGCGACGTGATGCGCTCCTCCATGCCCTGCATGTCCGACGGCGTGCGGTCGGCCGTCACCATGATCTGCTTGCTCGACTCGTACAGCGCGTTGAAGACGTGGAAGAACTCGTCCATCGTCCGATCGCGGCCCGCGATGAACTGGATGTCGTCGACGAGCAGCACGTCGCAGTCCTCGCGGTAGCGCTTGCGGAACTGGTCGCACTCGTTGAAGCGGACCGCCGAGATGAACTCGTTCATGAACCGCTCGGCCGACAGATAGACGATGCGCAGCTCGGGGCGCGCGTGGTGCAGCGCGTGGCCGACCGCGTGCAGCAGGTGGGTCTTGCCCAGCCCGACGCCGCCATAGATGAAGAGTGGGTTGAAGCGCTTGCCCGGCTCCTCGGCGACTGCGTGCGCCGCGGAGGCCGCGAGCTCGTTGCTCGCGCCCTTGATGAAGGTGCCGAAGCGGTAGCGCTCCGACAGGCCGATGGGCGCCGACGCACGGCGGGTGGAGGCCGGGATCGGCGCCGGGGCGGAGGGGGCCACGAACTCGACGATGGGCGCCGCGTCCTCCGCGACGTCGACCTCGATCGTGTAGCGCTCGTGGGTGCGGGAGAGGATCTCCTGCAGCACCGCCTCGCGGTAGTGGTTCTCGAACCACTCCTTCATGAAGAGGCTGGGCGCGCGCAGCCGCAGCAACCCGGGCATGGCGTCGACCATCACCATCGGTCGCAGCCACAGTTCGTAGGTCTCGGTGCCCAAGCGCGGGCGCAGACCGGCAAGGGCATCCGTCCAGATGTCCGTCATGGGCCTCCGATCCACAGGCGTCAGGTCGCTGTGGATTTCACGTGAAGTCGCGGGAATCAGATGGAATTTCCTGAGAAAAGGAGGGGGATGTCCACAACGTTGGCAGCCCGAGGTTCCGGGCGCGTTGGGGGTCGAGGGTCCCGTTCACCACCGGGGCCGCCAGGGGCCGGGAGGGGAGGGGCACATGGGCGCGATTCTCGCGAATCGATTCCCACGGGGCCGTCGGGGCGAGGGGCGTGCCTTCTACTCAACCTCGTTTGCGTCCGGCAACCGTGTCGTTTCGGGGCTGTCACAAGGCCCGGAGATCATTGGGGTTCGATCGGCGTCTGGGCCGTCGTCGCAGGCCCCGACCCGAACGGGTGGCCGGGCGGCCAGGCGATCCATCGAGGATCACACCCGAATTGTCGCGGCCAGGTCCCGGGGTCGCGTACTCCCCAGGCCGTGAGCGGACTTGCGGCGCCGCAGGCTCGGAAGTCGGCTTTGCGAGCGGGTCTGCGGCGATGGCTGAAAGCAGCGCATCACCCGGACGTCCCGGCGTGCCAAGGCGCGTCCGCGCCAACGCACGTCTCGGCGTCGGCGACCGATGCGGGCCCGCCGGGGATCGGTTTGACACCCCGCGGTCGCGCTGCTATCGATCCGCCCCGCCATGAAGCGCACCTACCAGCCCCACAACGTTCGTCGCAAGCGCACCCATGGCTTTCGCGCGCGCATGGCCACGAAGAATGGCCGCAAGGTCCTCTCTGCCCGTCGACGCCGGGGCCGCAAGCGGCTGACCGTGGACATCGGCAGCAAATAATTGCGGTGATTCCCGGCGCGCACCGTTTCGGCCGCGCATTTCGGCTGCGGCGTCGAGCGGACTTCCTGCGGGTCCAGGGTCAGGGCGGCAAGCTCCACGTGCGACACTTCTTGGTGTTCGTCGTGCGCAACCCCACCACGGCAGAGTTGCCGCCACCGCGACTGGGTGTCACCGTCACGCGCAAGGTCGGCAACGCGGTGACTCGCAATCGAATCAAGCGCTGGGTCCGCGAGGCCTTCCGTCGGCAGCGCGCCGGTTTGCGTGCCGGCCTCGAGATGGTTTGGGTCGCCAAGCGCACCGCCGCCGAGGCCGTCTTCGCCGAGGTGTCTGCGGACATGCAGCGCGTGTGCAGTCGCTCCGAGTTGCGTCGAGGTCCTCAACCATGACGCGGCTCGTCGGCGTCGTGCAGCGCGGGCTCCGAGCCGCCGCGATCGGGCTCATCCGCGGCTATCAGTTGATCGTCTCGCCCTGGCTCGGCCCCCGTTGCCGCTTCTACCCGAGCTGTTCGCACTACGCCTGTGAGGCGCTGCAACAGCACGGCTTCCTCCGCGGTTGGTGGCTCGCGCTGCGTCGGATCGGCCGCTGTCACCCCTTCAGCGCCGGCGGCTTCGACCCGGTCCCCCCGGCGACGGGGCATCGATCGATCGATGCCGCGGCGCCCACTCGGAGCTGTCCATGAGCTTCCAATCCCGAACCGTGATCGCCCTGGCGCTGTGCGCCCTCATCTTCGTCCTGTTCGACTGGCTCGGGCCCAAGCCCGCGCCGACGCCCGAGGGCGAAGCGGTCGCGACCGCGGACACGAAGGACGACACCAAGGCCGCGGACGCCAAGACCGACGCGGCACCGGTGGAGGCCGAGGAGGCCGAGGCGCCGGTCGGCAACGTCGCGGCCGTCGATCGCGAGCTCCGCAACGAGCTGATCGCGGTGCGCCTCAGCAACCGGTCGCCGGCGCGCGGCGGCATCCTCTCGGGGATCGAGCTGCTCTCGCCGCAGTTCCGCAACCAGGTCACGGCGACCGACAGCCTCCGCCTCGGCGGCGCCCCGACGCTCGAGATCAGCTTCGCCGACGAGGCGAGCGACGTGAAGGTGCCGAAGAACACCTCGTTCGACCTGCGCTCGGAGGGCGCGTCGCACGTGGAGTTCGGGTACCGCGGCAGCGACGTCGACATCAGCGAGCGCTTCGAGCTGCTCGATGGCTATCAGGCGAAGCTCGTCGTCACGGTGACCAACCGAAGCACCGCGGCGCAGGATCACCGCCTGCACCTGTCGACGCGGGTCGGCGTCACGGACAGCCAGTACGATATCAGCCGCGGCCTGTGCAACACGGCCGAGGACCTCGAGGAAGAGGACGCGGGCGACGTCGAGGACGGCCCGATCCACTACGCGGGCCCGGTGACGTGGGCCGGCGCGGACAACAAGTACTTCGGTCTGTTCATGATCCCCACGCAGCCCGCGGCCGACTGCGAAATCCGGCTGGGCGAGGGCAACTTCGTGGTCAACCGCTTGTCGGCCGGCGTCGTCACGCTGCAGGCGGGCGAGAGCCAGACCTACGAGTACGGGCTGTTCATCGGCGCCAAGGAGCTCGACAAGCTCAAGTCGTTCAGCGCGGTCCCGGTCTCGGAGCTCCGCCTCGAGTCCTCGATCAACTGGGGCTTCTTCGGTGGGCTGTCGGAGTGGCTCGGTCGCCTGCTGCTCGGGATGCTGCGGTGGTTCTTCGCGCTCACGCACAGCTGGGGCATCTCGATCGTGCTGCTGACGCTGGTCGTCAAGCTCGCGACGCTGCCGCTCACGCTCAAGCAGATGAGCTCGATGAAGCGCATGCGCGAGATCCAGCCCGAGATGGCGAAGATCAAGGCCAAGTACGGCGACGATCGCGTCAAGCAGGGCCAGGAGATGCAGGCGCTCTTCCAGCGCTCGGGCGTCAACCCGCTCGCCGGCTGCCTGCCCACGCTGGTGCAGCTGCCGATCTGGTTCGCGCTGTACTCGATGCTGTCGGCCGCGGTCGAGCTGGTGCACCAGACGTTCCTCTGGCTCCCCGACCTCACCCAGCAGGACCCCTACTTCCTGCTGCCGCTGTCGCTCGGCGCGCTCATGGTCGTTCAGAACCGCATGATGCCGAACACGATGGACGAGGCGCAGGCCAAGATGATGCGCTGGCTGATGCCCATCATGTTCACGCTGTTCATGTTGTTTTTGCCATCGGGCCTGGCGGTCTATATCTTCGCGAACATCGTGCTGTCGATCACCCAGACGCTGATCCAGGTCGGCGTCGGCAAGAACGCGGCGGGGAAGCCGGCGTGATCCCACGAGTCGATTTCTTGCGGGGCGCGAGCGGGGCCGGGGGCCTCGGCGCCACGCGGGCCGCCACAGGCGGCGGGAGGCGAGCATGACGGAAACACCATCTCCGAGCACCAAGAGCACACCCAACGACGGCGACCGGCCGACGACGGCGGCGGACCGTGAAGGGTTCGCGGAGGCGGTTCCGATCGTCCGCTCGTTCCTCGAGAGCGTGCTCGGCCTGCTCGGCGTCGACGTCGAGGTCGACATCGACATCGAGGAGGACGGTCTGCACTGCGACCTCAACACCTCGGCGGATGACGGCGGGCTCCTCATCGGTCGGCACGGCGCGACCCTCGACGCGCTGCAGTACCTGACGCTGCGCGTGTTGCAGGCCGAGGGCATCGAGCGCATGCGGATCACGCTCGACGTCGCCGGCTACCGCACCCGCCGCGAGAAGACGCTGCGGCAGCTCGCGCAGAACGCCGCCGCCAAGGTGCTCGACACCGGCGAGGCCTATCACTTCGAGCCGATGAGCGCGATGGAGCGCCGGGTGGTGCACATGACCGTGCTCGGCATCGAGGGCCTCGCGACCGAGTCCGAGGGCGAGGGTCGCCGCCGACACGTCGTGGTGTTCCGCGAGAAGAACGCCCGCGCATAGTTTCGATCGAGGTCGCGATGCCGGAGCGATCGACGATCGTGGGCGTCGCGACCGGGACCCCCGACGGCGGGGTCGCGATCGTGCGGGTGTCGGGTCCGCGGGCGCAGGAGGTCGCGCGGATCCTCGGGGTGTCGGTCGCGGCGCCCCGCCGGTTGGTGCGCTGTGGGTTGAAGATTGCGGGTGGGATCGAGGATGCGCTGGCCGTGTCGATGCCCGGGCCGGCGTCGTACACCGGCGAGGACGTCGTCGAGTTCCACGTGCACGCGGGCGCGCGCAACGTCGAGGCGGTGCTCGCTGCATGCGTGGCCGTGGGGTGCGAGCCGGCGCAGGCGGGTGCGTTCACGCGGCGGGCGTTCGAGCACGGGCTGCTGTCCCTCGAGCAGGCCGAGGGGATCGCGGCGCTCGTCGGGGCCCAGACGGAGGCGGGGCTCGAGCAGGCGCGTCGACTGATCGCGGGTGAGCTCGGTCGAGAGGTCGACGCACTGCTCGAGCGGTTGCTCGACATACGGGCCGAGCTCGAGGCGCGCCTGGATTTCCCCGAGGACGTCGACGACGGCGATGTGGCGCGGTGGCGGGAAGAGATCGAGGACGTCGAGGTCACGCTGCGCGGATGGTTGTCGCGCTACGACGCCGGCGCACGGGCGCGGGTGCGACCGCGCGTGGTGCTGGCCGGTCCGCCGAACGCGGGCAAGAGCTCGCTGTTCAACGCGCTGCTCGGCTACGCGCGCGCGATCGTCACGGCGATCCCGGGCACGACGCGCGACTACGTGGAGGCCGAGCTCGATGTCGGTGGCTCGTCGTGCGTGTTGGTGGACACCGCGGGGATCCGCGAGGTCGGCGATGCGATCGAGCGCGCCGGCATCGAACGATCGCAGGAGCAGATCGAGGGCGCCGACATCGTGCTCTGGATGGAGGCCTCCGATGCCGAGGAGATCGAGCGACCGACGCTCGGCGCGATCGCGATCGAGTGCATCGAGACCAAGCGTGACCTCGGCACGCGGCGGCCGAGTTGGCGAGGCGTGTCGTGTGCGGAGGAAGGCTCGGTCGCCGCGCTGCGGGCGTGGCTGCAGGCGTCGCGCCTGCGGGACGCGAGCTCCGGGTGGATCGGTCTCGCACGTCACCGCGAGAGCTGCGAGCGCGCGGTCGAGGAGCTCGAGGCGGCGGTGCGCAGCCTCGACACGCTGGAGCTCGCGGCGTTCCACGTCGAGGTGGCGCGGACTCGGCTCGGCGAGATCCGTGGGCGCACCGGGCTCGGGCCCGTCGGCGACGCGGTGATGCGCCGCGTGTTCGAGCGCTTCTGCATCGGCAAGTGACGACTACAGGCGATCGAGCAGCGGCGTCAGCAGGCATCGCGGCGACGCGGCGGCGTGGGGCAGCGTGCCGAGGTGCGGCACGTCGCGCGCCGACGAGATGACCGCGGCGTTGCTCGGCGACGAGGCGTCGGGTGCCGTGGTCTCGACGAGGTAGAAGCCGATGGGCTCGAGGTCGAGTCGCCGCAGCGCGTCGATCGTGCAGAGCGTGTGGTTGATCGTGCCGAGCCCGGCGCGGCCGACCACCACGACGTGGGAGGCGAGCGCAGCGATCCATCGCGGCTGCCACGTGCCGCCGGGCATCGGGACCCACAGGCCGCCCGCGCCCTCGACGAGGACGAGCTCGGGACGAACGGTCTCGATGCCGCGCTCGAGGTGGTCACGGCAGTACGCGAGCGCGGTGTCATCTTCGGGGCGCTCGCCGAAGCTGTGCGGCGAGCACTCGGCGATGCCGGGCGCGAGCGGGAGCGGGAAGTCGAAGGCGACGATCTGCTCGAGCGCGAGGTCGCCGAGTCGTGCCGCGGCGTGCAGTCGTTGGGCATCGCTCGCGCCCACGCAGCCGCTCTGCGCCGGCTTGTAGGGCATCACGCGCTTGCCGATCGCGTACGCGCGTTCGAGCAGCGCGCACACCAGCGTGGTCTTGCCGACGTCGGTGTCCGTGCCGACGACGAACACTCGCTTTGTCATGGGGCGATCGCTCCGGGATCGCCGAGACCGCGGGATACGACCAAGGGCAGGCGCGCGTCGTGGAGCAGCTGCTGCAGATCGTCGACGAATGCGTCGAGCATGGCGACGTCGTGTCCTGCGGTCACCGTGACGCGCAGGCGTGCAGTGCCGGGCGGAACGGTGGGCGGTCGGATCGGTTGCACGTGCCAGCTGCGCTCGAGCATCGCGGCGGCGATCTCGAGCGTGGTCTGATTGTCGCCGATGACGATCGGGAAGATCGGCGACGGGGCATGGTCGACGCCGAGTCGCGTGGCGAGGTGCGCGACGGCGTGCCACAGCCGCTCGCGACGGCGATCACCGTCGGCACTGCGCACGCGTTCGATCGCCGTCGCGATCGCGGCGACCAACAATGGGCTCGGCCCTGTCGAGAAGACGAAGCTCCGCGCGCGGGATCGGATCCACGCGCACACGGGTCCGCTCGCGGCCACGAAGGCCCCGGCGACGCCGAAGGACTTGCCGAGCATGCCGACGAGGATCGAGGGCACGACGTCGCGTTCGCCGAGGAGCCCGCGCCCGCCGGCGTAGAGCCCGAGCGCGTGGGCTTCGTCGACGTAGGCGAGGCCGCCGCGATCGAGGTGTCGACGCAGCGCGACGATGTCGACGATGTCGCCGTCCATCGAGAACGCGGACTCGGTCACCCACCACAACGCCGCGTCGCCCTCGGGGATCGCGATCGTGTCGGGTGCGACGAGGTGCGGCAGGATGCGGAGCTCGGCGCGCGCGAGTCGGAGGCCATCGATCAGCGAGGCGTGGTTCAGGGCATCACTGCACACAACGTCGTCGCGTGTGATCGCAGCCGGCAGCACGCCGAGGTTGAGTTGATAGCCGCTGGGGAAGAGCACCGCGTCTTCGGAGCCGATGAGCGCGGCGAGCATGCGTTCGACGTCTCGGTGTCCCGCGAGATCGCCACAGATCAGGCGCGAGCCACCGGCACCTGCCGCGGCGGGAGGCGGGCGGAGCTCGTCGGCGAGTCCGAGGTAGTCGTTGCTGCACAGGCCGATCACGGCCCGGCCGTCGACGCGATAGCGGACGCCGTCGCGCTCGGTGATCGCTGGACAGCGTCGCGTCAAGCCTGCGCTCGCGAGGCGAGCGAGCCCGGCGGAGATGCGACGCTCGAGGACCGTCAATGCCGCCGAAGAGTACTGCACGCTCGGCGGTGCGTGGCATGATGCCGAACGTGCGCGAGCAACTGGAACGCATCGGGGAGGAGCTCGGCTGGCCGCTCGGCTCGGTCGAGCTCGATCGGTTGTCGAAGCTCCGCGCGCTGTGGCTCGGGCAGGGGCGCGCGATCAACCTGACCGGCGCGAGCACCGACGGCGAGCTGCTCGCGCACCTCGGCGACGGGATCGCGACGGTCGCGTGCGCAGCCCGCCTCGCGGAGCTCAGCCCGACGCTGCATTGGCTCGACGTGGGCTCGGGGGGCGGATTCCCCGCGCTGATCGTCGCGGCGATCACGCCCGCGACGCTCGTGCTGGTCGAGCCGCGGCAACGCCGGGCCGCCTTCCTGGAGTTTGCCCTCGCCTCGATTGGGAACAAGTCCCGGGTGATCCGGGCTCGACTCGACGATGACACGTGGCGTAGATACCGCGCCGAACAGGAGATACGGGCGGGAGGTCGGCCGTTCTCGATCACGTCTTCGCGGGCAGTTTTCGCCCCGGATCGATGGCTCGGGATTGGGGACAACTTGGTGATGGAGCGTGGAGTGGTGATCGCGCACCTCCGTCCAGGGCAGCTCGAGGTCGACGGCCGGTCGCCGGAGGCCGTCGTCGAGTGGGGGACCTCCCGAATTGCGGGATTTCGCGCTCGCGAGGCCGGTTGTTCCACGTGAAACAGGCGCCCTGAAAAACACGAAGAGGCGGATCGACGCGCGCGCTGAGGTCGGCGGAGGCCTCTGCGAGGGGTCTCGGGGGACTCGGCGAGCCGTGCTCCGGGAACTCCCGCGCCACGTCGTTCCCAGAGCGCCGCCAGCAGGCTCGACCAAGGGGGTTCCGAGGGAGCAGAGGGTCGGCTCCAGCGGCCGCGTCGGGCTGCGGGGTGGCCGTGTGGATTCGAGTTCCGGCGCGGGAGGGCCCTTGCGTCCTCGGCCTGCCCCTGTCGGGGGTTGCCCGCGGACGCCCTGCCCGGGCTGCGCCGGCTCCTGCAGACGGTTCTGCAGCTTGGGGGTCTCGGCAGGCTACCGCGGGACGAACCTCTGGCCCGGTTGTCCCCGCGCTGGCGTCCGGCCCGGGCCAGATCGGAGGGGCGACGCGTCGACTCGTCCCCTCCGACCCGGCCATAGCTGGTCGGACGCGAGAGGCTTGGCCGGCCGCGGCGTCCGTCCTCCCGTCGGCGTGCTCTGGCGGGGCGGGCGGGCCCGTTGTTTCACGTGGAACACGGGGTCAGGGCGCCGCCGCGGTGGAGCGCCGGCTCACCCACCAGCCCGAAGGACGCAGGTCCGGAGGCTCAGCCCGTCTAACCCAGGCGACCGGACGCGCCGGCCTCTCCCTCAGGGCGCGGGCCGTTGTTTCACGTGGAACACGGGCTCGAGCGCCACCTCTATGTATGGGGAGCGCGGTGGAACCCTGGCTCATCCACCACCGACGACCCAGGTCCGGAAGCTCAGCCCGTCTAACCCAGGCGACCGGACGCGCCGGCCTCTCCCTCAGGGAGCGGGACCCCGTTGTTTCACGTGGAACACGGGGTCGGGCGCTGCCTCCGTCGGAGCGCGGTGGAACGCCGGCTCATCCGCCCGCCCTAAGGACGCAGGTCCGGAGGTTGAGACCGTCCAACCCCGCCGACGGCGCCCCAGCCTCTCCCTCAGGGAGGCGAGGTTGTTTCACGTGGAACACCGACCGAGGCGCAGTCCCGGAGGTGCCCCTCGATCTCCTCCACCGGGACGTCGGAGAGCGCCTCCGCCTGCTCCAAGAGGACACGCCCGGCCTCAACGTCCCCGCGGCGACAGGCGATCCACCCCTTGGTGTCGACGTAGTTCCCGTTCTCGGGGTCGTCCCGCAGCGCGACGTCGACCAGCTCGTCCGCCCGCGCGAGGTCCCGGCCTGCCAGCGCCAGCCCATAGGCGACCGCGTTGCTGATCTGGGCGTCGCCGGGGGCGAGCTCGAGGGCGCGCTCCATCGCAACGAGGGCCTCGTCCGCCCGGTCGAGCTCCAGGAGCCGGAAGCCGACGAACTCGTGGTACTGCGGACGGGCATCCGGCTGCGCGGCGATCTGCACGACCTCGTTCGCCGCCACGGTCAGCACGAGCACGACCCCGAGGCGCAGCCAGCCGCGCTGCAGACCTGCCCAGCACGCGAGGCAACCGAGGGTGAAGCCCCCGACGTGCCCGGCCTGGGCAATCACCGGGACGATCGCCCCGACGACGAACAGCACGACGAGCGTCACCCCGAGGCCGATCGGGGAGACGGCCGCGAGCTTCTCGCGGGTGACGGGATCGCCGAGCAGTCGCCCGACCAGCAGCGCCCCCGCGAGGCCGAGGATCCCCGCCGACGCGCCGACGACCACCGGCGCCTCGGCCCAGACGAGCGAGCCGATCCCGCCGGCGATGCTCGTCGCGAAGAACAGCGCCGCCGTCCGCCCAGCACCCCACGTGCGCTCGGCCCACTCGCCCACAGACCATAGGCTCCAAATGTTCAGTGCCAGGTGGATCCAGCTCCCGTGCAGCAAGCCCGTCGTCACGACGCGCCACCACTCGCCGTCGACCCACACCCGCGCCAAGGCGAGGGCGCCGACGTTCTCCATCGTGGTCCGACAGCTGCCGAGCCCATACAGCGATTCCAGCGCGACGCGGCCGGGCTGGCCGGTCGACCACGCACAGGCGCCGACGGTCGTCGCGAACGCCAGCACGCACACGACCGTGAGCCCCGCGGTGAACCAGGCGGCACGCGCCCGGCTCTGCCATGCACGCGACTCGCCCTCGACACCGGTGTTCACGCGGCCACGATAGTCGATCCGATGACCAACGTCGCCGCCGCGGGCCAACCGCCCGTCCGTGCTTGCTGCGGTAGGTCGCCGGTTGCTATCGTCCCGCTTCGTTTCCGAGCCCCGCACCCCCTGCGGCGCTCCGAACGTTCGAGTGAGTACGGGAGCCCTGCGCCGCAGCGCGCCCCGGAGATCCGATGGCCCGCCAGAACCTCCTGATCGTCGACAGCGACGTCCGAAACCGGCGGGTCCTCGAGGTCAGCCTGCGCAAGGCGGGCTTCAGCATCACCGCCGCCGAGACCGCCGAGGAGGCGCTGGAATTCGTCGCGCACGCCGAGCCCGACCTGATCCTCTCGGACACGGAGCTGCCGGGCAGTGACGGCTTCGCCCTGTGCACCCAGCTGAAGGCCAACTCGCGCTGGCGCCTGATCCCGTTCATCTTCCTCACGAACGACAAGTCGATCGAGCAGAAGGTGCGGGGTCTCGAGCTCGGGGTCGACGACTACCTGACCAAGCCGATCTACGTCAAAGAGATCACGACGCGCGTATCGATGCTGCTGCAGCGCAAGCAGCACGAGCGCCTCGAACGCAAGGACGCGCGCACGAAGTTCACGGGCCGCCTCGCCGACATGGCGGTCGTCGATCTGCTGCAGACGATCGAGATCAGCCGCAAGAGCGGCGTCATCCACTTCGGCACCGAGTTCGGCGCCGCGACGGTGTGGTTCCGCGACGGCGCGGTGATCGACGCCGAGCTCGGCCGTCTCCAGGGCGAGGCCGCGGTCTACCGCCTGCTCGGTCTCGGCGACGGCGACTTCGAGGTCGAGTTCAAGACCATCAACCGCAGCCCCGCGATCGAGGCGAGCACGCAGATGCTCCTCATGGAGGGCATGCGTCGCGTCGACGAGTGGGGCCGCCTGATGGAGCAGCTGCCGCCGCTCGGCTCCGTGCTCGCGGTGAACACCACCGGCCTCGAGGAGCGGCGCGCAGAGCTGTCGCCGGAGCAGCTCGCGACGCTGCGACGCTTCGACGGCCGGCGATCGATCCTCGACGTCGTCGACGACAGCGGCCAGGACGATCTCGAGGTGTTGACCTCGATCTCGACCGCGTACTTCGAGGGCCTGCTGACCCTCTCGCACAGCCCCCTCGAGCGGACGCCGGTCGAAGAGACCGGATCGATCGCGCTCGAGGCCTGGGACTCCCGCAGTGGGATGCCGAAGGTCGAGGCCAGCACGCGGGTCGAGAAGGGCGCGACGCCGCAGCCGACCGACGTCCCACCGCCGCCGAACTACCCCGCGCCGTTCCCCGCGCTCGTCGGGTTCGACGAGGAGCTCGAGGACGCGATCGTCGGGATCCCCGACGGCACGCCCGAGCCCGGCCCGCTGCCGACGCGCCCCGCGACGCGCCCCGGCGACGCGGTGATCCACGCCCTCGAGGAGAAGCTCTCCGCGATCGAGCACGGCGCCCCCGACGTGTTCGACGACGACGACGAGCCGCTCGACGCCCGCGCCCACGATCCGAGCGACGAGGTCGTCGCGGTGCCCGTGCTCGTGCGCGGCGGCCCCGAGCCGGTCCACGCCCGCATCGCCCCGGCCCCTGGTCAGGTGAGTCCGCCCGTCGGTGTTCCACGCGCCGCCGCCAGCGGCGTGTTCGACATGAGCGACGAGCCCGACCCCGAGCCCAAGGCGCCGCCGCGTTACGCCGGCGACGTCGGACTCGAGGGGCGCATCGACGCCGAGCTCGGCCTGGTCGCCGCGGTCGTCGAGGAGCCACAGACGCTCGAGCTCGACACGGCCGCCGACGCGATGCCGGTCGCCGCGCTCGACACCCAGGACGAGCCGATCGACGGCGACGAGCCGCGGGGCCCGAGCGCCGCGGCGGGTGTCCTCGGCGAGGAGCGCGACGACGTCGGCGTGCGCATGACCCGACCCGCCGAGGAATCGCTGGTCGAGGGCCGCGTCGACGAGCGACGGATCCGACGCGAGCCCGCCGACGATCGCTCGCCGTACGGACTCGCCGCCGCCGCGATCCTCATGTTCGCCGCGGCCGGCTTCGCCGTCGGTCTCACGCGTCCGCGCGACGAGCCCGTGGTCGCGAAGGCCAGCGCCGCCGATCCGTCGACGAAGTCGGCGGGCGCCGTCGTCCCGCCCGCCGAGCACACGCCTCCGGTGCGCGCCACCCCAGCCGAGCCGAAGCCCGCGACGCCGATCGACATCGCGGCGTGGGTCGACGACGCCGAGCGCCTCTATCGACTCGGGCGCGTCCGCGAGGCCCGGTCGCGGATCGACGACATCCTCGGTCACGATCCGAAGCAGGCCCGCGCGCTGGTGCTGCGCGCCAACCTCCACATCGAGGACAAGCGCCTCGACGAGGCGCTCGCCGATGCGAAGTCCGCGGCCGAGGTCGCGCCGCAATTCGCCGAGGCCCACCTCGCGATCGGCGTCATCGAGCAGGAGCGCGAGGCGCTGCCCGAGGCCGCGCTGGCGTACCGTCGCTACCTCGAGCTCGCGCCGGCCGGACTGTACGCCGAGACCGTGCGCCGCCAACTGCAGCGCATCGACGCCAAGCTGCCCCCGGGCCCCGCCCCGCAGTGAGCCGGTGACGAAGGTCCTGGCCATCGAGAGCTCGTGCGACGAGACGGCGTGCGCCATCGTCGACGACGCGCGCGTGCTCAGCAGCGTGGTGCGCTCGCAGATCGACATCCACGCGCGCTTCGGCGGCGTGGTGCCGGAGCTCGCGAGTCGTCACCACCTCGGCGCCATCACGCCGGTGATCCGCGCCGCGCTGCAGGACGCCGGCCTGACCCTGCGCGAGCTCGACGCGCTTGCGGTGACCGAAGGTCCGGGCCTCGTCGGCGCGCTGCTCGTCGGCGTGCAGGCGGCCCGCGGCCTCGCGCTCGCCACCGGCCTGCCGCTGTTCGGCGTGCACCACCTCGAGGGCCACCTCTTCTCCGCGGTGCTCGACGGCGCGAGCGCCTCGCTGCCGCCCCACGTCGCGCTGTTGGTCTCGGGCGGCCACACCGAGCTCGTCGAGGTGCGCGGCCTCGGTCGCTATCGCCTGCTCGGCGCGACGCGGGACGACGCGGCGGGCGAGGCCTTCGACAAGGGCGCGAAGCTCCTGGGCCTCGGCTACCCCGGCGGTCCCGTGATCGACCGACTCGCCGCGCAGGGCAACCCGAAGGCCCACGCGTTCCCCCGCAGCATGATCGATCGCGAGGGCTTCGAGTTCTCGTTCTCGGGCCTCAAGACCGCGCTGCTCGTCCACGTGCAACAGCGCGGGCAGCCGATGACGCACGCGGAGCTCGCCGACGTCTGCGCGTCGTTCCAGGCGGCGATCGTCGACGTGCTGGTGCACAAGGCCCGTCGCGCGGTGCGGGCGTGCGGCCTCGATCGCCTGCACGTCGTCGGTGGTGTCGCCGCGAATCGCGGCCTGCGCGAGGCCGCGATCGAGGCCGGCGTCGCCGATGGTTTCACCACGATCGTGCCGGCGATGCGCTACACCGGCGACAACGCGGCGATGATCGCCGCGGCCGCGGCGGCGCGGCTGCACGCCGGCTGCACGCCGTCGGTCGAGGTCCACACGTCGCAGGCGATCGACGAGGAGCGGCAACGGATCCCATGAGCTTCGAGTCACCGAGCGCCGTACTTCGCCGCCATGGTCTGTGGGCGCGCAAGAGCTGGGGGCAGAACTTCCTCCACGCGCCCGATGTGCACGAGGCCATCGCCGCGGCGAGCGGCGCGGCGCCGGGCGTGCGCGTGGTCGAGATCGGCGCGGGCGTCGGCTCGCTCACGGCGCGACTGCTCGCCCGCGGCGCGGAGGTCTGGGCGATCGAGCGCGACCGCGATCTGTGCGCGGTGCTCCGCGCCGAGTTCGCCGACCAGCCGCGCCTCGTGTTGCACGAGGCCGACGCGGTCCGCTTCGACTATGCGAGCGCGTGCGACGAAGCCCATCCGCGGCCGGTGATCGTCGGGAACCTGCCGTATCAGATCACCGGCCCGCTGCTGTTCACGCTGCTCGATCGCCACGCGATCACCGGCGACTGGGTCGTGATGGTCCAGAAGGAGGTCGCGCAGCGCATCGTCGCGCCGCCGGGCAACCGCACGTACGGCGGCATGTCGGTGGTGCTCGGGCGCGTGCGCGAGCTGCAGTGGATCATGCAGGTATCTCCGGGTGCGTTCACGCCCGCACCCAAGGTCGACTCCGCGGTGATCCGCCTGCGACCGCGCGCGACCCCGCGGGGCGAGGTCGGCGACGAGCGAGCCTTCCGCGCCCTCGTGCGCACCACCTTCCAGCAGCGGCGCAAGACCCTGCTCAACGCACTGTCGGCGGTCGAGGGCCGCGAGGCGGCGGCGCGGTGGTGTGCGGCGTGCGGCATCGATCCGCGCGTGCGCCCCGAGACGCTGTCGTGCGAGCAGTTCGCCGCGCTCGCCCGCGAGCGCGAGGCAGAGCACGGCGGCGCGCCGATCGACGTCGCCGTCGCACCCGAGGACGACTCCGTGGAGGGGTGAGTCGCGATGCCGGAGCTGCCCGAGGTCGAATCGGTGCGCCGCGGACTCGAGGCCGCGGGATTGCGGGGCACCGTCACCGACGTGTGGCGCAGCCGGGCGAAGCTCCGCATCGGGACGACGCGCGGCGGCGAACACCTCGATCGGCTGGTGGGCGCGCGGCCGGGGCCCGTCGATCGCCGCGGCAAGTACCTCGTCTGGCACTTCGCGCCGCCGACCGGTGAGACGCTGGGCCTGCTCGTGCACCTCGGCATGAGCGGACGCTTCGGCCTCGCGACGCCGGAGCTCCCCCGCGCCGCGCACACGCACCTCGTGCTCGCGTTCGATGACGATCGCGAGGTGCGGTTCGTCGACCCGCGCCGCTTCGGTGCGCTGCGCGTCGCGTCGCTCGAGGAGATCCGCACCGCCGCGCCGATCGGCGAGCTCGGGCCCGAGCCGCTCGATCCCGACTTCGACGGCGAGCGCCTCGCCCAGCGGGCGCACCGCAGCAAGCGAGCGCTGCGCGAGCTCCTGCTCGACCAGCACGTCGTCGCCGGCGTCGGCAACATCTATGCAGTCGAGGCGTGCCACCGCGCCGGCATCCACCCGCTGGTCGCCGCGCATCGCCTGCAACCGAGCGCGTGGTCGCGGCTCGCGGCGGCGCTGCGCGACGTGATGGTGCACGCCATCGACAACGGCGGCACCACGCTCCGCGACTTCCGCGACGTCTCGGGCCACGCCGGCCGCAATCAGGACGAGCTCGCCGTCTACGGCCGCGCCGCGCAGCCGTGCCCACGCTGCGGCGAGACGTTGGTCGGCTTCGTGAACGCCGGTCGCTCCGGGGTGTTCTGCCCGCGCGACCAGCCCCGTCCGCGGGGTCACGTTCGGTGATGGCCCAAATGACGAAGGCCGGGTCCCTTGTGGGGACTCGGCCTTCGTCGAGGTTCCGTCTGGGGTGCGGGCGCGGCCGGGGGAGACATCGCTCGCGACGGACTCTCGTCTGTCGTTTCGTTTCCGTTGCTGGGCTCCCGTGGGGAGCGAGCCCATTAGTTGCAGTCGACGTGCCAGGCAAGGGCGCCGCGAGACTCAAAGTGGATCTGTCGAGCGCGACGACGAACCGTCATGCGGCTGACGGACCGTCAGCGTCCCATCATGGGTCTGGCGCCGATCGCCAGGGGACTGTCGCCGGGAACCTGACGGTCCCCAAGGACGTGTCAGGCACGACCCCCGAGCGGTCGAGTCCTCCTCCGAGCGCGGCCCGACCGGCCTCGCCCGCGGGGCGAGATCCGCGCATGCCCAGATCGAAGCGACGACGTCCTGCGTTGGCACGGCGAGACGCCGTCCCTTGCCTTCGCCCGCCGCACTGCCCCTTCGGGACCTCGGAACTCCGGGGCCTGGCCTCCCGACGAGGTTGCCGTGGGCGCGGGCCGCGGCGCACACTCGCGGTGGCCTCCAAACGACCGCGGCCGCAGGCCAGGGTCGTGCGTGGACGAATGTGATGGGCTCGGACCAAGACACGCGCACCGACGAAGTGCTGATGGACGCGTTCCGTCAGGGGGACGCGCCGGCGTTCGAGCTCCTCGTCGCTCGGCACAGCCGCGGCATCTTCAACTACCTGCTCCGCAGTGTGCACAACCAGGCGCGGGCCGAGGAGCTGCTGCAAGAGGTCCTCGTGCGGGTCATCCGCTCGAAGGATCGCTACCAGCGTTCGGCGAAGTTCACGACCTGGGTGTACACGATCGCGCGCAACATCTCGGTCGACGAGAGTCGACGGGCGCGCTTCCGCGATCACGAGTCGCTCGACGCCCCGCGACGTGGTCGACCGCAGGACGAGGGACGCACGATGCTCGCGGCGATGCCCGCCGACCAGGTCCCGACGGACGAGGGCGCCGACGCCCCGCGGCTGCGCGATCGGTTGTCGCGGGCGATCGACGAGCTGCCCGACGATCAGCGCGAGGTGTTCCTCATGCGCCAGGTCGCGGGTCTGTCCTTCCGCGAGATCGGCGAGGCCGTGGGCGCGCCGGAGAACACCGTCAAGTCGCGGATGCGCTACGCGCTCGAGAAGCTCCGCAACGACCTCGCAGATCTCGAGCAGGACTACGTGCCCGAGGCCGTCGACGCGCTCGCGATGGGGAAGGGCGGCTTGGTCCATGGCTGAGCACGCCGAGTTCTCCTCCGCCGAGCTCGACCACCTCGAGGATGCGCTCGAGGGCCTCGAGTTCGCGCCGGCACGCGAGGGCGCACCGCACGTGCGACATCGGCTCGACGAGTACCGCAACATCCTCGCGCTCAGCCGCGCCGCGATGCCGATGGTCGAGGTGCCCCGCGGTCTGCTCGACGACGTGCTCGCGCAGGCCCGGGTCGCCGCCGAGGCGCCCACGCTGACGCCGGTCGCCGCGCTGCCGCCCCCGCGGCCCGGCTTCTGGTCGCGCATGCGTCGGTTCGGACTCCTCCCGGGCGTCGCGCTCGCGGGCACCGCCGCGATCGTGATGCTGATGGTCGAGCGCAAGCCGGAGGAGCTCGCGGCCGCGCGGTCCGAGCCGACCGCTGCGTCCGCTCCGGCCCCCGAGTCGCGCGCGCGTGCGGACGCGAAGGCCGAGGCGCCGTCGCCGTTCGCGGCCCAGACCGCGGCGCCTGCCGATGCCGTCGCAGCGGAGCCCGCCGCGGCGCTCCCGGCCGCGGCGCCCCCGGCCGCGCCCGGCCGCTCGGGCTCACTGGAGTTCGAAGAGACGCCCGCCGCCCCCGCGGAGATCGGCGACGGCAACGCCAAGGGCATCGGCACCGAGAAGGACGCGCCCGCCGTCGAAGAGGCGGAGCAGAGCGAGCGCAAGTTCGCCGACGCCGAGATGGCCCGCTGGGACACCATCGCGCGCGGCGATCGGCACCGCCACCGCGGCGACTGCGGTGCGGCGCGCAACGAGTACGCGCTCGCCCTCGACGATGTCGATGCGCGCGTGCGGGCGCGGGCCCACGCGGGTCTGGGGCTGTGCGACGCGGCGGGAGGCGATCGCACCAGCGCGGACGCGGCCTACAAAGCAGCGCGCGACCTCGACGGCGAGATCGCGAGCTTCATCCAGGACGAACGTTCGCGCGGCGCCGGCACCTCGCGCGCGAAGTCCAAGCCGAAGGCCGCGTCGAAGGCGAAGGCCGAACCGCCGCCGCAGCAACAGGTGGACCAGCTCGATCCGTTCGGCAAGTGATCGTGCGGCTCGCCTCAGAGCAGCGACAGGTTCGCGTCGCCCTTGCTGCCCCAGCTCTTGCGCGCCTCGGGCGGCAGGCCGCCGTGCTTGGCCTCGTACGCGTCGAGGAAGCGGCGGGTCGCCGGGTTGATGTAACCGCCGCCGGAGATCGGGCCGAACTCGGGCTCGTAGCGCGCGGCGATCGACGCGAACGCGGTGTCACGTGCGTGCTTGGCGAGGATCGACGCGGCCGCCACCGCGGTGTGCACCGACTCGCCGCGATCGACCGCCTCGAGCGCGGGGAACAGCGCGCGCAACGGAGAGAAGAGCGTTCGTCCGTCGCACACGATGCGTTCGCGATCGCCGACACCGAGCTCGCGTAGCAGCTCGCAGGCGACGCGCCGCTCGAGCGCGTTGAGCTGGCCGCGGTAGGTGTAGTGATCGATCTCGTCGACGTCGACGAGGCGCACCGCGAAGGCGGCGGCCTTGCGCTCGATCAGCGCCGCGAGCTCGGCGCGGAGCGACCACGCGTCGGGTCCCGCGCCGAAGTCCTTGCTGTCGACGACGCCGGCGCGCTTCAGTGCGGACGCGCAGCGACGATCGAGGGCGACCACGCCGATCGCCATCGGCCCGAGGATCGGGCCGCGGCCGGCCTCGTCGACGCCGAACACCCGGAGCATCGCGGTCGTCACGGGGGCAGCTCCCCCACGGCGTGCGCGAGGGCGTCGATCGACGCGAGCACGGTGGCGCGCAGGCGCAGCGCCTCGGCCTCGGGCGCGCTGCGGGCGTGACGACCCGCGCGGGCCCGCGTGCGTTCGATCGCTCGCACCAGGCTGCGCGCGCGCGCGGCCCATGCCGCGGACAACGGCGCGAGCGCGTCGCGGAACGCCTCGCGTGCGCCCGCCTCGCCCTGGGAGATCGCCGCGCTGCCGGCCGCGACGGCGCGCTGCAGGAATCCGGCGGCGACCAGGCCCTCGAGGTGCCCCGAGGCCCACGAGACGAACTCGCGATCCAGCACCTCGCTCGCCGCGGCGTCGTCACGCACGAGCTCGACCAGCGCGCGCTGCAGCACCGCGAGTGCGCTGTCGCGGAAGCAGGCCGCGAGGTACTCCGCGTCCTGCGGATCGAGGGCGACCTTGGGCGTCGCCTTGCTACCCCGGAGCACGCCGAGCGACAGGCCCTCGCGCACGAGGATGTCATCGATGTCGAGCAGCCCCGCGACGAGGGCATCGGCGAAGCGGCCGAGCACCGTGGGTACGCTCGCGCGCCCGCGGTCGTCGTCGCCGGCGGCGGCGTGGGCCCGGGCCGACAGCGCGTCGATCGTGGCGAGCACGGTGCTGCGCGCGGTGACCAGCGCCTCGCCGAGTCGTCGTAGCGTCAGCTCGCGCTTGAGCTCGCGGGCGCGCGTGAGAAAGTGGCGCTCGAGCGCCGTCTCGACCGCGAGGAACGGATCGTCGCCGGTCGCCCCATGCGCCGCCGAGCGTGAAGTGTCGGTGCGGAACTCGAGCGCGGCGCGGGCACGCAGCGGCACCACCTCGACCAGCACCTCGCCGAGTTGCTCGCGCAGGTAGCTCGCGAGCTCCTGCTGCTCCGCGGCGTCGAGGGTATCGACCTTGTTGAGCACGCCGAGCACACGACGACCACCGGCGCGGAGGCTCGCGAGCATCCCGACCTCGGAGGCCGCGCCGCTGCGCGTCGCCGAGAACAGCCACACCACGGCGTCGGCCTCGTCGATGAAGCCGCGGGCGACCTGCTCGTGGAACGCGTCGAGCGCGTTGAGCCCGGGCGTGTCGACGACCGCGGCATCGCCCATCCGCGCGCCGACCCGCTCGATCTCGACGTGGCGGATCGTCGCCGCAGCCGTGCTGTCGAGTCCGTGCAGGAACTTCTGCACCTCGTCGGCGCCGAGCGTCTCGATGTGGCCGTCGCGGTAGTGGACACGAGCGCCACTCGAGGGCCCGCGGCGGAAGACGTTGATCGTCGTCGTCGTCGGCAGCACGCCCATCGGCGCGACCGCCTCGGCGAGCAGCGCGTTGACGAAGGTGCTCTTGCCCGCGGAGAACTCGCCCATGATCGCGATCGTCAGCGGACGGACCATGCGTTCGCGGGCCGCGATCACCTGCGACAGGGCCTCGCCGACGCCATCCATCGGCAGCCCCATCACCCGGTTCGGGATCGCGGCGAGTAGAGCGGTCGCGCTGGCGAGCAGATCCTCGAGTCGCGACTGCGACGGCGTGTGGACCAGCGACGCCAGCAGCTCGCGCGCGCGCGGCAGGCCCGGCCACTCGACCAGCGCGCTGACGAGGAGATCCTGGGCCGCGTTGCTGTCGCCGCGCAGCAGGCACAGCTCGGCGGCTGCGAGGTCGCGCTGCGCACAGAGCAGCGCGATGCGGGTGTCGTCGCTGCGAACCGGGCTCATCGGATCGGGCCCGAAGCCGCCGCCGAGATCCGCGTCGGCGCGGAAGCGCGGCGGATCACCCGGCACGAAGTCGCCGGCCGCGTCGGCGGGGTCCTTCGCGGAGAGCCGCATGCGCGCCCGCAGCAACCGGAGCTCCTCGGGCGCGGTGCCCTCGTCGGCGCGCAGCCGCGCGAGCACCAGCGTGCGCACCGAATCGGGGAACCACTCCAGGCGGAGCGCGGCGTGGGCGAGCTCGTGCAGGTGTCGATCGCGGGCGGCCTTCGGCGCGTCGTCGCAGGCCCGCGCGAGCGCCTCGACGAGCTCGCGTCGGATCACCGGATCGATGGTCTCTTCGGCGTGGGCGGCAGCGCGGCGCAGCTCGGCCAGCGCCCACAGGCGACGCAACGCGTGGTCCTCGGGCGAGCGCTGCAGCACCCGCAGCGACAGCGCGCGCGCGTCGACGCCGGGGGCACCGACGGTGAGCTCGACCCAGAGTCGCGTGCGATCGAGCTCCGGATCGTCCTGATCGAAGCGCGCGAGCTCGGCGAGCGCCGCGGCACGATCGCCCTTGCTGGCGAGCACGCGCACGAGCAGCTCGCCGGCGTCGCGATCGTGGGGATCCAGCGCCAATGCCTCGCGCACCCACGCCAGCGCGTCGTCGAGCACGTCGGCGGCGAGCAGGTGCTCGACGCCGCGCACGAGCACCATGTGACGCAGCGCGACGCCGGCCTCGGGCGGCAGCCGCGTCTTCGCCTTGCGGAGTTCGCGGAGCGTGCGGTCCTCGGCTCCGAGCGCGAAGTGTGCGAGGGCGGCGAGCAGATGGATGAGGAACCGCGCCTCGCCGAGCTCCGCGTCGGCGAGCCGACCGAGATCGCGGGCGGCGCGTCGCAGATCGTCGAGCGCGGCCTCGTGGCGACCCTCGAACTCGGCATGCGCGGCGCGGAGCAGCTGCAGTGGTCCCGGCCCGAGCTGCTCGCCGAGCTCGTCGATCACCTCGGTCAGCGCGCGGATCGGTCGGCCGCCGAGCAGGCCGTCGTGCACGTGGCAGAGCCCGACGGAGAATCGCGTCATCGGATGGGTGAGCAGCGCCTCGGGGACGCTGCGCAGGATTCCCAGCGCCGCGTCGGGTGCAGCGCCCAACCGCAGCGCGCGGGCGCGATCGAGGGGCTCGCGCAGACCGTCGGGCGTCGTGACGGCGCCCGAGACCTCGCCGATCAACTCTCCGACGCGCCGGGCGAAGCCCCCGAGTGCGTCGCCAACCGTGCGCTTGCGACCGGGCGGATCCTGACTCATCGCGGTGAGTCTACCCGAGCACCGCGTCACTGCGCGACGGCAGCGTCGTCGTCGTCGTCGGGCGCATCGTCGGCGACCAGGGCCGCGGAGATCTGCGACAGCTCGACCTCGAGCCCGTGCAGTCGCAGCTGCGCTCGCGTGCGCCGCGACGCGACCACCTCGGTGGTGCTGGGCGCGTCGTCGACGGTGAGCGAGGCCTGGGCGCGGCGCAGCACGGCGGCGAGCTGCTCGGCGATCGCACGGTTGGCGAGGACGAGGTGCTCGTCGAGCGCGCCGACGTGTTGATCGACGGTGCGCGCGATGGCCTCGGACAGCGCCGAGCTCGCGCGATCGAGGGCCAGCGGGAGCTCCTCGCGGGCGCGGGCCCGGGCGTCGCGCAGCGATCGCTCGCGCAGGACGACGGTGGCCAGCGGCCCGGCGACGGTCATGACCATGCCGGCGACGAGGTTGCCGAAGTACATCACCGCGGTGCCGACCAGGCCGATCGCGATCATCCCGACCTCGAGGCCCACCGACGGTGGGTCGAGGTAGATCGTCGGCCCGCGGAAGCCGAGGCGCAGCGTCGCGAAGGCCAGCAAGCGCCGCACGTGCTCGGAGTGGGTGTGGATCGCCTGCTGCGTGAGATCGTCGAGCTCGCCGTGCAGCCGCGTGCTCTCCTCGGCCGCGAACGCGAGCATCGCGTCGTGCAGCGCGCCGGGCAGGTGGCTGGCGAGCACGCGCTGGCTGGCGATGTTGATCGCCGACGCGGCGCTCGCCTGCAACTGGCTGCGGAAGGCCTCGATGCGCTCGCCGCTGGCGGAGACGATCCGCGCGCGCGCGCTGGTCATCGCCTCGCGCACCGCGGTCATGTCGAGCTCATGGCCCTCCCACTCGCGCTCGAGCGTTCGGATCTCGCGGCGAAGCGCGTCCTGCTCGAGGGCGAGGGCGTGGGCTGCGACCGCGGCGTTGTGGGCGAGCAACCGGGCGTGGCCGACGAGGCTGGCCCGCGCGCGCGTCGGCAGCACGTCGCGTCGGCCGGCGGCGAGCTCGAACAGCAGCGCCCGCAGGCGCGCGACCTCGGCGATGCCGTGGCGATCGGCGGTCGGCTCGCGCAGTGCGCCGCGGGCCTCGGTCTCGAAGATGTCGCTCGACGCGATCGCGTCGCCGACGAGGGCGTGGAGCTCCTTGGTCAGGTACTCGCGGAGCAGCGGCCGATCGCTGGGCGCGACGAGATCGACGCGGTTGACGGCGAGCACCAGTCGCGCGCCGGAGCGGCCGAGGCCGCCGACCGCCGCGAGGGCGTCGCGCAGGAACGCCATCTCGGTGCGGTTGAGGAGCTGCGTCGCGTCGAGCACGAGGATCAGCACGTCGGCGCTCGGCAGCTCGCCGCGGCTGATCGTCGCACGCCAGTTGGCGATGTCATTGATGCCGGGCGTGTCGACGAGCTCGAGGCCGACGGGGATCACCTCAGCCCCGACGTGCAGCTCGAGTCGACCGGTCGGCGGCGCCTCGCCCCGCGGCGCGCCCTTGGCCCGCGTCGCGAAGCTCGCGGCGTCGAGCGGCTCACGCGTGTCGTCCTCGGCGACCGACCACATGCCCGGCGTTTCGGAGGCGCGGACGATCACGGTGGCGCCCGTCGTCGGCGTGACGCCGACGGGCAGGGCCTCGCGGCCGAGCAGCGCATTGACCAGCGAGCTCTTGCCCTGCTTGATCTCGCCGAGCACGAGCACGCGCACGACGCCGTGCTCGAGTCGCCGCGCGGTGTCGTCGACGATCATCGAGGCGAGCGCCGACAGGCCGAGCTCGCCGGCGATCTCGGCGAGTCGCGCGGCGACCGGCGCGAGCGTGCCGACGTCGAGGAAGCCGTCGTTCGCGGCGGCCGTGGGCCCGGAGGCAGCGCCGGGGACCGACCCTGGCGCGACAGAGTTGGGATCGGCGGCGCTCACAGCAGTCCGAGTCTCCGGGTGAGGCGGGCATCGCAGCGCGCGAGCGACCACGCGCCGGCGAGGGCGCGCTCCATCTCTTCATCGCGCTCGGGGGGCTTCTTCGGCTCGGGCGTCGCGGCCGCGCGACGATAAGGATCACGCGGCGCGTCCTCGGCGGGAGGCGGCGTCGCGGCGTCGTCCGAAGGCGCCGCACCCTCGAGATCGGGCATCGGCGCGGCGGGCGGCACGAGCGTCGGCTCGCGATCGGCCTGACGGTGGCGCTCGAGCATCAGCCGCAGGCGAGCCATCGTCGCCGAGCGATCGAAGTCCGCGAGCGCGCGCTCGCGTTGCGCGAGGGCGGGGCGCGGCGGGAGCCAGGGCGCGACCACCTCGTCGTGGGCGCGCATCGCCGAGCGAGCCGCGTCGAGATCACCGCAGGCGATGAGGCCGCCGCGATCCGCCGAGAACACGCCGACGTTCGACCACGGTCGCAGCAACAGCCGGACCATGCCGAGTCCGCGCTCCGATCGATCGCTCATCAGGTGCGCGGCGTAGATCGGACCGTGATCACACTGCAGGTCGGCAAGCGCCGCGCCGAGCAGGAACGTGCGCTCGTGGGCGGGCAGCGCGGCGAGCTGCTCGGCATCGACGACGAGCCAGTGCACGGCGCCCTTGGTGGTGCCCAGCGGGGTGACCAACGGCCACCGCGTCGGCGCGAGTCCGCGGACCAACAACCGCAGCGCGGGCATCGGTGCGCGGAGCAGCCGCGCGATCCGAGCGATGTCCTCCATCAACCCGAGCGGCGCGGAGCGTGAGGCATCCTGGAGGATCGAGCCGGTCAGGTCGGCGACCGTCGCGTTCCAGTTGCGGTCGATCGAGCGCATGATCGGGTCGCCGAAGCGCGACCCGTCGAGCCACGCCGATCGCCGCAGATCGACCCCGTACGCGTAGGCAGAGCGGGCCAGGCGTTGTTCGTACGCCGAGACCTCGCGCCGGTGAAGGAACGCAGCGACGTCGCTCGCGACGTGGACCACGGACGGGAGTGTAGCAGGCGTCGAGCATCGGCCTGACCGAATGCCGCGCCCGATCGCGTCCGATCGCGCCCTCGGGCGGCTCAGGCCCGCCGCGAACCGCGTGGAATCCCCGCATCGGGCCCGCCACGGCCCCTCCGGCGGTTGCGGCGGGGCGCCAAACCCGGTATCCCCGCGCCGTGTCGGCCCTCTCGCGCCGTGGTGACCTGCTCGACGTCGATGTCGAGCGCTCGGTATGGACCCGCGGCGGACGACCGCTCGGCGGGACGCTGCTGCGGTTCGGCTTCGCGGCCGTGTTCCTGATGCTCGGCCTGGCGATCGCCGAGCCGGTGACGCGCATCGTGTTCATCGTCTCGGGCGTCGCGGTCCTCCTGGGCCTGCAACCGCTGATGGATCGGCGACTCGAGGCGATGGGCGTCACCATCGCCGCGTCGAACCGAGCGGGCGCGTCGAAGTGGCTCGGGGCGCTCGACAAGCAGCGGATCGTGACGTTGTTCGCGCCCCACGCGTGGGTCGCCCTGCAGCGCGGGCGGTTGCACCTCGTGCTCGGCAACGGCCGGGCGGCGGCGAAGGCCTTCGCCGACTGCGCGCGGATCAGCGGCCAGACCGAGCTGCCGGCGTTGGTGAGTGGCCAGGCGCACGGTCTGCTCCTCGCGGGCGATCGCAAGGACGCGCGGGCGCTGCTCGCCACGCTCGACGGCAAGGGCGTGCTCTCGCCGCGCGATCGACTCGACCTCGGCGTCGCGCTGCTCGAGGAGGCGGGTCGCTCGACCGCGGCGCGTGCTCAACTCGAGGCGGCGCGCGAGCAGCTCGGCGGTCACCCGCGCGTGCTCGCGGGTCTCGCCCTCGCGATCGCGCGGTCGGATGCGCCGGCGGAGGCGTTGCCGATCCTCGAGGCGGCGCAGGCCGGCGAGGAGGCGGAGCGCGACGAGCTCGCGGCCGAGCTCATCAAGCGCGCGCGCAAGACCCTGCGCCCCGCGATCGAGGCGGCGGAGAAGCGCGAACGCAAGGCCCGCGCCGCGGCCGAGCAGGCGGCGCGCACCACCGCCGCGCGCACGGCCCCCGCCGCGGAGGCGCGCAGCGACAAGCGCAGCGAGAAGAAGCGAGACCGCCGCAAGGAGCGTCGCGAGAAGCGACGCGACGACAAGCCGAGCGCGGAGGCGGAGTCGAAGCAGCGCGCGGAGGCGGAGGCGAAGCAGCGCGCGGAGGCGGAGTCGAAGCAGCGCGCGGAGGCGGAGTCGAAGCAGCGCGCGGAGGCGGAAGCGAAGCAGCGCGCGGAGGCGGAGGCGAAGCAGCGCGCGGAGGCGGAGGCGAAGCAGCGCGCGGAGGCGGAGTCGAAGCAGCGCGCGGAGGCGGAGGCGAAGCAGCGCGCGGAGGCGGAGGCGAAGCAGCGCGCGGAGGCGGAGGCGAAGCAGCGCGCGGACGCCGAGGTGCGACGCCGTGCCGAGGAGGACGCCGCGGCGCAGCGGCGGGCCGCGGAGGACGAAGCGGCCGCGCGGCGCCGTGCCGAAGCGGAGGCGGCCGCTGCGGCGCGTCGCACCGACGAGGCGGCCGCCGCAGCCCGCCGTCGTGCCGAGGAGGAGGCTGCGCGCGCGCGTATCGAGGCCGCTGCCGGTCCCACGCCGACGTTCATGCCGCCACCGATGCCGCCGCCGTCGGGGACGCCCGTCGCGGCGCCTCCGACGATCGCGGCGCCTCCGACGATCGCGGCGCCTCCGACGATCGCCGCACCCCCGACGATCGCCGCACCCCCGACGATCGCCGCGCCTCCGGTCGCCGCGTCGAACTCCGCGGCTCCGGCGATCGATGCCAGCGGCTGGGACGATCTGCTCGGCGACGTGCCGCCGCCGGTGGCCGTCGAGCCCAAGAAGGGCTGATCGCGGGGCGGCCCCTCAGCCGCCCTTGCGCAGCTCGGTCAGCACCTGCTTCGCCAGCGCCTTCAGCGTATCGAACACGCCGATGCCGGTCGTCGCGACCGCCTCGAACTCGGGCACCTTCGTCGGGTTCAACACCTCGGCGAGCTCCTCGAGCGGCACGACCGACGGCAGGTCGCGCTTGTTGTACTGGACCACGTACGGCAGCTTGTCGAGGTCGTAGCCCTGCTCGGTCAGGTTGTCGCGCAGGTTCTCGAGGCTCTCGATGTTGGCCTCCATGCGCTCCATCTGCGAGTCCGCCACGAAGCACACGCCATCGACACCCTTGAGGATGAGCTTGCGGCTCGCGTCGTAGAACACCTGGCCGGGCACGGTGTAGAGATGGAAGCGGGTGCGGAACCCTCGGATCTCACCCAGCGACAGCGGCAGGAAGTCGAAGAACAGCGTGCGCTCGGTCTCCGTCGCGAGCGAGATCATCTTGCCCTTCGCGTCGGGCTTGGTCTTGTTGTAGATGTACTGCAGGTTGGTGGTCTTGCCGCAGAGACCAGGACCGTAATAGACGAGCTTGCAGTTGATCTCGCGCGAGCTGTAGTTGATGAAGGACATTGGCGCCGTGTCGGGAGCGGGAACGACCTTCAGTCGTTGAAGAGGTTGTCGATGTCGGCGTCGGTGATCTCGGCGAAGACGCTCTGCTGCGGCGACTGAGCCTTCTTCGCGACGTCCTCGAGGATGGCCTCGAGCTCGACGCTCGCCTTCTTCACGCGCAACTTCACCAGCCCCAGTGTGGTGTTCTTGTCGAACAGCGCGAGGAGGATCATGCGTCGGCCGATGAGGCTCATGTGCACGCTGGCGTCCTTGCCCTCGTGGAACTGCGCCGTGAACTCATCCTCTTCGATCAGCTTCGCGATGCCGCCCGTGGCCGCGACGTTGCCGGCGACCAGCGAGCTGAGCGAGGTCGTGTCGAGCTCGGCCGCGGAGCCGGAGGCGGCGATCAGCTGGCCGTTCTTGTCCACGACGAGGATCGCCCGCGAGCGTGAGTCTTGCTGCAGACGATCGGCGACGGACTGGATCCGCCGAACCTCGTCCTCGTACATCACGAGTTGGGGCGTGAGCATTGCGAAGCGGTCTCCTCGGGGGTTGAAGGCTCCGGGAGCCCGGCGAACCTAGCAAACTCGTCTGGGCAAGTCCACCGGCTCTCCCGGGGGTTTCCTGCGCGAATTGGGGCCGAAGACCGGCGTGCGTGTGGGGGGGCGGCGTCGGTCCGAGCGCGCGTCACAGGACGCGACGCTCCTGCAGCGCGCGATGCAGCGTGGTGACGTCGGCGTACTCGAGTTCGCCGCCCACGGCGACGCCCGAGGCAATCCGCGAGACGCGGACGCCCAGCGGTGCGATCAACCGCGACAGGTACAGCGCCGTCGCGTCCCCCTCGACGTTGGGGCTGGTCGCGACGATGATCTCCTGGACGGTCGCGTGGCCGGTCGCCGCGTCCTCGTCGTTGGCCCCGAGCCGGCGCAGCAGCGCGTCCACGTGCAGATCCGCCGGGCCCACGCCGGCGAGCGGATCGAGCACCCCGTGCAGCACGTGGTAGAGGCCGCGGTAGATCCCGGCCCGATCGATGGCCATGCGATCCTGGGGCTGGGCCACGACGCAGATCGTGGTGCGATCGCGGCGTGCGTCGCTGCAGCGCGCGCAGATCTCGGAGGGGGTGAGATCGCAGCAGGTCCGGCACAGCTTCAGGGTCTCGTGCACCGAGCCCACCGCGTCTGCCAGTGTGCGGATGTACTCCGGGTCGGCGCGGACCAGCGCGAGCGCGAGCCGCATCGCCGACTTCTCGCCGATGCCGGGCAGACGCGAGAGCAGCGCGGCGAGCCGCTGCAGCGGGTCGGCCGTCGCGGCACTCACAGGCCCGGAATCGTCCCCGGTGGGAGCATGCCAGGGGGGATCATGGACGACATGCGCTCCTGGGCGAGCTCGCGCGCGCGATCGAGGGCGTTGTTGACCGCGGCGACGATCAGATCCTGGACCATGTCGCGGTCCTCGGAGAGCGCGGTCGGATCGATCTCGATCGAGACGATCCGTTGGCCACCGGTGGCCTTGGCCTTCACCATGCCGGCGCCCGAGGAGCCCTCGACGACGACCGTTTCGAGGGAGCGCTGCAGGTGCGCCATCGTCTCCTGCATCTGCTGGGCCTGGCGCATGAGCTCGCCGAGATCGAGTTCGGGCATGACGCCGGAGCTTAGGGCGCGCTCCGGATTAAGTCACCCGGCCGGCCGGCTCACTCGCGCATCGGTCGCGTGGAGGCGATCTTTGCGTCGAAATCCCGCAGCAGCGCGGTGATCGTCGGGTGCTCGCGCGCCTCCGCGGCGACCCGCGCCTCGAGCCGGGCGCGGCGACGCCGATGCACGAGGCCGAGGCTCGGCCGATCCGGGAGGCGCGGCTCGTCGTCCACGAGCTCGAGCGAGACCGGTCCGTCGTTGAGCTCGCGGGCGACCTGCTCGACCAGCGATCGTAGGTCGCCCGCCACCAGCCCCGCGTGGGCGAAGCTGCCCCGCGTCGCCGCGACGCGCAGCACACCGTTGGCGTACTGCACCAAGCCGAGGTCGCTGAGCAGCGCCGAGCGTTGGTCCCGCTCGTTCACGCTCGCGACCAGGAGGCTCCACGCCGCGAACGACTCGGCGTCCGCGACGTCGTCGTCGTCGTGCGTGTCGTCGACGGGCGGCGGAGGTGTGATCGGCGTGCCGCCACTGGCGAGCGTCGTCGTCGTCGCAGCGCCCGAGGCCGACGGACTCGCGGCCGCGTGCCCGTTGGTGCGGGGCGCCGACGCCCCGTTCGTCGCGGGTCGGCTCGCCGGCATGGCGGTGTCGTCGAGCGTCGCGGCGTGCGGCACGTCGTCGTCGCGGCCAGGCGCTGCATCGCGGCCGTGGTTGGAACCGATGACACCGTTGCGCTGCGCGAGCTCCCACAGCCCGCGCGCGAACGGAGTGTCGACGGTCGCGGGGCTCGGCACCGCGCGCGGCGGCTCGGAGGCGCGCGGCGGCTCGGGCTCGCGCGGCGGCGGCTCGGGTGCGACGGCGATCGGCGTCGGCGTCGGGTGCGACTCGAACGGCGCGAGGGCGGGCTCGAACGGCGCGGGCTCGGAGCTCCGCGGTGTGGGCTCGAACGTCGGCGTCGTGGGCTCGAACGTCGGTGTCGTGGGCTCGAACGTCGGTGTCGCGGGCGCGAACGTCGGCGTCGTGGGCTCGAACGTCGGCATCGTGGGCTCGAAGCTCGCCGCCTCACCCGCCTCGGGCGCGGCGCGACGGGCGGGCGCCGCGGGCCGTGGTGCCGCGCGCTCCGTGCCCCGTGCCGGCGCGCGACCAGAGCCACCACCGCCCCCGGCTCCGCCCTCGCCGAGCGCGCCGAGGCGCTCGATCAGATCGCCCAGCGGCACGAGCGGCTCGCGCTGCGCGAGGCCGAGCAGTCCCATCTCGAGCACGAGGCGTTGCGAGCGCGCCATCGGCAGCCGATCGATGACGCGCCACAGGCGATCGAAGGTCTGCGCCAGCGTGGCCACGTCGACCGCCGCGGCGCGACGCGTGAGCTCCTCGAGCTCGTCGGCGGTGGCGTCGACGAACATCTCGCGGTTGCGGCACGCGCGGGCCACCGTCAGATCGCGGAGATCCTCGAGCATCTGCAGCGACAGCACGGTGAGATCATGGCCGGCGGCCGCGAGCGCATCGAAGCGCTCGAGCACGAGATCCGGATCGCGGGCAAGGACCGCGTCGACCAGCCCGCTGACCGCCGTGCGCTCGGCCTGGCCGAGCACGGCGCGGGCCTCGGTCTCGGTGACGTGCTTCGGATCGGCCGCGAACGCGAGCACCTGATCCAGCAGTGTCATCGCGTCGCGGACCGAGCCGCCGGCGGCGCGCGCGACCATGCGCAGGCCGGCCGCGTCGACGCCGAGCTCCTCGCGGCGCAGGATGTCCTCGAGGTGGGCGACCGTCTCCGCGATCGACACGCGGCGGAAGTCCAGCCGCGACACCCGCGAGAGGATGGTCGCCAGCACCTTGTGTGGCTCGGTCGTCGCGAACACGAAGTTCACGTGGGCCGGCGGCTCCTCCAACGTCTTCAGCAGCGCGTTGAAGGCCGACGTGGTCAGCATGTGGACCTCGTCGATGATGTAGACCTTTCGTCGAGCGGTCTGCGGCAGGTAGTTGACCTGCTCGCGGAGGCTGCGGATGTTCTCGACCGAGTTGTTGCTCGCGCCGTCGATCTCGATGACATCGACCGAGCGGCCCTCGGTCACCGAGATGCACTGCTCGCACGCGTTGCACGGCTCGGGTGACGGCCCGCGCTCGCACACCAGCGCCTTGGCGAAGATGCGCGCGGTCGTGGTCTTGCCCAGGCCGCGCGCCCCCGCGAAGAGGTACGCGTGGTGGACACGATCCTGGGTGATGGCGTTGCCGAGGGTCCGGCCGATGTGCTCCTGCCCGACCATGTCGGCGAAGCGGAGCGGCCGGTACTTGCGCGCGAGGACGACGTAGCTCAAAGCGGCCTCACTCAGTCGACCAGCGTCAGGACCCCGAGCCGCTGGGCCTGGGTGATGAGTTCCAAGGCGACGTCGCGGCTGGCCCCGGGGTGACGGCGGTGCGCCGGGATCGGGATGTCGCCCTTGGCGATGAGCTCGCGCATCTCGGGGTGACCCTTCTTGGGGCCCTGGGTCGCGAGCAGGTCGCCGAGTCGCGCGGCGATCTTCGGCAGCTGCGCCGGCGGCTGCGGATCGTCGAGGTAGTTGGGGTTGATGCAGCTCGACAGGTCGGCGGTCGCGCTCACCCGGTCGTTCATCGGCGCGAGGCCGTGCCGCGCCGTCAGCGTCGAGATGATCGACACGTGCTCGAGCAACGTGTTGTTGATGCAGCCGCGACGGACGTGGGGTCCGATCACGATCGACGGCACGCGGAAGCCGAGGCGGGCGAACGCCGGCTCGACGTCGACGGTCTCGGGCGGGTTGACGTGGTCGTAGAACCCGCCGTGCTCGTCGTACGTGATGACGAGCAGGCAACGGCTCCACTGCGGGCTCTGGGCGAGCGCTTCGTGCACCGACGCCAGGAGGATCTGACCCATCGTGACGTTGGCGTCGGGGTGGTCGTCGTTCTGCCCCTCGCCGCCGCCGAGCAGGCCGAAGTTCGGATCGATGACCACGAACTGCGGCAGCGTGCCGGCCTCGGCCGCGCCGAAGAACTCGTCGATGCCGTCGGTGTAGCTGGCGAACGGGTTGGCGAAGGCGCCCCACACCCACGGCACATCGCTGTAGTAGTTGCGCGCGCTGATCGGCGGGTTCTGGGCCGCGAGCACCTCCCAGATGGTCTCGAGGCCGACGACCGGGAAGTTGTCCTGCTGGCCGTCGGCGCTGGCGCAGTGGATGTAGAAGCGGTTGGGCCACGTCGGGCCCAGCAGCGCCGCGTGCCAGCGGTCGCACAGCGTGTAGCTCTCGGCCAGCGCGTACGTGATCGGCAGCTGCGAGCGGACGTAGTAGCCCATCACCTCGGTGTGGCTGTCGGGGTGCAGCAGCTCGTGCTGGATGACGAAGCCGTCGAGCTTCCCCTGGTTCCACTGCAGGTGGACGGGGTCCCACTCGTGCGGCGGGTCGGCGACCTCGAGGTTGTCCATCGCGTACACGGTGATCGCGTTGCCGCCGAGGTCGAGGTTGCTCTCGTCACCGGTGAGGCCGTCGACCTGCCAGTCCTCGAGGAACGTCGCCGAGCCGAAGTAGTGATCGAACGATCGGTTCTCCATCACCACGACGACGATCGTGTCGATCTCTGCGAGCAGCTCGGCCGCGGTGAGCCCCGCGTCGCCGGAGCACTCCTCGACGGGCTCGCCCGTGGAGCCGTCGGTCGAGTCGGCGCTGCCGGACGAATCCGGATCCACCTCGGTGGTGCCGGTGCCGTCGGCCGAGGTCGAGCTCGTCGACGGGTTCGACGACGTCATCGCTGCCGTCGTCGAGGCATCCGACGACGAGCCGGAGCTCGAGCCGTCCGTGCCCGCCACGGTCGCATCGTCGTTGCCGCAGCCCGACGCGCCAGCGATGACCGCACCCATGCCTTGCATGGCGCGGCGCCGCGACAACAACCGATGGAACGACTCGAGGTCCTTCTTCCGCATCTCCGCCTGCCCTCGTCGGGGAGAGTAACGCGAAGCCAGGCGAGCCTGCGTGACGCCTGCGCGTCCATCGAGCACGCAGGCGGAATCGCGGACGGCAAATGGTTCGGTTGTTCGGGCGAGTCTGCGGTCCGCGCGCGGCGTTCGACGCGACTCGCGGGGCCGGCGTGACCGGCCCGCGCAAAAGCGGCGCTTCAGAAGGTGAAGTGCTGCGAGATGATCTCTTCGGGCTCGCCCGTCTTCGGCGTCGCCCGCGGCTCGACCTTCTCGGGCACCGGGACGTTCGCGGCGTCGAGCTTGGCCGCGATGATGTCCTCGAGGTAGCCGCTGACGCTCAAGCTCTGCTCTTCGCAGAAGTTCTTGAGCCGCTGGTAGGTGATGCCCTTGACAGAGATACTGCGGCGCGTTTGTCGCTTTGCCATGACCAAACCCCCCGTTTCACCCGAGCTGGGTCGAGACGAGATCTCCTCCGTGAAGTAATCCAACCGATCGACCCACGCAAGGGTCATTCCACAAGATGTTGTGGAGCGCGTTGGACGCACACACAAGATAATGTGGATGGCTCTGCCTAAGCGATCAGAATCGCAGCGGTTTGGGGGTGAATTCTCGGCACGCCGAAGATGGTCGATCCACGTGGCGCAGAGATGGCCCATCAAACAATTCAGCGCGTGCAAGAGCGATCTCCGAGATCTGCTCCCCCTGCCCGGCCGCGCAGGCGGCCATTCGGCCGTAGCTGGCATACCTCCGAAAGCCGCCGCCGACGGCCCGTGCGCCCCTGATGCGGCGATGCAGCAAACCGCCTCGGGCGCGCCCCAGACACGTGTCCAGCCCGTGATCCCCCGGGGGGTTTCGCGTATCGTCAACGATCGGAGGGCTCGTTCGTCCGCATCGTCGGCGCCGTGCACTCGCGCCCATGGAAGCCGAAGCCGAAACCAAAGTGGTGGAGGCGAGGTCAAAACCCTCGCGACCGGCTGCGTCGTCCTCGGACGGCATGCCGCGCGATCGACTGATCGGGCGGTACGAGCTGCTGCATCGCCTCGGTCACGGCGGCATGGCGACCGTGTACCTCGGGCGCGCCATCGGCACGGCGGGCTTCGAGAAGCTCGTCGCGGTCAAGGTGATCCACCCGCACCTCGCGAACGAGCCCGAGTTCGTCGAGATGTTCCTCGACGAGGCCCGCATCGCGGCGCGCATCCGTCATCCCCACGTCGTCGAGATCCTCGACCTCGGCCGCGAGGACGACGTGTTCTTCATGGTGATGGAGTTCGTCGAGGGCGACACGCTCGCGACGCTGCTCCGAGAGCTGCGCAAGACCGGCGAGCTGCTGCCGGTCGCCGCGGTGCTGCAGATCGTCGCCGACGCCTGCGAGGGACTCGCGAGCGCGCACGACCTCGTCGATCCCGACGGCGTGCCCTACCACCTGGTGCACCGCGACGTGTCGCCGCACAACCTGCTCGCGGGCCTCGATGGTTGGGTCCGCGTCGTCGACTTCGGCATCATGAAGGCGGCGGGCAAGCGCAGCACCACGCTGACGGGGCAGCTGCGCGGCAAGCTGCCGTACATGTCGCCCGAGCAGGCGCGCGGCCAGGCGATCGATCGCCGCACCGACCTCTTCGCCCTCGGCGCGGTGATGTGGGAGCTGCTGACCAACGAGCGGCTCGTGGCCGGCGAGACCGAGTCCGAGATCCTCGCGCACGTCAGCCACTTCACGCTGCCCGACATCCAGCAGCACCGCGCCGATCTTCCCGCGCCCGTGCGCCGCGTGCTCGAGCGGGCGCTCGCCGCCGACCTCGAGCGGCGCTACGTCGACGCCCACGAGATGCTCCGCGACGTCCGCCTCGCCCTGCGCGCGTGCGAGTCGAGCGAGGATCCCCGCGGGCAGATCGCCGCGGTGATGAAGCGCCACTTCGAGGCGCGCATCGAGTACGTGCGAGCCTCGGCGCGCACCCGCGGCATCGACCGCGCGCCCGAGCGTCGGCGGCACTCCTCGATGCTCGAGCTCGGCGACGAGGCCCGCGCCGCGACCAGCAGCGCGGCCCGATCGCGCACGCCCACGGCGGTGCTGGCGAAGTCGTCGAGCAGCTCGCCCTTGCGCGACTTCCCCGAGGTGCCGACGCAGGTCACCGCGACGACCACGCCGCCCCGCGCAGGGCGATCGTGGACGCTGCTCATCGGGCTGCCGCTCGTGGGTGCGGCGCTCGGCACCGCGATCGTGACCTACGCCCAGCGTCAGCCCGAGCGGCCGCGCATCGAGGCGGCGGCCGTGGAGCCCGAGGCGATCCCCGCCGCCGGCACCACCGCCGCCGACGAGCCCGAGTTCGTGAAGTGGGTGTTCAACACCGAGCCGCAGGGCGCGACGGTGACGATCGACGGCCGTCGCTTCGAGCGCGTCACGCCGATGTCCGTCGAGATGCCGCGCGGCAGCGAGCCGGTGAGCGTTCGGCTCGAGCGCGCTGGCTTCGAGCCCTACGAGGCCGAGCTCGCGCCGGTCGGTCCCCAGAACCACGCCCATCGACTGGTGCCGGTGCCGGCGCCGCGACCGATCACCAACACGCCGATCCGCTTCACCACGAAGAAGCCCTCGAAGCCCAAGACGCCGAGCACCGAGGCCGCGCCGCCACCGACGGCCCCGCCGACGGTCGACGACGGGCCCAAGCTCGCGGAGATGCCCGATCTCACCGGCACCAAGCCGCGTCCGCCCGGCGGTTGATCCTCCATGGTGTTCCTCCTTCGCTGTCTGACCGCCGCGTGCGTCGCGATTCCCTGCGCAGCCGCGCCCCTGCGCGTCGAGGCGCGCGCCGAGCCCGAGCCGATCGACGCGCCGGCCGAGGAGACGCCGGCCGAGGAGACGCCCGCCGAGGAGGTCGCGCCGGACGGCGCGGCGTCGGCCACCGACACCATCCACGACAGCATGGTGAAGGCGTTCGCCGAGCACTTCCAGCAGGGGCGGGTGCACTACTTCCGCGGCGCCTATGCGCTCGCGGCCATCGAGTTCGAGCAGGCGTTCGCGGCGTTCCCCGCCGAGGCCGCGCTGAAGAACGTGGCGCTCAGCCACGAGCGTGCCGGGGACGACGTCGCGGCGGCGATCGCCGCGCGCCGCTACCTCGGGCTGCCGGCCTGCGCGGTCGACGACGTCGACAAGGCGCTGTGCGGGTCCCATCGCGACGAGCTCGTCGCGTTGCTCGATCGGGTGATGCCGCGGGTGGTCGAGCTCCGGCTCGAGGTCGTCGTGGGCGTGCAGCTGCGCGAGGTCCGGATCAACGGGCGCGTGACGCCGCGCGACGACTTCCCCGTGCTCGTCGCGCCGGGCCGCGTGGACGTCGAGCTCGAGGGAGCGGTCCCGGGTCAGCGCCGCCAGCGGGTGATCGAGGTGCGCGCCGGCGAGACGCAGACGATCGTCGTCGAGCGCTTCGACGCGCCGACCGTGCCCCGCGATCGCGAGCCGCCGCCGAGCGGGACGCCGCGGGCCCGCGGCAAGTGGTTGCGCCCGGCGTTCTGGACCGGCGTCGCGACGACCTCGGCCTCGCTCGTGGCGGTGGGCGTGCTCGGCGGGCTGACGCTCGCGGCGGGCAAGGACTACCGGCGCGAGGTGGAGAACTTCAAGGAGAACCCGCCGCCCGACCCGCGCCCTGGTGAGCCCGAGGTCGACCTCTACCCGCACGACGAAGAGGCGCGGTTCGAAGAGATGCAGAAGGCGACCAACGTGATGATCGGTGTCTCCGCCGGCCTCGCGATGCTCACCCTCGTCGTCGGCGCCGTCGCGTTCACGCGGCCGCGCAACTCCGGCACATCGCGCGCCAGCACGCGCGCGCAGTGGCTCTTCCACGGCTCGGGACTCATCGTCCGCTATTGAGGTTGCGCGCTTGATTCCACCGCGGGCCGCTGCCATAGCTTGGGGCATGCAGGACCTCCGCTGGCCGACCTACGCCAACCGCAACCTCGTGCTCGACGGTGCGGTGTTCGACGACGTCGAGTCGGGTCGCGGATCGGTGCGTGTGAAGGATCGCGACGGCAAGGTCTACCTCGACGCGGTCGGCGGGATCGGCTGCCTGCCGCTCGGCCACGCGCACCCGCGGTGGGTCGCCGCCGTCGAGGCCCAGATGCGCAAGCTCGTCGCCGCCGCGGGCACGTTCTGGACCGAGCCGCAGCAGGAGCTCGTCGCGATGCTCGCCAAGCACATGCCGTGGTCCGACACGCGCACGTTCCTCGGCAACACCGGCACCGAGGTCACCGAGGCGTCGATCAAGCTCGCGCTGCGGGCGACCGGGCGCGACGTCGTCGTCGCGTTCGAGCGCGCGTTCCATGGACGCACGCTCGGCGCGATCGCGATGACGGCGAACGCCGCGTATCGCGAGCCCTACGTCGCGTGCCTCGGCGAGGACCGCCCTGCCTTCGCGCACATGAACGTCGTGCGCGCCCCGTGGGGTGATCTCGACGCCGTCGAGGCGCTGTTCGTGCGCTACCCGTCCCGCATCGCGATGGTGGCGATCGAGCCGATCCAGGGCGAGGCCGGCATCTTCCCCGCCAGCCGCGAGTTCCTCGTCGGCCTACGCGAGCTGTGCACGCGGCACGGCGCGCTGCTCGGCGACGACGAGATCCAGGCCGGCAGCGGCCGCACCGGCAACTTCCTCGCCTGGACCACGCTCGTCGGCGACGACCCGGCGCTCGCGCCCGACATCGTGTGGCTGGCCAAGGCGATCGGTGGCGGGTTCCCGATCGCGTCGTGCAGCGCGCGGACCGATCTCGCCGCGCACATGATCAAGGGCAGCCACGGCTCGACGTTCGGCGGCAACCCCCTGGCGTGCGCGGCCGCGGTCGCGACGCTGCGCGTGATGCAGGACGAGGGCCTCTACGCCTCCGCCAAGGCCCAGCTCCCGACCCTGCAGGCGATCGCCGCCGAGGACCCCGAGCCGCGCGTGAAGGAGATCCGGGGCTCGGGCGCGATGATCGGGATCGAGATCGCCGCGACCTCGGCCTCCGATGCGCAGCCCGCCGCCGCGCTGGGCGACGCGATGCAGGCCAAGGGCGTGCTGGTCACGATCTGCAGCGGGCACACCGTCCGGGTGCTGCTGCCCTATCACGCGGGCGCCGCCGAGTTGCGCCAGATCTGGACCACGCTGCGGCAGGTCCTCGCCGGCTGACGCGCCCGCGCCGATGTTCGGCGCCGCTGCTGCCTGCTACTCTTGCCCGGCGATGAAGTCCGCGGCGTCGAAGCCTGGTGTCCATGCGTCGATCGTTGCGGCGTCCGTCGTCGCGCTGCTGATGGGCTGTCCCAAGACCGCCGGCACGGTGCCGACGTGGGACGGCGGAGGTTCGCCGGACGGCGTGTTGGCGGCCCATGATCCCGCCGCGGACGAGGGCAGCGACTTCGCGAACACGGCGGGCTCGGTGCCGCCCGCGGATCCCGGGCCCGCGGATGACTCGGGCGCGGCGCCGGCCGATCCGCCGGTCGACCCGGAGGGCGACGCCGACCCGGCGGCCGACCCGGCGGCCGCACCCACCGAGCCCGCGCCCGCGGCCGACGCGTTGCCCAAGCCGGTCTACTCGAAGATCGACGCCTCTTGCGGCAAGGACGAGGGCGTCGGCACCAAGCTCAAGCCCTTCGACCTCCGCTCGGTCGACGGCAAGTCGAGCACCAACAAGACCTACGCTGGCCGCGTGATGCTGGTGAACTTCTGGGGCACGTGGTGCAAGCCCTGCCTCAAGGAGCTGCCCGAGTTCGATCAGCTCTACCGGCGCTACCGCAAGCACGGCATGACCCTCGTCGCGATCGCGACCGACGAGGACCCGGGCCCGGTCAAGGAGTACATCGACAAGCGCAAGCTGGCGGCGAAGGTGCTCATCGGGGCCGAGGACTACGCCGGGCAGTACGGGAGCCCGAAGTTCCCGTTCACGTTCGTGGTCGACGAGCGGGGCGTGATCCGGGCGTCGTACCGGGGCTACCGGCCCGAGTGCATGGGCAAGCTCGAGGCCGACCTGCGCAAGCAGCTCGAGGCGCGCGCCGCCAAGTAGCGGGCCGCGGGCGGCGGCACCGCGATCTGCGGCCCGCACGTCCCACCCGACGCGCGCCCGCGCCGCTTCGCCACGGCCAGCGGGCGGACCGTCCCGAGCCCGCTCGCTTGTCGGCCGCACCGCGGTGGGGTACAGCCATGGCCGCACGAGGATATCGCCCTGGCGCAGCTACTGACCGACCTCGATGATGCGCCCCCACGGGTCTTCAAGCTGACCTTCGAGGCGCCGCTGGTGAAGCGGGTGCTCCATGTCGGCACGTGGGTGATGCTGGCGATGATCACCCAGTTCTTCGTGAACTACTTCGACACGTTGATGGTCGGGTATCTCGAGGGGCCGGTGGCGACCGCATCGCAGGCGGCGATCGGCGTCGGCATGCCGCTCTTCTGGGCGGTCGGTGGTTTCTTCGCAGCGATCGGTGTCGGTGCGCAGGCCATGGTCGCGCGCCGGTACGCCGAGGGCGATCTGCCGAAGGCCGGCGAGGCGCTCTTCAACGCGCTCTTGCTGTCGATCGTGCTCGGTTTCGCCGGCGGTCTGTTCGGCTACCTCATCACACCGGCCGGCATCGACTTTCTCGCGAGCGCGGGGCCCGAGCAAGAACAGCTCGGCGTCACGTACACGCAGATCCGCATGATGGGCGTGCCCGGCATGGTCATCACGTTCGCGCTCAAGGCGTTCTTCG
>LNFM01001459.1_pt1 | contig 66395 bp, 61 predicted proteins | sample 596031 | NCBI WGS metagenome assembly LNFM01 (sample SAMN04254537, study PRJNA301005) | activated carbon metagenome | isolation source: dual media filters at the Ann Arbor, Michigan drinking water treatment plant | place: USA: Ann Arbor
CCCGCGATCGCCTTGATGACGATGCCGGCCTTGCGATGCTTGGCGAAGAAGGCCTTCACGCCCGCCACGTCGACCGCACTGTCGGTGCCCGACAGGACCGGCGCCCCGTTCTTGCCGGCATGTGCCCGGGCGCGCGCCTTGTCGCCGAACAGGTCGAGCTGCTCGGGCGTCGGGCCGACGAAGACCAGCCCCGCCTCGGCGCAGGCCGTGGCGAAGGAAGCGTTCTCCGACAGGAACCCGTAACCCGGATGCACCGAGTCGCAGCCCGCCGCGCGGGCCGCCGCGACGACACCGGCGATGTCGAGATAGGCCGCTGCGCCGCGTCCTGTCAGCGGCCGGACCTCGTCGACCCGCCGGACGTGCAGCGAGCTGGCGTCGTCCTCCGAATGGAGGCCCACGGTCGTGATGCCGAGTTCGGCGGCGGCCTGGGCGATGCGGATGGCGATCTCGCCACGGTTGGCGATCAGGAGTTTCTTGAGCATGTCGGCGTGGGGTAGAACCCCCTCCATGTCGAAAAGACTGCTCATTGTGGCGCACGCCCCGTCGCAGAACACCCTCTCCCTGCGTAATGCCGTGGAACGCGGCGCGCGCAGCGAAACGGGGATCGACGTGGTCGTGATCGCGCCGCTGCAGGCCGGCCCCGACGACGTGCTGGCCGCGCAGGCGGTGATCCTCGGCACGCCCGAGAACCTGGGCTATATGAGCGGCGCCCTGAAGGACTTCTTCGACCGCAGCTACAATGCCTGCCTGGAAAAGACGCAAGGCATGCCCTGCGCTCTCTATGTCCGGGCCGGCAGCGACGGCACCGGCACGCGCCGCGGCGTCGAGACGATCCTCACGGGCCTGCGCTGGCGTGCCGTGCAGGAGCCCCTGCTGTGCAAGGGCCCCTGGCAACCCGCCTTCGTCGAGCAGTGCGAAGAGCTGGGCGCCGCCATGGCGGCCGGCCTCGCCGCCGGTATCTTTTGATCCCCAAAGCTACCGCAGGGCTAGGTGAGTCAAGGGTCCCTCACTTCGTTCGGGATGACACTGTCTTCTGCATCGACGCATAGCGCCAACTCCAACAAAATTGTCATCCCGAACGTAGTGAGGGACCTTTCGCTTCGTCAGTCCACTACTGGGCGGTGTAGCCGCCGTCGACGACGAGGCCCGAGCCGGTCATGAAGCCGGCATCGTCGGACGCCAGGAACACGATGCCCTTGGCGATGTCCTCGGCGACGCCCAGCCGGCCGATCGGATGCATGGTGAGCGAGGTCCTGCGCGTGGCCTCGGTATCGTTGGTGCCGAGGGCGCGGGCCCGCATCGCAAAGGTCTGCTGGCCCATGTCGGTGTCGATGACGCCGGGATGGATCGAGTTCACGCGGATGCGGTAGCCCTTGCGCGCGAACTCCAGGGCCGTCGACTTGGTGAACAGGGTCACGCCGCCCTTGGTCATCGAGTACAGCGGATCGAGCTGCGAGCCGACGAGCCCCGCGATCGAGGCGAGGTTGACGATCGCGCTGCCCTGCGGGCTGGTCTTGGCCCGTTCGCGTAAGGCCGGGATCGCCAGCTTGGTGCCGAGGAAGACGCCGGTGAGGTTGATGCCGCACAGGCGATGCCATTCGGCCAAGGTCGCTTCCTCACTGCCCTTGCCGAGGAACATGCCGGCGTTGTTGACCAGGATGTCGAGCCCGCCGAAGCGCTTCACCGTGGCGTCGATCGCCGCCTGCCATTCGGCCTCGCTGGTGACGTCGAGATGCGTGTAGAGCGCCTCGCCGCCGTCCTTCTCGATGGCGCGCACGGTCTCGCGGCCCTTCTCGTCGAGGATGTCGCCGATCGCCACCTTGGCGCCGGCCTTGGCCATCAGCTTCGCGGTCTCCGCCCCGATGCCGCGCGCCGCGCCCGACAGGAACGCGATCTTGCCGTCGAGTCTGTTCATTGCTGTTTCCTCCCGCCCCATCTGTCATTCCGAGCGCAGCGAGGAATCTAGAAGCAGCCTAGATTCCTCGCTGCGCTCGGAATGACAGTGGCATCGCAGCCTAACGCGACAACCCCGCCTGAGTCGCGCAATCCGATCATGGGCGCCATGTCGCTGTTCCGCCGTGCGACGTGCTAGCCTCGGCGGCAATGAAAGACGAGGAGGAGCGCTGGCGGACGCGCGATCTGCTGTCCTCCGGCGATTTTGTGCGGCTATGGCTGGCCGGCGGCTTCGCCAACGCGATGCGTTGGCTCGAGCTGCTCGCGGCGGGCCTGTTCGCCTACGAAGTCACCGGCTCGGGCCTCGCCGCCGCCGCCGTGGCGGCGGCGCGCCAGCTACCGCAATTGCTGTTCGGCGCCTTCGCCGGCGCGGTGGCGGAATCGGTCAATCGCAAGCACGTCTTTCTCGCCGCGTTGCTGATACCGGCATCGATCTCGGCCATCCTCGCGACGCTCGCCGCCACCGGCTACCTGGCGCTCTGGCACATCGTCGTCGGCGGCTTCATCTCCGGCACGATGTGGTCGACCGAGATGCCGACGCGCCGGCGCATGGTGGGCGAGGCGGCCGGGCCCGCGCGCATCGTGCCGGCGATCGCGCTCGACTCGATGACCGGCGCGGCGACCCGCATGATCGGCCCGTTGCTGGGTGGCGTGACCTTCGAGCTCTTGGGCATGGCCGGCGCCTACGGCATCTCCTCGGCGGTGCAGTTTACGTGCGCCGTCGCCATCCTGGGCTTCGCCTACGCGCAGGAGACGCGGCCGCTGGCGCTGGGCCGCATCGTCACCGACATCGCCGCCGGCCTGCGCTTCGCCCGGACCAACGCGCTGATCCTGCTGGTCTACGCCATCACCATCGTCGTCAACGCCTTCGCCTTCTGCTACTCGGGCCTGATCGCGCCGATCGGCAGCGGTGAGTTCAAGGTCTCGCCGACCCTGGTCGGGGTCCTCGCCGCCGCCGAGCCGATCGGCGCCTTGGCCGGCGGCATGCTGCTGGCCTCCGGCCTGGTGCGCGTCGACCGCCGCCTGACCTTCGTCGGCGGCTCCTCGCTGTTCTTCGTGGCGCTGGTCGCAATGGCGATCTCGCCGTCCTATTGGCTGGCGGTCGCGGTGCTGATCATCGGCGGCGTCGGTACCGCCGGCTTCGGCAACATGCAATCCACGCTGATGCTGACCGAGGCGCCGCCGGAGATGCGCTCGCGCCTGATGGGCATCGTCACGGTGTGCATCGGCACCGGCCCGCTCGGCGTGCTGCTCGCCGGCTTCCTCGCCGACGCGTCGAGCCCGCGCGACGCCGTGCTGATCATGGCGCTGGTCGGCCTGGCGCTGACCATCGCACTGTCGGCGCGGTTGCGCGTGCGTTGAAGAAAAATAACCACAGAGACACAGAGGAAAACGAAGAGAGGGTAAAACGCGCGCGTAGCGCGCAGTATTGGTCTTCTCGTCTTTGTCTTCCTCTCTGTCTCTGTGTCTCTGTGGTTAACCTTCTTCCTCTTCCTTCATCGCGGTTTCGGCCGCGTGCGATCCGGCCAGAAGCGGGTGCCGGGGCGGGCCGGGCCGCCGCCCAGGCCGATGGGCACGCCGTCGGCGCGCCAGCAGGCGGCACCCAGGGTCGAGCCGTCATCGTTGAACTGGATGGCGTTCATGCCGCCGCCGATATGCGGCAGCGGCAGCATCTCGTGGCCGCGCTTGGCGAGCGCATCGCGCACCTTCTGAGGCACCTCGTTCTCGACCTCGACCGGCCCGCCCTGCGTCCACACACGCGGCGCCTCGACCGCCTCCTGCAGCGACATGCCGTGGTCGATCAGGTTGATCAGCGCCTGCATCGCCGAGCCGAAGATGCGCAGGCCGCCGGGCAGGCCCAGCGCGTAGCGCAACCGGCCGTCCTTCAGCGCCATCAGCGGTGACATCGACGACGTCACCCGCTTGCCCGGCGCTATCGACAGCGTGTGGCCGGGATGCGGGTCGAACAGGTTCATGTAGTTGTTGGGGATGATGCCGGTGCCCGGCACGATGATGCGCGAGCCGAACAAATTGTTGATGGTCTGCGTCATCGCCGCGACGTTGCCGAACGAGTCGGCCACGGTGAGATGCGTGGTGTTCGCCGACTCAGGACGGATCAGCCCGGTCTTCCAGGCCTGCGCACGCTTGATGTCGATCAGCGCCTGGCGGTTGGCGGCGTAGCGCTTGGAGATCAGCTTGGCCACCGGCACCTTCACGAAGGCCGGGTCGGCGGTGGCCGCGTTGCGGTCGGCGAAGGCGATCTTCAGCGCCTCGGCCAGCAGGTGCAGCGTGTCGGGCGTGCCGAAGCCCAATCGGGCGAGATCGTAGTGCTCGAGGATGTTGAGCATCTGGATCACGTGCACGCCACCGGAGGTCGGTGGCGGCGGGCCGACGATGTCGAAGCCGCGATAGGTGCCGCGCACCGGCTTGCGCTCGATCACCTCGAAGCCGGTGAGGTCCTTCATGGCGATCAGGCCGCCCTTGCGTGCGAAGTGATCGACGATGGTGCGGCCGAGCGCGCCGCCGTAGAACACAGCGGGGCCCTTCTTGGCGATGGTGCGCAGGGTTTCGGCGTAGTCGCCCTGGACCAGCCGCGTGCCCTTCTGGATCGGCTTGCCGCCGGGCTGGTAGAGCTTGGAGATCTCGCGATCGCGCGCCATGTCGGGCGCGACGTCGGCGGCGCATTCCTGGAGGTAGGCCGAGACGGCGAATCCGCGCGAGGCGTGGCGGATCGCCGGTTCCATCACATCGGCCAGCGAGAAGGTGCCGAAGCGCCTGACAATCTCACACCACGCCTTGAGGTTGCCCGGCGCGGCCACCGACTTGATGCCCACGGCGTTCTCACGCCCCACCGTCTCCATGTAGTCGGGCGTCTTGTCCGACACCGGGCGATAGGTGTCGGGCCCTGCCGCCAGTGGCGCGGTGCTCATGCCGTCGATCACGGTGTGCTTGCCATTGTTGAAGCGCAGATGCGCCATGCCGCCGCCAAAGATGCCAACCATCATTGGTTCGACGACGCTCAAGGTGAACAGCGCGCCGATCGCCGCGTCGAAGGCGTTGCCGCCCGCCGCCAGGATCTCCGCACCGGCGGCCGAGGCCAGCGGATGGTTGGTCACCACCATGCCCTTGGTGCCCATCGCCGGCCGCTTCTCGCATTGAAACGGCGTGCCGGCGCGCTTGCGCCAGTCCTGTCGCGGCATACGAAACGCTCTCCCGATCTTTGTCGACCGAGCATGGCAGTCGGCGCTAGCGTGAAGCAACGATCTCACGGAGGGACCAGCCATGCGCGCCGCCATCTTCCGCAACGGCGACATCGTCGCCGGTGAGCTGGCCGATCCGGTGCCGGGCGCCGGCCACGTGCTGGTCAAGACCCTGGCCTGCGGCATCTGCGGCTCCGACCTGCACGCGGCCAAGCACGCGCATCACATGGTCGAAGTCAGCCGGCGCATGACCGGCAAGCCGCGCTTCGATCTCAGGCGCGACGTCGTTTTCGGCCATGAGTTCGTTTGCGAGGTGATCGATCACGGGCCGCAGACCACGAAGGCGCTGAAGCCGGGCACGCGGGTCTGCTCGATCCCGGTCATGCGCGTACCCGACGGCATCACCGGCGTCGGCTACTCCAACGATTTTCCCGGCGGCTATGGCGAGCGCATGGTGCTGACCGAGCCGTTCCTGATCGCGGTGCCCAACGGGCTGTCGACCGATCTCGCGGCACTGACCGAGCCCTTGGCCGTGGGCGTGCACGCCGTCGAGATGGCGCGCATCACCGGCGACGAGGTGCCGCTGGTGATCGGCTGCGGCCCGGTGGGCCTGGCGGTGATCGCGGCGCTGAAGCTGAAGAAGATCGGCCCGATCGTCGCGGCGGATTTCTCGCCGACGCGCCGCGCGTTGGCGCAGAAGATGGGCGCCGACATCGTCGTCGATCCGGCGAAGGGCTCGGCCTACGCGACCTGGACCCAGCACGCGGCGCTGCCGCCCGACGCCAAGCCTGTCGCGCCGATCATGGGCAGCCAGGTGCTGACCAAGCCGGCGCTGGTGTTCGAGTGCGTCGGCGTGCCGGGTGTGTTGCAGCAGATCTTCGAGGGCGTGCCGCGCGGCGCGCGCATCGTCGTGGTCGGCGTCTGCATGGAGCCCGACCGGACCGAGCCGCTGTTCGGCATCAGCAAGGAGCTCAACGTCCAGTACGTGCTGGGCTACACGCCGGACGAGTTCGCCCGTTCGCTGCGCCTGATCGCCGAAGGCCAGGTCGATGTGGCGCCGCTGATCACCGGCAAGGTCGGCGTCGACGGCGTGAAGGGCGCCTTCGAGGAGCTCGCCAATCCCGAACGCCACACCAAGATCCTGGTCGAGCCGTGGCGGTGAGCATGAATCATACCTTCCCCCGGAGGGGGAAGGTGCCCGAAGGGCGGATGGGGGATGTCGAAGACGGACTCCTGCGTTCGTCTTCGACATCCCCCATCCGTCGGGAAGGTAAGATGCGGGCATGACCGCGAAGGTCTACTACAACAGCGCCTGCCCGGTGTGCCGTGCCGGCATAGAGGGGCAGCGCGCGCGGATGGATGCCTGCGGCGCCACCGATGTCGAATGGATCGACGTGCACAGCCAGCCGGAACGCGCCGCGGAAGTTGGCGCGCCGCTGGAGGTGATCCGCGAGCGGCTGCACGTGAAGGAGGCCGACGGCTCGATCGGCGTCGGCGTCGATGCCTTCGAGCGGTTGTGGTCGCGCACATCGGGGCAGCGCTGGTTGGGGGCGCTGGCGCGCGTGCCGGGCCTGCGCCAGCTCGGGCAACTCGCCTACAATCTCTTCGCGCGCTGGCTCTACCGGCGCAACAGGGCGAGGGGCCGATGGTGATCCACGACAACGCCGATGCCGTCGTCGACGCCATCATCGCGCGTATCGGCAAGATCATCGTGCTCGCTTTGCCGCTGGGCCTGGGCAAAGCCAACCGTGTCGCCAACGCGCTCTATGCCCGAGCCCGCGCCGACGCCTCGCTAAGCCTCACCATCTTCACCGCGCTGTCGCTGGAGGTGCCACGCCCCGGCAGCGACATGGAGCGGCGTTTCCTGGCGCCGGTCGCCGAGCGCGTCTTCGGCGGTTATGTCGCGCTCGACTATGCCCGCGATCGCCGCGCCGGCGCCTTGCCGGCCAATGTCAGGGTGCACGAGTTCTTCATGCTCGCCGGCCGTTGGCTGGGCGTCGCGGGTGCGCAGCAGGACTACATCTCGGCCAACTACACCCATGTCGGCCGCTACCTGCTGGATCGCGGCGTCAACGTCGCCGCCCAGCTCGTGGCGCGCCGCGGCGATCGCTATAGCCTGAGCTGCAATCCCGACCTGACGCTCGATCTTCTGAAGGCGCGCGGCGGCGATCCCGACTTCGCCTTCGTCGGCGAGGTCAACGAGCACCTGCCGTTCATGGGTGGCGACGCCGAGATCGCCGCCGACGCCTTCGCCCATCTGCTGGAGGCGCGCGAGGGATCCTTCACGCTGTTCGCGCCGCCCAAAGCGCCGCTCGGTCTCATTGATTACGCCACGGGCTTCCACGTCGCGCGGCTGATCCGCGACGGCGGTACCTTGCAGATCGGCATCGGCTCGGTCGGCGACGGCGTCACCCATGCGCTCTGCCTGCGCCAGCGCGACAACGCGCTGTTCCGCGAGGTCGAGGGCGCGCTGACGCCGGCCGACGACGCGCTGCCGCGCGAGCTGGCGCCGTTCGACATCGGCCTCTACGGCTGCAGCGAGATGCTGGTCGACGGCTTCCTCCATCTCATGCGCGCCGGCATCCTCAAGCGCGAGGTCGACGGCGTGGCGCTGCACGCCGCGTTCTTTCTCGGCCCGCGCGACTTTTACGCCGCCTTGCGCGACATGAGCGACGCCGAGCGCGCGCGTATCGCCATGACGGCGGTGACCTTCGTCAACGACCTCGCCGGCGACGAGGCGGGCAAGCGCGCGGCGCGCGTGCACGGTCGCTTTGTCAACAACGCGATGATGGCCACGGCGCTGGGCGCGGCGATCTCCGACGCGCTGGAGGACGGCCGGATCGTCAGCGGCGTCGGAGGCCAGTACAATTTCGTCGCCCAGGCCTTCGCGCTCGACGATGCGCGCTCGATCCTGACCCTGGGCGCCACGCGCGAGCTGGCCGGCAAGACCGTCTCCAACATCGTCTGGAACTACGGCCACACGACGATCCCGCGCCACCTGCGCGACATCTTCGTCACCGAGTACGGCGTCGCTGATCTACGGGGCAAGACCGACGCCGAGTGTGTCGCGGCGATGCTGGCGATCACTGATTCGCGCTTCCAGGCCGAGCTGCTGCGCCAGGCCCGCGGCGCCGGCAAGATCGCGCCGACCTACGAGATCCCCTCGGCCTTCCGCGACAACACGCCCGAGCGGATCGAGCGCGCGCTGAAGCCGGCGCGCGAGCGCGGCCTGCTGCCGATGTTCCCCTTCGGCACCGACTTCACGCCGGTCGAGCAGCGCCTGATCCCGGCGCTGCAGCGTCTGAAGGCCGCCAGCGCCTCGCCGCTGGCGCTGGCCGGCCTGGCGTGGCGCGGCCTGCGCGCTGAACGCGCGGCCGATGTCGACGCCTGCGTCGAGCGTATGGCGCTGGCGCAACCCGGCGGCCTGCGCGAACACCTCTACGCCACCGCCCTGCGCGGCGCGCTGGCTGGTTGAACTACCTTCCCGCGCTGGCGGGGGGAGGTAGTGGTCTGTCGCTACTGGTCGCGCACGACCTCGGGGTAGGGGAACACGACCTTGGCGCGTGCGGGATTGGGCTGGGCGAGTTCCTGCGCGCTCTTGTGCAGGAGGTAGCCAAGCACGGCGGCGGCCAGCACGGTGGCGACGGCCAAGACAGCGATGAGCACCCGGGGCATGGCCCGGATATAGCAGATTATTCGGCGGCGAGGCGGCTCGGCGCGTCGGCCGGCCGGGCGGGCAGGTCGGCGAGGAACGCCGACAGGATCGTCGCGACCCGCTCCTGCGCGTCGCGTGGCGAGAGCAGGTGATCGGCGTTGTCGAGGATGCGCGTACGCACCGTGCGCATCTCGGCGAGCGCGCGGCCGCCTTCGCCGAGATGCTGGTCGCGTTCGGCCAGGCCGTCGTCGCCGGCGCTGTAGAGCAGCAGCGTGTGCGTGCCGCGCCTGTCGATGGCGCGGAACCAGCCCTCGACCGGGCTGACCGGCGCGGCGACGCCGAGCAGGCGGCCGCCGAGACCGGCGAGCTTGTCGCGCACGACGCGGATGGCGCGGCCGAGCAGGGCGCGCGCCAGCTCGCGGTCGCGCTTGTCGCCGCGCATCAACCGGTGCCAGCTCGCGGGCTGGCGGATCGCGCGCCAGACATCGGCCAGGATCTCGCGGCCGGTGCGCCGTCGCGCGCGGATCACGGTCTCCAGCGTGTCGTTGGTACCCCAGATGAAGACCTGAAGATTCATCAGGACCTGGGCGGCGATCCGCGAGTCGATGACGGTCGAATGGAAGGCGAGATGTGCGCCGGAGCAATGGCCGACGACGACGTGGTTGCGATAACCGCGCGCCTCGAGCATCGAGATCGCATCACCGACGTCGGAGCAGGCTTCCGTCGAATAGATCACGCCCTCAGGCCGGCCCGGCATGGCGTCGCTGTCGCCCAGTCCGGCGGCGTCGAAGCGTAGCGACGGGATGCCGTCGGCCGCCAGCTTGCGCGCCATGTTCGCCGCCATGCGGCCGAAGCCGGCATGGCGGTGATGGCCGGTGTTGAGGAACAGCACCGTCGGCACGAGGCCCCCGACGGAGGCCAGGCGGGGTTCGCACAGCACGCCGAACAGCCGGTTGGCCTCGCCGAAGCTCACGGCCTTTTCGCTGAAGCCGTCGAACGCCAGGCTCGCGATCGTAGCCGGCATGATGGCTCGCTCGGTCTTCTTCGCGCCCTGGGCGACAAATTCGGTCAGGCGCTCGAAGACGGCGTGCGGCAGGCGTTGGCCATAGCACACTTCGTCCATCAGCTCGCTGAAGCCCTCGAACGTGATCTCGCTGACATCGGCGTCGAGCTCGCGCAGGCGCGCCGCCAGCTTCTTCTCCGGCGGCGCGTCGGGGCGATGCAGCAGCATCACGCGCTTCGCCGGGCGGCGCGCCAGCTTCAGGAGACCCAGCGCCTTGAGATCGGCGACGGTCGAGGACGACAGCAGGAAGCCGGTGGCCTGCAGCGCGCCGGGATCGGCCGGCGGCGGCGAGCCCTCGGGCGTTGGCGTGAACAGGGTCGAAAAGGCCTGGAGCTCGCGCACGTAGACACGGCCCGAGATCGGCGGCGCCATCAGCGCGAGGGCCTCGACATCGCCCAGCTCCTCGGCGGCGATGGCCGCCAGGGCGGCGCCGATGCGCAAGCCGACGATGGCGATCTCCTCGACGCCGACCTGTTCGCGCAGGTAGCGCTGGGCGGCGTGGATCGAATCGAGCCATGCCCGCACGCGCCCGGGATCGCGCTCGTCGCCCATCGAGTCGCCGGTGCCGGGATAGTCGAAGCGCAATGTCGGCAGGCCGGCTTCGGCGAAGCGCTCGGCCAGGCCGCGCATCGGGCGATGCGTGCACAGCTCCTCGTAGCCCTGCGCGGCGCAGATGATCACACCGCGATTGCCGGCGGCCGGGTGCAGCCAGCCGGCGCAGCCCTCGAACGCGACGGGCGTCATGGCGTCGTCCCCCTGAAACGCAACGGCGCAAGCCCGTTGAGCGCGTGGACCTCCCCGTCGGGCGCAGCACCCGACTCCCCGCGCGGCTTCAGTCGCACCATCCGCTCCTGACCGGGAGCGAGATGGAACCACTCGGTATCGGCGCGGAACGCGCCGTCCTCGATCTGCACGCCGCGCGCCAGGCGGCGCGCGCGCAGCCGCAGCGCCCAGCCGGTCTCATCGCGCTCGACATCGGCACTGAGCCCGAGATCGACCCGACACGGCATGCCGCCGATCGGAAAATGAAAGGCCTGCGCGATCATCGCCCCGGTGGTTCGGTCGCTGAGCGTCGCGACTGTCGCGTCATGCTGTGGCGCGCCAAAACGGTAGGCATAGGTGACGTCGAAGAAGCCCTGCAGCAGATCGGCGCTCGACAGCTCCAGACTCGACCGCGGCGCCAGCGTCAGCTCGCGGCTGGCGCGCGCGACGGGCGTTGTGCCGTCGCGCAGGCAGGCAAAGGACAGAGTCGCCTCGATACTGGCGGCGGTCTCGTTGAGCACATGGATGGCAAGGCCGTTGACGCCTTCGTCGGTGAGGTTGATGTGCACCGGACGGAACGCGCGCGCGAGCGCATGCCAGCACGGCTTGGGCTGGCCGGCGGAGTCGATCACGCCCCAGCCGGCGCCCGGCCGCAGGTCCTGCAGCATCCAGACAATGCCGCCGGCGCAGGTCGAGCGGCCGCGCCGCCATTCGGCGTAGACCGCTTCCATGACATCGCCGCTGACCGCCTGCGACAGGCGCAGATAGCGGTCGGGATCCTCGTGACGCAGCCGCGCCGGCTCGACGTCGTAGAGCGTGCGCAGATAGTGGTCGCGCACGTCCTCGAAATCCCAGCCGGCGCCGGGATCGCGCGGCACCGAAGCCTTCCAGCGCGGGTGGTGGCCAATGGCGGCGATGGCGTCGCCCATCAGCGCCTGCACGCTGGCGCGTTCCGGCAGGTTGGCGAAGGCCAGGCACTCGGCGGCGAAGCGCGCCTCGGCGCGCCGTGCATCGTCGAGCGGCCGCAGATAGGCGCCGACGCCGTAGTAATGCGCCACGCCTTGGCTGGCGACGAAGGGCAGGGCACCGCCTGATGGCGCGTTGCGCACGAAGGGCACGTCGGGCCGACGCCGGGCGATGGCGCGCGGCAGCGCGTCGGTGAAGATCAGGTTGTCCCACGAGCCTTTCGCCAGGCCGAGCATCGCGGCCTGCTGCTCGACCTCGCTGCCGCCGCACAGCACGGTGAGCGATGGATTGGCCTGGGTGCGGTCGAGCAGGTGCGCCGCCTCGCGTTCGACGTTGTCGAGGAAAGCGGGATCGCTCGCCGGATAGTCGAAATTGGCGAACATGAAGTCCTGCCAGACCATCAGGCCGAGCTCGTCGCAGAGCGCGAAGAAGGCGTCGCTCTCGTAGAGCATGGTGCCGCCGACGCGGATCATGTTCATGCCCGCGTCGCGTGCCAAGCGCAGCCACGGCTCATAGGCCGCGCGCGTGCTCGACAACGAGACGATATCGGCGCTGCTCCATGCCGCCCCGCGGCAGAACACGCGCTCGCCGTTGATCCTGAGCGCGAAGCCCCTGCCGTCGGCGCCGCGATCGACCTCGACGGTGCGGAAGCCGACCTGGCCGAGATCGAGCGTGATGGTGCCGACCTTCAGATGCGCGTCGTACAGATGGGGCATGCCATGCGTGTGCGGCCACCACAGCTCGACATCGGTGATGCGCAGCTCACCCTGCAGCTTGCCGTCGTGCCATGTCAGCGGCGTGCGCTGGCCGCCGATCCCCAAGGTCGCGTCGGGCCGCGCGCCATCCGCCCCGTCGGCGGCGATGGTCACGCTGACCACGCCATCGCGCCCATCGACCTGGGTGCGCAGGTCGACATCGCGTACGACGAGGGCGCTGGCGCGCTCGACCAGTTCGATGGGTCGATAGGGGCCGACAGCGTGCACTGGCGGACACCAGCCGGCCATGTGTCCCAGCAAGGTGGTGCGGGCGAAGCGCAGGTTGGCCGGCTCGGCCAGGCGCGTGCGCCAGCGCCCGCGGCCCTTCTTCGTCGCCAGCGCCGGATGCAGCGCGCGGAAGGCGAGGCAAAGCTCGTTGTCGCCGCGCAAGGTGACGTCCAGCGCGTGCTCGACGAACATGCTGTCGCTCGACAGCAACAGCTGGCCGTTGAGCCAGATCTCGGCGATCGTCGCCAGCCCGCCCAGACGCAAGGTGCGCGGGCCATCGCCCGCGAAGCGCAGGCGATACCAGACATCGCTGGTGTGCAGCGGCGTGGGCGCGTCGAGCGTCCAGCGGCCAGCGTCGCGCAGGGCTTGCGCCGCGGTGCCCGGCACCGGCGCGTCGATCCAGTCGGTGATCGAGCCAAGACAGCTCGGCGTGGCAATGGCGCCTGGCGCCGTTGTCGCCAAGGACCAGCCCTCGCCGAGCGCCCGCACGCGCTCGCCCGCGTTGGAGTGCACGCGCGCCATCGTCGCGCTCACCAATCTTCCGCTGTGATCGTCACGCACCACCACGGCATTCCGCTCTCCAGCGGAGGCCAAGGCTCCTCAGACGGCGTCGCTATTCCGCCACGGCCAACGCACGCATCGCGCCGCAGGGCGTCCCGCGTGCCGATCGCACCCTTACCGTTCAGACGTGGCTAGGAATCCGGACGGTCTGCGCGCCCAATACGCGCGACCGCGCTCCACCATCATCGATTGCCTTCCCCCATGCCTAAAACCATTCATAGCCGCGCAGTCCTCCACCCCCGTGGATCGTCGTGCGCTTATGGCCTTCGCCTGAACCACCCATACCTCTATTCAAGAAGGTCTAGGCGCAGATATTCATGCGAACGCTTGGTCAGAGGTACGTTGACTCCTATCGTGAGTCAAACTGCCGAATCAGCGGCTTTGGGCGTCATCTTGGCAGTTGCGGCGAAGTTGGTGCGGTTCACTGCGTGTGTGACAACCCCCTGATTCAGCGACGCGATTCGGAATGCGTACTGACGCGGCGTGATCTGGAGGATTCTGTTGGTCGTAAAGCAAATTATCACCGATCTTGACCGGCTCCTCGCAGCGTGGGCGGCTCGGCACTTTAAGTCGGTTCTCTAAATGTCTTTGATTTCTCGGGATAAAATCCAGAATCGTGAACCACTTGCTACAGTCGCGCCGGCATCGCGTTTTTTGGGCCGCGCGCGGCACATGCGTCAACCCGCCACACGCTACTGATAGCGAACATCCACAAACAACCTACAAAGCGTTGTTAGGCGTACTTCGCGACCAGCGGCGTCAGGGCGAACTGGTAGGACGTCGCCAGCGTGTCGAGCAAGACATCGTAGTCGCCGAACTTCTTGCGGTTGACGGCGCGGGCGAGCTGGAATTGCAGCGCCTTGCAGGCCGCCGACACGGTCTGGCAGGCCGAGATCGCGCCATTAAGATCCGTCTGCCCGTTGTCGGCGAGCCAGCGCAGATAGCTGCCCAGCATCTCGAAGTTGGCGCCAAGCTGGCGCGGCACGTTGAAGGCGTATTGATGGAAATAGTCCATCGAGCGCGTCGCCAGCCGCTCGATGTGGCTGGGGAACTCGGCCCGAAACGCGGCGATCGGATCGGCCGGCCGGCGACGCAGATGGGTGCGCAGCAACGCCAGCGAGCGGTCGACCAGGGCGCGGCCGGTGAACGGCGCGCTCTCGCGCTTCACGAACTCGCAATAGGGGAACAGCGTCTGCGGCGTGCGATGGAACACGCCGTCGAAATCGGCGCCCTCGAGCCGATAGAACGCGGTGTTATGAAAGTACCCCAGCCGCCGCGCGGCGATGTCGATCTCGACCGCCGCTACCGTGGTCTTTGTGTGCACGCGGCCATACGATGTGCCCTTGGTGTCGGGCAGGTGGAAGGCGTCGACCTCGACCAGCACCATGCGGCCGCGCCGCAGCTGTTGCTCGATGTGGCCCTCGACCGTGTCGAAGATCGCCAGCTCCTGCACCGCCAGCCCGAACAGCGCGCGCAGATCCTCGAGCGGAAACTTGAAGAAGGTGAACTGATCGCCCTCGAAGTCCTGGGTGACGGTGAAGGGCAGCGCGGCGAGCGGCTCCAGGCCCAGCGCATGCAGCGCTTCGATCCAGAGGTCGACATAGCAGTTGGTCTCGACCCAATCGCGGTCGGGCGCATGCAGGCTGTGGGGCACCCAGGTCGCGGGATCGATATCGAGCAGCCGCGCCGCCATGCGCTCACGTCCAGAGCGCGTGGCGGACGCTGTCGGGCCAGGCTTTGGGGTCGAAACCGTGGTGGCGCAGCAGCGCGAGCACGATGCGCTCCAGGCCGAAGCCGACGCAGGCGGTATGCGCCACCGTCCCGTCGGCGAGACGCAGGCCAAAGGCTTGGCCGAGATGGTCCTGGTGGTAGTTGAAGCTGAGGCAGGCGGTCGGCTTCTCGGTGCTGGTGATCGGCACCAGGAGCTCGAACTTCAGCGCCTGGTCGCGCTGGTTGGCCGCCAGCATGCGTCCGGCACGGCCGAAGAACGGATCGTTGGCGACGTCGATGTCGAGCGGCACGCCCATCGACTCCATGATCGCGCGGCCGCGCTTCAGCCAGCGTTCGCGGAATTCCAGCACCTGCTGCGGCGTGCCGACACGGACGTGCTCGCGCATGCGGAACAGCTGCAGGCGCGCCGGATCGAGCGAGGGCTCGTGGCGGAAGCACCAGGACTGCACGTCGAGCAGCGCGCCGTCGGCCGGCAACGGGCCACGTTTGGCGACGATGGTATAGGACGGGTAGCAGGCGGCCGGCGTGAAGGCGATACCGGTGGCCTTCTGTCCACCGGTCCAGTCGTCGCCGCGTTCGAGCGCGGCGATCAGCGCGGCGTGCTCGACATCGCCGCCGGCGAAGGAATGGATGGTGCCGGCGAGCTGCGGGAAGCTGCGCAGATAGCCGCTGCGCTCGAGCGTGCCACGCGGCATGCCCGGCGGGAAGCGCAGCACCTCCGGTCCGTCGACCGCGCCGGTGCGCGTCACCAGCGCGTTGAACCGCATGATGATCTCTTCGAAGGCGCCGGACTGCGCGTAGAGGCCGTCGACATCGGTGGCGTGCAGCAGCCCGGCTGCGATCAGCTCGTTGCGGTACGCGATCTGTGCCTCGGTGCTCACGCGAACATCTCCGGTTCATCCTTCAGCGCCAGCAGCATGCCGGCGCTGTTGGCGAGGATGCGGTCGTTGTTGATCATCACGGCAGCAGAATGGGCGTCGCGCAAGTGCCGCGTGACGCTGTAGGGGCCGTCGTTGCGGTAGCCGGCCAGGCCGCAGACCAGCAGCGCGTGGTTGATCACCTGGGTCGCCATCTGCGACGAGCCGATCTTGACGTTGTTCATCTCGACGGCGAAGGCGAGCGCGGTCAGCGCCTCCACCGAGTCCATCGCGCGCTGATAGTCGCGCGTCGCGGCCACGATGTTGGCGCGCATCAGCTGCAGCAGGTTCACTGTCTCGGCCAGCCGCGCCGCGCCCGACGGCGTCGTGCCCGGCTTGCGCCGCGCCTCGGCGCGGGTGAAGGCGCGCGCGCGCGACACCGCGTCGGAGGCGATGCCCAGCCAGACGCCGGCCCAGGTCAGATGCGTCGTCGGCAGCATGGTCTGCGCCGAGATGTCGGCGTAGGGCACCGGCAGCACCTGCGCGATTTCGCCCGACGCGCGCAGCACGAAGCCCTCGCTGCAGGTGCCGCGCATGCCCATCGTGTCCCAGCCCGAGGTGCGCTCCAGGGTGTAGTCGCCCTTGAGCACGACGACGATCGATTGGTCGGAGGCGGGCGCGTCCGGTGCGCGGCGCGCGGTGGCGAGGATGCCATCGGCGTCGGCGCCATAGGAGATGACGCTGGCGTTCTTTTGCAGGGTGAAGCGCGCGCCGTCGTGCTCCAGGGCGCAGACGCTGCTGCGCACGTCGCCGCCGACACCGGCTTCGGTCGTCGCCGAGGCCAGCAGCAGTTGCTCGCTCGCCAGCCGCTCCATCAAGCCGCGATGCCAGGCGCTGCCCTCGCCATGGCGCACGACGCAGGCGAGCTGGATCTGGTGCATGGCGTAGATCAACGCCGTAGACGAGCAGTGCTGGCCCAGCGCGTGGCAGATCGCCACGACATCGGCGATCGACGCACCCTCGCCGCCATGGGCGCGGGGAACCATCACGCCGAGCAGCCTGGCGCCTTTCAGGGCGCTGAAAGCCTCATGCGGGAAGCGGGCATCGCGATCGACGCTCTCGGCGTGTCGCGCGGCGACTTCGGACCCAACCTGACGGGCGCGCGCGAGCGGCGATGTCATGCCGCCTTCTTGCTGGACAACAGCTCCGTGACCGCGGCGCTGATGGCGGCGATGCTCTCGAAGGTCCGGCGCCGAAGCAGGCGGTCGGGAAACTCGACGTCGAAGCGCTCCTCGAGGCCGAGCATCAGGTTGACCGTGGCGTGCGATGTAAGTCCCACCGCATAGAGGTCGTCGGTATCCTTGAGCGATGTGGCATCGACGGGCAGTGTGCCGCCCTCGTTGAGGACGAGTCTGATCTGATCCCCAAGCTCGCTTGTGGTCACGCGCATTCCCCACGAATGAATTTTCAGAATATCAATTTAGGATCCTGATGTTACTCATTTTACGCGCTTAGTGCAATGTCTACGCGAGCTTTCGTCAGATTAACGGCAGCTTTACCGCTCACGTCGGCGGCACCGTGCCCGGCCGCGGATCGATCGGCAACAACAGGTTAAGCCCCATCATTTGCTCGAAAACCGACGCCGTGTGCAGGGCCAGAGCCTCCTGGCGGCTGGGTGCGACGATCTGCAGCCCCACCGGCCGGCCGAAGCCGTCGAAGCCGCAGGGCACCGAGACGGCCGGGCAGGAGGTCAGCGTGATCGCCGAGGTCAGCGCACTGCCGGCGATGTAGTTGGTGAGCTTCACTCCATCGATCACGTCGCGCGCCTTGAGGGTGACGTCCCAGGCCGGCGTGGCGGCGCCCGGCGTGATCAGCACGTCGTACTTGGTGAAGAACGCGGCGAAGCGCCGATACAGCGCGGCGCGCTCGCGGTCGGCCTTGGCGAGGGCACTGGGCGACTGCTGTAGCGCGCGCTCGGTGTTCCAGATGATATCGGGTTTCAAGAGCGCGCGATGGGATTGCAGCTGCAGCTCGCGGTCGACCAGGAAGACCTGCGAGCGCAGCGCGAGGAAGGTCTCGTCGACCGGGCCGAGCTCGGGGAAGGCTTCCTCGACGACGCAGCCGGCCTGTTCGAAGCGGCGCACCTCGCGCGCACAGATCTCCCGCGTCTCGCGGTCGACCGGCAGAGCGCCGCCGAAATTGGCGGTGAAGCCGATGCGCAGCTTGCGGGGCGGCGCGTTGACCGCGTCGACGAAGGACACCGCGGGCGCGTCGAAGGTCAGAGGATCGAGCGGGCAGTAGCCGGCCATGGTGTCGAGGAACAGCGCCAGGTCGGGGATGTTGCGCGCCATCGGTCCCTGCACCGACATCGGCGAGAAGAGATTGTTGCTGGTGCCGCGCGTGACGCGGCCGGGCGAGGGGCGGATGCCGACCACCGAGCACAAGGTCGCAGGTCCGCGCAGCGAACCACCGTGATCGGATCCGTGCGCCAGCCAGACCTCGCCGGTGGCCAGCGCCACCGCGCCGCCGCCGGTCGAGCCGCCGCAGGTCAGCGACGTGTTCCACGGGTTGAGCGTGCGGCCGAAGACCTCGTTGAAGGTGTTGCCGCCGGCGCCGAACTCCGGCGTGTTCGATTTGGCGATCACCACGCCGCCCTTGCGCTCGATGCGCTCGACCAGCGGATGCGATGTCTGCGGCACGTGATCCTTGAAGATCGGCGAACCATAGGTCGTGCGCACGCCCGCGACATCGGCGAGATCCTTGATCGCCACCGGCAGGCCGGCGAGCCAGCCGGCCTCACCCTCGGCCTCGCGGCCTTGGCCCTTCATCAGCCGCTTGGCGTGATCGCGTGCGCGATCGAGGCAAAGCGTCGGCAGCGCGTTGACCGCGGACTCGACCGCGCCGATCCGCTTCTCGGCGGCGTCGATCAGCTCCAGCGGCGAGACCTCGCCCTCCTTCAGCAGGCCCACCGCCTCGGTGGCGGTCAGGCGGACGAGATCACTGGCCATGGCTCGACACTCCGCGTGGACGGCGCCGAGCCTAGCAAGACCGGCCCCGCAATGCTAAGGCGGCGGGAACGAGATCGAAGGGAATCGGAGACATCCATGGCCATCTACAAGCTCGGCGAGCACGCGCCGGTGATCCACCCCACCGCCTGGGTGGCGCCGGAAGCGACGGTGATCGGCAAGGTCACCCTGGCCGAGGGCGCCAGCGTCTGGCCGGGCGCCGTGCTGCGCGGCGACAACGAGCCGATCACCATCGGCAAGGGCAGCAACGTGCAGGAAGGCGCGATTCTGCACACCGATCCGGGCTGCCCGCTGATCGTCGGCGAGGACGTCACCATCGGCCACCAGGCGATGCTGCACGGCTGCATCGTGCATGACGGCGCGCTGATCGGTATCCAGGCGGTGGTGCTGAACAAGGCGGTGATCGGCGCGCGCAGCCTGGTGGGCGCCGGCGCGATCGTCACCGAGGGCAAGGAGTTTCCCGGCGGCGTTCTGATTCTCGGCGCACCGGCCAAGGTCGCGCGCGAGCTTTCCGAGGACAACGCGAACCGCCTGCGCATGAGCGCGCTGAGCTACGCCAAGCGCCAGGTGCAGTTCCGCGAGACGATGGTGAAGATCGGTTGAGTCTTCTTTTCTCCCTCTCCCCGCAGGCGGGGAGAGGGAGTAAGAGGAATCATTCATCCTTCAAGCTGCCGACCGCCTGTCGCACGATGGGGTCGAGCCCCGCGCCGCCGGCGTCGTAGTGCGCGATGATGGTCGTGCGCATGCGCGGATCCCAGTAACGGCGCAGATGGGTGGCGACGCTTTGCGCCGCCTGGGTCTCGCCTTCGTGGGCGAAGAACTTGCCGATCTGGTTCGCCATGTAGACCAGCTTGTCAGGCGACATCGGCGATCGATCCCGACACGATGCGCTCGGCGTGGCTGAAGATCTCGAAGCCGTCTTCGCGCGCCACGGCGATCAGCGTGATGCCCGAGGCCTCGGCCGCGCGCACGGCGAGCGCGGTGGGCACCGACACCGCCACGACGATCGGCGCGCCGATCGCCGCCGCCTTCTGCACCATCTCGATGGAGACGCGGCTGGTCAGCAGCAGCAGGCCGTTGCCGGCGTTGAGCGATTGCCGGGCCAGCGCGCCGGCGAGCTTGTCGACGGCGTTGTGGCGGCCGACATCCTCGCGCAAGCCGACAAGGCCGGCTTGCGGCTCCCAATAGGCCGCGCCGTGCACCGCGCGGGTCTGACGGTTGATCGTCTGCGCTGACGGCAGCGAAGCGATCGCACGACGTACGTCGTCGGCCGTCAGTCGCAGATCGCTGCCCACGACACGCGCCGGCCGCATGGCTTCGGCGAGACTGTCCATGCCGCACAGGCCGCAGCCGGTGGGTCCGGCGAGATGCCGCCGCCGGTCGCGGAACGTCGCGCCGCGATCCTCGCCGATCCACATCCTGAGCTCGATGCCCTTATCCGACGGCACGACCGCGAGTTCCTCGATCTCCTGCGGCCGCTCGACGACGCCCTCCGTCAGGCTGAAGCCGACGGCGAAGTCCTCGAGGTCGGCCGGCGTCGCCATCATCACCGCGTGCGTGGTGCGGTTGTAGGTGAGCGCGATCGCGGTCTCCTCGGGCACCACGCGCGTGCCCGACGACAGCTCGCCGCCGGCCCAGGCGGTGCGGGCCACGCGTTGGACCGCTGGCGGCACGTCAGATGTCATTCGGCGGCGTCCGCCGGGGCGATGCGGCGCGAACGGACGGTCAGCGACTCGTAGTCCTGCTGCCACTCGCTCGGCCCGTTCGAGGGCATGCACTGCACGGCGGTGACCTTGTACTCCGGACAGTTGGTCGCCCAGTCAGAGTAGTCCGTCGTGACAACGTTGGTCTGCGTGCCAGGGTAGTGGAACGTCGTGTAGACCACGCCGGGCGCCACGCGGTCGGTGATCAACGCGCGCAGGCTGGTGGCGCCGGACCGGCTCTGCAGGGCGACCCAGTCGCCGTCGCGGATGCCGCGCTGCTCGGCGTCGTGCGGATGGATCTCGAGCCGGTCCTCCTCGTGCCACACGACATTGGCGGTGCGGCGCGTCTGGGCGCCGACATTGTACTGGCTCAGCACGCGGCCGGTGGTCAGCAGCAGCGGGAAGCGCGGACCGGTGCGTTCGTCGGTGGGAACGTACTCCGTGATGACGAAACGGCCCTTGCCGCGTACGAAGCCGTCACGATGCATGACAGGCGTGCCTTCCGGCGCCTTCTCGTTGCACGGCCACTGGATCGAGCCCAGCGCGTCGAGCCGGGCGAACGACACGCCGGCGAAGCTCGGCGTCAGCGCGGCGATCTCGTCCATGATCTGCGCGGGGTGGTCGTAGTGGAACGGGTAGCCCATCGCCTTCGCGAGCCGCAGCGTGACTTCCCAGTCGGCCAGCCCGTTGCGCGGCGTCATCACCTTGCGCACGCGCTGGATGCGCCGTTCGGCGTTGGTGAAGGTGCCGTCCTTCTCGAGGAAGGTCGAGCCCGGCAGGAAGACATGGGCGTAGTTCGCGGTCTCGTTCAGGAAGAGATCGTGCACGACGACGCATTCCATCGCCGCGAGGCCGGCGGCCACGTGATGGGTGTCGGGATCGGACTGCAGGATGTCCTCGCCCTGGATGTAGAGGCCCCTGAACGAGCCGTCGACCGCGGCGTCGAGCATGTTGGGGATGCGCAGGCCGGGCTCTCTGTCGAGCGGCACGTTCCACAAGGTCTCGAACATCGCGCGCGTGGCGTCGGAGGAGATGTGGCGATAGCCGCTGAGCTCGTGCGGGAACGAGCCCATGTCGCACGAGCCCTGGACGTTGTTCTGGCCGCGCAGCGGATTCACGCCGACACCAGGGCGGCCGATATTGCCGGTCGCCATCGCGAGATTGGCGAGCGCGATGACCGCGGTCGAGCCCTGGCTGTGCTCGGTGACGCCCAGCCCATAATAGATGGCACCGTTGCCGCCGGTGGCGTAGAGCCGCGCGGCGGCGCGGATCGTCTCGGCCGGCACGCCGGAAATCGCCGACACCGCCTCCGGGCTGTTGCGCTTCTCGGCGACGAAGGAGGCCCAGCGCTGGTACTCGTCCCAATCGCAGCGCTCCCGCACGAAAGCCTCGTTGGCCAGGCCCTCGGTGACGATGACGTGTGCCAATGCATCGAGGATCGCCACGTTGGTGCCGGGCAGCAGCGGCAGATGGTAGGTCGCCTCGACATGCGGCATGCGCACGAGGTCGATGCGGCGCGGATCGATGACGATCAGCTTGGCGCCCTGCCGCAGCCGCTTCTTCATTCGGGAGGCGAAGACGGGATGGCCGTCGGTCGGATTGGCGCCCAGCACGATGATGACATCGGTGTGCTCGACCGAGTCGAAGTCCTGCGTGCCCGCCGAGGTACCGAAGGTGGTCGACAGGCCGTAGCCGGTCGGCGAATGACAGACGCGGGCGCAGGTATCGATGTTGTTGTTGCCGAAGCCGGCGCGCACCAGCTTCTGCACCAGGAAGGTCTCCTCGTTGGTGCAGCGCGACGAGGTGATGCCGCCGATCGCGCCGCGACCATAGGTGGCCTGCAGGCGCTTGAACTCCGACGCGGTGTGGGAAAGCGCCTCGTCCCACGAGACCTCGCGCCATGGATCGGTGATCCGCGCACGGATCATCGGCTTGAGGATGCGCTCCTTGTGCGTCGCGTAGCCCCAGGCGAAGCGTCCCTTGACGCAGGAGTGGCCGCGATTGGCCTTGCCGTCCTTGAACGGCACCATGCGCACGACTTCCTCGCCGCGCATCTCCGCCTTGAACGAGCAGCCGACACCGCAGTAAGCGCAGGTCGTGACGACGGAGTGCTCCGGCTGGCCGGTGTCGATGACCGACTTCTCCATCAAGGTCGCGGTCGGGCAGGCCTGCACGCAGGCGCCGCAGGAGACGCATTCGGAGTCGAGGAACTTCTCGTCGAGCCCGGCGGCGACCTTCGAGTCGAAGCCGCGGCCGGCGATGGTCAACGCGAAGGTGCCCTGGACCTCTTCGCAGGCCCGCACACAGCGCGAGCAGACGATGCATTTCGAGGGATCGAAGGTGAAGTAGGGATTCGACTCGTCCTTGGCCGCGTCGAGATGGTTCTCGCCGGCGTAGCCGTAGCGCACCTCGCGCAGGCCGACGGCGCCGGCCATGTCCTGCAGCTCGCAGTCGCCATTCGCCGCGCAGGTCAGGCAGTCGAGCGGGTGATCGGAGATGTAGAGTTCCATCACGCCGCGCCGGAGCTTCTTGAGGCGCTCGGTCTGCGTCGCGACACGCAGATCGGGCGCGACGGGCGTCGTGCACGAGGCCGGCGTGCCGGCGCGACCCTCGATCTCCACCAGGCACAGGCGACAGGATCCGAAGGCCTGCACGGAATCGGTGGCGCAGAGCTTGGGCACCTTGATGCTGGCCTCCATCGCCGCGCGCATGATGGAGGTGCCCTCGGGAACGGTGACAGAGAAGCCGTCGATGCTGAGCGTGACGGTCTTGTCCGTTCTGACGGGCGGCGTGCCGTAGTCTGTTTCCTTGATCAGGGACATGACCTCGACCTCAAGCCGGGACGGCGCCGATGCGCGCGCCGAAATCCTCGGGGAAATGCCTGACGGCGCTCATCACCGGGTAGGGCGTGAAGCCGCCCAGGGCGCAGAGCGAGCCGAACTTCAGGGTACCGCAGAGATCCTCGAGCAGCGCGAGGTTGGCCTCGCGCTTCTCGCCGCGGACGATGCGGTCGATGACCTCGACGCCGCGCGTCGAGCCGATGCGGCAGGGCGTGCACTTGCCACAGGACTCGATGGCGCAGAACTCCATCGCGAAGCGCGCCTGGTGCGCCATGTCGACGGTGTCGTCGAACACCACGACGCCGCCATGGCCGATCAGCCCGTCGCGCGCGGCGAACGCCTCATAGTCGAACGGCGTATCGAACAGCGTACGCGGGAAATAGGCGCCCAGCGGGCCGCCGACCTGCACCGCGCGCACCGGCCGGCCGCTGAGCGTGCCGCCACCGATATCGTCGACCAGCTCGCCCAAAGTCACGCCGAAGGCGGTCTCGAACAGGCCGCCGTGGCGCACATTGCCGGCGAGCTGGATCGGCATGGTGCCCCGCGAGCGACCCAAGCCGAGGTCGCGATAGGCATCGGCGCCCTCGGCGAGGATCGTCGGCACCGAGGCGAGCGAGAGCACGTTGTTGACCACGGTGGGCCGACCGAACAGGCCGCGATGCGCCGGCAACGGCGGCTTGGCGCGCACCACGCCGCGCTTGCCCTCCAGGCTGTCGAGCAGCGCCGTCTCCTCGCCGCAGACATAGGCGCCGGCGCCGACGCGGATCTCGATGTCGAAGGCGTGGCCCGAGCCGGCGACATTGGCGCCGAGGCAGCCGTCGCATCGTGCGATCGCGAGTGCCGCTTCCATGGTGGCGATGGCGTGCGGGTATTCCGAGCGGATGTAAATGAAACCCTTGGCGGCGCCGACGGCGATGGCGGCGATCGTCATGCCCTCGATCAGGCAGAATGGATCGCCCTCCATGATCATGCGGTCGGCGTAGGTCCCGGAGTCACCTTCGTCGGCGTTGCAGACGATGTACTTCGGCTGGCCGATCGCTTCGCGCGTGGTGCGCCACTTGATGCCGGTCGGGAAGCCGGCACCGCCGCGACCCCGCAGGCCCGACTGCACCACGGTCTCGACAACCGCCGCAGGGCCGAGGCTGAGCGCCCGGTCGAGGCCGCGATAGCCGCCGGCGGCGCGATAATCCTGCAGCGATAGCGGATCGATGATGCCGCAGCGCGCGAAGGTCAGGCGCGTCTGCCGCTTGAGGAACGGGATCGCCTCGGTCGGGCCGAGTCGCAACCGGTGCGGACCGCCGCCAGCGACGACCGCGTCGAGCAGCGTCTCGGCGTCCGACGCCTCGACCGGCCCGTAGGCGACGCGGCCCTCCGATGTGGCGATCTCGAGCATCGGCTCCAGCCAGAACAGGCCGCGTGATCCGGTGCGGATGATCTCCAGCGTCACGCCGCGCCGCTGGGCGGCGGCGGTCAACGCGTCCGCGACATCGTCCGCGCCGACAGCCAGCGCGGCGACATCGCGCGGTAAGTAGACCCGCGTACTCACGACGACACCTCGTCGAGCAGGCGATCGAGGCGCGCCGCGTTAAGCCGCCCCACCGGGCGGCCGTCGAGCAGGGCGGCCGGACCGCTGGCGCACAGGCCGAGGCAGAACACTGGCTCCAGGGTCACGTTGCCGTCTTCCGTCGTCCCGCCCCAGGAGACGCCGAGCCGCGCCTGACCGTGGGCCGCGAGGCGTTCGCCGCCCAGCGCTTGGCAGGCCTCGGCCCGGCACAACTTCAGCACATGCCGTCCCGCCGGCTCGCGCCGGAAGTCATGGTAGAAGGTGACGATGCCGTGGACTTCGGCGCGCGTCAGGTTGAGCGCGTCGGCGACCAGCACGACAGCGTCGTCTGAAACGAACCCGAATTCGCGCTGCAGCGCGTGCAGGATGACCAAGGCCGGACCCTCGACGGTCCGGTGCGTGTCGATAATCTGCCGTGCGCGCGTCTCTTGCCAGGCGGGCATCGGCCGCGCCTCCCAACATTCCGTCTGTCGAAAGATAAGGCCCCCGGGCCGCCGATTAAAGCCCCTTCGGCCGCTTATCGGCCCAGGGCCGGGCCTGCTCGAACAGGGCGGCGGCGCGCAGGACGTCGAGGTCGTGGCTCCAGCGGCCGACAATTTGGATGCCGGTGGGCAGGCCGTCGCTGGCGAAGCCCGAGGGCACCGAGATCGCCGGGTGGCCGGTGAGGTTGAAGGGGTACTGGTAGGCGGTCCAGCTTTGCCGCGTGATGCCGCAGGGTTCATTCTCGATGATCACCTGCTGCGTGGCGTCGAAGCCGGCGTCGAGCGCGGTGCGCGCGGTGGTCGGCGAGACCAGGAAGTCGTAGCGCGCCAGCAGCTTCTGCACGCGCTGGTACAGGCCGGTGCGCGCATACTCGGCGTTGCGCAGGTCGTGCATCGAGAAACCTTCGCCCCAGTCGGCGAACTGCACCATCGACGGGTCCATCTTCGACCGCCACTGGGCCATGCGCGGCTTCATGCGCGCGGCGATGCCGGTCTGGTAGAGCACGCGGCCCTCGTACTCGATCCAGTCGATCGCCTCCGTGACCGGCTCGATCTCCGCGCCCAACGCGAGCAGCGCTTTCAGCGACGCTTCGGTGTTGGCGCGGACCTCGCGGTCGAGAACCTTGTTGGCCATCCTCTCGATGTAGCCGAAACGCACGCCCGTCAGCGTCTGGCCCTGCAGTAGCGGCGATACCGGCTTGAGCGCGGCGTTGAGCGACCACGGATCGCGCGCATCGGGGCCGACGATGGACGCGAACATCAGCGCCGCGTCGCCGACAGTGCGCGTCATCGGCCCGGCGAAGGAGTTGTTGGCGAAGACGTCGCTGGCCGTCTCCAGCGGCACGATGCCCAGCGTCGGCTTGAGCCCGACGATGCCGCAGGTCGCCGCCGGCCCGCGGATCGAGCCGGCGCCGTCGGTGCCGATCGCCAGCGGTCCAAGCCCGGCCGCGATCGCCGCCGCCGCGCCGCCGGACGAACCCCCTGACGTGCGATCCAGCCCCCAGGGATTACGCGTGACGCCCTGCAGCGGGCTGTCGGTCAGGCCCTTGTGGCCGAACTCCGGTGTCGTCGTCTTGCCGATCAGGATCGCGCCCGCCGCGCGCAGCCGCGCCGGCGTCACGCCGTCGGCCGCCGCGACATGGTCGGCGAAGATGTGCGAGCCGTGCGTCGTGCGCACGCCCTTCACATCAATCAGATCCTTGATGCTGACCGGCAGGCCATGCAGCGGGCCCAGCGGCAAGCCCTCGCGCACCGCGACTTCTGCCTTGCGCGCGTTCTCGCGCGTTTCCTCCGCCATGACGGCGACGAAGGCGTTGAGCTTGGGTTGGCTGCGCGCGATCGCATCAAGCAAGACCTCGACATATTCCACCGGCGAGAGCTTGCCGCGGCGGATCAGGCTGGCCGCCTCGACCGCCGGCATGAACAACAGGTCCTCGCTCATCGCCTCTCCCCCTATACTCCGCCCTACCATGCGCGAGATTGAAATCTACGTCGACGGCGACGCCTGCCCGGTGAAGGCCGAAATCTACCGTGTCGCGGCGCGCTATGGGCTGAAGGTCTTCGTCGTCGCCAACAGCTTCTTCATGGTGCCCAGCGATCCGAAGATCGAGCGCGTGGTCGTCGAGGGCAGTTTCGACGCCGCCGACGACTGGATCGCCACGCATGTGCAGCCCGGCGACATCGTCGTCACGGCGGACATTCCGCTGGCCGATCGCTGCCTGAAGGCCGGCGCCGCGGCGATCGGCAACACCGGCGTGCCGTTCACGGCGGACTCCATCGGCATGGCGCTGGCCAGCCGCGCGCTGATGTCCGACCTGCGGGCGATGGGCGAGATCACCGGCGGCCCCAAGCCGATGGCCGGTCGCGACAAGTCGCGCTTCCTGTCGGCGCTCGACGAGACGATCGTGCGGCTGCGGCGGGCGCAGAAGACAGCCCGTCGTTGACCGCCACCGCGCAGGTTGTTACCGCTTGGTCCGCAAGAAACAAGTGAGGGGACTCCCATGAAGCTCTATACGTCGGGCGGGCCCAATCCCGCCGTTGTGACCATGTTCATGAAGGAGAAGGGTATCGAGCTGCCATCGGTGCAGCTCGACCTCAGGGGCGGCGAGAATCGCAAGGAGGCCTTCCTCAAAGTCAATCCCGCTGGCCAGAGCCCGGCGCTCGAGCTCGACGACGGCACGGTGATCAGCGAGATCACGGCGATCTGCGAGTATCTCGACGACATCAACAAGAGCACGCCGTCGCTGATCGGCAACACGCCGCAGGAGCGCGCGGTCACGCATATGTGGGTGCGCCGCGTCGACCTCAACATCCTCGAACCGATGGCTAACGGATTCCGCTACGCCGAAGGCTTGAAGATTTTCGAGAATCGCATGCGCTGCCTGCCCGAGGCGGCGGCCGGGCTGAAGGCCTGCGCCCAGGACAAGCTGAAGTGGCTCGATGGCCTGATGGAAGGCAAGACGTGGATCGCCGGCGACCGCTTCACGCTGGCCGACATCATGCTCTTCGCCTTCATCAACTTCTTCGCCAAGGTCGGTCAGCCGATCGACCCGACGTTGAAGAACATCAACGCCTGGAACGAGCGCGTGAAGGCACGGCCGAGCGCCGCCTGATGTTCGCACCCCTCGCTTACCTTCCCCCGAAGGGGGAAGGTGCCGAAGGCGGATGGGGGATGTCGAAGCCGGACACCGAGTGCGTTGAGGCATCCCCCGCGGGGCCGTCCGCGGCCCCTGACCGTCAGCGCTTCGCGCTGCCACCTTCCCCCTCCGGGGGAAGGTAGGGTTCGGCCATGCCCCTGATCCGGATCAACCACCGCATCGCCATCGACGAGTCCGAGGTTGTCGAGAGCTTCGTGCGCGCGTCGGGTCCGGGCGGGCAGAACGTCAACAAGGTGTCGACGGCGGTCGAGTTACGCTTCGATGTGCGCAACTCGCCGTCTTTGCCCGACGCGGTGAAGGCGCGGCTGGAGAAACTGGCCGGCCGGCGTCTGACGCGCGAGGGCGTGCTGGTGATCGAGGCCCAGCGCTATCGCACGCAGGTGCGCAATCGCGAGGATGGCGTCGAGCGACTGGTCGAGCTGATCCGCGAGGCGGCCGCGCCGCCGCCCCCGCCGCGCCGGCCGACCAAGCCGACGCGGGCGTCGAAGGAACGGCGGCTGGCCTCGAAGGAACGCCGCGGCCGCGTCAAGGCGTTGCGTCAGTCCAGGCCGACGGACTAGCGATGACATCCAACGACATCTACGGCGTGCTGGGCGTGAAGCGGCGCATCAACGCCGCCGGTACGTTGACGCGACTCGGCGGCGCGCTGATGGCGCCTGAGGTGCTTGCGGCGATGGCCGAGGCGGCGCGCTCGTCGGTCGATATCGCCGAGCTGCAATCCGCCGCCAGCGGCCAGATCGCGGAGATCACCGGCGCCGAGGCCGGCATGATCACGACGGGCGCGGCGGCGGCGCTCACGCTGGCGGCGGCGGCGAGCATGACGCGCTGGGACGTGGCGAAGATGGCGGCGCTACCGCACGCCGAAGAGTTCAAGCACGAGATCATCCTGCCGCGCACGCACCGCACCGGTTACGCGCACGCGCTGACCGCCGCCGGCGCACGGCTGGTCGATATCGGCCACAACGATCGCGGTACCGGCGCCGGCGTGCGCGGGCTGGAGGCGTGGGAGATTGAGGCGGCGATCACGCCGCGCACGGCGGCGTTTGCGTTCGCCGCCAATCCGCAGACCATCGCCGATCTGCCACTAGTCGCGTCGATCTGCCGTCCCCGCGATATCCCGGTGATCGTCGACGGCGCGGCGCAATTGCCACCGAAGTCAAACCTGCGCCGCTTCATCGAACTGGGCGCCGATCTCGTCGCCTTTTCAGGCGGCAAGGCGATCGGCGGGCCGCAGGCCTCGGGTATCCTCGCCGGCCGGCGCGATCTCGTGGGCGCCGCGCTGGTGCAGCAGCTCGACATGGACGTGGCGCCGCCGACCTGGTCGCCGCCTGGCCTGATCGATCGCGCGGCGATGAACGGCGTGCCGCATCACGGCATCGGCCGCGGCTTCAAGGCCGGTAAGGAGGAGATCGTCGGCCTGCTGGTGGCGCTCCGTCGTTTCGTCGACGCCGACGACGCGGCGTCCAACGCGGCGCTCGAGTCGCGTCTGCGCATCATCGCCGGTTTCCTCGGCGATGGCGTCACCTTGGTGCCGGCGGCGATCACCGGCCGCGTGCCAGTCCTCGAGATCGCCTGCAAGGATGCGCTGTCGGTCAGTCGCACGCTGCTCGCCGATGAGCCGCCCGTGCATGTCTCCGAGCGCAAGGCAGCGCAGAACATCCTGATCGTCGATCCGCAGGCACTGGCGCCCGACGACGATCCAACCCTCGCCGCCGCCTTGCGACGCGCCCTCTCAGCCTAGGGGTCAACCACGATGCGCCTGTTCACCGCCACGCTTGCCACCGAGACCAACACCTTCTCGCCGATGCCCACGAGCCTCGACGGCTATCGCGAGAGCGTCTTCCTGCGGCCGGGTGAGCATCCGACCGATGCGCCGCGCATGTGTACCGCACCGCTCTTCGTGGCGCGCCGCCGCGCAGCGGCCGAAGGCTTCACTCTGATCGAGGGCAGCTGCTTCGCCGCCAGCCCGGCCGGCACAACTAACCGCGCCGACTACGAGTTCATGCGCGATGAGATCCTCGATCAGCTCAAGGCGGCGATGCCGGTCGATGGCGTGCTGCTGGGCCTGCACGGCGCCATGGTCGCGCATGGCTACGACGATGTCGAAGGCGACATCATCGAACGCGTGCGCGCCATCGTCGGGCCGAAGGTGGTGATCGGCGTCGAGCTCGACCCGCACTGCCATCTCACGCTCAAGCGCCTGTCCTTGTCCGACATCATCATCTGCTACAAGGAATTCCCGCACACCGATGTGGTTGAGCGCGCCGAGGAGGTGCTGACCCTGGTGCTGCGCACCCTGCGCGGCGAGATCAAGCCGGTCATGTCGGTCTACGACTGCCGGCAGATCCAGAGCTATCCCACGACCCTGCCGCTGATGCGCGCCTTCGTTGACCGTCTGTTCGCGATGGAAGGCAAGGACGGCGTGCTGTCGCTCTCTGTGGCGCACTGCTTCCCCTACGGCGACGTGGCGGAGATCGGCACGCGCATGCTGGTGATCACCGACGGCGACAAGAAGAAGGCCGACGCGCTGGCGACCCAGCTGGGTGAAGAACTGGTATCGCTGCGCGGCAAGACCATGCCGCAATATCTCGATGTCGCCGGCGGCGTCGCCGAAGGCCGCGCCTTCAACGACCTGCCCGTGGTGATGGCCGATCCGGCCGATAACGCCGGCGGCGGCGCGCCGTCGGACAACACCACCATCCTGCGCCACCTGATCGAGCAGAAGGTCGAGAGCGCGGCGCTCGGGCCGATCTGGGATCCGATCGCCGTGCGGCTGTGCTTTGACGCCGGGCTGAACGCGACCTTCCCGCTGCGCTTCGGCGGCAAGATCGGCGTGACCTCGGGCCAACCGATTGACGCAGATGTGACCGTGACGGCGCTGGTGCGCGACGCCTGGCAGAGCTTTGGGCCTACCCGCGTGCCGCTGGGCGACTGCGCCGCCATCCGCATCAGCGGTGTCGACGTGGTGCTGATCACCAACCGCACGCAGGCGCTGGGACTGGAGCTGTTTACCAATCTCGGCATCGATCCGACGCAACGCAAGCTCGTCGTGGTGAAGTCGACCAACCACTTCATGGGCGCCTACGGGCCGATCGCCAAGAAGGTGATCTACCTCGAATCCGACGCGCCGCTCAGCCGCGATTTCCGCAAGATCCCGTACACCAAGATCAACCGGCCGATCTATCCGCTGGATGCGGAGACCAAGCCGGGGCTGATCTTTTGAGAAGAAGAAAGCTAACCACAGAGGCACGGAGACACAGAGGAAGACAGAAAGAGGGCTTCTCTCTTCACTTTCCTCTGTGCCTCTGTGGTTCATCTCATGGCGCTTCGCGCCACGCGCGGTCCGTCGAATCCAGCCACCTCACGTAGCAACTTTGCCCGAATTGACTGCGCGAAGGCACGGCGGCCGTCGGCGACCATGACGAAGGCGCCGGGGCCGCCGATCACGTCGCGCTCGTAGTGCCCGACGAGCCCCTGGCCGCGCGGGCCGCTCATGCTTTCGTCGACGATCACGAGCGCGTTGATGGTGATGGCGCCGGCGACCGCGGCGTCGCGCGCCTCATGCGCCGGGCGGCGGCCACGTATATCGGGGCCATCGCCTGATACGTCGATCACGCGACGCGTCGCCTGGTGTGGCGCCGCCGCGATCAGCCGGATCGAATGCTCGATGGCGTCGCCGATGGCGTTGTAGGTCTGGTGCGAGCGCGGCGCGTCGATCAGCGCTTTGGCAAGTGCCTCGGCCGAGGCGCGGTCGCGCACCAGCATCCAGGGCACCACAGTGGCAGCGCCCATCGGCGAACCCCACTCGACCACGGCGATGGCGGTCGCGCGATGCTCGCCATCGGTCATGGCGTCGATGATACGGGGGTCGCTGATGGCTTCAGCATAGCCGCGCCGCTGCAGCTCGAACTCGCCTTGATCGATGCTGCCCGAGGCGTCCATGCACAGCACCAACAGCAGATCGACTGTGGCGGCCTGTGCCGCCCGCGGCACCAGCAGCGCCAGCGGCAGTGCCGCGAGTGCGCGGCGCCTCACCACGGCCGTTCGCTCACGACGGAGACATGGGCGGCGACCACCTTCCAGCCGACATCAGGAAAGCGCACCCAGGTCTGGCTTTGCCGGCCGATCTGCTCCTTACCGCGCACTTTGAACTCGAGGTTCACCGTCGCGATGTCGCGGCCCAAAGTGAGTATCTCCAGCCGGATGCGCTTTTCCTTGAAGCCCGGTCCCGGCGGCCGCGCGACGCGATGGGCGTGGATCTCGTCGAAGCCGTAGCCGTTCTCGTGCAGCGCGTAGCGGATGGTGCGCGGGCTGTTCCAGAACGTCGCGTCGAGTACGTCGACGTTCTTGTCGATCAGCGCCTGCTCGTAGCGTTCGAACAGCGCGCTGACCTCGGCTACGACCTCGGGGATGTTCTCTTTCATGCCGCTTGCTCCATCGCGCGCGCCACGGCGATCAGCATCGCGTCGCTGCCGCGCGCGCCGAGGATCGACAGGCCGATCGGCGCGCCATCGACCGTCGCGCCGGGGATGCTGACCTGGGGATGGCCGGCGAGCCCGCCATGCGCGCACAGGCAGGTGATGCGATCGCGCAGCGGATCGAGCATCGCCAGCGGCAGGCCGCGCTTGGGCGCGGGGAAGGGCGTGGTCGGCATGCAGAGGATGGTATCTGGTGGCAGCAGATGGCGCAGCCTTCCCCGCACCTCCTGGCGCATCAGATTGGCCCAGCCGCGCTCGCTCTCCGGGGTCATCGAGCCCAGCACCAGCCCCCGCGCGACGTTGAAGGCGAAGCGCGGGTTGTCGCGATCGACCCAGGTCTTGAAGGTCTGCCACGCTTCGACCGGCTGCAGCGTGCGTTGCGCACGCGCCCAGACTGACAGTCCCTGCGGCGCCAGCAGCTCCTCACGCAGCGCGCCGATGACCTGCGCCAGACGGCGCACCATCGGCCGCAGCGCCTCGGCCGCATCGGAATCGGCGAAACCGAACGCGTCGGTGGCGATCAGCAGCTTCGAGGGCAGCGCGCTGGGGATCGCCTCGCCCAGCATCACGGCGGAGACGCGGGCGAAGGTCGCGGCATCGCGCGCGAACCAGCCGGTCGTGTCGGAGGTCGGCGCCTGCGGCAGCATGCCGGTGAGGTTGAGCCGGCCATGCGTCGGGCGGATGCCGTAGAGGCCGCAGAAGCTCGCGGGCACGCGTACCGAGCCGCCGGTGTCGGTGCCCAGCGCCGTGTCGCACAGGCCGGCGGCGACGGCGGCGGCCGAGCCCGAGGACGAGCCGCCGGGCACGCGGTCGGGCGCGGCGCTGTTGATCGGCGTGCCGTCGAACTCGTTCTCGCCCAGGATACCGAGCGACACCTCGTCGGTGATCGTCTTGCCGATCAGCTCGGCACCGGCGTCGAGCAGGGTCTGCACCGCCCAGGCGTGGCGCGTCGGCAGCGGGTTGAACGCCGCCCAGTCCGGATTGCCGCCGCCTGTGGCATGGCCGGCGATATCGAACAGATCCTTGGCCGCAAAGCTTAGCCCTGACAGCGGTCCACCAGGCTTGCCGGCGATCCGCACGGATGTGCCTGAGACGAAGGCGTTGACGGTATCGTGCACCAGAATTCTCCTCTGCGGCTCGACCAACGGCCGCGCCGACCCTGCCATTCGAGATAGGCCATGGTGCGTCGCATCCGCCGGGTCGACAACTGTTGCGATCTCTCGCAAGGAGGATGCCGTGCGTCGTCGGGCGTTCGTTGCTGGATTGGGATTGACCGCGTTGGCGTCGTCGGTGCGCGCCGATGCCTGGCCGTCGAAGCCGGTGCGAATCGTCGTACCGTTCGCGCCTGGCGGCTCCGGCGACATCACGGCACGGCTGATCGGCCGGTACATGGAGGAGCAGACTGGTCAGTCCTTCATCGTCGACAACCGCCCCGGCGCCAACGGTATCATCGGTACCATGAACGTGCGGCAGGCGCCGGCCGACGGCTACACCCTGCTGCTGGCGACGACAACGGTGCTCGGCGCGAATCTCGCGCTCTACAAGAGCCTGCCCTATGACCCACGCACCGACTTCCAGCTTGTCGGCACCTTCGGCTCGGGCGGCACGCTGCTGGTGGTGCCGCAGGACTCGCCGTTCAAGACGCTGCAGGACCTCCTGGCCTACGCTAAAGCCAACCCGGGCAAGCTGTTCTACGGCCACTTCAACTCATCGTCGCTGGTGCCGGCCGAGCTGATGGCGGATTGCACCAAGCTGTCTTGGACCGGCGTCGCCTACAAGCAGGTCGGCAACGCCACGTCGGACCTGTTGGGCGGGCAGATCCAGTTCATCTTCATCGACAACACGGCCGCCCATGCGCTGCTCAGCGCCGGCAAGCTGCGCGTGCTGGCGGTGACGCGCCCGCAACGCGATGCGACGCGACCTGATGTGCCGGCGATGTCGGAAATGTGCGACGGCTTCGAGGTCACCGGCTATCTCGGCATCGCCGTCCGCACGGGCACGCCTCAGGAGATCGCGCGGCGGCTGAACCAGCTGGTCAACGACGGCATCTTCTCGCCTGAGATGAACAAGCGGCTCGCCGAGTTCGGCACCGTACCCGAACGCCTGACCCTGGAGCAGGCCGCCGCCGTGCAGAAGATCCAGGCGGAGAAGTGGATCGCGTACGTGAAGATCGCGAAGATCGAGCCGCAGTGAATTCCCTTCCCCAGGAGGGGGAAGGTGGCGCGCAGCGACGGAAGGGGGATGTCGAAGACGGACTCCTGTGTTCGTCTTCGACATCCCCCATCCGCCCTTCGGGCACCTTCCCCCTCCGGGGGAAGGGAAGGATCACTCCGCAGCCACCTTCGGCGTGCGCGGGGCGAAGCGCGGCAGGTCGTGGGCGGTGACCGCGGGGGCTTCGCCGTCGTAGCGCTCGACCTCGACTAGGCAGGTCTGCGCCGTGCAGCCCTGCGAGAGCTTGGACGCGCCGACGTCGCGCGTCAGCGCGTTGGGATTGCCGTGCTTCTCCAGCGGTCGGTTAGCGCCGCCGCCGGCCGGATCGAACCAGGCGCCGGTCGACAGCCGCACCACGCCCGGGCGGATGCGCTCGCTGACCTTCGCCGCGGCAAGGCAGGCGCCGCGCTCGTTGAACACGCGCACCAGGTCGCCGTCGGCGATGCCGCGCTTCTTCGCGTCGGCGGCGCTGATGGTGATCGGCTGGCGGCCCTTGATCTTGGTCGCCGCACTATGCGGGCTGTGGTCGAGCTGGCTGTGCAGCTTGTCGGTCGGCTGGTCCGACAGCATGTGCAGCGGATAGCGGCCGGCCTGCGCGCCGCCCAGCCACTCCGCCGGCTCCATCCACACCGGATGGCCGGGGCAATCCTCGTAGCCGAACGAGGCGATGCGCTCGGAGAAGATCTCGATCTTGCCCGAGGGCGTCTTCAGCGGATGCTTGGCCGGATCCTCGCGGAACTTCGCCAGCATGATCGGCCGTTCGCCGGTATTCGGCACGGTCGCGAGGCCGGCCTGCCAGAAATCGTCGAACGCTGGCAACTCGATGCCGATCTTCGCCGACCGTTCGCGGCTCTCGCCGTAGAGTCGGCGCAGCCAACCCATGGTGTCGAGTCCCTCGGTGTAGCGCTCCTTCGCGCCGAGTCGCTCGGCGATGGCGCCGTAGATCGCGAAGTCGTCGCGCGCTTCGCCTTCCGGCGGCTTCACCGCCTTCATGGCGATGACGTGCTTCTCGCGCGTCGCCGAGCCGATGTCGTCGCGCTCCAGCGAGGTTGTCGCCGGCAGCACGATGTCGGCCATCTTCGCCGCCGCCGTCCAGAACTGCTCGTTGACGACGATGGTCTGCGGCTTGCGCCAGGCCAGCTTCAGGCGGTTGAGATCCTGGTGATGATGGAACGGGTTGCCGCCGGCCCACATCACCAACTTGATGTCGGGATAGGTGTGCGTGCCGCCGTTGTATTCGAACGTCGCGCCGGGATTGAGCAGCATGTCGGTGATGCGCGCGACGGGGATGAACGCCTTCACCGCGTTGTCGCCCTGCGGCAGCGTGGCACCGGGAATACGGGCGTGCGGGCTGCCCATCAGGTTCACCGCGCCATAGCCGGTGCCGAAGCCACCGCCGGGCAGGCCGATCTGGCCCAGCATGCAGGCCAGCGCGATCAACGCCCAGAAGGGCTGCTCGCCGTGATGCGAACGCTGCAGCGACCAGGCGATGTTGAGCATCGAGCGGTTGGCCGCCAGCTCGCGCGCCAGCGCGGCGATGCGCTCTTCAGGCACGCTGGTGATCGCCGCCGCCCACGCCGGCGTCTTGGCGATGCCGTCGACCGCGCCGGTGAGATAGGGCGCGAAGCGCTCGAAGCCGACGCAGCAGCGCGCCAGGAACGCGCTGTCGTGCAGGTTCTCGGTGTAGACCACGTACGCCATCGCCAGCAGCATGGCGGTGTCGGTGTTGGGGCGGATGGCGATCCACTCGTCCTCGCCGCCAGTGTCGAGATCGTCGGCGGTCGGCGTGATGTTGACGAAGCGGGTGCCTGATGCGCGCATGCGGCGTAGGCCGTCGCGGATGCGATGTTCGCTGGGGCCGCCGGCGTTGACCTGCGCGTTCTTGTGCGGCACGCCACCGAAGGTCACGAACAGCTTGGTGTGCTCGGCCATCACGTCCCAGCTGGTGTGGGCCGCGAACAGCTCGTCCATCGACATCACGATATGCGGCAGCAGCACGCGCGCCGCGCCGAGGCTGTAGGAGTCGACATGGCGGACATAGCCGCCGACGCTGTTCAGGAAACGATGGATATGGCTCTGCGCGTGGTGGAAGCGGCCGGCGCTCGACCAGCCATAGGAGCCGCCGAACACCGCTGTGTTGCCGTGCGCCGTGGTCACACGCTCGATCTCACGGGCGACGAGATCGGCGGCCTCGTCCCAGCTCACCTCGACGAACGGCTCCTCGCCGCGCAGCTCGCTGCGATGGCCGGGACCGCCCTCGAGCCAGCTCTTGCGCACCGCAGGACGGCGTACGCGCAGGCGCGCGACCTCGGGCGACAGCATGTGCAGGCCGATCGGCGACGGATCCGGATCCTCGCGGAACGGCTTGAGCGCCGTGGCGCGGCCGTTCTCCATCTCGACTTCGTAGACGCCCCAATGGGTCGAGGTCAGGACTGGCACGGATTACTCCCGCACCAGATTCAGCAGCGCGCCGCCGTCGACCGGCAAGGTCACGCCGGTGACGAAATTCGCCTCGTCGGATGCGAGGAACAACGCGGCGTTGGCGACGTCCCAGCCGGTGCCCATCTTGGCGCGCAGCGGCACGCGCGAATCGCGCTCGGCGGCGATCTCGGCGCGGCTTCGATTGGTCTTGCGCGCCCGCGTGTCGACGGCCATTGGCGTGTCCATCAGGCCGGGCAGGATGCAGTTGGCGCGTATGCCGAAGGGCGCGTTCTGGATCGCCAGCTGCTCGGTGAAAGCGATCATCGCCGCCTTCGAGGTCTTGTAGGCGACATAGGGATAGTTCGAGCCCGAGGCCACCGAGGAGATCTGGATGATCACGCCGGATTTCTGCTCGCGCATGATCGGCAGCACGTGCTTGCAGGCCATGACGGCGCCGCGCAGGTTGATGGCGGTGACGCGGTCGAAGGCCTCCTCGGTGATCTCCGTCGGCGGCGCGTCGCCGCCGGCGATCGAGACGCCGACATTGTAGTGCAGGATGTCGATGCGGCCCCAACGGCGCATGGCGTCCGTGACCATCGCCTGCAGCGTGGCTTCCTTCAGCACGTCGGCCTCGAAGGCCGCGGCATGGCCGCTCTGCTTCTCGATCAGGTCCACCGTCTCCTGCGCCGAAGCGAGGTCGCGATCGACGCACAGCACGCGCGCACCTTCCTGGGCGAAGCGGATGGCGGTGGCGCGACCATTGCCGATGCCCTCGCCGGGGCTCTGGCCGGCGCCGATGACGATGGCGATCTTGCCGTTCAGACGCATGATGCTCTCTCCTAATTCTTACCTTCCCCCGGAGGGGGAAGGTGGCGCGAAGCGACGGATGGGGGATGCTTCAACACACGCGGTGTCCGTCTTCGACATCCCCCTTCCGCCCTTCGGGCACCTTCCCCCTCCGGGGGAAGGGCCTCACGACGTGGGCAGCGGGAATTCGTCGAGGTACTTCTGGTACTCGGGCTCGACGTCGATCTTCATCGCGCCGAGGAAGCGCACCACGCCGTTGTAGAAGGCGATGGTGATCATCAGGTCGACGATGTGCTCCTCGCTCAGCGCCGCCTTGAGCTCGGCGAAAGTCGCGTCGCTGACTTCCATCTGCGTGCTCATCTCGCGCGCGGCGCGCAGCACGGTCTTGGCCATCGGCTCGAGGCTGTTTGGCTTGCCCTCGGTGTCGGCGATCAGCGCCCGGATGTCGTCCTTGGTGACGCCGAAATCGTAGCCGATCTTGATGTGGTGCGAGTACTCATAGGGCGCGCGCGCGAGGTAGCCGACCTGCAGGATGGCGAGCTCGCGCAAGCGACCATCGAGCTTGCTGCCGAAGCGGATGTAGCGGCCCAAGGTGCCGAAAGCGCGCGCGCCATCGGGGCTGTAGCTCAGGATGCGATAGAGCGCGATGTCGCGTTTCAGCAGGTCCTTGTCGGCCGGCTTGAGGTCATCGACGGTGAGATAGGGCAGGCGGGCCATCGTGTTCGTTCCCCTCAGTGATCTTCGGACTCGCGCTCCGGCGCCACCAAGGTGACGCCGCCATCGACCACCAGGGTCTGGCCGGTGATGTAACGCGCCTGGTCGGAGAGCAGGAAGCGTACGGCGTGGCCGATGTCCCAGCCAGTGCCTTCGATCTTCAGCACCGAGGCGTTCTTGCGCTGCTCGCGCTGCTTGGGCGCCATGCCGTTGCGGATCACCATAGGCGTGTAGACCGGGCCGGGCGCCACGCAGTTGACGCGGATGTTGTCGCGGCCGTGGTCGACCGCCATCGCCTTGGTCAGCGCGATCACCGCGCCCTTGGACACGGAGTAGGCGGTGAGACCGCGTGGCCGCAGCGCCGAGATCGACGAGACGTTGACGATGGCGCCGCCGCCGGCGGTCTTGATCATCGCCGGAATGGCGTATTTCGAGACCAGGAACATGGTCTCGACGTTGACCGCCATCAGATTGCGCCAGCTCTCCTGCGTCTCCTGCACGACGCTGCCGCGGCTGCCGATGCCGACATTGTTGTCGAGCAGGTCGAGGCGGCCGAAGCGCGCCACCGTGGCCTCGATCAGCGCCTGGCACTCGGCCTCCGAGGTGACGTCGGCGGCACGCGCGTCGGCGCTGCCGCCCTCGTCGGCGATCATCCTGGCGGTGCGCTGGGCGAGCGCGATGTCGCGGTCGACGACCATGACATGCGCGCCGGCGCGCCCCAGCAGGATCGAGGCGGCACGGCCGTTGCCGATGCCGTCGCCCGCCGCGCCGCCGCCGGAGACGATCGCGACCTTACCCTTCAGTCCCATGTCATTTGGGCCCATATCGTCGCTCATCGCGTTTTCTCCCTACGGCAGGCCGGCGCCCGGCACGTCGACGCGCATCGCCTCGATGCGGCCGGCTCGCGCGGCGGCGGCATTGGGGCCGCTGGCGCTGTTGGTGACGACGTAGAGCGTGCGCCGGTCGTCGCCGCCCAGCATGCAGGCATAGGCGCCGCGATCGACCAGCGCGATCGTGCGCTCGACGCGCCCACCCTCGAACACACGCACGACGCGCCGGCCGCGCGGATCGGCGACCCAGATCGCGCCCTCGGCGTCGAGGCAGATGCCGTCGGGGAACACATCGGCGAATTGTGCCCAAGTGCGGCGGTTCGACAGCGTGCCGTCGGCTGCGATGTCGAACGCCGTCAGCCGATTGCCGCGCGTCTCGCCGATCACCAGGGTGCGTCCATCCGGCGTGACGATGGCGCCGTTGGGGAAGGCGAGATCGTCGGCGGCGCGCGTGACCGTGCCGTCGGGATCGACGCGCACGATGCAGGTCGTCTTCGCGGCCTCGCCGCCGAACAGGTCGAAGCCGAAATTTCCGACCCAGGCGCGGCCTTTGGCGTCGACGACCATGTCGTTGCAGGGACCGACCGCGTGAACCGACAGATCGGCGTGCTGCACCAGTCTGCCGCCGACAAGCTTCATCAGCTTCTGGTCGAGCATCGAGACGATCAGCAACGTGCCATCGGGCAACCAGCCCAGGCCGGAGGGCTGCTGGGGCACCGTCACCATGGTCTCCGTGCGGCCCGCCGGATCCATGGCGATCACGCTGTGGGTATAGAAGTCGGAGAACCATAGCCGGCCGTCATGCCAGCGCGGGCCTTCGCCGAAGGTCAGGCCATCGAGTATTGTTTCCAGCGTCCCGGCGCCGACCATGCGCTTCCTCCTGCGCCGCGAGCCGGCGTCGTGTCGCGGCGGAGGTTAGGGGGCCGGCGGCTTCATCGGCAAGCGGGCGCGGCGCAAGGGTGGCGTGCGCTTCAGACGCAAACGGCGCCGACCTGGCCACCTTGATGGCCCTGTCGACGCCGTTGTGATGCCAGAACCGGCCGCGGAAGCGGCGCGGTCCAGAGGATCAGATGGCTTCCTTGAGATCCTTGGCGACGCGGAAGGCGACCTTCTTCGACGCCTTGATCTTGATCGCTTCGCCAGTCGCCGGGTTGCGGCCCATGCGGGCGGCACGCTTGCGGACCTGCAGGATGCCCAGGCCGGTGACGCGCACCTTGTTGCCCTTCTTGAGGTGCTTGACCGTGAGCTGCACGAACTCGTCGAACAGGCCGGCGACGGCCTTCTTCGGCATATCGGTCTTTTCGGCCAGCTCGGCGATCATCTTCGACAGCGGGATGGTCGGGGCGGTCGGAGCCTTGGCGGGAGCCTTGTCGCTCATGTTGAAACCTCGGTTGTTTGTTGTGCACCCGTGTCCGGAGGGGGCAGCGGGACGCGCAAATTACACCGTTTTTCCGCGCTCGCCCACGCCGAACATGGGTTTTTTCGCGGTTTTCCTAGGCTTTTTCACAGGGCAATGCGTTTTAGGCCCGCAAATCGGGGCTTTTTCCACTGTCGCGCTCAGCCGGTCGCGATCGGATAGGCGATGCTGAGCACCTCGATCTGCTCGACGCCATGCGGCGTGCGCACCGGCACAGTGTCGCCGATCCGTGCTTTCAGAAGCGCGCGCGCCACCGGCGAGACCCAGCTTACGCGGCCTTTGCTCGAGTCGACCTCGTCGACACCGACGATGGTGATGGTGTGTTCCTCGTCGCGCATGTTGGCGTAGCCGACCGTGGCACCGAAGAACACTTGGTCGCGTCGCACCTGTCGCGCCGGATCGACGACCTCGGCGCTCTCAAGGCGCTTGCCGAGGAAGCGCAGGCGGCGGTCGATCTCGCGCAGCCGGCGCTTGCCATAGAGATAGTCGCCGTTCTCCGAGCGATCGCCGTTGGCGGCGGCCCACGACACCACCTTCACCACCTCCGGCCGCTCGACGCGCACCAGCCGCTCGCGCTCTTCGCGCAGGGCGGCGAAGCCTTGGGGCGTGATGTAGTTCTTGGTGCCCGCCGGCAACGCCGGCGCGACGTCGTCGCTGGCGCCGTCGTCGTCGACCCCACCGTCCTCTTCCTTCATGAACGCCTTGCTCATGGCCTGCCTCCGCAACCCGGCCTCACAACGCACGACGCGGCCCGGAGGGCCGCGTCGCCGAAGAAAGCTGGACGGTCTTGGATCAGCGGAAGATGCGAATCATGTCACGCACCGTGCCGGCTCCGTCGATCACGTCGCGCGCCGTCGGGCCACGCGACGGCGCGGGCTGAGCGGTCGGTACCGGCTGGGCGGTCGGCTGCGGCTGATACGTCGGCGCGGGCGCCGGCGGCGGGGCGGCGGCGGCGCGGGCACGCTCGCTCGCCAGCCAGTTGGCGTAGGCCGTCTCGGTCTGGCCGATCAGCGCGCCGTACTGGTCGCGATTGAGGAAGCCCGTGGGCTGGAAGCCGCGCGAGGTCTGCCAGGCCGTGACCGCGCGGCGCGTGCCGGGGCCGAACGATCCATCGACACCGTTCGGATTGAAGCCGGCGAGCAGCAGACGGCGCTGGATGCCGACGCGGTCGTTGGCGGTCAGGCCGATCGCCAGCTCCGAGGCTTCGTCGGCGTTCTTCGAGGCGGCGCCGGCGTCGACCGAACGGCCCTGGCCGGGGTCGGCGGCGGCGGTGCGCGGCGCGTCGGGCTTGTTCTTCAGCGCCTCGAGCCGGTTCTTCGCCATGCCGGCGAACTGGCCACGCGGGTAGCGCTTCAGATACTCCTCATAGTCCGCCGCCGTGCCGCTCTTGTCGGCCGACTGCCAGAACGCGAGCTCCATCTGCCGCTCGTCGAAGTTGGTGGCGGCCGGCGGGGCGGCGCCCGCTGCCGGCGCCGGTGCAGGCGTCGCACTGGGCTCGCCGGGCTTCATGTAGAACTCGCCGGTCAGCGAGGCGTTGGTCCACGGACGCTGCTTCTCGCGGGTCTGCTCGAAGACGTCCTTGGTGACGCGGCGCATCATCAGGCCGATCTCGACGCCAGGCGTCTCGATGTGGCGCAGCAGCGCTTCGGTAAACGGGCTGTGCTTGCCGTCGCCGTCGAGCGCCACGTCGCCCGGATCGGTGGCGAAGGCGATGATCGAGCCGCCGGCGGTGTTGATCTCGGCCAGGCCCTTCTTGAGCGCCGCCGAGCGGGTCTTGCCCATGCTGCGCGACAGCTGCTTCTCGAACGGGTTGTCGCGGCAGGCGTCGAGCATGACGATCTTGATCTTGCTCTCGCGATCCATCTGGCGCGACACCAGGTCCATCTTCACCGCGTTGAAGTCGAGGTCGGCCTCGGTCTGGATCGCGGCGTCGACCGGGATCAAGTAGTTCTCGCCCGAGACCTGCAGGCCGTGGCCGGCATAGAAGAACAGCGCCACGTCGGCGCCGTTCAGCTTGTCGGCGAAGCTGCGCACGGTCTTGCGCAGATCGGCGTTGCTGAGGTCGAAGCCCGAGACCACCTCGAAGCCCAGCCGCTCAAGCGCGGCGGTGACAGCCTTGGCATCGTTGGCCGGGTTGGCCAGAGCCGGGGCGTGCTTGTAGGCGGCGTTGCCGATAACCAGGGCGACGCGGCGCTCGGCCGAAGCCGCCGATGCCAAAGCCACGAGGCCGATCGCGAGGGCGAACAGCGCCACTATCCGACGCATAGATGCCTCCTATAGGCAGGTACGCTTACGTGAATGCTCTACTATCAGAAATGAGTGACCGCTCGTCAATGGCAAAGTGCGGTCAAATCAGCACTTTTCACGTTTGAGCCAGAGTTATCCCAGCCAGCCCAGAATCGCCGCGGCGACCGCGTCTGGCCGATCCAGGTCAGCCAGATGCCCTGCCCCCGGAATCCTGTGGACGGTGGTCTTGCCTTTGATTCCGTTGGCGAATGTCTTGGCGTAGGACACTGGCTGGACGCGGTCCTGATCGCCCCAGACGATCAAGGTTGGCGCCTCGATCAGCGCCAGCCGCTTGGCCAGCTGGGTATTGCCCAACGGCCAGAAGGCGCGGGCGGCGGCTTCGGCGGCCCGCGTCATCTCGATCGGCCACTCCACGGAGTTGGCGCCCTCGGGCGGCGCCACGAGCTTCTTCCAGTTCTCGGGATCGGCGCACATCAGCGCGGCGACGGCGTCGCTGCGCTGCGCCCAGGGATCGGTCGCCGGCTCCTTGTCGTCGAACACGCCGAACGGCGCCAGCAATACCAGCCGCTTCACCGAGGCGGGGAAGATCGCCGCCATCTCGGCCGCGAAGCTGCCGCCGACCGAGGCGCCGCCGAGATCGGCGCCGTCGAGCCCGGCCTTCACCAGCAGCTGGCGCACGGCGACGAGCCAGTCCAGGTGGTTGTCGAGAATGGTGTGGCCGGTGGCGCCGGGGAAGCCAGGCAGCGACGGCACGATCACCGTGCGCTTCTCCGCCAGCCTGTCGAGGAAGGGCGTCCAGCGCGGCAGGCCGCCGAAGCCGGCGAGCCAGCCCAGCACCGGCCCGGTACCCTTGCGCCACACGCGGCAGGGGAAGCCGTTGACGTCGACCGTCAGCGTCTGCGGTTCGTTCACGATCAGCTCCGATTACCCTAAGGCCTCACCCTTAGGAGCGCCCAAGGGGCGCGTCTCGCAGGGTGGGCAATCGCACGGTGTCTGTAGCCCATGCTTCGAGACGGCCGCTGCGTGGCCTCCTCAGCATGAGGTCGCATCTGTTACTCGGCGGCGAGGCGCGGCTGGAAGGCGGGGACCGATGCGCGCTCCTCGCGCTTCATCGGCTTGGGCCACCACTTGTCTTCCCAGTCGGAGAACAGGTCCTTGACCTTGGGCATGACCTTCTCGGCGAAGAGGCGCGTGTTGTACTGCGTGGTCGCCTTGCTCATGTTGCCATACTGCAGCAGCAGCATCAGATGGCCCACGTTCAGGCTCGTCGCGACGTGGCGGATCTGCTCGACCACCTCGTCGGGCGAACCGATGATGACATAGCCGCCATCGACGATGTCCTTCATGTTGGTCGCCTTCATGCTGAGCTTGGACTGGTAGCTCGCCGTGTTGGCGGCGCGCGAGACCATGCTCTGAATGCCGGCGCGTTGCGTCGCTTCGGTGGTGTAGCCCGGTGGCGTCGCATAGCGCGCGTCGACGTGCAGGCAGCGGCCGTAGAAATACTCCGCCGGCTCGGTATAGAGCTCGAGCGCCTGCTCGCGGCTCTCGGCGACGCCGACGAACTGGAGGAAGCCGGCGCGGTAAGGATTGCGGTCCTTGCCGAGCTTCTCCATCTCGTTCCAGAAGCCCTGCATGGTCGTGAGGCCGGCTTTGTAGCCGTAGTAGGACAGGTAGCAGTAGACGTAGTCCATCTCTGCGCACCAGCGCCACGTCTCGATCGAGCCGCCGCCGGGAATCCAGATCGGCGGATGCGGATCGTTCTGGATCGGCCGCGGCCAGATGTTGACGTAACGCTGCTGGTTGAAGCGACCGTTGAAGGCGAAGGTCTCCTTCTCGGTCCACGCCTTCTTCACCAGGTCGTGCGCCTCGTAGTAGCGGTCGCGCAGCATCGAGGGGTTCTGGCCGTAGGCGTAGCAGGTGTCCATCGGCGAGCCGACCGGGAAGCCGGCGATCAGCCGTCCGCCCGAGATGCAGTCGATCATCGCGAATTCTTCGGCCACGCGCGTCGGCGGGTTGTAGAGCGCGAGGCTGTTGCCCATGACGCACAGCGCCGTATCGGTCGTGCGCCGCGCCAGCGAGGAGGCGATCAGATTGGGCGACGGCATCAGCCCGTAGCCGTTGGAGTGATGCTCGTTGACGCAGACGGCGTCGTAGCCGCACTCGGCGGCGAACTCCAGCTCGTCCATGAAGTCGTTGTACATGTGATGCGCGCGCTTCGGGTCGAAGAGCGAGGAATGGATGTCGACCCACACGCTGGGATGCTTCTGGTTGAAGTCGTCCGGCAGCTCCGTGTAGGGCATCAGGTGGAACCACATGAGCTTCATGGCGGTGTCCTTCAGGCCATATGAACGGGCGTTTATCTGGGGCCGATAAGACTTGGCCCGCGGCCTCCGTGTCAATCGGCAAGGACCGCAGTGCAGACGGTCTTCTGGGAGGGTCAGTCGTCTCTGTCATCCCGAGCGCAGCGAGGGATCTAGGCGGTTCGAGATCCCTCGCTGCGCTCGGGATGACAGGAGATGCCAATCACTTACGAGCGCGGCCCAGCGCGACGTGCTTCCAGGGATCCGGCATCTGGCCGACCGGCACCTCGATCAGCACCGGCGCTTTGCGCGCGAAGGCTTTCTCGATCGTGGTCTTGAGCTCGGCGGGCGACTGCGCGCGCATGCCCTCGACGCCGAAGCTCTCGGCCATCTTCACGAAGTTCGGGTTCTTCAGATCGGTGGCGATGGTGCGGTTGCTGAACTGATCCTGCTGGATACGCTTGACGTTGCCGAAGGCGCCGTCGGCGAACACCACGGCGACCAGCGGGATGTTGTGCTGCGCGGCGGTGGCCATCTCGTTGGCGGTGAACAGGAAGCCGCCATCGCCGTTGATCGACAGCACCGGCGTGTCGGGCATGGCGATCTTCACGCCGAGGCCCGTGGCATAGCCCCAGCCCAATGTCCCTTGGTAGCCCGTGGTGATGAAGGTGCGCGGGCGATAGGTCTTGTAGGCGAGGCGCGCGACGTAGCCGACCTGCGTGAGCTCGTCGACGAAGATACCGTCCTCCGGCAGCGCCGCGCGGATCGCCTCGAGATAGTCGAGCTGCGGCCGCAGCCCGTCGATACCCGCCATGACCTTGGCTTTCACCTCGCGCACCTCCTCGGTGCGATCGGCGCGCTTGGCGTTGTGCTTGCCCAGCCTCTCGGCCAGCGCCTTGAGCACCAGCGCCGAGTCCCCGACGATGCCGATGTCGGGTGCGCGCTGACGCACGATCTCCTCGGGATCGGCGTCGATCCGGATGATCTTCAGATCGGAGTCGACGCCCCACTGCGCGAGCGGGTTCAACAGGCGCGTGCCGACCGCGAGCACGACGTCGGCGCTGGCCCAGAACTTGTGGCCGGCGAGGCTGTTGATCGACAGCGGATGACGGCAGTCGATCGCGCCATGGCCCATGCGGGCTGCCATGACCGGCGCCTGCAGCGCTTCGGCCACCGCGCGCAACGCTTCGCCGGCGTGCAGCGCGCCACCGCCGACACAGATCAGCGGCCGCTTGGCATTGCCCAGCAGCTTGGCCGCCGCTTCGACGGCGTCCTCGTCGACCGGAACGATGTCGGGCGTGGCACCTTCCTGCGGCATCACCACCGTCGCCTTGCGTGCCCAGGTGTCCATCGAGCATTCGAGACCAACAGGTCGCGGCCGGCCCGACCGCATGACACGAAACGCATCGTTGACGAGGCCCGGCGCCTCGGCCGCGCCCTTGATCCGCGCCGACCATTTGGTCAGGCCGCGCATGATCGAAAGCTGATCGGGCAACTCATGGAGCTGGCCGAGATTGCGGCCCACCAGGCCCAGCGGGATCTGACCCGACAGCGCCATCACAGGCGCGTTGCAGGCATAAGCCGTCGACAGCGCCGCCGTGGTGTTGAGGAAACCGGGGCCGGGTACCACGGCGTAGACCTGCGGCTTGCCCGTCGCCATCGCCGCGCCGAGCGCCATGTAGGCGCAGCCCTGCTCGTGGCGCGCGTGGATCGGGCGGATGGCGTTGGTGTTATCGTATAGCGCGTCGAAGAACGGATCGTTCTGCACGCCGGGCAGGCAATAGATCGTGTCGATGCCGTTGCGCCGCAACGTGCCGACAACGGCCTGCGCGGTGGTCATGCGTTCCATGGGTTCCTCCGTCGACGACGACGACTCGATACCAAACTACCTTCCCCCGGAGGGGGAAGGTGCCCGAAGGGCGGATGGGGGATGTCGAAGCCGGACACCGTGTGCGTTGAAGCATCCCCCATCCGTCGCTCCGCGCCACCTTCCCCCTCCGGGGGAAGGTAAACGGCGGTCACGCGCTCGAATAGCGCTTCGCCGCCTCGGCGTAGCCGATGCGCTTCTCCGGCGGCAGCTCGGGATAGCGCGTGCGCAGATGCGCCAGGATCAGGCGCACGTCGCCCGGGCTGTCGGCGCGCATCGCCGAGTCGACGAACAGCTGCTTCAGCACGTCCTGCTGCGCGTGGCTGCCGCCCAGGCGGTACATCTCCGACAGCACCGGGCGCATCGTATCAAGAGCGGCGCGGTGCTCGCCCTTGCGATGGGCGATCACCGCTTCGCAAATCGGCACCGCGACGCGGCCGACGATCGGCGCCATGGTGCCCTTGCCGCGGCCGAACTCGCGCATCTCCCGCAGCATGGCGTCGGCGGCGGCATAGCGGCCGGTGGCGGTCAGCGCCATCATCCAGTGCGGCAGGGTGAAGCTCGACAGGCAGTCGCCGATGCGCTCCTCGGCCTTGTCGGCGATCTCGACCCAGCGATTGCCGACGTTCACGCCATGACGCTCCAGCCGGAACAGCATCGAGGCGGCGTTCTGCACGTCGATGTAGACGTCGGGCTGCGCCTTGGTCAGGGCTGAGTCGAAGTTGCGGAAGCCGCGGTCGTAGAGCTCCAGCACCTTGTCGATCTCGCGCCGTTCCAGGTGGAACATCGCGCGATGCCACCACAGGTGATGCTTGAGGTTGTTGCCGCCCTCCCAATGCTTCTCCAGACCGTCGAGCCAGGCGATGCCGTCCGCGTGACGGCCCTGCATCTCCATGACGTGCGCGACGGCGTGCGTGCCCCACAGATCGCCGGGATCGATGTCGATGGCAGCGCGTCCCGCCGGCTCGGCCTCGTCGTAGTTGCTGGTCTCCTCGTGCGCGAAGCACAGGCACGACAGCAAGGTGGCGTAACCCGGCAGCTCGCGGCCCCAATGATCGGCGATGCGCGCGACCGAGTCGCGCATGGTGCGCGCGCGGCCGAGCCAGAAATAGTTGAAGTGCGACAGCCTGAGCGCCAGCACGTCGGTGGGGCTCTCGGCGAGGATCATCTCCCACGTCGCCAGCGCGCCATCGAGGTCGCCGGCGATCCACTGGTCGAGCGCGTCGATGTGCTGGGTCTCGCGCCGGCTCGCGCGCCTGGCGCCGGCGCGCGCCGCCTGCGCCGCCTCGCGCGCCACAGCCACGTTCGCCTGCTTGTAGGAGAGCATGGCGAAGTAGCCCTTGAGGCACTGCGCCAGCGCGAACTGTGGATCGGCGGTAAGCGCCGCCGCGAGGTGCTGCGGCGTGTCCAGGCGGTACTTGATGTAGCCCAGCGTGGCGCGGTTGAAGGCGTCGGCGGCCTCGGCCGACGCGCAGCTGAGCGTCAGGCCGTGCAGGTCTTGTGGCATGGTGGTGTCGTTCGATGTCCCTTTGTCGCGACCCTCCCGCGCGCGCCGCATGAAGTCAAACGGATGATTATGCTAGGCTCGCGGCCACCATGAAACGACGGACCCTGATCGCGACGACGCTGGCCGCGTTGGCGCCTATCGGCGCACGCGCCACCAACGACATCCAACTTATCTATATCGGCGCGCGCGAGTGTCCGTGGTGCACGCTGTGGATGCGCGAGGAGAAGCCGCGGCTGGCGGCCTCACCCGTGTTCCGGCGCCTGACCTATGTCGAGATCGAGCCGCGTCGGATCCGCGACGCCTATGATCCGCGCTACTGGCCGGCGCCGCTTGTGCCCACCTTGCAGGCCCTGCCGCTCAAGGATGGCGCGCCGCGTTTCCTGATCCTCAGGGGCGGCGCGCTTGTCGCCGACCATCTCGGCGGCTGGGAGGACGTCATGCCCCAGCTGCGTCGCCTGACAGGAAGCGCCTGATGCCGATCCGATTGATGCACGATGTCCTGAAGCTCGCCGGACGCATGCCGCGCGCCGACGACGATGTGCGCTTCACGTCAGGCGATCCGGTGTTCCCGACGCCCTTCGCGATCGGTTCCGCCGGCGCCGCCGCGCTGGGCGCGATCGGCGTGGCGGCGAGCGACCTGTGGCGGCTGCGCACCGGGCGTGGCCAGTCGGTGGCCGTCGACCTGCGGGCCGCCGCCGCGTCGTTGCGCTCCAACACCTATGTGCTGCGCGACGGCCAGAAGCCGGTGAGCTGGGATCCGCTGGCCGGCCACTACACGACTTCGGATGGCCGGCGCATGTTCCTTCACACCAACCATCCGCACCACCGCGCCGGCGCGCTGCGGGTCGCCGGTGCGAAGACCGAGGACCGCGCCGGTCTCGCCGCGGCGGTCGCGAAATGGACCGGCCAGGACATCGAGGACGCCATCGCCGCATCAGGCATGGTCGGCGGCCTCACGCGCACTGAGGCCGAGTGGGCGGCGCATCCGCATGGTCAGGCGGTGTCGAAGTTGCCGCTGTTCGAGATCGTGAAGATCGGCGAGGCACCGCCCGAGGAGCCGCCGGTGGGCGATCGGCCGCTCTCCGGTGTGCGCGTGCTCGATCTGACCCGTGTGCTCGCCGGCCCGACCTGCGGGCGCGTGCTGGCGGAGAACGGCGCCGATGTCCTGCATATCGCCGCCGAGCATCTGCCGTATCAGACCGACCTGCTGATGGACACCGGCCACGGCAAGCGCGGCGCCTATCTCGATCTGCGTGACGCGGCGAATGTCGAGAGGCTCAAGGCGCTGGTAAAGGGCGCGCATGTCTTCAGCCAGGGCTATCGGCCGGGCACGCTCGCCGCGCGCGGCTTCTCGCCCGAAGCGCTGGCGGCGTTGCGGCCGGGCATCGTGTGCCTCAGCTTGTGCGCCTATTCGCACACAGGGCCGTGGGCTGATCGGCGCGGCTTCGACTCCATCGTGCAGAATGTCACGGGGATGGCGGTCGCCGGCAGCTCGCTGGACAGACCGCGCAACATGCCGGTGCAGGCCAACGACTACATCGCGGGCTATATCGGCGCGCTGGGCGTGATGCTGGCGCTGCACAAGCGGGCGATCGAAGGCGGCTCGTGGCTGGTGCGCCTGTCCTTGGTGCAGGTGGCGCACTGGATCGGCGGGCTGGGCACGGTCGACGCGTCGAGCGCCAAGGCCGAACTCGCCGACGAGGAAATAGCGGCGATCACCATGGAAACCGACGGCCCGTTCGGCCGCCTGCGTCACCTGCGGCCGGTCGTGCAGCTGTCCGAGACGCCGGGCTTCTACGCACGGCCGGCCGAGCCGTTGGGCAGCTCCAAACCGGAATGGCTTTGATTAAGTGTTGACTTAATTAAGTGTAGGATTATATGTTGGTTCATGGAGAGCCTGACCGCGCTTGCGGATCCGACGCGCCGCAAGATCGTTGAAATGCTGGGCCGCGGCGAACGCGCGGCCGGCGACATCGCTGTGCATTTCGACGTCAGTGGACCGGCGATCTCCCAGCATCTGAAGGTTTTGCGCGACGCGAAGCTGGTCGCGGTGCGTGTCGATGGACAGCGACGCATCTATAGCCTCGACCCGGCCGGGCTCGACGAGATCCAGGACTGGCTGGTGGACGTGCGGCGCTTCTGGACGGGGCGGCTGGATGCCCTGGAGCAGGCGCTGCGCGAGACGCCGGCCAAGCGACGGAGAAAGTCATGAGTGAGTACGGCATGGTGCTTGATGCCAGCACGGTCCGCTTCGAACGCGTGTTGCCCGGCCCGATCGAGCGTGTATGGGAGTTCCTTACCGACCCGGTCCAGCGCAGCAAATGGTTCGCCGGCGGGCCGATGGAGCCGCGCGCCGGCGGCAAGCTTGAGCTGCGGTTCAAGCACCGCAACCTGATGGTCTCGGACGAGCCGGTGCCGGAGAAGTACAAGGACGTCACCGACAAGGGCTTCACGTTTCACAGTGAGGTTACGCGCTGGGAGCCGCCGCGTGTGCTGGGCTTTACCTTCAGCGAACCGAAGGAGGGTATTCCGCCGTCAGAGGTGACGTTCGAGCTCATGCCCGAGGGCAAGAATGTGCGTCTGGTGCTGACGCATCGCCGTCTGTCGAGCCGTGGCGAGATGATCGATGTGTCGGGCGGCTGGCACGTGCATTTGGACATCCTCGCCGCCCGGCTCGAAGGCCGTATGCCGCCGCCGATTTGGACAACGGTCGCTATGCTGGACAAGGCCTACGAGGAGCGCGTCCCCAAGTAGTTGGGACCGCCCGCGCCCCACCAGCCTCTTCGTCTTAGCGAGAGCCATGAGCCGGCGAGACGCCGGGGGCCCCAGAGGCTCGCCACTGATCGATGGCGCGGTCGAGGAAGTCGAGTCGGTCCTGGCCCCAGAAGCACTCGCCTTCGAAGATGAAGGTGGGTGTGCCGAAGACGCCTGATGCGATCGCCTGGCGCTCGTGCGACTTCCACTCGGCGAAGACCTCGGCGCCGTCGGCGGCGGCGAGCAGGGCCTTGCCGTCGAGGCCGTGGCGATCAGCGAGATCGACGCGCACGGCGGGATCGAGGATGTCGCGCTCGTCGGCCCAGATCGCCGCCAGCACGCTCTGCGAGAAGTCGAGCAGCGTGTCGACGCCGGCGCCCGCCTGCATGCCGGCGACCACCATGCGTGCGGCCGGCCGTGGATCGGTGGGATAGTGCCTGGGTCGCAGGTTCAGCTTCAGCCCGAGGTACTGCCGCCAGCGATCGAGCTCGGTCTCGTGATAGTCCTGCCGTGGCTGCGGACGCGAGCGCAGCGGGATGCCGCCGTTCTCCTGCACCACGACGATGGGATGCAGCGCGACGCGCGCGCGGTGGCGCGCGACGATGGCGCGGAACTTGGTCAGCCCGAGATGCGCCCAGGGCGAGGACAGCGAATAGAAGAGGTCGACAACCGGCGTGGTCATTGCGCGGCGGCACCCTCGGCGTCGCGCGCGCCGATGCGCTCGAGCGCGCGGTCGAGGAAGTCGAGTCGGTCCTGGCCCCAGAAGCGCTCGCCCTCGAGAACGAAGGTCGGCGCGCCGAACACGCCGAGTCTCTCGGCCTCCGCGCTGTACTGGCGATAGAGCGCCTGCACGGGCTCGCTGGTCTCGGCCGCCACCAGCTCGGCGCCGGGCAGGCCGTTCTCGTCGGCGATGGAGCGGCGCACATCGGCTTGCGCGGTGTCGCGCTCCTCCGCCCACAACGCACGCAGCAGCGCGTGGCTCAGGCGCAAGGCATCGAGGCCACGCATCTGGGCGGCGATCACCGTCCAGCCCGGCCGCTTGTTCCAGTCCGGGTCGGTGACGACCTCCGGGTAGTATTTCGGCTTCAGCACCATCGGCATGCCGAGATGCCGTCGCCAGCGGTCGAGCTCGAGGTCGTGATAGCTGCGGCGTGGTTGCGGGCGCGTACGCAGCGGTACGCCGCCCGTCTTCGGCACGACAACCTGGAAGTCGTAGGGCTTGAGCACGAGGCGCACGCGATGGCGGCGCACGATGTCCTGCAACCTGGGGCCCATGAAATACGCCCAGGGCGAGGACAGGCTGTAGAAGCAAGGCAGCTCGATCATGCGACGCGGCCGATCTTCTCGCGGCGGATGCGGATGCCGGCGGCCTCGCGGTCCCAGGTATCCGCTGTGATGCCGTCGCTGCGCAGCAGATGCTTCTGCACCTTCTGCGTCGGCGTCTTGGGCAGCTCAGGCACGATGCGCACGTAACGCGGCACCATGAAGTGCGCCATGCGCGGCACGAGAAAGTGGATCAGCTCGGCGGGATCGAGGCTGGCGCCGTCGGCCAGCGACACCGCGATCAGTACCTCGTCCTCGGCGTGCTCGCTGGCGACGGCCACGGCGGCGGCTTCCTTCACCGCGGGATGGGCGCAGACCTCGGTCTCGACCTCAAACGAGGAGATGTTCTCGCCGCGCCGGCGGATCGCGTCCTTCATGCGGTCGACGAAGAAGTAGTTGCCCTCGGCGTCGGCGCGGAACGCGTCGCCGGTGTGGAACCAGCCGTTGCGCCAGGCGCGCGCGGTGGCCTCGGGGTTCTTGTAATAGCCGTGGTTCATCGCCCAGGGCCGGTCGGTGCGCACGATCAGCTCGCCGGCCTCGCCCGGCGCCACCTCGCAATCGTTCTCATCGACGATGCGCACCTCGACGCCGGCGCGCGGCTTGCCGGCGGTGGTCAGCGGACCGGGATTGCGCCCCGAGACGATCGGCGAGGACACCTCGGTCATGTTGAACACGGTGTAGATGTCGCAGCCGAAGCGCTGGGAGAAGACCTCCGAGTCCTCGCACAGCGGGACCATGATCGCCGAGCGCAAGGTGTGCGCGCGATCTTCGGGGCCGGGCGCGCGCTTGACCAGGAAGGTCGCCATGACGCCCAGCAGCACCGTGCTGGTCGCCTCGGTTTTCGTGACGACCTGCCAGAACGAGGCGGTGTCGAACGCATCGACGACGCTGATCGAACCGCCCAGCAGCAGCATGCCGTAGGCCGGCGCGGCGCCGCCGACATGGAACATCGGCAGGTTCAACATGAAGCGGTCGTCGGCGCCGAGGAAGAAGAACGACTCGGTCGACGCGGTGTAGAGGTGGACGTACGACGTCAGCACGCCCTTGGACGGACCGGTCGTCCCCGATGTGTAGATGATGGTCTGCGTATGCCAGGGCAGGATGTCGCGCTCGAGCGGCGCGGGCTCGCCGGATGGCGACAGGGCTTCGGCGCCGTGTGTGGTCATGCCGGGAATCGCGGCGGCAGCAGCGCCGATCACGACCGACTGTTTCAGCCTGGCGCGGTCGATATCGGCGAGGCGACCGTGGAGATCGGCGTGGGCGACGATCAGGGCGGCGTCGGAATTGTCGAGGACGTGCTCGAGGATGCGGCCACGATAGGCGAGGTTCACTGGCACGTAGACCGCGCCAATATAGTTCAGCCCAAACCAGACACGGAGCGCATCAGGCCCGTTGGGCAGCCACGACAGCACGTGCTCGCCCTGCCGCACGCCTAGCCGCTGAAAGCCCAGCGCCGCCTGGCGCGTGATCTGCAATGTCTGGCGATAGGTCCAGCGTGTGCCGTCGGCGAAGATCGCGAAGACCTTGTCTGGCGTCTCGGCCGCGCGCCGCTCCAGCACTAGCCGTAGAACACACGCCTCGGGCGCCGGGATCCTGGTGTCGTGCCAAGTGCGCGTCATGCTGTCTCCTCAGAGCGGCTCGATCAGGCGCTTGCGGGTCGTGCGCGGCGGCGGCGTGGGGAACGTCGCCAGCGTGTTGAGCAGGATGGCGCGCGTATCGGCCGGATCGATCACGTCGTCGTAGAGGAAGCGGGCGGCGACCTCGGTCGCGGTGTTGGACTTCTTGAGCTGCGCGGTGAGCTGACGATGTGTCTCGGCGCGCTGCTCGGGATCGGCGATGGCGTCGAGCTCCTGGCGGTAGATGATGTTCACCGCGCCTTCCAGCCCCATGCCGCCATACTCGGCGGTCGGCCAGGCGAGCAGGATCGAGGGATTGAGCGGCTGCGAGCCCATGATGTAGTAGCCCAGCCCATAGGCCTTGCGCAGCACCACGGTCATCACGGGGATGGTGGCGTTGGCCAGCGCCGTGAGCACGCGCGCGCTGTGGCGCACCAGCCCGGTCTTCTCGACATCCGGTCCGACCATCAGCCCGGGTGTGTCACACAGCAGCAGCACGGGGATGTCGAAGGCGTCGCAGAGCTGGATGAAATGCGCGGTCTTGATCGAGGCCGGGCTGTCGATGGCGCCAGCGAGAAACATCGGCTGGTTGGCGATGACGCCAACAGGATGGCCGCCGATGCGGACCAGCGAGGTGACGACCGCACGGCCGTAGCCCGCCTTGAGTTCCATGATGCTGCCGATATCGGCGATGCCCTCTATCGCCTTGCGCACGTTGTAGGCGCGGCGCGGGTTCTCCGGCACGAGATCGCGCAGCGCGCGCGTGTCGGGTGCGGGTCCGGCGGCGGTGGGACGGCCGGAGAAATAGGCGAGATACTTCTTGGCCGCGGCGATCGCCTGCGCCTCGTCGTCGACCAGGATGTCGATCACACCGGATGCGAAGTGGACGTCGGCTGGTCCGATCTCCTCCGGCGTCAGCTTGACGCCCAGCGCCGCCTCGACCAGCGGCGGGCCGGCCATGCCCATCGAGGAATCGCGGGTGGCGATCAGCACGTCGCACATGCCCGCGAGGTTGGCGTGTCCGGCGAAGGCGCGGCCGGGCAGGATACCGATGGTCGGCACCAGTCCCGACAGGCGCGCGAAGACGACGAAGGTCGGCGTCGAGCCGCGCGCCTCGACCTTCATGTCGTGCGGCCGCGCGCCGCCGCCGTCGAGCCAGCAGATCACCGGCAGCCTGAGCTTCTCCGCATGCTCGAACATGCGGCTGCTCTTCACGTGGTTGATGGCGCTCTGCGTGCCGGCGTAAACAGTGTAGTCGTAGAACAGCAGGTCGACCGGCCGGCCCTCGACGCGCGCCGTGCCCATGACGATGCCGTCGGCCGCGCCGGTCATGTCGGGGACGGCCGGTCGCGCCAGCCCGCCATACTCGACGAAGCTGCCGTCGTCGCTGAGCGCCGCGATCGCCTCGCGCGCCGTCCAGCGGCCGCGCTTGCGCTGCTGCGCCACCGCCTTGGGCCGCGCCGCGTCGAGCGTCGCGGCGTGGGCCTCGAGGAGCGCCCGCAGATCGGGCCTGAGCGGCGGCGCGCTGTCGTTCATGTCGGCGTCAGTCGATCGAGGCGCCGACCTGCTTGACGACCTCCGCCCACTTGGCGCGGTTGGCCTTCACGGTCTGGCGGAACTGCGCCACCGGCTCCCAATGCGGCGTGTTACCGAGCTCGGCCAGGCGCTTCTGCAGCGCCGGATCGTCGAGCGCCTTCTTCACCGCCGCGTTGATCTTCTCGACGATCGCCGGATCGAGGTTCTTCGGCCCGAACAGCGCGAACCAGGTGAAGCTCTCGTAGCCCGGCACGCCGGCCTCGTCGATCGTCGGGATCTCCGGGATCGCCGCGACGCGCGTCTTGGTCGTCACGCCCAGCAGCCGCACCTTGCCGGCGCGCCATTGCGTCAGCACGGTCTGCACCTGGTTGAAGATGCAGCAGGTCTGGCCGGCGATCACCGACTGCAGCGCCTCGGGCCCGCCCTTGTAGGGCACGTGCACCATGTCGAGGCCGGCTTTGGCGTTGAACTCGGCGAAAGCGAGATGCGTGCCGGTGCCGTTGCCGGTCGAGGCGTAGTTGTACTTGCCGGGCGCCGCCTTCACCTTGGCGATGAACTCCCGCACCGTCTTGGCGTCGATCACATCAGGGTTGGTGGTCAGCACGTTCGACACGTCGATCAGCGGCGTGATCGGCGTGAAGTCGGCCTCGACGTCGAAGGGCAGGCGCTTGTAGAGCGCCGGATTGACGCCATGCGTCGCCGAGGTGCCGAACAGGATCGTGTAGCCATCGGGCTTGGCGTTGGCGACCAGCTCCGAGGCGATGTTGCCGCCGGCCCCGGTCTTGTAGTCGAGCACGATCTTGGCGTTCAGCGACTGCTCGAGCGGCTGCTGCAGCATGCGCGCCACGACGTCGACGCCGGAGCCCGGCGGGAAGCCCATGTAGATTGTGATCGGCTTGGCCGTCGGCCAGTCCTGCGCGGCGGCGGGCGCGGCGAGGCCGAGCGCCGCGAGCGCGGCGGCGATGCGGACAAGTTTTCTCATGGCGCAAAGTCCTCGACCGAAATTCTGTGACCGCATCGTGGGGCAATCGTCCCGCGCTGCAAAGCGAATCCGCCTTATGCGGCCAGGCGCAAAATCTTGGTTGCCAGGCGTTCGCGGTCCTCTGATGTGAAGGGCGCGATCTTGCGGGCGCGCTGGTCGAACAGCACGCCCACGCCATCGGCCACGGCGGCCAACTCGCCACTGTCGGCATCGAACAGGAAGTGGGCGATGTGCATGGTCTTGTCGGTCGCCGCCAGAATGCCGCTCATCACCACCGTCAGCGCGCCGGCCGGCAGCGGCCGACGGATCTCGTTGCGCAATTCCAGCACGACGGTGCCCTGCTCGCGCTCGCGCATGCGCAGGCGGTCGAAGCCCATGGCCTGCCAGAAACCCGGCGCGCCGTCGGAGTAGCGGCCGAAATGGAAACGCGGCAGCAGCGCGCCGTCGGCGTCACATTCCTCCGGCTGCACCACACCCTGGGTGATCGTCACGAGCCCCGACGGTGCCGCGCGGTCGAGCGTCAGGTCGGGCAGGGATCCGCGCGAGCCCGCGGTGCGCGGCTGCGCGAAGGGCGGCAGCTTCACGCGTCTGGACTCGGCACGCGCGCGAAAATCAGACGGCCACGCCGCGGCCTTGCCGCTGGCGTCGACGCAGCGTGTCACCTGCCGCACCGTGCCGGCGACGCCGCCATCGAGCAGGTTACGGATCTCGTGATAGGCGACCAGCGTCGACTCGCCGATCTCGACCGGGCCGGAGGCGACCTCCCAGGCGTCGGCGGCGAAGAGTTCGCGATGATAGCGGATATGGTCCTCGACCGTGCGCACCTTCAGCCCGGCGGCGGCGAGCGCGCGCGGTCCGAGACCGAGCGCCGCCTGCAAGTGGCGCGCGCTGTCCCAGGCGAAGGCCGGGAAGTACTGGACGTTGAGGTGGTTGTTCTCGTCGCACTGCCAGGTGTTGACGCAGCCGCGCGCGGTGGAGATCAGGTCGGTCATGGCCGGCGCCTGTAGCATCGCCTCGACCGCGACGCCATCGCGGCGCTAGGATCGCGCCGCCATGCGAACGGGGAGATGACGATGATCTACGAACTGCGCACCTACAACGTGAAGCCAGAGCACGCCGGCGAGGTCGTCGCGGTCTACGAGCAGTACGGTTGGCCGCAGCTCAAGAAGTGGCGCAAGAACCTGGTCGGCTACTTCATCAGCGATATCGGCCCGCTGCACCAGATCGTCCATCTCTGGAAGTTTCCCAACCACGACGCGCGCGACCACCAGTGGACCTCGTTGCGCGCCAATCCCAAGTTCGTCGATTTCGGCCGCCGCATCCGCCCGATGCTGGCCTCGCAGGAGAACAAGATCCTGAAGGCCGCGCCGTGGAGTCCGAAGGTCTGACGCTCCTTCTCCTTCCCCCGGAGGGGGAAGGTGCCCGAAGGGCGGAAGGGGGATTTTGAAGACGGACACCGAGGGTGTTGAAACATCCCCCATCCGTCGCGCTTCGCGCGCCACCTTCCCCCTCCGGGGGAAGGTAGACGGAATTCCATATGCGATCGCCCTGCGCCTCCGGGGGAAGGGAAAGATCCTTCGCTTCGCTCAGGATGACGGGGTGTCGCGCTACGAGCGCGCCTTCTGAATCGCCTGCCACACCCGCAGCGGCGTGGCGGGCATGTCGATGTGGGTGACGCCCAGCGGCAGCAGGGCGTCGACCAGCGCGTTCATGACGGAGGGCAATGAGCCGGCGCAGCCGGCCTCGCCGCAGCCTTTGGCGCCCAGCACGTTGGTCGTCGCCGGCACGGGATGGAATTCGCCCTCGAAGAACGGCGCGTCCGACGCGCGCGGCAGGGCGTAGTCGGTGTACGAGCCGGTGAGGAACTGGCCGTCCTCGCTGTAGACCGTGCGCTCGAACAACGCCTGGCCGATGCCCTGCACGATGCCGCCGTGCGCCTGGCCGGCCACCAGCATCGGGTTGATGACGGTGCCGAAGTCGTTGACCATCGCGTACTTCACCACCTCGACCACGCCGGTCTCGGGATCGACCTCGACCTCGCAGACATGGCAGCCATTGGGATAGGCCGAAGGCGCCGCCTCGTGCACGTGCTTCACATCGAGTGACGCCGGCGTGCCTTCCGGCAGTTTCAGTCCGCCGCGCAGCCGTTCGGCGAGCTCCATGATGCCGATGCCGCGATCGGTGCCGACGATGGCGAAGCGGCCGCGCTGGAACTCGATGTCGGCCACCGCCGCCTCGAGCACGACCGAGGCGATCTTCTTGCCGTTGTCGACGACCTTCTCGCTGGCTTCGACGATGGCCGCACCGCTGGCCATCATCGACTTCGAGCCGCCGGTGCCGCCGCCGGCGATCAGCTCGTCGCTGTCGCCCTGCAGCAGGCGAATCTTCTCGAACGGAATGCCGAGGCGATCACTCAGCACCTGGGCGAAGGGCGTGGCATGGCCCTGGCCGTAGTCGAGCGTGCCGGTGATGATGGTGACGTCGCCATTGGCCTCGAAGCGGATGCCGCCCATCTCCTTGGTCGGCGGCGCCGTGACTTCGAGATAGTCGCCGATGCCGATGCCGCGCAGCTTGCCCTTCTTCGCGCTCGCCGCCTTGCGTGCGGCGAAGCCATCCCAGTCGGCGAACTTCAGCGCTTTGTCCATCAACGCCGTGAACTCGCCGCTGTCGTAGGTCGTGTTCGACGCCGTCTTGTAGGGCATCTCCTCGGGGCGGATGTGGTTGCGCCGGCGCATCTCGACCTGGTCGATGCCCATCTCGCGCGCCGCCGTGGTGATCAGCCGCTCCATGAAGTAGTTGGCCTCGGGCCGCCCGGCGCCGCGATAGGCGCGACCTTGGTCGAGACCTCGATCAGCGGCGTGCGATAGACCGCGGCGAGGTTGCGCGTCACGCCCATCGAGCCCATCAGCGGCCCGACATTGGCAAGATAGCCGCCGACATTGGCGTAGCCGGTCAGGCGCACGGCGAGAAAGCGACCATCCTTGTCGAGCGCCAGCTCGCCCACGAAGTCGTGGTCGCGGCCGTGCTGATCGGAGACGAAGCTGCCGGAGCGCTCGTCGGTCCACTTCACCGGCCGATCGAGCAGCTTCGAGGCGTGGAACAGACCGGCGTATTCGGGAAAGGGCGAGCCTTTCATGCCGAAGGAACCGCCTACATTGCCGGTCAGCACGCGCACCTGGTCAGGCTTCACGTTGAGCAGCTGCGCCATCTGGTGCTTCATCCCGAACGCGCCCTGGTTGCCGGCATAGAACGTGTAGCGATCGGTCGCGGGATCGTAGTGGCCGATCGCCGAGCGCGGCTCCATGGCGCTGACGACGATGCGGTTGCTGATCAGTGACAACCGGGTGACATGCGCCGCCTTCGCGAAGGCCTCCGCGACCTTGGCCGCGTCGCCGGCGTGGAAATCGAGGCAGATGTTGCCCGGCACGTCATCGAAGATCTGCGGCGCGCCAGGCTGGGTCGCGGCGCGCGCCTCGGTCACCGCCGGCAGCGCGTCGATGTCGACCTCGACCGCCTCCGCCGCGTCCTTGGCCTGCGCCACAGTTTCGGCGACCACGAAGGCCACCGGATCGCCGACAAAGCGCACCTTGTCCGTCGCCAGCGAGTGGCGCGTCGGCGTCTTCATCGGCGTGCCGTCGCGGTTGGGCACGATGATCATGGTCTTCAGCGCGCCATAGCCGGCGGCGTCGAGGTCGGCGCCGGTCCACACACCCAGCACGCCCGGCATCGCCTTCGCCGCCGAGGTGTCGATGTTCTTGATGATCCCGTGCGCATACTGGCTGCGCACCATCACGCAATAGGCCTGGTTCGGCAGGTTGATGTCGTCGGTGTAGCGGCCCTGGCCGCGCAGCAGGGTGGGGTCCTCCTTGCGCGTCACCGGCTGGCCGATGGCGAACTTCATATTGGCAAGCTGGTTCGCGTCCGCGTGCATGTTCATGGGTCGGTCCGGGGTTCGATGGTGCGTGAGGAGATGCACGGATCATACCGCAGGCGGCGCGCATCGGAACCTGCGGCATGTCCGCATTGCGTCAACTGGGACAGCCAGCGTTCCGCCGGTATCATGAGGCCAACCACAGAGGCACAGAGGCACAGAGGAAGACAAAGAAGAGAAGATTAAGGCTGCGCGCTTCGCGCGCGTCTTGCCGTTCTCTGTGCCTCTGTGCCTCTGTGGTTCGTCTTCTTCAAGATGCCTGCAGGGCGCCGGCGCTCCCATCCGTGCAACGCAGACCTTCCGCAGCGCGGACCCCGGCGGCTCGACCCCGCGCGGGAAATCCACCAACATGCGCGCCGCTTGCATCGAGACGAGGGAGAGCCGGCCGCATGAGCATCAAGGGCAAGGCCTATATCGGCGGGATTTACGAGCATCCCACGCGACTGGCCACCGACAAGTCGCTGGCGATGATCCACGCCGAGGTCGCCAAGGGCTGCCTCGAGGATGCCGGCCTGAGCAAGGACGACGTCGATGCCTATTTCTGCGCCGGCGACGCGCCCGGCCTGGGGCCGATGTCGATGGCCGACTACATGGGCCTGACCAAGCTCAAGCACTTCGACTCCACCGATGTCGGCGGCTCGTCCTACGTGGTCCATGTCGGCCATGCCGCCGAGGCGATCGCGCTGGGCAAGTGCAAGGTGGCGCTGATCACGCTCGCCGGCCGTCCCCGCGCCGAGGGCATGGCCACCGGCACCGTGCCACGCAGCCGCGGCGGCTCGCCGACGCCGGACGAGCCCTTCGAGTTCCCCTACGGCCCGACCGTGGTGAACATGTACGGCATGGCCGCGATGCGGCACATGCACGAGTTCGGCACGACCAGCGAGCAGCTCGCCTGGATCAAGGTCGCCGCCTCGCACCACGCGCAATACAACGAGCACGCGCTGCTGCGCGACGTCGTGACGGTGCAGGATGTGGTCAACTCGCCGATCATCTCCGACCCGCTGCATCGCCTGGATTGCTGCGTGATCACCGATGGCGGCGGCGCGATCCTCGTCGTGGCGCCGGAGATCGCCAAAAGCCTGAAGCGGCCCAAGGTGAAGATCATCGGCGCCGCCGAAACGACCAAGAACCAGATGGGCGGCGCGGTCGACCTGACCTATACCGGCGCGCGCTACACCGGCCCGGCCTCCTTCGCCGAGGCCGGCGTGAAGCCTGCGGATATCAAGTACGCCTCGATCTACGACAGCTTCACCATCACCGTGCTGATGCAGCTCGAGGATCTCGGCTTCTGCGAGAAGGGCAAGGGCGGCGCCTTCGTGTCCGATGGCAATCTGATCGCGGGCACCGGCAAGCTGCCGTTCAACACCGATGGCGGCGGCCTGTGCAGCAACCACCCCGGCAATCGCGGCGGCCTGACCAAGGTGCTCGAAGCGGTGCGCCAGGTGCGCGGCGAGGCGCACCCCAAGGTGCAGGTGAAGAACTGCGATCTCGCGCTCGCGCACGGCACCGGCGGCTCGCTGGGCAGCCGGCACGGCAGCGGTACCGTCATTCTGGAGAGGGAGTAAGCGATCATGGCCGAGAAGGAACGCAAGCTCCCCGCGTCGGTGACCAGCCCCGAGACCGAGGAATACTGGGCGGCCGCCAAGGAAGGCAAGCTGCTGGTCAAGAAGTGCAAGGCCTGCGGCCGGACGCATCACTATCCCCGTAGCCTTTGCCCCTACTGCTTCAGCGACAAGACGGAGTGGACGACGGCGTCGGGCAAGGGCGTGCTGTACTCCTACAGCGTCATGCGCCGCGCGCCGGTGCCCTACGCGCTGGCCTATGTCACCTTGGCCGAAGGCACGACCATGATGACCAACATGGTCGATTGCGACTTCGACAAGCTGAAGTGCGGCCAGGCGGTGAAGGTGGTGTTCAAGCCCACCGAAGGCGGCGGCGCACTGCCCTGCTTCACGCCGGCTTAACTTTACCTTCCCCCGGAGGGGGAAGGTGGCGCGGAGCGACGGATGGGGGATGTCTCAACGCATTCGGTGTGCGTCTTCGACATTGGACGGAGGCTCCTTGCCCTCGTTTTCGCGGGCATAGAGGGCGCGCGTCACGTCGTCGTAGCCACAATCACTCGGCATCTTCCTGGCGCCGTTCCATCGCGTCGGCGACAACCCGACGCTCGCCATCGCGCGCGATATGGAGCTGATCCAGTGGCTCGACCACCTGGGCTACGACGAGGCCTGGATCGGCGAGCATCATTCCGCCGGCTGGGAGCTGATCGCCTCGCCCGAGCTGATCATCGCCGCAGCGGCGGAGCGCACGCGCAACATCCGCCTCGGCTCCGGTGTTACCAGCCTGCCCTATCACCACCCGCTGATGGTGGCGAACCGCTTCGTGCAGCTCGACCACATGACACGCGGACGCGCCATGCTCGGCGTCGGCCCCGGCGCGCTGGTGTCGGACGCCTATATGCTGGGCATCGCCCCCGACACGCAGCGCCGCCGTATGGATGAGTCGCTCGACGCGATCACGCGGCTGCTCGCCTGCGAGGAGCCGGTGACGATGAAGACCGACTGGTTCGAGATGAACCAGGCGCGCCTGCATCTCGCGCCCTACACCCATCCGCGCTTCCCGATCGCTGTCGCCAGCACGCTCACGCCGGCCGGCATGCAGGCCGCCGGCAGGTACGGGTTGGGCGTGCTGTCGCTGGGCGCCGGTATCCCTGGCGGCCCGGATGCGCTAGCCAACCAGTGGAAGATCGCCGAGGACGAGGCGGCCAAGGCCGGCCGCACCATGGACCGCAAGGACTGGCGCCTGGTGATCAACATGCACACCGCCGAGGATGACGAGCTGGCGATCGAGCAGGTCAAGGTCGGCGAGCGCATCGAGACCGTGACCTATTTCGAGGACACGCTGGGCCGTCCGCCTGGCCGCGCCGACGATCCGCTGCGCGAGGGCGTGAAGATGGGCACCACCCTTGTCGGCTCGCCCGATACGGTGAGCCGCGGCATCGAGAAGCTGATCGAGAACAGCAAGGGCGGCATTGGCGGCGTGATGTTCCGCGCCCACGAATGGGCCGATCGCGAGAAGACGATGAAGAGCTTCGAGCTCTTCGCGCGCTGGGTGATGCCGCGCTTCCAGGGCTCGCTCGACACCGTCGTCGCCTCGCGCGAATGGACCAAGTCCAACCGCCGCACGATCTTCAGCCCCAACGTGGCGGCGATCGCCAAGGCCTACACCGACGCCGGCAAGCCGATCCCGGAGGAATACAAGACCCGCTTGGCTGGCGCGCGCGATTAGGATTGAAGGGGCGGAGCGTAGTCTCCGCCGTTCCGGCGCGAACTCAAGCTGTCGCGACAAGCCGGCGATAGCTGCACGTCATGGCGGTTTCCGAGAACCTTAATCCCGTCCAGGCATTGGGAGTAATGCGCAGGAGGCTCCGATGATGCAACTCGGTGATGCTTGCGAGATCATGAAGAACGTTCGGAAGTACTTCGCGACCGGGGAGAAATCCTGCAACAAAGCGTACAGAGTGCTGGGCCGTCATGGCAAGGAAGAGGACCTGTCCGCGATCATTGCCGGCTTGTCAGCGGTCGGCCTGCCTCTGAGACCGAAGCGCGGCCTGTCTGGCACCGACCGTCGCAATGGCAACGTCGCACTTGCCATCCCCCGCATCTACGCGCTCCGTGACGCCTGGAACGGTGGTACCGCAGTCGAGTACGGAGACCATATTCATACCAAGGCCATACGCTATGGCAATTGCACGGAGATGGCCTGCGTTGCCGCGCATTTCGTCGCTGAGGAAGATCCAAGCGAAGAAACCCCAATCTCGATTGTCACAACCGATGGTCCGGGCGATCACGTTTTCTGCGCGCTCGGGCCGGTGTTCAAATGGCAGAAGATCGACGACCCGCCGCAAAGCGCTCGACGGGCCATCGTGATCGACCCGTGGGCGAACATCTGCTGCCTGGCGCCGCAGTACTTCGAGCAATTCACGGAACGGATGAACCTGTGGCTTACCGATGGCAAGCGGATCGCCGCTTCGCGCAATCGATGGATCTCCCCGGATCGCAGCTACTTGTCCGCCCTGGAGAAAAGCAAGCTGGACATCAGAAATGCTCGCAATAGTCCGCCATTTACCAAGTAGACGTGCGCGCGCTTAGCCCTCCGCGGTCCCCTCCAGCAGCTTGACCTTGAAGCGCTGCGACAGCGCGTCGACCAGCTCGCGCACATGCGCCGCGTCGCGCGTCTCGACCAGCAGCTCGAGCGTCGCGCTCTTGGCGGCGACGCCGCCGAACAGGCGCTGGTGCCGCACCTCCAGGATGTTGCCGCCGGCTTCGCCGACGATGCCGGCGACGCGTGCGAGCTGGCCGGGCGCGTCGCTGATCTTCACCCGCAGGCGCACCACGCGACCATCGCGCACTAGGCCGCGCATCAGGATCGAGGCGAGCAGGCGGGTGTCGATATTGCCGCCGCACAGCACCAGCCCGACCGTACGCCCGGCGAAGCTTTCGCGATGGGCGAGGATCGCGGCCAGGCCGGCGGCGCCGGCGCCCTCGGCCACGGTCTTCTCGACCTCGAGGAAGAGCACGATGGCGCGCTCGATGTCGGTCTCGTCGACCAGCTTCACCTCGGAGACCAGCGCGCGGCAGACCGCCAGCGGCAGCGCGCCGGTGTCGCGCACGGCGATGCCCTCGGCGATGGTCTCGCCGCCCACCGACACGGGCTCGCCATGCAGGATCTGGTACAGCGCGGGATAACCCGTGGTCTCGACGCCGATGACGCGGATGTCGGGCTTCAGCGCCTTCGCCGCGATGGCGCAGCCCGAGATCAGCCCGCCGCCGCCCACCGGCACGACCAAGGTGTCGAGATGCGGCGCGTCCCGCAGCATCTCCAGCCCCACCGTGCCCTGGCCGGCGACGATCGCGGGATCGTCGTAGGGATGCACGAAGGTGAGGCCCTCGGCCTCGGCGATGCGCCGCGCCTCGGCGCCGGCTTCCGACAGCGTGTCGCCGTGCAGCACGACGCGCGCGCCGTGATCGCGGGTGTGCTTGACCTTCACGAAGGGCGTGAAGGCCGGCATGACGATGGTGGCGGGAATGTCGAGGCGGCCGGCGTGGTAGGCGACGCCCTGCGCGTGGTTGCCCGCCGACATGGCGATCACGCCGCGGCCGCGTTGCTCGGGCGAGAGCGTCGAGAGCTTGGTCAGCGCGCCGCGCTCCTTGAACGAGGCGGTGAACTGCAGGTTCTCGAACTTCACCCAGACCTCGCAGCCGCAGACGCGCGACAGCGTGCGGGAGTGCAGCATCGGCGTGCGCGCGACCTGGCCTTGCAGCAGCGTGGCGGCGGCCTCGATGTCGGCGAGGGTGACGGGCAGGGTGGAAGCGGGCGCGTTCATCGGGCTCTTTTAGCATGCCCTCGCCCCGCTTGCGGGGAGAGGGAGGGGCCCGTCGCGCGTAGCGC
>LNFM01001005.1_pt1 | contig 66392 bp, 85 predicted proteins | sample 596031 | NCBI WGS metagenome assembly LNFM01 (sample SAMN04254537, study PRJNA301005) | activated carbon metagenome | isolation source: dual media filters at the Ann Arbor, Michigan drinking water treatment plant | place: USA: Ann Arbor
AACCACGGCACTTTGACTAAAGCCGAAGTGCCTCGCTACTTTGCGGGTGGACCAGCCACGGTATACCACCAGCCTAACTGCGTCTCGACGAACTCTGGGGAGCTTTGGGTTAGTTGTATATGCCATATGTTTAATCCTCTCATAGAGTGATTCCAAGGTATTGAAACATTACGCTAGATTGATGGCCTGTGGCTTATGTGGTTCTGGTATTAGTGCTGATGAGAAGTATAAGAAGCTTAAAAATGGCAAAGTTAATGCTCATGTCTACTATGGATGTACCAAGGCGAGGGATAAGAACTGCAAGTGCGGTTATATTTCTGAAACAGAACTTATCAAACAACTTCAAGCTCTGGTGGATAAGGTAGAGGTGAACGAACTGTCTGTGAAAAAGCAGATTGTGGCTGAAGTGACTAGATACAAGAAGTTCGAAGCGTCGCTACTAGGACAAGACCTTAACTTTGAGGTAGGTGATATTGATGTTAAAAGATATATAAAGTTTTTACTGAAAGAAGGTTCGATTGAGGAAAAGAGAGAAATCATTTCCTGCTTTAAAGGTGGAATCTGTCTCAAACAAAAGCAAATTGAATTGGGTGAAGTGTAATAGATTTGATTTGAATCATAAAAAGGCTTAATTACTACAAGTCTTAGAGTATGTTAAAATTGAATTATGAAGACCGTTACCCAACCTTTGAGGAGGAAAATCAAAACACTTTTTAGTGAGGTGATTTTAACCTCTTTAATTGTTGGTTTTCTTTGTGTCAGCTTTGCTCACGTCATGCCAGCTCATGCGGATATGGGTGCAATGAGTACTCATGCTTCTCACGATGCTTCGCTCAGCAATTGTTGCGAGACTGGTGGAAGTGACCACATGGAGCTATGGAAGAGTACTTTTGTTGGGATACCACAGAGTTCCCAAGATATTTTTGTACTCCTTATCATCAGCTTGGCAGCCACTTTTGTTTTATCTGATTTCTTCCCCCTACCAAAACCCAGCTTTACCCTCATTGCGCTCCGCTACCGTCAGTACACCAGAGAGCATCCTGAATTGCTAACATATAATCCACTGCGTTTAGCCTTCGCGCGAGGCATCCTCCATCCTAAGACGTTCTAACATCGCGTTTATTTGAGCAGGTGTTTTTACATTTTGCTTTTTACTGTTATGACGTTATTTTCTAACTTCTATTCACATGGATGAACAATTAAATCAATCAGCCGCAAATACATCAAAATTTAATCAACTTCAAAATCTAGCCATCCCAATAGCGATTGTAATAGCTGGAGGACTTATTTCAGTCGCACTCTATATGAGTACGGGAAAGTCGAGCATGCCGATGGCTGGGAATCAACCAATTCCCACACCAAGTGCTCAACCAGCACCAAAGGGCAACCTTGACGCCATTTCGCCCGTGACGAGTGCTGATCATATTCGTGGTAACCCTGATGCACCAATAAAAATCGTCGAGTATTCAGATTTTGAATGCCCCTTCTGTAAAGTTATTCATCAGACGATGCAGAAAGTTATGGATGAGTATGGTGAATCGGGTGAAGTGGCGTGGGTGTTTCGGCAATTTCCGCTTGAGCAACTACACCCTGTAAAAGCACAAGCTGTAGCAGTTGCTTCTGAGTGTGCTGCAAAATTAGGAGGCAATGAAGCCTTTTGGAAATTTAGTGATAGTTACTTTGCCGTCACACAATCTAACAACCGTACTGACATTGAAACAGTTATTCCAAAAATTATTCGCGATCTTGGTCTCAATGAAGCAGAGTTTCAGAAGTGCTTCACAAGCGGTGAATTTGACGACCGTATTAAATCACAGGTTGAGGATGCTGTTGCCACTGGTGGTAGCGGAACACCGTGGAGTATTTTGGTGACAGCAGATGGACGTAAGTTCCCAATTAATGGAGCACAACCGTATGAAGCAATTAAGCAACTTATCGAACTTGCTAAAAAGCCCCAATAGCCCCCGTGTCTTAAATGTCATCGGGACATCACTACAACGACCATGGGTAGCTTTTAGTGCTGTTAGCATAGCCTTTTTGGTTTTTAGCTTTACGGTATTAATTCAAAATCGGCTACTCATCTCGACTGTCTTAAGTGAACCCACTGCTACGATCTCAGAAAAGATAGTTTTTGTTGGTAGTTTATACGGATCTATACTGACAAATTTCAGTGGTTTATCAGCGGTCACCACTATTACTATCGCAGTGCTGTTCGGAATAAACTTCGCCTTACTTGGTTTCTATATCAGCACTGTTCGTAGTATTAGAGGTTCAGTCAGTGCAGGTTCATCAAGTCTGGGCGGTCTAATTAGCGGTCTTTTCGGTATTGGCTGTGCAGCGTGCGGTACCTTTATTCTTTCGACTGTACTGACTTCATTTGGCGCAGCTGGACTACTGACGATATTACCGTTTCGTGGCGAAGAACTCAGTCTTATCGGTATCGGACTATTAACGTATTCAATTCTTATTATTGGTAAAAAATTACAATATCCATTCATCTGTCCAACTTAAAATGTTAGACAGTCACTGGTCACATCTATGAAAGCAAATAATCAACTCACTATCGCAGCCAGCATTATAGCGATTGCCTTGATCGGCGCGTCATACATCGTTGTTCAAGGTGGAGGCATAACAACAGGCTCAAAGACAAAGACCTTTGACGTCGTAATGGAGAACAACCGCTATAAGCCAGCGCAGATTAACGTAAAGCTCGGTGACCGAGTAGTTATCAACCTTACGAATCAAGATAAAATTGCACACGCCGTAGCGCTACCCCAGTTTGACGCCACCGTGCCAGGTGGACACGTACTGCCGGGAAAGTCAGCAAAGCTCGATTTTATAGCGACTGAAACTGGCTCAGCTGATGCAGCTGCGTGCGGTAGTCCGGATCCCAATCAGCCCGTTGACGACCACGGAGAAAAATTAATAGTTAATGTTAGTTAAAATTATGAAAAAATATACATCCACCATCGTCATAGTTTCAACTCTTATTTTAGCAGTTGGACTCATATGGTGGGCAGAGGCAAATCAATCAACATCCCCCGCATCGCCAGATGGAGAGGTGCTCTCACTAAAAGGTATGCACGCTCATCCACAACTCGAGATATACGTAAAAGGTGAGAAAATGACTATTCCTCAAAATATCGGTCTTTCGGGCGCAGCACACCAACCGACACATACGCATGACGATGTACCGATTATCCATCTTGAATATCCTGCAAGAGTTACTAAGGACGACACCCGCCTTGGCAAGTTCTTCACTGTGTGGGGCAAAGACTTCCGTGAGTTCGGGCAGACAGTGACTATGACCGTGAATGGAGAACCTAATACCGAACTTGAGAATTACCAGATGAAAGATGGAGATAAAATTGAATTACGGTATGAATAAAGTTGAATTTGCTAAAATAATCAATACTAGTCCTGGTGCGGTTCTTATAGATATTCGGGAACCAGAGGAGTTGCTGGTGGATGAGACCATCCCAGGTAGCAAAAATATTCCAATGGGCAAGATATTTACTGCTGTTGCAGACGGATTACTTACTAAAGAAAAACCCATTGTTGTGTTTTGTCGGAGTGGTAAAAGAGCGAGTATTGTTGAACGAGAGCTCTCTGCAATGGGTTTTGACATACAAGCACTGGAGGGAGGATTACAAGCATTTCGTAACAACGAGTAAGATTTATGAATAAAACAATACTTTTTATTGCTACGGGAGTACTTATTATGATTGGCATTTGGTGGTTTGTATCTAGGGATTCGTCTTTGGAAATGGGTATGATGGACATGATGCCAGGCATGAATATGCAGTCAAAAGGTGGACTGACTACATTAACCGATGAGAACGTACCTGAGGTGCAGCCAACACAGGTAGTGGAGTTAGCTGATGGTGACACGTTTAATCTAGTCGCTTCAATAGTCAAGCAGGAGGTCGGCAACAGAATGGTAAAACGGCTCGCCTACAATGGGCAAATCCCTGGACCGGTCATTAAGGTTGAAAAAGGGGCAAAAGTAACGGTAAACTTTACCAATAATCTTGATATGGAAACAGCACTGCACTCGCATGGATTGCGCGGTCAATCAAAGTTTGACGGGGCAGCTCCGCTTACACAAGATCCAATTCCGGTTGGAGGCACCTTCACCTATGAACTTGAATTTCCCGATACAGGTGTCTTTTGGTATCACCCACATGTACGTGAAGATTACCAGCAGGAACTCGGACTCTACGGTAATTTTGTTGTCGAAGAGCCAGAATACTGGAACGATGTCGATCAAGAGGGATACCTTGTTGTTGATGACGTTCTTGAAAACGGTGATTTTGACAAAGATGTTGTAACTAATACACTGATGGGTCGTTTTGGGGATGCCCTCCTTATCAATGACTCAGAAAATTTTACGCTCAAAGTAAAACAAGGCGAAGTTACTCGTCTCTTTCTCACAAACGTCGCTAATACTCGCACGTTCGATCTCGCTTTTACAGGTGCAAAGACAAAAGTAGTGGGCGGAGATAATGGTCGCATTGAGAAAGAAGTAATGATTACCGATGTCGTTATTGCTCCATCAGAACGTTACGTACTTGAAGTGTTCTACTCATTGCCGGGTACATACACCATCACGCACCGTGGAAAGAAAATGGGTACGGTCGTTGTTGAGCCAAGTGGCACAAATAGAACAACAGCATTTGAAGTACTTCGAGATAACTCTGTTGATTACGCCAGTTTACGGGGAGATATGCAGTCATTACTTGCTCGTACTCCAGACAAACAGCTTCGGCTTGATATCACTATGAAGGGTGACATGGAAAAGATGATGCAAGATATGGAGAGTGGCGAAGGTATGTCCATGTCGATGGGTATGGGTGGAGATGATGAAGCGATGCGCGCCCACTGCCAGATGATGCCAAATATGGCTGGTTGCGAGAAGTATCTTGATTCTACAGAGTCAGAAACTAAGACTGAGAAAGATGACGGTATCGAATGGGAGGAAGGCGACATGGCAATGATGAATAGTATGAGTACTGATGAAAATATTGAGTGGTTTATAGAAGATGCGGTTACTAAAAAAAGAAATGAGGATATTGATTGGTCCTTCAAGAAGGGCGACCTTGTGAAAATAAGCATCAAGAATGATGAAAATGGTATGCACCCAATGCAGCACCCGATTCACTTCCACGGTCAGCGCTTCGTAGTGCTCAGTCGTGACGGTGTAACCAATGACAACCTGCAGTGGAAAGACACCGTATTGATTCCTCGGGGCCAGACGGTCGATATTCTGGTTGAGATGAGTAATCCTGGCGAATGGATGGCACATTGTCATATTGCTGAACACTTGGAGTCTGGCATGATGTTCGACTTTACAGTAACTGAATAATCAAATATCGTATGTCTTATAAAAAAATTATGTATGGGTCTGTCCTGGCAGGAATCGTAGTGGTAAGCGCTGTATCGTTTTGGTCACGAAGAGACACGACTATTCCTGATGCTCCAGCTGGAAATTCCAATACTGTCACCATTAATGACGTGATGAGTATTGTCTCTCCGACCACTGACACCGTTACAGAAGTTACGGTGTCAGCTGTCACAATGCCTGAACCTGGCTTTATTGTCGTACGCGAAGTTGATGACACACGACTAGGACAAATTGTCGAAATCAGTAGCTACCTTGAAGCTGGTATGCAAACTAATATCACTGTTCCGCTAGGAGACGAACCAAGACCAACCGATAGTCTTGTGGTCATGGTATACGGAGATGCTAAGAATGACAAAGTCATGAACGACCTCGATCGCCCAGTGCGAACAGTCAGCAATCTCCCGATTGCTTACTATGTACAAAGTGGTCAATCCGTTCCCATCGATATTTTAGCTAATGGCTTTCAAGCTGAAGCTATAGCGATGATGGAAATGGGAAAAAGCATGCCGGGCATGGCCATGCCGATGGAAACAATCCGCTATACCAATGAAGGCTATGTGCCCGCGAACATAACGGTTAAGGCAGGTACCATGGTGATGTTTGTAAATGAAAGTGATCAAGATATGTGGGCTGCTTCAAATGGTCATCCGGCTCACACGGATTTGCCAACCTTTGATCAATTTGAGTTTTCACCAAAAGGTAGCCAGTATGTCTACACCTTCGATCAGGTCGGGTCTTGGAAGTATCATGATCATATTGCACCAATTTATGGCGGAGTTATTACTGTCACTGAATAATAATTACGTATGTTATTAGGAATTAAAAGTACAAAAACGTTACTGTTACGACATCTAGGTGTGGCGATTGCGGGTATCCTTGCGGTCACATTGGTCTGGCAGGTAAATAGCACATGGAGTCCCGATATGCGACTCTGGAAAGCGTTTGGTGGAGGATCATTCTTTTTGCTCTGGTTTGCGCTATTTATTGGACCTGCCGCTCGGGTCTGGCTACCACTCCAACGTTTCGTTTCGTCGCGAAGCAGGAGTATGGTTTTTTCTGATTGCAGTGGTGCATTCGTACCTCATTCTTGATGGGTGGGTACGTTGGAGTGTCTGGGAGTTTTTTGGGTATCAATTTATCCCCGAAACAGAGATGTATATGCGAGTTGAGTCCGGATTTGGTCTCGCGAACTTGGCTGGATTTGTAGCTCTGACGTTTGCGCTTACTTTGGCGGCGACATCATTTGATCGGGCAATTAACTTTCTAGGTGTGTCATCGTGGAAATGGCTACATTCGTTCTCGTACGTGGTGTTTTATCTCAGTGCTATCCACGTCCTGTACTTTGCCTTCATTCACTACACACCATCGCTTTTGCGAGCAGTCTTAGGGCAACCGACGAACTATCCCGATAATCCGCTCAAGTTTTATTATCTAGCAGCATTTCTAAGTGTGCTCTTGGTGCAAATTATTGCCTTTATTCTGACAGTTCGTAAACAAAGAAATAGTGGTTGGTAAGTATGTACTTTGAAACACAAAAAATATCCCATCAGTTGGTTGCAAAGAACACCTACGAGGTCGTCTTCAAACGTCCGAAAGGTTTTGTATTTACCGTTGGTCAGTATACACAAGTTGCACTTCAGCACCTGATTCATCCAGATCCCAAAGGACGGTCGCGTCAGTTTTCAATTGCAACCTCGCCACTGAATCTTACCCAAATCGCAGTCGTGTTTCGTGATACTGGTAGCGGCTTCAAACGGACATTGCTTGAATTACCTGTCGGTTCATTAGTTACCCTAGAACAAGGAGCGGGGAGTTTTGGTTTGCCTATAGTCCCAACAAAGCCTCTGGTCCTTGTGGCTGGTGGAGTCGGTATTGCACCATTCATTAGTTATATTCGCACGATAGCTGTCACAACACTACCGCAACCTATAACGTTGTTGTATGGTAATCAGCATCCTGAAAGTGCAGCTTATCGGAATGAAATAACTTTGTTTGCAAAAAAGTTTCAACAGTTCAGACTTGAAGAAATCTACAAGCAACCTACTCCTGCGCTATTCGCAAAATACGCAAACAAATTACATTCGGCAACGTGGTTTGTGGTTGGTCCGCCAGGCATGGTAGCGACCACTGTGTATGGACTGGAAGCTGCTGGAGTCCACCCGAACTCGATTATTAAAGAATCATTTGATGGATACTAAAATAGTTAAAAAATGTAATGTCCAAAATTATTAAACTAATACCATTGTCATAATGTTAACTAACAAAACCGCTCACTATTGTGAGCGGTTTTGTTATACGTACTATCTTTATAATCCAGTCAGCAATTTTTTCATTAGTTGAATCTCCTCAGTCTGTGTTTCAACTATTGCTTTCGATAAATCAGTAATCTCTTTATGTTCAATATACGGCTGGACACTTTGCGCCATCATAACTGCTCCCATATGGTGCATGAGCATGTCTTCCAAGAACACCTTATCAAGTGCTGCTCCACTGAGTTTTGATAGGTCCCGCATCATTGGTTCATAATCGTTAGGATCAGCAACATACGCTTCTCCATACCATTCCTGATACCAGCCTTTCATCATGGCGATTTCTTTCTCTTGAGCTACAATGATGTCTTCCGCTAACTTCTTAATCTCAGGCGTTGAGCCACCACGAGCAATGACTTCTTTGGCAGTATCAACTGCTTCTTGATGGTGTGGAAGCATACCTTCAAGAAACTCTCGTTCGCTTTTTACCATCATGGCACTGTGATCCATGCCTCCCATCATACCCATACCAGAATTGGATTCGCTGGTTGGAGAGGTTGGATTACCCATAAGTGAACCATCGGGCATACGGTGCATACCAGCCGGTACGTCATCTTGAGTATTCATATCCATGTTCATACCCATTGAATTGTCGGTAGACTTGCTCGTGCCAAAGCTATACGAAACTGCTCCGATGACTAATACTGCTAATCCTATAATTATTGCAACTGATTGATTTTTCATAAATAATTTATTTGTTACATGACCATCATGGTCATACTATTAAACATCACGAGCATCCAGAGACACATAAGTATCATAAAACTAGCTTCAATAAGCGTGACGGTTGAAAGCGGCAGCTTAAAATACGTTCCGAGGCACACACAGTGCAGTGTCTCTTTTTTCATCATTGACTGGATTGCTCCATACAGACTAGCACTGTATATAAAGAGCGTGATGAGTGTTGCAGGTAGAATAAGGATCTGGAGAATAAAGAGAATACCTAAAGTGATTTCAAGAAACGGATACGACTGGGCATAGGCAATACTTCGTTTCGCTAATGGATCGTACTTTGCAAATCCATCCGCAAAACCAACGACATCAGTGAGTTTAATGAGTCCAAAAAATACTAGTACCCAGCCCATGAGGTGAGACATATAGTCGGGATACATGTGCCATTGTGCACTATATACAGACACTATGGCAGCTACTATATACAGGAGGGCAATCGGCCAATATGACCAGATAGGTACCTTGGCGGTATTATGAACTCGTACTTCGTGATGGTTTGTTACTGTATGTTCCATATGATTAACGTTATTTTTCTAAGGTTTTACCTAATGTGTAAAAAGTGACTGCTCCGACTCCCCACGCAAACGGTAGCCAGAGTGGTATTGGTAATACGCCGGCGTTGCTCCAAACTTGCACTCGATCAATGCTAGTCAGTAATAGTTCGATTGCTAACCCAAGTGAAAATCCGATAACATATAAGCAGAGAATCACTTTCTCTCTTTTTATATTTCTTAAGATGTAGAGTGAGTACAGTACGACAAGTACTAACGGTACATATTCGTTACCATGGAATAACACCTCAGTTGCAAAGAATACTGCTAGTAGACAGACATACTTAAGTAAAAGAAAAGTTTTGTTCATACCTGCTACTATTTTCTTTTTAACTGGTAGACTCGCAAAATTTCTTCAGTAGCTTTGGCAGCTTTTCCAACTTTAATTTGGTTCACAACACAGTTACTAAGGTGTTCTTCAAGTAATACATCTTCAATGTTTGAAAGTGCTTGCTTGATGGCAGAGGTTTGGGTAATGACATCAATACAGTACGTTTCTTTCTCAATCATACCTTGCAAGCCACGCACTTGACCTTCGATGATCTTAAGTCGACGAATTAGTTTTTTATGTGATTCTTTCATCATGAGGAATAATACCCCCTTGGGGGTATTATTGCAACTATGATAAACACATACTAATTGTCAGCCGTTAAGTCTTTCTCTACTCGCTTCAGCAGCACTGCGTTAACCGCTACGATAATTGAAGATATGCTCATTAAAAGCGCAGCGAATTCTGGACGAAGCATAATACCGAAACTCGGATACAAGATTCCACCAGCAACTGGTATAGCTAGAACATTGTAAATTGAAGCCCAGAAAAGATTTTGTTTCATTTTTCGAACTGTTGCCTTACTTAAGGTTATTGCCCTAAGAATGTCTAACGGGTCAGATTTCATAAGGACCACTTTTGCTGTTTCAATCGCTACGTCAGTGCCCGCACCAATTGCGATGCCAACGTCAGCTTGAGCAAGTGCTGGAGCATCATTAACGCCGTCACCAACCATTGCGGTAAATTTTCCTTCTTTCTGGAGTTTTTTCACATACCCAGCTTTATCTGCAGGCATCACTTCCGCAAATACTCTCTCTATACCAATTTGACTCGCCACTTTATCTGCTGTCGTTTTGTTGTCGCCGGTGATCATGGCAATTTCAATTCCTAAAGCCTTTAACCGCTCCACAGCTTTTATAGCATTTTGTTTTATTGGATCTTGCGCTCCTATCACTGCTTTAATAGCACCGTCGACTGCCAATATCATAATTGTTTCTCCTCTTTCCAAAAACTCATTTATTTTCGGCTCCAAAGTGCTGAGAGTAATGTTATTTTCTATCATGAGCTTTACGGTACCAATAAGCAGAGATTTTCCATCTACAACAGCTTTTACTCCTAAGCCAGACAGGTTTTCAAATTTATCAACTGATTCTGGTAGCGTGAGGTCACGTTTTTTAAGCTCCTCAAGTACGGCACCTGCCAACGGGTGAGATGACTTCGCTTCTGCCGCGCCAACAAAGCGAAGCGCCTCACCTGCATCATATCCATTTATCGTGGCAACATCTGTAATTTTTGGCTTTCCTTCAGTGAGCGTGCCAGTTTTATCGAGAACTATTGCTTGAATCTTTGAGACTTGTTCAAGTGTTGTTGCGTCTTTAATGAGAATATTATGTCTTGCTCCAATGCCGGTACCGACAGCAACTGCCGTCGGGGTAGCAAGTCCAAGCGCATCTGGACACGCAATAACAATGGTGGCGATGGTAAAGGAAAGTGCCAAAAGTATCGGCACTCCGACGACAAAATACCAAATAACAAAAACCAAAAGACCAGAACCTAAAGCACCAATGACTAGGTATTTTGCAAATCTATCAGCAATTCTTTGACCTGGAGCTTTCGAGTTTTGGGCTTCTTCAACGAGGCGAACAATCTGAGCAAGAGCTGTATCTTTACCAATTTTTGTTGCTTTAAATTTAACAGATCCAGTAGTATTGATTGATCCGCCGATCACCGGATCCCCAGTCTTTTTAGGAGTAGGGATTGATTCCCCGGTAACTAAAGATTCATCGATAGCAGTTTCTCCTTCTATTATCTCCCCATCAACAGGCACCTTGTCGCCCGGCTTGAGGATAATGATGTCTCCAAGCTGGATATCTGAAGTAGAAACCATTACCTCCTTCCCATCTTTAAAAACTCTGGCTTGGGGCGGTACCAGATTGAAAAGTGCCTGAAGAGCGTCAGTTGTTCCGCGACGAGACTTCATCTCCATCCAGTGTCCGAAGAGAACAAAAGTAATGAGCATGGCGGCCGCTTCGTAGTATGAATCTGTACTGCCAATTACAGTAAGTAAAATACTAAAACCATACGCCGCAGTAATACCAACAGCAATGAGCACGGCCATATTGAGGACTCTTTCTTTCAATGCGAAATAGGTCGAGTACAGAAAAATCCAGCCCGAATAAAAGAATACTGGTGTTGTTAAAATAAAGAGAAGCCACGGGAGTGGCATTGGAGAAGGAAGATTGAGCTTTAGAAACTCAGTGCCGAGTGGCGAATACAGAATTATAGGAATCGTGAGTACAAGTGCAAAAAAGAATTTATTTCGAATATCTATCTCCATCAACCGAGCCATCTCACGACCCGCAAGTCCTGTATGGTCCATGCCCATAGTCATAGACATACTCATCTTAAATTTCCCCCACATACTCATCTTAGAGGAGTCTCCCATTACATGACCAGAGTGAGCGCCGTGGTCTATGGTCTTTTCATTCTTTACGAGCATCATCCAGCACTTCGGACATCTGCCAGGTTTGTCTTTTTTCACACCTGGATGCATCGGACAAGCGTATAGTTTTTTATTGTTTGTCATTGTAACAATAATACCCCTGAGGGGGTATCTATGCAACTTGAATGCCAATCTAATGGTACTGTCAGTGCAAAATAGTTATATCTTATTACAGGAGGTCCACCAGCAGTCTAAAGAGTCAGTAATCATATGTAAAAGTAAACCGACAGCAATGACTTGGATATAAAAATTAGGAACAAACAGAAGTAATGTATATATACAGATTGCAAAATATGAATGAAGAGGATGGAACCCAATACTACAGCGGTTAGGATCAAAAATTGGTCTGGCAAGTAAATGGTCAAGGTCAACCAACATAGTTCCAATCATTATGGCCCAGGCAAGCTCCCACCGCTCACTAAAAAATATCCAGGCTAGAAACCCGGGAGCTAAAAAATGTAAACTATAGTGGATGATAGTTTGTAGCTTAGGCATTAACTTACTATAACAGAACTAGCGCGAGACAAGCGTCTCGTGCTAGCACGATTTGGCGGAGAGAGGGGGATTCGAACCCCCGATCGGGTTGCCCCGATACTACCTTTCCAAGGTAGCGCGATCGACCACTCTGCCATCTCTCCAGATTAGCGTTGCTATCATAGCGTAAATGGACCGGGGCGGGAAGTGGTGCTATGCTTAGTGGTACTAAATATACATATTTTATGAGTGGACACGGAACAAAGGACTATAAGGCATCGAGCAAAGATTACCTGGTGATGATAATGACGTTTGTGGTTGGGATAATATCTGGTTTTTATCTGTACGTGACTGCCTTTGCACCACAATTTGATGAGTTCATTGGGCAAACAGAAGAAGTGTACGAAGACTTTGTGCTCGAGGGAACTCAGTACGGGGGAGACCGGATGGGTGGCACTGCACCATCGTTCCAGGTGCTTGAAAATGGGTCATACCGCTATTTGCCGTATGCTGCCGAAGGTGAGGTAGCTGATGCACAAGAAGGCGTGCTTCCGCGGGCACTATTTAACGAAGTGCGACAAACACTAACTGTTGAAGGGCTTGAAATCTCTTCACAGATTGTAACTCGCGGTGATTGTATGTCGTATGTTGATGGAAGGGATTATACGTACAATGTAACGCTTGATGGTGAGGAATATACGCTTGATACCTGTACTACCGCCTTAAGTTCCGGCAGTATTATGAATACTACTCTAGACAAAATCTGGAATTATTTTGAAACACTAGAATAAACGAAATAAGTAGGGCAACGTGACGTACTAATAAGGGCAAGGGTGTACACCCTTGCCCTTATTCTCTTTTAATTTTGTAATACTGCTATGCCCTACAAATTGAATACTTTTGTAAATTGTAACCCTGAAACCCTATTATGAATTCAAAATCATTGCTGATTGCTATTGCTGCTCTTGCCCTCACTGCTACTGGTGCTCAGGCCTTTAGCAGTAATGCCCTCATTACCGCCGGCTTAACCGAAGAACAACAAGCGGCGTTTGAGGTAGCGCGTGAGTTGCGTGAAGAGGGAGATCTTACCGCCGCGCGAGATGTTTTGGTCGAAGCGGGAATAGATGCTGAAACATTAGAAAAAGTCCGCAGTGCGATGCGAGACGAACGTGACGCGCACAAAGCCGCGATCAAGGCCGCGCTTGATGCCAATGACTACACTGCCTTTACTGCAGTAATTGCTGGGACACCACTCTCAGATGTCATCACTACTGAGGAAGATTTCCAAAGTTTTAAGCAAGCGCATGAACTCCGTGAAGCGGGAGATAAAGCCGGAGCCAAAGAAATATTTTCTGAACTCGGTTTGCCGTCAGGTAAAGCTAAGGGGTTGTATCACGGACATGGGCCACGTGGTCATCATGGTGAACCACCGTTCCTTGAAGAGTTAACTGAAACCCAGAAAGCAGCCTTTGCAGTGGCACGGCAAGCAAATGACAGAGATGCCATGGAGGCGATACTGGATGAAGCGGGAATTATAAAACCAACCAAAGGTGACAGTCCAAAGTTTCTGAAAGACGGACGTGAGCTCGATTAACCAAACACCCAACTAAAAAATACCTACACCACAACTAAAAAACCACCACAAAAATTTGAGATAGACTAGAAACGTGTTCGAGCTTTGCTTGGGCACGTTTTTGGTTAATTTGGTACAATAGAACATACATGAAGACTCGATACTATGGAGCATTTGTTCTGCCACTATTGTTTGGCGCGTCTACAGCACTCGCGTTTGATGCAGTTTTAGAAACGGTGCCTACTCAGTACGAAGTGATTACCATTCAAAATCCCGAGACCGAGCAATTAATTTTAGGTGAACTGCAAGACGCGCCCGAGATGTTTGAAATAGTTTCCGAAAATCCTTTTACACTGAGCATTGAAATTCGTGGTGTACCTGACAAGAGTCTCGATTCGTTACCTATGCTAAACGGAATCATTATTAAACAAAAAGAAGTGCGGGGTGTAGAAGAAATAGCTCGCTTAAACGCCACAGATAGTAATTGGGAAATTGTAACTGACAAGATTACTGGTTTAAAATATCACGCCGGAACTTACTTTAATGAAGAAGTCGAAGCCGGAACCTACCGCATCGAAATTAGTAGTCCCAATAACCAGGGTAAGTACATGTTGCTCGTTGGTACTAACACGGACGACAATGGATATTTTGCATCATTGTCTGATATAAAATCAGTCTATCAATTCTACGGACTGGGAACGTTGCGTATGTTTAGTTCACCGTACGTTCATTATCCGTTAGGAATTATTGTACTTATCGGATTAATTGGTGGTACATGGTACTGGCAACGTAACCAAAAACAATATGCTTAAATTTATCGTGATTGTAGTGGCAGCAGTGGGATTTATCTGGTACTTTTTTCCGCAGTTTGCTGATCAGTCACTCCAGTCATATATTGAAGAAAATTTTTAGTATGTCTGAACAGACTGATGAAAAAAACTGGTTTGTGTACATGTTGCGCTGCTCCGACGACTCTCTCTATACCGGTGTAACAACCGATGTGGAGCGAAGAGTCAAAGAACATAATGGGGAAGCGGGGAATGGTAAAGGAGCAAAATATACCAAAGCCAGGCAACCAGTGGTTCTGGCGTATGCTGAACAAGCGTTAAATCGCAGCACGGCCCAGATACGGGAAGCGGCCATTCGAAAATTATCGAGAGCTGAAAAACTTAAATTAAAGTTGCAAAAACACTAGTTTTTTTGCTACTATCGAAATTATATGAAATCGAAGGAAAAGGTGGCACTGGTGTTACAAAAGGCAGGCATTACACTTAATGGCCCAAAACCAACAGATGTTCAAATTCGTGACGAGCAGGTATGGAATCGAGTGCTTGGCGGTGGCTCGCTGGCACTAGGGGAAACGTTTATGGATGGACAGTGGGATGTCGAGGATTTGGCTGGTTTAGTTGATGATGTGTATAAGGCTAATTTGTACCAAGAGCTGGTTTCGTTTGATGCACTGCCACTGATTGTTCGCGGAATTTTTCAGAACCTCCAGAGTCGTACCCGTGCGTTTGGTGTCGCTCACGCCCACTATGATTTAGGTAATGATTTGTATACCAAAATGCTCGATGCCCGGATGGTGTACACCAGTGGTATCTGGGATGGAGTCGATACCCTTGAAGCAGCTCAGGAGCAAAAACTTGAACGGCTTTGTAATCGGATTGGATTAAAATCTGGTGACCGAGTGCTTGATATTGGTTGTGGGTGGGGGAGTTTTATGAAATACGCGGCCGAACGACACGGTGCATCAACTACTGGTCTAACAGTATCAGTTGGTCAAACTGAGTTAGCTAAAGAAATGTGTGCGGGATTACCCGTTGAATTTGTGATTGGTGATTACCGCGACTATACCAATACCGAAAAATTTGATCATGTGGTGTCAATCGAAATGATCGAAGCGGTGGGGGCAAAAAATTTGCGAACTTATTTTAAAAATGCACATTCACTTTTGAAGCCGGATGGACTGTTTGGACTACAAGCTATTATGGGACTCGATCCAAAACCAGTACCTGACGTGTGGATTGACCGCTATATTTTCCCGAATGGTATTTTGCCGTCACTTAATCAAATTGAAAAAGCTGTCCGCGGACTATTTGTTATCGAGTCGCTTGAAAATTACGCAGATGATTACGATAAGACACTGATGGAGTGGTGGAAACGGTTTGATGCGTCATATGAGCAACTCAAAGCTGAAAACCCTAAATATGACGAAAAATTCTACCGTATGTGGAAATTCTACCTCCAAGGCTGTGCCGGCTTATTTAGAGCCAATCAAATACAGGTCTGCCAGATTATTTTACGACCTATCTAAATCAGCTATACATAGGTTCAATCAGAAGGATTTGGCGTAAATACTAGACAAAACCCTGAAAAAACGGTATTGTAGTCATGTTTTCGGGCGCGCCCACTTTATCGCGCGCCTTTCTCTGTTTTATAAGGGCGAAACGTTTAATTATCACTTTATTATGTCAAAAGAAATCCGCAATATTGCTATTATCGCTCACGTAGACCATGGGAAAACTACCCTCACTGATGCTCTGATGGAGCAAACTGGTGCTCGTGAGAAAGACGCCTCAATGGATAGTAACGCGCTTGAACAAGAGCGGGGAATTACCATCTACGCCAAAAACACCTCAATCGAGTACAAAGGCACTAAAATCAATATTGTGGATACACCAGGTCACGCCGACTTCGGTTCAGAAGTAGAGCGCGTATTGCGGTCAATTGACTGTGTGTTGTTGGTAGTAGACGCGCAAGAAGGTCCAATGCCTCAAACTCGTTTTGTGCTCAAGAAGTCACTCGAACTAGGCCTCAAACCAATTGTGGTTTTGAATAAAATCGATAAACCAGCAGCCGATATTCCACGCGCTGAAGAACAAGTGCTCGAACTCTTTCTCGAGCTGGGTGCCAACGACGAACAATGTGATTTTACAACCGTGTACGCTATTGGTCGTGAAGGAAAAGCAAAACGAAAAGTAGAAGACGATATGGTGGACCTCTCACCACTTCTCGATGTAATTTTGGAACTCGTTCCACCAGCTCGTGCCTATGTAGCTGGCGAAGCGCTCCGCGCACAGGTATTTAACCTTGGCTACGACAACTTCCTCGGCCGACTCGCGATTGCTCGGGTGTACGAAGGATCAGTCAAAGGCAATCAGCAATTGGTTGTTAAACACGAAGGACAGGAAAACCGTAAAGGCAAGGTAGTGAAGCTCAGTACCTTTAAAGGTATTTCAAAAGTTGAAACTCCTGAAGCGTTTGCCGGAGACATTGTGATGATTGCTGGCTTTGAAGACATTAACATCGGCGATACACTCACTGATTCGGATGCAGCAGAACCATTGCCAGCTATCAAGGTAGACGAACCTACCATTGCGCTCCAGTTCATGCCAAACAGTTCACCGTTTGCGGGACGTGAAGGAAAGTATGTAACCAGTCGTCAGATTAAAGAACGCTTGGAAAAAGAACTCGAGGTAAACGTTGGACTACAGGTTAACTTTGACCAAGGAGACAGTTTTGAAGTGCGTGGACGAGGTGAAATGCACATTGCCATTTTGCTTGAAAACATGCGTCGTGAAGGCTATGAATTAGCGGTGTCACAACCACAAGTAATTATCAAAGATATTGACGGTGTGAAATCAGAACCGTTTGAAGAAGTAACCGTTGATATACCATCAGAATTCCAAGGAGCAGTTATCGAACGATTGGGAACCCGTGGCTTTACTATGACCAACATGATTATGCACGAAAACCAAGTGCGTATTATGCTCGAAGGACCAACCCGTGGACTCCTCGGCTACAAAAACCAATTTGTGGTTGATACTAAAGGTGATGGTATTTTGGCCTCACGTGTGCTCGGCTTCCGTCCATATGCGGGTGAAATCAAGAAACGACAAGTTGGCTCAATGATTTCAATGATTCAAGGCAAGGCCCTCGGGTTCGCACTCTTTGGCCTCCAAGACCGTGGTCAGCTCTACATTAGTGCCGGTACCGAAGTGTACGAAGGAATGGTAATTGGTAACACCAGTAAAGGTGAAGAAATGACCGTAAACCCAACCAAAGGGAAGCAGCTCACCAACATGCGCGCCTCTGGTTCAGATGATGCGATTGTGCTCATCAATCCAAAAGTTATTTCCATCGAAATTGGCTTGGAAATTATGGCCGACGACGAATACCTCGAAGTAACTCCACAATCAGTTCGTCTCCGAAAAGCCAAACTAAAAGAAGGCGACCGCAAGCGAGGAAGTTAATACTTACAAAATTAGATCAAAACAGTCACCCGGGGTGACTGTTTTGATCTATTACTCTGCTATACTTATTGGTAGATATGAGGGGGAGGCTATCATGTCGGTCCTGAGTTTGCTTTTGCAAATCTGTGCCATTGATTGGTTTATTGTTGAGAGCGGAGAGATCCGCTCTCAAGGCGCTCTGATCTATCCACCAGATATGGCACAAGAGGTGGCCCAGGCAGAGCAAGTTGGCGTGCCGCACTTGGTCTTCAAAATTCGGTGCGAAGAACAGTAAGAGAAGAAACAGCGCCACCCTGGCGCTGTTTTCTATTGGACGTTAATTATTTTGAGAAACTCTTTGAGTTCTGGGCCAACAATTTTTCGGTACTGATTTGGTTTGATGTTTTTGAGTTCAATATTGGCAATCCGGACTCGTTTGAGGTTTTTAACTTGGTAGCCGAGGGCGGCGCACATTCGTCTGATTTGGTGTTTCTTGCCTTCGGTCAGCGTAATATTAAATTTAGTTTCGTTTTTAGGCGAAGGTTTAACAACCGTTAGTTTAGTTTGATACCCTTCGATATCGACACCGTTTTGCATGAGGTGCACAAACAAGGTGGAGATTTTTTTATCAACTTCGACTTGGTATTCCTTTTCGATACCCGATTCAGGCGACAGGAGGGGACCAGTAATTCGGCCGTCGCTCGTGATAATTATCAAACCTTCTGATGCTTTGTCGAGACGTCCCACCGGAGACATGTTGGTAATACCAAAATCTTTCTCCAGGCGCATCACAATATCAACTTCTTTCTCGCCGGGAGAGTGGGTAATGGTGCCGCGACCTTTGTAGTAGGCCAGGTACTGTTTGTCTTTGGTAGTGCCTTTGACTTCGACTTTGTCGCCTTCCTGGACTTGTGAACCAGGTACGGCTTTTTTACCGTTGATGAGCACTTGGCGCTTTTCAACCAGCACATCAGCTTCACGCCGAGACGCAATACCCATGTGGGCGAGGTATTTATTTATACGCATAGGGAATTCCATAGGTAAAAATTATATCACAAAAATCTATTTTTGCAATATTATGCATGAAACAAAAAAGCCACGATCTTAATGGCGTGGCTTTTTTGAAGTATTTATTTCAGGGTAACTTTTGGTGTTTTGTATGACTCTAATTCTGTTGCGTTGAGTCTCGCATCTGTTTCTTTTCGTCCATCAACCATTGTAAAGGGTAGGGAGGTCATTTGTAGGGAGAGGTTCTCTTTGTTTAGTGAACTACTCATATCGACGAGGGTAATGAGGGTAAACGTTTCTGATTTACCCTTTGGTAGATAGTAGCGATCATTTTTGATTTCAGCATTTGATACTACGATACCTTTGGCTTTGCCCGGTAATACGCTGTAGTTTAAGCTGTAGCTCGTATCATTTTCATTAATTTTAGACGTTGTTGCTTGGGCTCCTGTTTGGTCGTTGACGAGAATACTGTACCGCACATCTTCACCTTTGTCGGTAAATTTTGTGTTGCGGGATGCTTCAATTGGCATGTACAGTTCTCGGTTTAGAAAGCCAAATTTGTAGGTAACGGTAAAGAGGGCATAGCCATTACCAAGGTCTGTGGCGGTAGCATTTGTTACTGAATAGGCCTGAGAGATACCCGGAATGACTAAAGTGGCAAGTAAAAGGAAGCTAAAAATGATATTTGATTTCATGCCTATATTTTACTACATATAGTACTGGCAGCAAAATCCAATGACAGGTGAAAACGAGTAAAATTCGCGACGTCTAAGTAAAATAAGCCGAGTCGTACATTAGTACGGTGAGGTTTATTTTGCGCCTGACAACAAAGAAGTTTGCCGTTTTCACCTGTCATTTTGAAAGAATATAATGCTATAGTACGTACTACTATATGTTGGAAAACGGATCATCATCCACCCTTACAGACGCAGAAGTTGTCGCGCAATCACTTACTGACCGCAGCTCTTTTGCGCTCATTGTGGAACGTTTTGAAGACAAGCTCATGCGGTATATCAGGCGTCTGGGGGTAAGTTCTTTTGAAGACAGACAGGACATTCTGCAGGAAATATTTTTAAAAGTGTATAAAAACCTTAACGGATATGATAGCGGATTATCGTTCTCTTCTTGGATTTACCGCATTGCCCACAACGAAACAGTTTCGTGGTATCGTAAACAAAATGTTCGTCCCGAGGGGCACTTAATTAGTGACAACGAAGAACTCTTTTTATATATCCAGGATAGTAGTGCTTCTGCAGAACAACTCATTGATGCATCTATAGATGTCAAACGTTTAAAACAAGCACTCTTGGTGTTGGATGGTAAATACCGGGACCCCATCATTCTACGTTTTTTTGAACATAAAGAATATGATGAAATTTCCGATATTTTGAAAATACCCATCGGCACGGTGGGCACCCTCATCTCCCGGGGAAAGATGAAATTGCAAACCATTCTGACAACTGAAGAATCAACCAGCACGAAACAACCATGACACACGACACACCAAAACCACATAATACTCAAAAAGAGTCCTCAACCGTTGATCGGCTGTTTGAGCGTATTGAAGCTGAATCAATTACCCCCACACCTAAAATGAAGTTCATGGTGACCGAGTGGGGGATTTGGCTACTGTGGGGACTGACAGTATTTTTTGGGGCGACTGCGCTCGCCATTAGTGGCTATGTCGCGTTAAGTGCGCAGTATGCATTGTATGAAGCGACTCACGAAAACTTCCTCACCTTTATGGTGGCTATAATGCCGTATATTTGGGTCGTGTTGTTTGCCTTGATGACCTATATTTCGGTGTATGAAATTAGAAACACTAAATGGGGGTATCGGTATAGTACTATCGTTATTTTGGGCAGTAACGTCATTTTCACTATCCTCGGGGCACTGTTACTCCACTGTTTAGGTTTGGGGTACACGCTTGATAAAAAACTAGGTGAGCAAATTGGCATGTACATGTCCCTTGAAAAACGTGAGCAGTTAATGTGGCAAATGCCAAACGAAGGACGGCTTGTTGGGGTACTAGAACCACTCGAAACACCGGCAGAAGGGGAAGTAGTTATAATGAATTTTAAAGATATCAAAGGTGTCTTGTGGCGCTTGAGTAGCGAAGAATTAAGCGAACGGGAGCGTCTTCTGTTGAATCGGGCCATCCCAGTCCGGTTACTCGGAACCACTACCAGTGATTTTAGTTTCCATGTTTGTGGGGTATTTCCGTGGCAACAGGGTAGGGCAATGCCGCGCAAGGAAATGCGTGAGCACCGGGCTGAATTTGATGCCATGATGTTGGATAAAATGGAGAAAATTGAGGACTGGGGTAGGGAATTAGGGGACCCAGAACCAGAAAATACCCCAAATGGTAGTCTTTGTGCGACTTTGCCAATTATGAAGCGGATGCGCTAGAACATTCGGGCTGACAGACTAAAAAGAGCGTGGTATAGATTGCAAAACGTAAAGGATTGTAAGACAATGTACCGTAAAAATGGCTCTACTGAGCCATTTTTTCATGCTCTCTTCATCATCCGAGAGACCAAAATGTTTGACATAATGCTTAAAATATGCTATAGTATTAAAACCAGCAAAGTTGTGATAGGATATTGCGGTTACAAGGTATCGGCTTGTATTTATAACTTAAGACAATTGGCTTATTATATCCACTGTAATCCTCGCTGTACTCTCTGTGTCGACCGCCTATGCTGTTCCAGAAAGTGCCGCGTACGGACATATCGTGACTGAGTCAGAGGCAGTAGTGGCGGCTGAAACGAAGGCCCATGTACATTCAAATACAGAAGCAATCGTGCGAGACTACTTCAAAGACATCCCAGTCATGATTCAGGTGGCTCGTTGTGAGTCAACCTTCCGCCACACGCTGGCTGACGGTTCAGTCTTGCAAGGTAAGGTCGATAGTGCCGACACCGGAGTGATGCAAATCAACAAACGGTACCACGAGGCAACTGCGACTAAGCTCGGGCTAGACCTGCACGATATTTATGACAACATGGCGTATGCCCGGTATCTCTATGAGAAACAAGGTGTACAACCATGGAGCGCTTCATCTCCTTGTTGGGGACAGACGCTTGCCATGAATACTCAATAATAGAATAGTCCCAAAACTCCTAGCTACGGCGTTGCCTGCGTCGAGAATATGTTCACCGTACAATTAGTACGGCTCACACATTCTCTCCTTGTCGCCTTGTATCTAGAAGTTCATTGGAACTATTCAGTCTCCACAACAAAAAACTCCCCTCGGGGAGTTTTTTGTGTCTGGTAAATTAGCTCTGAAACTGGCACACTTCTTCGTTCTTCTGCTCAAAACATTCCTCACCGTACAATAAGTACGGCTCGTCGTGTTTTGCTTGAACGCCTCGAATTGCACTCAGTTTCTGAGCTAATTTGGTATACTAATGTGAATATGGCAAAAACCATTAACTACTGGATTATGAAATCTGAACCGCATGAGTTCAGTATTGATGATCTCAAGAAAAAAGACGTCTCAATCTGGGACGGCATTCGTAACTACCAAGTGCGTAACATGATACGTGACGTGATGGGGGTAGGGGACCGGGCTTTTTTCTATCATTCGAGCAGTAAAGAAATTGGGGTAGTGGGGGAGATGGAAATAGTCAAAAGTGCCTACCCAGACCCAACCCAGTTTAAAGCTACGAGTAAGTATTTTGATAAAGGCTCAAAAAAAGACGAACCACGTTGGCTGTCGGTAGATGTAAAATTTGTAGAAAAATTCCCGCGTACATTGACGCTAGCGGAAATAAAAACCAACCCCAAATTTGCCACCCTGCCACTGGTGAAGAAGGGGAATAGGCTATCAATTATGCCGATTAGTAAAGCGCACTACGATTTGATAAAGAAAACGATTAAGTAAATAATATGGCAAAAGTAGCACGAGCTTCTGAGGTTAAAAAGTTTACGGACATTCCAAACGTGGGGAAGGCAGTAGCTGATAAGCTCGTAATGCTAAAACTAAAATCACCACAAGAATTAAAAACTAAAGACGCATTTGCACTCTATACTAAGCTGAACAAACTGACAGGTATGCGCCATGATCCGTGCCTCCTCGATACCTTTATTGCTGCCATAGACTTTATGAACGGAGCCCCTGCCAGATATTGGTTTTACTACACCAAAGACCGCAAGAAGAAATATCCAAATATATAGTCCTTATTTCTTCAACGGGTGGAACTCTTTATGGGTTGTTTCGGCGTATCTGTCAGATGCATGAACGTAGCGGGAAGTGGTTTCGAGTGATTCGTGGCCGAGGAGGACTTGGATAGCGGCAGGGTTGGCACCTTGTTCAGCAAGGTAGGTGGCAAAGCCGTGACGTAATGAGTGAGCACTGGTGGGGATACTGATACCTAACATCTCGCGGTACCATTTGATTTTCATTTGCAGGTAATTAGCCGAGATATGCTTCTTGGCATTTTTAGCATTAAGTCCTCGTTGAGCCACAAATATATAGGGGCAGTCATCATCGCGCATTTTTAGATACGCACGGATATAACCTTCTGCCCGGGCAGTCAGGTAAATGAAACGTTGTTTGCGACCTTTACCCAAAATATAAATTTTACCGGTCTGATCGAGTTGACTGATTTTGAGACTAATCAATTCCGAGATACGCATACCGCTCGCAAATAATGTCTCCAGTAATGCTCGGTTACGAGCCGCGACAAACTCATCTTTTTCCAAGGTAGTAGGGGACTCAATTAATTTGATTAGTTCGTTAAGCTCAAGGAGCTGGCCGGTAGGTTTTTGCATCCGGAGCAATTTAATAGCGGTTGGTGCAACCGGTGTCGGTTCATCCATATCCATCAGGAACCCCAAGTAGCGACGCAGGGAAGTCAGGTGACGATTAATAGATCCACTTTTTAATTTAACTTCTGACTCAGCACCACCCGAGGTCTTGCGAGTGGGGGAGTTGAGGTACGCTTTGTATTGCTCAAGGGTACGTTTGGTCACTTTGTCGAATGGCACACCTTTTAATTCGTTCTGCAAAAAATTAGCAAACGTATCTAAGTCACGTTCGTAGTTGTACAAAGTTTCCGGGGAATAGTTATTTGCTTGGATGTGCAAAAGAAAATCATCTATGAGAGGGAGGGGAAGCATAGCAAGTAAATGAACTTAAAAAATTTGATTACTTACACTTTCGTTAATCTTAAATTCAATTGCATAGGATGTTGATGGAATGAAGAGTAATACCGTGTTTGGCATTGTTTGGATATTAAACCAAGTTTTGAAAAGGGATGTTGTCCCAATTTCTACATATAAGTTGGGATATTCTGGTTTATATACACCTAAGTCAGCGCGACCTAAGCTCAAGTATGGTTCATTAACAACCTCAAAACCTTCTTTGCTGAAGTGTTGCTTAACAATATTCATCATTGACCGATGCCAAGCACTGCCGTGTCTTTCATCTCCGGGATTAATTTCCTCAATGTATTTAGTTTTGTCTGTCCATAATCCAAGCTCTGAAGCATTTTTAATTTCACTAGCTCGTATAGTCCCGTTTATTAAAGCAATAGCAATTTGGCGTATCATTTTATCATTGGAAAGCCCAAGTGGTATTGGTGTAGCATCAGTGTCGGAATATGGTCCAAAATCAAAAACTCCACGTAGCCAACGTTCCTCGTTCAGTATAGCTTGTTCAACTGTATGCCAGGGGAGGGGAGTCATATATATAATTATTATTAGCCTTTAAAATCTTTCCCACCATGGAATTTTTCATGAATATCACGTAATCGTTTATTTGTGACGTGGGTATAAATTTGAGTAGTAGCAACATTTTTGTGTCCGAGGAGTTCTTGTACTGAACGGAGGTCTGCGCCATGGTTGAGAAGATCAGTAGCATATGTGTGTCGCAATGTATGGGGTGTTACTTTTTTAGAAACACCCGCGAGTAGGGAACAGCGCTGGATCATTAATTGGATAGACCGGGGAGTAAGGCGGCGCTCTTCACTATTCGAACGTGTATTAATAAAAAGAGGTTTTTCGACATCGTGACGCTTTTTTAAATATTCACGAATCCACAATGCTGATCGAGGAGAAATAAAGATAGTACGAATATGTTTACCTTTACCAATAATAGATAATTCATAAGTTTTATCTAATGCATTGTCATTTAGCATTGACATTTGATTTTGGTTCAAAGCTGTCAACTCCGAGATGCGCATACCAGAAGAGAAGAATAGCTCCATAATGGTTCGATCACGCAAACCATTAATAGTTGATATATCAGGCACTTTTAACATTTCTTCAATATCCTGTACATCTAAAAATGTAATAGTCTCTTCTGCCTTCTGTTTTGCTAATTTAATCTTACTCGATGGTAGTGTTTCAAAGTCTCTATCTGCTAAGAAGGCGAGAAGGGAACGTAGAGCTATAAGGTAGTAATTTTGTGACTTCTTACTTAAATTTTCGCCACGTGGTGTTTTATAGGTACGTGCGATAAAGAGGCGATAGTCCCAGATATGTTCTGGAGTTAGTTCATGGGGTAATAGATCTGGAGTTTTATTTACAGTAAGCCACTTTACAAAAAGGTTCAGGTACTGCTGATAGTTGCGCTGTGTATTTGAAGAAAGTCCTTTTTCAATTTCACAGTAATCTAGGAAGGGGAGAAGGTACTCTCGCAATGGTGTAGTTGATTTACGTGTCGCCATACCTAAATAGCATATCATAGATTATTGTTCGCACAATATATGTAAAACGAAGTATGGGTATAAGATAAACGTTGATTCTGTTCATTTACACATGTATGTAAATTAAAGCCCTTCTACCCCAGGCTCATTTAAATTTGGAATTAATTATAGGGTTTAGTTTTGGTATTTAATTTCTCGTTTGTTTTCTTTAGGTTTTTTCTCCCTTTTTAAATTCTCTGTTTATTTCTTTATAAATCAGTTTCCGGATACTTTTTATGCATACGTACCTATAGATGAGCTTTTTTACCAAATTATCAAAACATCTCATTTTGAGACTTTTTACCTACTGGTACCTAACTACCTCTTTTTGCTCCTCTAGGCCATTCTACGAAGCCCAAAATTCGATTTTAAGGCCGATGGGTATTTTGAGACGACATCTACATCATGTATAAATTTGTGTGAGTATGGGTACCTGATAGTAGGTATCAAAAAATGTTCTGTGCCAGTCGAGTTTACGTATGAGATACACGAGAGCAGGATATTAGATGAACTAGGTATCATGTAGGATGTGTAAGGATAGGTAAATTTAAAATTTGCACAGCTTGGATCATCTTAAAATTTTTTAAAAATTAACAGGGGAGTCAGACATTGAAAATATATTTCCTACTCCCCCGCTCTGTAAAAAATTTTTTGCTCCGCCAGATTTTTTTTGGCGGAGCAAAGTTTACTTAATGACTTTGAGATGAGATGTGTTTGCCGGTTTAACTGGCTCTTCTTTTACTTCTTCGACAAAACACTCTATGTGGCTTTCGATGTAGTTTTTGGTGACTTCCAAAATTGTAGGTTGTCCAATCAATTCCCATCCTGTAAGCGCAAATTTCGATTCAGCAAAGCCTTTGTTGAAAGCTTCAACTGCCTGCTCAACCGTGTTGGTGCCATATCCAGAAAGTAGACGAAGGTAGATGCCTGCGTTCGTGATAAAGTCGTCCTGACCTTTGATCACTCTGATGCTCGAGACCATGAATACTGACATTCACTTCCCCTTTCAAGTAACAGATTACTAATCTAAATAGTATTACTTTGAATCAGGATGTCAAATTAGTGAGGTGTAAGAAATGCCGGTGGTTCTGTATCGAATTTTACTTCAGGCAAGCTCCCTACTGTTTGATGTTCCAGCAGGTGCGGATACTGTGCACGGTATGCCACCATAACGTCACCAAAGACTGCATCGTTCCAATCAAGTTCTAGTATGAGACTGAGATGTTGCAGTGTCGAATTATCAGGTCCTTCGATTTCAATATATGGATTAAGCCATGGCCAGATATCAAGCACAATTTCGCAACCTCGGAACTCCCAGGTCTCACGCATAGATTCTTGTAATGATAACACTTCCAAACCAGCAGCTTCAAATATTTTAATAGTATTTTCAAATGAATCTACTGTGGTAGTTATTTCTTTAGCACCATCAACTGATAGTGACTGAAACTGTTTAAATGTTAATGTGACAATATCACCTTCATCACGGACTCGAATAAATGAGTTGCTTACACCAGTTTGCAATCTTCTGTCAGTATAATCAATAATCGCCCGTCGCATCAGTCGCATTGATTTGGTACAAGTCGCATCAATCCCACGCAATTTTGCGCGAATAGCATCATGGTCAATATTTAAAAATTTAACCTCTATTTCAGTTGTCATAGATAATTAAAATTGTGCCCAAATTTTCTGTAGTGTACAGTCGATACGAACCCTGTTGCCGTATGGCATTGGAATTTGCGGATCTGTATGGCCAAAATTCATATTTTGGATAATTGGAATTTTGGTATTGTATTGCCGTAAAGTTTTAAGAATGATTTCATGCTGCATTTTTCGGTACTCATCTTTTTCACTCTCAGAATTTTGCTTATCAAATTCCCAGGCTTTAGCTCGTCCTACAAGTACCGCTTTTACACTGCCTAAAATACCTCGTTCACCAAGAGCTCTTATTACTCGACGTACGTAGTCACTTGTCGGAAGTTCCTCTGACGTTTCCAGCATCAGAATAATGTTTTTAAAATCAGCAAGGGTGGGAATTGGTACTGCGTGACGTAACATTTCATCAACAGATTCCAAACATCCTCCCCATAAGATACCTTCTGCATTTGTTGTTCCGTCCAAAATATGACCATCATTGTGCCAGTGCGTTCGGTTTTGAGTCAATGTCTCTAGGTTGTCCCAACTAAGACCCTGGTCGTTATAGGTTTCTGATGCTTTTAGTTCAAACTCACCTTCTTCAAACAGAGCGCGTTTGAGGTACTCGATGGTGAAGGCATCCATGTTACCTTGCATGGCAAATTGGGTAAGAATTGAACCTCCGTAGTATGACGGAACGCCTTGTAAAAATAAAAAGTTAGCAAAGTGGGAGTTGTCGCTATACCCAAAAAATGGTTTTGGGTTGTTAATGAACGGTTCAGGTGGAAGATTTTTAATGTAGGTTACCTGGTCATCTCCACCAATAGTGGCAAAAACAGCTTTAATGGTAGGGTCAGAAAAAGCAGCAACTAAGTCATCTATCCGCTCTGTTGCTGTGGCTCCAATTTTTCGTGTGGCCGGATATTCTACTGGCACTAAACCAAAAACATCTTCCAATCGTTTAAGTCCTAGTTCAAATACCACTGGCCACCTCCCTGCTCCAGCAAAACTTGGTGACACAATAGCTACCCTGTCCCCTGTTTTGAGTTTAGGTAGTTTATGCATAGTAGGATTTAGTAGGCAGGCAAATACAACATCGGATCAAGATACGCTTCGGTCGCTGCTACCGGTGTGGTGGCGGCTCCACAGCTGGTTACGGCTTTGATTTCGTTGAATTTACGGACGTTAACACCTTCTTTAGCATACACAGTAAAGTGGAGGTGTGGGCCGGTAGAGAACCCGGTATTACCGACATACCCAATCACTTCACCAGTAGCAACACGCTGTCCCGGAACGACACTCTGAACACTTTGGTGGGCGTACAACGTTGAAAGTCCGTTGGCGTGATCAATTAGGGTCCATTTACCCCATGAGTAACAACCTGGTACAGCATCAGTGTTTCCTGTCGCCCGTACTGTTCCCGCAAGAGGAGCTTTGATTTGTGTGCCAGTAGGTGCCCCAAAGTCGACACCAGGGTGATAGGCACGACCGCCGTATACTCCTGCGTTACGTTTAGCAAATTCAGTCCCACCAAAATACTGAGTAATCACCACATTAGCTAGAGGCCAATCAAAGACACGACTACCGGCTGCTGGGATAGTGTTTGGGTTAAGAATGAAACTTAACTTTGCTTCAAAGTCACGCATTTCCTTTACAATCTGTTCCCGAGCTGCTTGTTTATCTTTGAGAAGTTTTTGGTAGTTGGCTTCTTCGTTTTTAGTAGCAACTAATAGTTCTGAACGTTCTGCTTTGTTGTTCTCGAGTACGGAACTTTGGTCACTGTATTGGTTTTTTAGGTCAACCAATTCCCCACGCCGTTCCGTAGTTTGGTCGCGCTTGTCCTCGAGTGTGTTTTGTAGCTCGACCAAGTTTACTACGCGTTCGTTCATACTGTTACGTACACGATCAAGCGTTTGCAAATTACTCCAGAACTCAGAGAGATGTTCGTTTTGTAACATGGCCTCAATCATCGTAACTTTGTCTGTTTTGTAGATGCGACGAATGGTCTCGGCGATAGCTGCTTCGTTTTGAGCGATGTCTGCTTCTGTAGCGCTGATTTCCAGAATCAGTTTATTAATCTCGAGGTCAGTCGAGTTAATTTTTTGTTCGGTGTATTTGATTTCGGCTACTACTTTTCCACGTTCAAGTTCCAATCGGTTGATTGCGCTTTGTAGGGTCTTTTTTTCAGCCCCTACTTCTTTGAGTGACGCTTCAAAGGCAGCAATTTCTTTTTCAATTTCACCCAACCGATTATTGCGGTCACGGATTTCTGTTTGGAGGGCTTCGATATCAACTTGAGCAGTTACAACATTACTCCCCCACCAAAGTGGGGGAATAAGAACAAGACCAAATATAAATGAAAGAATTATGCGACTGTGCATTACTCCCCTATTTTATCACATGCAGTTTGAATGCGCGCCAAAGTTTCCAACTGTCCAATAGTGTACGCCAGAGTAAATGGGTCTGGAGACTGGGCTTTACCAGATAAACAGACGCGTAATGGCCATAAAAGCTCTCCCTTCCCTACTTCTTCGGCATAGGGCCATAATGAGGCCTTTATAGTCTCAGACGAGCTAAAATCGGCGTTTTTTAGCAATTCTAGGGCTTTTTGGAGGCGTGGTCGGGCTTGTTTGACGTCAGTATCGTTTTTCCACTTCAAAATATCGGTCTCGTAGGTTGGTGCTGTAAAGGCCCAATCATATTCCCCATTTTCAACCTCGGTATGGAATTCGGCGAGGGTATTAATACGCTCACGAATGGTTGGTACAAGGCGGGCAAAAGTTTCAGTATTGTATTGTGGCGCAGTGGTAAATGCCTCTGGAATAGCCGGCGTCAGGTAGGTTGAAAATTCTTCAGGCGAAAGCAGATTGAGATGTTGACGGTTCATCCATAAAAGTTTTTCCTCATTAAAAGCAGCGCCGGCTTTTTGAATCTTGAAAATATCAAAAGCAGCAATGAGTTCATCATGACTAAAGACTTCTTGTTCTGTTCCGGGATTCCAACCAGTAAGCGCGAGGAAGTTCATCATGGCCGACGGTAGGTACCCATCAGCGCGGTATTCAAGAATGTCTTTGGCACCATCACGTTTGCCGAGTTTTTTAGTTCGGTCATCACGGAGAATTGGCGGAAGTGTGACAAAAACGGGATATGGAATTTCTAGCGCATCATAAATGCTCAAAAACTTTGGCATACTGGAAATGAATTCGTCTGCCCGCATGATATGAGTAACTCCCATCTCGAGGTCGTCAATAATGTGTGCAAAGGTGTATGTCGGATAACCGTCACTTTTAATTAATACAACATCATCAAGCATTTCTTCACCGGCAGAAAGTGTGCCGCGAGTAATATCGTTCCAAGTATATCGTTTAATCTCAGGTACTTTAAGACGTAGTGGCTTGGTTCCATCCCACACACCAAATTCAGTTGGACGGTGATTACGAATTAGAAATGGACGTTTTTCTGCGATAGCAGTTTCTTTAAAGGCGGCAACTTCTTCGGGAGTATACGGATCTGGATAAGCCAAACCTTTTTCGATAAGTTTTTCCGCATATTTTTTATAAATTGCGAGACGTTCTGATTGAATGACAGAGCCAAACGGAGTATCAGTGTCAGGACCATAGTCCCAGTTGATACCAATCCACTTTAAAGCTTCTTGAGTATGTTCAATTGCTCCTGCGACCTGACGTTCCTTGTCGGTGTCTTCTATACGGAGAATAAAGGTGCCGTTGTTTTGGCGTGCAAATAAATAGGCAAAGAGTGCGGTACGAATCCCGCCGATATGTTGAAAACCCGTTGGTGACGGAGCATAGCGGGTAACAACTTTTTTAGTTTCAGAAGAATTAAGATCCATGTTCGACACCGATAGAAATGAGGGCAGAGGCGATTTGCCCAGCAGCATCCGGCCTAGCAAACGCTCGGGCAGCATTACTCATATTCTGGTATTTGGCGGTATCGCCCATAATAGACTGAATTTCGGTGGTAAGCAAATTTTCGGTTAAGTTTCCCTCTTCGAGCACACTGGCTGCCCCACTGCGGGCATAGGCATAGGCGTTGGTGCGTTGATCATGGCTAATTTCCTCTGGAATTGGAATGACAATTGCTGGTTTACCGTGGTGGGCAATCTCAAACAAGGTGGTACTGCCGGCCCGACTAATGACGATGCTGGCAGCATCAAGCAACGCCGCTACAGTACTCGCCGAAATCGTACCTTTTACATAGTAACGAGACAGTAGTGCTGGGTCGGTTACCAGTGCCTGGGCAGTTTGGATAACGGTTTTTTCAAGTTCATTTCCGGTTTGGTGAAAAATACGGAAATTAGGTAACAGTCGTGTCAGTGACTTGAGCACCAATCCATTAATACGGTCTGCACCGAGTGAACCCCCGGTTACAAATATCAGCGGCATGTCGTTAGGGATTCCAAGTTTAGTAAACGGATCGTTGTCGATGTTGGTGATCACTCGGCGAATCGGAATCCCGACGAGAGCCGTTTTGTCTGCGGGAAAATATTGGGCCACTTCGGCATAGGCAATGCCAATGTATCGAGCAAAGTTTTTGGCGAGCAAACTAGCACGTCCCGGTTTACTGTCCGATTCGTGAATGATAACGGGGATGCGATAAAACCGAGCCGCTAAGAGAACGGGCACACTGGTGTATCCACCCTTACTGAAAATTACATCAGGGTACCAAATAAATAATTGATACAGTGCTACAAATAGTCCGGCAACTGTTTTAAAACCATCAAAAAAGTTCCTGATTGAGAAATAGCGACGGACTTTTCCGGCAGGACAGTAGACGTGACGGATGCGGTTAGCTTTGAGCTCGGCATCATCAAATGATGTTGGTCCAATATAGATCAATTCCGCAGTGGCATTACGCGCTACAATCGCTTCGGCTGTTGCCATGAGCGGATAGAAATGTCCGCCTGTTCCTCCGCCTACAAATGCTATTCTCATACTAGAAATATTCTATCACGACCCATGTACCTACTTGCGATACTTGGACACATTTAACACAATGCCGACCATGGTGAGTGTAGCAAGAAGTGCGGTACCGCCGTGACTAATAAATGGTAACGGTAATCCTGATAACGGTGCTACTCCCAACATCGCACCCATATTTAAAAATGCTTGTAGCACAATGAGCGTCATAAAACCAACGACCAACAGCATCCCAAACATGTCGTGGGCGACCGCGGCAATTTTAAAACCACGAAACGTAAATCCTAAAAATAACATTACGAGTAACACACTGCCGACAAATCCAAACTCTTCAGCATAGACCGCAAAAATAGAGTCACCGATTGGTTCCGGGAGGTATTCAAACTTTTGGATACTCTGCCCAAACCCCCGTCCAGAAAATCCGCCTGACCCCACGGCAATCAGTGACTGCTGAATCTGGTATCCGGCACCTTGGGGGTCATCCTCGGGATGCAGGAATGTTGTTAAGCGATCCATAATATATGGTCGCATAAAGGCAACCATTGCGAGCAACACAATCGCAGAAACCACCATAATCCCGACGTCACGCCACCGCCCACCGGCAGTAATAAACATAGCGAGAGCAGCTGCTGCCATAATCATAAAGGTGTCGGTGTCTGGCTGCAGGAGCATCACTACCCCTACCAACCCCACGATACCAATGAACGGCAGTGTCCCCGATTTAAACGAGGTGATGTATTGGTTCATACCTGATAACCAGGTGGCCACATAAATCACAAAACCAATTTTAAGAATTTCGGCTGGCTGCATCGAGAAGCCAAACACATTAATCCACCGGGTCGCTCCCCCGTGGGTTGCACCAATGCCCGGAATAAATACAGCGAGCGTTATCAAAACCGAAAATATAAAAATATAAAACGCGTACTGCCGTAAATTACGGTAGTAGATATTTGATAACAAGAACATCATGGTTCCCCCACCAACGATACCAAATAAAAATTGATTAAACGCCACACTAGAGAAACTCGCACCGCTACGGGCGAGTAGCCCAAGTGACGCCGAAGAAAATATCAAAAACCCACTCACGACCAGTACAATCACAAGCCCCAGTAAAATAGTGTCTACGGATTTAGCTTTCATAGGTGTGAGTAGTATACCCTACGTCTGCATTAGGCGACGGTTGCAATGGCGAGACCCGCAATCGCACACATGATACTAATAACCCAGTACCGCATCACAACTTTGGTTGAGGGCCAGCCAATTGCTTCAAAGTGATGGTGCAAAGGGGCAATCATAAATAACTTCCGTCCGGTAATTTTTTTGTAGACAACCTGTAACAATACAGATCCCGCAGTGGCAACCAGTGGTAGTCCAATCAGGGGCAACAATAGAATCCCCTTCCCGTCTCCGAGTTCGTCAGTCATAAATACCACAACGGCCAGCGTCAGGGTAAGCGCCATTGATCCCGTCTCTGTCATCCAAAACCGCGCCGGTGGAATGTTAAACCATAAGAAAGCGAGAATACCGCCAGCCACCGTTGCACAAAAAGCAGCGAGGTCGTATTGCGATTGGTTAAAGGCAATCCCAGCATACGTAAGGAAAATCATGGAGAATACTCCACCTGATAGTCCATCAATCCCATCGATGACCCCACTCGCGTAGAGTGAAATAGTAGTAAAAATAAAAAATGGAATAATGAGCCACCCAATGTATACCGAACCATCAAACGGAATCCCAACACTATCAATTCCCAATTTGGCAAAGAACCACCAGCCAATAAAACCAGATAAGGCAGTAATGATTAAAATCCGGACGGACAACCGTAATCCCTTGCCGCCATGCACAACGTCATAGTAGTCGTTAAGTAGTCCAACCCCCGCTCCGATAACAAGCGTCGTGAATGGAATCCAGGTTTCAGATCGGCTGATAAAAAATAGCTCGTCAAATACTCCGTTAGGAAATAGCAATTTTAGAATATAAATAAATCCAATAGTGACGAGGACTGAACCCCAAATCACAATTCCTCCCATTCGTGGCGTTTTTACTTCCCCATCACCCTTTAGTCTGTTGAACTCCGTGGCCACAGTCCCATTAAGTGCCATTTTGCCACCGGTTTTTTTCCAGACCTTAAATTTGTAGAGATAGTGCGTCAGCAGTGGTGTCAGGAGAACACCAAAGATAAACGCAAGCGTAGCCGGAATCAGAATTGAAAAAATTGGGTATTCCATAGTTTATTCTGAAGTTTGTAATGAGTTGGTGACCGCTTGTACGAGCTTTTTAACATCGGTAAACCGGCCGTCATAACTTGAACCCAGTACAGTTACAATCACCGGTCGGTTATAGCCCGCATCAAACGCAATGGTGAGGTTTCCGCCAGCAATATCAGTATAGCCAGTTTTTGAACCGAGCAGATTAGGAATTTGCGTCACAATCGGATTAGTGTTTTCAGCGGAGTGGTAACTGCCGGCGGTATTGTACACCCGAGTACTGGTGAAGGTACTTGGTTCCAAAATATTTGGATAGTTTTCCAAAATGTATTCCATCAAAAATGTCACTTCTCGCGCCGTGCCAAATGCCCCAGCTTGTTTGGAATCAATATCAAGACCAGTCGGATTGTAAAAAGTAAAGTTATTGAGGCCAAGTTCCTCGGCCCGGATGTTCATGGCGTTGACGAATGTTTGATTGGGGTCTGAATTATCAATGACAGCACCCACCGCATTAGCTAAGGCATAGGCAGCGTCGTTTGATGACGCTAACATCGCGTAATCAGAGAGTGCTTGGGCACTCATTCGTTCACCTTCGGCTAGGCCACTAGCTCCTGATTGCGAAATAGCTGAACCAGGAACAGTGATTTGTTTGCTGGCGTCAACGAGCTCGTGCGCTACAAGTGCGGTCATTAATTTGGTAATTGACGCGAGCGGCAATACCTTATCAGCTCCTTTAACAAAGAGTGCCTTCTTCCCTTTTACATCATACACAAAGGCTGCGGTGCCTTCGATTGAGACATCTGTAATTGGCGGAATATGTTCCAGTGTGTTTTGACCGGTGACCAGTGGTGCGGTTGGCGCAGGGTTGTCGGGAGTAGCATTTTTAAGAGCGAGCATTTTTGGGATGGCACTCGCAGTAAAAATAAGTGCCAACACAAATCCTAAAACCGCTAGTTGCGCGAGCACAGGAAAACGCCGTGTCTCGAGGGGAGTTTCGGTTTCAATTTCTTCGGTTTTAATCATGTAGTCAGAGTCTTCTATCATGGTGTAGTTGTATGGTGCTCGAATTGTTCAAGCGCACTGGTGATGCGAGAAAACTCAGGCAAGCTATTGGTGGAAGGTACACCAAGTTGCGCTAGTAGGGCCGGAGTAACACTAAATGTGTAGCCACTACCCTTCCCATTCGCGTTACGTTCAATCAATCCGCGGATTAATAGGTTACGTAAGATAAATGATGAGTTCACTCCTCGGATACGATCAATTTCACTCCGTGATATTGGTCCCCGGTACAATACAATAGACAGCGTCTCGGCACCAGCTTTCCCAATATCATTTTTAATATCAGCTTTTCGAATTTGTTCAATAAACGGAGCGAGTTCCGGTGCCGTTGCGAGACTAATTTCTGTATCGGTTTCAACTAAACGGAGTGCCCCAGTTTGTAAACGTTCACTCAGATGTTTGATAGCAATAGCCAAATCCTCCGCCGACACAGAATACAGCTTTACAAGTGAAGCTTTTTTCTGGGGAGCGGACTTATAAAAAAGCAGTCCTTCAATGAGGATATCAAGCGGCATTACATCAAATATAGCATAATTTAAGCCATAAAAACGATATTTTTGAACCTGATTATGTTGACAACACTGAAATCCCCACGTTTAATGCTTGACTTTACTAAATTAGTATGCTATTGTATTAGGTACCTGAGGCGCGGTGCCAAAAGGTAATTCGAAAGGTCTTTGATCCATGAAGAATGGTCCGAACTTCTCCCCCGGTGGCGCGCTGATGCCCGCGGGCTTGAGCATGTGTATCGATCTCGATCTGACCGGCGCCGGGCGGGACCTGGAGGTGTCCGCTTCCCCGCCGACCGATGTCGACGGCCATGTCGCGCATACCTTCAGCTGATCGTCGTCGGCCGGCGCCCGTTTCGGGCGAATTGACCAGGGCGGTTTGCGGAGCGAGTCCCCACTAGGGATAGGCTGCCGCGACGACTGCTTGGTCGCACAGAAACAAAAAATATAACACTTGGTGCTGAGCTACCTGATTCCCAAAACGCTCAAACCCCGCTACATGCCAGTCATGTCGCGGGGTTACTTTTTTGTCATCTTTCAGCTAGTAGTACCGTGGTGTACTTCCCTGCTCGAGCTCTATTTCAATATCATCAAAGCGACCAAGTTGCGTCACTAATACATTTCCTTGTTTTACTAATTCTAAAATTGCCAGGAAGCCCACAATCACTTCCTTGTGTTCAGTAGCATCAGCTCGTAATTGGGAGAATTTTGTTTTAAGTTGGGTTTCAATACGCTTTTGTAAATTGTGCATCATTTCTTCTAGGCTGATAGTTTGTTTTACCTGTACCTTCGGTTTGATTTCTTTTTTTGGTAGATTGTTTAACACACTATCCATTGCTTCACGGAGTGCATCAATGGTGCAGTATGCATCGGGAATAAATAATGCTTCCTTTGGTGGAACAAATCGTGGACTATAGAGGGGTGTTTTGCCGAAGATGCTAATGAGGTACTGGCCGGCGTCACGATAAATTTGGTATTGTCGTAACCGGTCTTCCAGGTCATCAATCATCACCTCTTCTTCTTTGGTGAGTTCGAGGACCGGGAGGAGTGATTTTGATTTAATCAGGAGTAGTGTCGCAGCCAACTGTACAAACTGTGCAGTGTGCGGCAGTGATTTTTCCTGCATGTCACTCACTTGTTTAATGTATTCGTCTGTTACAGCGGCAAGTGAGATATCATTAATCAGCAACTTACGCTTTTCTACTAGCTCAATCAGTAACTCTAAAGGCCCCTCAAAAACATTTGATTTAAATGAGAACGCAAGTGGAGTGCTGGCTAACGACATAGCTAAATAATAACACGCAGTGTGTTAGTAGGTCTCGAGCCACTTGATGAGTAGCCTTACTGGTTCACCGGTGGAACCTTTAGCTAATTTGTCACTCATGATACTGTCCATGCGCGGTGCAATATCAAGGTGGGCCCACGGGACATTCTTGGGTGCAAAGGCATCAAGGAACATTCCACCTTCAATAGCACCGCCATATCTAGAAAAATTGGTGGCGATATTACTAATATCAGCCCGGGCACTTTTAAGAGGGCCTTTGTATTCATCCCATAACGGTAGTGGCCAGACCAAATCTCCTGATTCTTCACCGAGGGTACGAAGAGTTGTTTCAAGGTTTTGATCACGTGTCATAACAGCGCTTGCGTGTTGGCCAAGTGCTACTAAGGCAGCTCCGGTTAGGGTGGCGACATCAATAATGGCTTTCGGGTTGTATCGAGTACTGTATGTCATTGCGTCAGCGAGAACGAGCCGTCCTTCGGCATCCGTGTGCAGAATTTCTACACTAGTGCCCGACATCGCGGTTACAATATCTCCCGCGCGCATGCTACGGCTGCTAATAGCATTTTCTGCCGCTGGAATCAGCGCCACAATGTTTTTCTTAAGTCCCAATTTACTCGCCGCTACTATTGCGGCCATCACACTACTCCCGCCGGACATATCCATGTGCATGTCGTGCATTGAGCCTGATGGTTTGACGTTAAGTCCACCAGTGTCGTAGGTAATGCCTTTACCAATCAATACTAGTGGTGCGTCTTTTTTATTTTTACCGCCCCAATATTCCATCACAATAAATTGTGGTTCATTGTGTGACCCTTTCCCCACGGCTTCTACCAAATTCATTTTAAGTTTTTGAATTTCTTTGAGTCCCAGAACTTTAACGGTTACCTTTGTGCTGGCAGCTAGTTTCTTGGCCGCGGCAGCGAGGGCTTTTGGTGTGAGGTCGTCACCGTGGGTGTTAGCAATATCACGAGCACTGTTGGTGTATTGCGCAACCACACTACCGCGCGTGAAGCCGGCTTTGGCACCAGCTGAGTTTTGATTCAGTACCACAATTTCTTTGAGTGATTGCTTGGTGTCTGGTTTTGATTTGTACACGGTGTAGTCGTAAGCGGCGAGAGCGAGGTTCTCGGTAATGGTTGAGGCAAACCAGGCTTCGTCATATTGCTGTAACTTTGGAAAACTATCGCGGTTAACCGCTATACTAGCAAATTCCACCTTGTGGGATTTGAGTGACTGTACGAGACTACGTACTAGCGTACGAAACGTTCGTGGCGATACTTCGTCCCACTTCCCCACTCCCTGACGGTATTCGGTGTGGCCAGTGGCGGTTTCTACAAAGCGGTGGTGACCGAGGGTTTCTTCGGTGATAACAATCCGAGTGTATTTCTTATCAAGCGTAGTAACGTCTTTGGTAGACAGGGTAATTTTAGTAGACATGGTGGTAATTATAGCAGAAACCCCAGACAGTACTGTCTGGGGTTTCTGGACGATTACGATTCTTTTTCAGCTCCAGAGAGCAACATATCAATTCGGTTCATGTCCCGCGGGAACATGGTAGCTTCACGAATGTTTTTCAAGCCTAGAATTTGCATGGTCATGCGTTCTGCGCCAAATGCAAATCCTCCTTCTGGTGGCACACCGTATTTAAATGCTTCTAAGAACATTGTGATTGCGTTCGGGTCCATGTCCCATGTTTTGACGTGTTCGACGAGCTGGTTGTAGTCATTGATACGTCGTCCGCCAGAAAGCCATTCGATTCCTCGACACAACAAGTCCATACCTTCGTTGAACTCTGGTTTTTCTGGATTTGGAAACACGTAAAATGGTTTTTGTCGTGTTGGATATCCATACACATACACAAAATCTGAGTCAGTTTCTTTTTTAACAATGTCGCATAGAGTCCGTTCGTCTTCGGGATTAAGGTCTTTTTCCCCACGAACGTCCCGTCCTGTTTTTTCGAAAATTAATCCCTGCGCTTCAGTGAGAGAGTAGGTTGGAGTGTTTTCAAGCAGATTTGGTAGTGTGGCGTTAAGTAGTTTTAGTTCCGCTGAACACTTTCGTGCCACCTCAGACAAAATGTAACGAACTGTTTTTTCTGACATGTCTCGAACATCCTTCCAAGATTCAATGAATCCCATTTCTGCATCGAGAGAAACAATTTCAGTGATGTGACGAGTAGTTGCGCTTGGTTCAGCTCGAAATACCTTATTAACAGAGAATACACGCTCAAAGGCAGTCATGACAATTTGTTTGTAGAGCTGCGGCGATTGAGTCAGGTAGGCTTTTTTGTCAAAGTAATTAACTTGAAACACTTCAGCTCCTCCTTCTGCAGTTGCCGGTGTAATACTTGGTGCTTGGAATTCGAAAAACTCTTCACTTTTCATAAACTCACGGAAGGAGTCGATAATGACACTTTGCACTTTGAATATAGCTTGCAGTCTTGGGTGGCGTAGGGTGAGCGCTCGGTGATCAAGTTCTGTTGTAAGATCAAGATTGTAGCCATCAAGAGACATATCAAATGGCAGTGACTCTGCTTGTGCAAGCACAACAATTTTGGTTATCTCTAGTTCAATAGTGCCATTATCGGCATTTGGATTTACCATTTTTTCTGGTCGAGCATGAACAACCCCGTGTACTTCTACGACCCATTCTTGTTTCAGTTGTTGGGCAACTTCTAGTACTTCAGGCTTACCAAAAACAACCCCTTGGATTTTTCCTGAGCGGTCTCTGAAATCAAAGAATGCCATTTTCCCTTGAATTCGGGCCACGTCTACCCAACCTTTAATAGCAACTTCTTTTTCGAGATTTTCCTTCAGGTCTCGAATGAGTGTTCGTTCCATATTTGTGAGATTTACTATTCGTAGACGCAAAATCGCTCCCACGAATATATTGTTTTAATAATATATTCGTAGGGGCGATTTTGGTCGCGGTGCCACCCTACTTCCCTGTGTGTATGCACTATCAGGGCCCTCTTAGATACGCTATATCGGGCGTTCCCGGAGACTATTCGTCTCAGGCCTCGGCAGGTGTCAGCTGCGTCGTTGGTTAAATACAGTATGCCAGTATCAGAATAGATGTCAATTGTATGAATGTCTCAAGTTGATAAAGTTCGTATACGTTTAGGTTCTAATGAGTTTGTTGTGGTTTGTTGACAATAGCGATACTGCCCTGGCGGTCATATGTAAAGGTAAATTGAGGGAAGAGTTTCTGCATTTGGTTTAGTACTAATTCAATATCATCGTCATTACCAGCTGGTTCAGTGCTGTCGAGGGCACCATCAAGTGCTAAAAGTCGTGGTTCTTCTCCATCATCATGTGCCACTGCTCTTATATTTTGGTACGCTAAACGTCGACTCAATTCATTGGAAACAGTTGTTAGAGTTTCGTTTGACGATAGATTTTCTAGTGACATGGAATTTAAATATTAATACCAACTACATCACGCACGCGATTCAACATATCGTTTGATATGAGTTTCGCTTTGCGGACACCTTCTGCCAAAACAGCTTTGACTTCGTCATCAGTAATTGAAGCACGTTTTGCGCGCATTGGTTCGATAAAGCCATCGATATCTTCAATCAGCGCTTCTTTGAGTTTTTTGTACTTCCCGGCGTTTTCTGTGTAGAGAGTTTCCAGTTCTGCTTCGGTGCGAAATAGTTTGTGAATAGCGTACACATGTTCCGGCCGGTCGCCCGTACTATCGGTCACGATACTCATCACTGCTTTCTGGATGTCTTCTCTACTTCCAAACAGTGGAATCGTGTTTTTGTAGCTTTTACTCATTTTTGCGCCATCGGTACCTGGTACCACACCTACCGCTTCGAGGATAAGTTCTTTTGGTTCCTTCAATACATCACCATACGCGTTATTGAACTTAGACACCGCTTCGCGCGTGTATTCCAGGTGTTGCCGCTGGTCTTCCCCTACCGGCACCAAATCAGTCCCATAGAGCAGAATATCCGCAGCCATGAGCATTGGATAGGTAAACAATCCAGCGTTGGCTTCGAGGCCTTTGGCTACTTTGTCTTTGTATGAGTGGGCTAACATCAAAAACGGTACGGTCACGAGACAATTCAAAACCCAACCCATTTCCGTATGGTCAGGATTGTCTGATTGCCGGAACAATGTTACTTGTTCTGGGTCTACCCCTGCGGCCAAGTAGTCACGCACGGTGTTGTAGATGTTAGCGCGTAATGCTGCCCCGTCACGAACTGAGGTGAGGGCGTGGTAGTCGGCCACCATCAGGTAGAAATTAGCCGAGTCCTTTTTCTCGTTGTATAAATCCAAAAACGGCTTCATTGAACCAAAATAGTTCCCAATGTGTAAGTCGCCCGACGATTGCAGCCCTGTTAAAATAGTTTGTTTCATAATCCTCGTAATAGTAACAAATTACCTAGCATTTCCAAAATAAACTTTATTTGTATATATTGTGAGTTCCAACAGCCATGAAAACAACAGTATCTGACGATTCGTGTTCAAAAACTATTCTATGAGAATAGTTTACAGAAAAGCTATAACTTCCCTTTAACTTGCCACTTAGTTTATGTACCTTAAGTCTAAGATGATTTTCTTTGTTTAGAAAAAGTTTAATCTTTTCCTTTACCTCAACTTGTAAGTCGTAGGGCAGCTTATTATAGTCTTTAATGAAAGACGGTTTATAGAGAATCTTCATGCTCTTTAAATTGCGCTGCGAGTTCGTCTAAGTCACCCTCAAGTGAAGGCTCAGCTCGAGCTAACAGTATTTTACGAATAGCTTGTTCTTCTGCGTACATAGTCAGTGCCTGGCGCATGATGTCGGACTTGGTTAACCCAGTACTTTTTGTTGCCTCCTCAATATATTTTGATAACTCAGGAGTTAATGGTACAGATAAAGTAGTCATAAGTATGATAAATTATTATGATAATATCATACTATAACCCAAGATATAACGCAAGTCTGCTAGTCTAAGCAACAAGTGGTAACGTCAAAACAAACGTCGAACCATGTTGTTCACCGGGTGAGCTGCAAGTAATGTCACCACCCATGGCGCGGGCCATTTCTCGGGCCACAAATAGTCCTAAACCGGTACCATTAATGTTGACACTATTGGCATTTTTAGCACGACTGAATTTTTGGAACAAATCATTAATAGTTTCCGGACTCATACCAATCCCGGTATCAATCACATTCACCATTAGTTGCTTGCGTCCAATATCGTCATACACAAAGACGGTGATACTGCCCTTTTGGGTGTATTTAAGCGAGTTGTTAATGAGGTTGTGCAGTATCTGCTGGGTTTTTGAAATATCCGCATGGACAATCCCCTGCCCGCGCATATCTGATTTGAATAACAAGATAAGTCCTGATCGAACTGCCTCAGGACGCAGGTCATCTACAATGTGTTCAGCTTGTTCCCGGAGATTAAAATCAATATTGGTGTACTTCATGTTGCCCGATTCAATCCGCGAGACGTTAAGGAAGTCTTCAATTGAGAACGCCATTAATTTGGCTGATTCGTGGATGCGACTCAGTGGATCGTTCATTTTCTCTGGAGGAGTGCCGTAGTTGCCATCGAGAATCATCGAAGTGTATCCGCGAATTGCGGTGAGTGGGCTACGTAACTGATGTGAAGCAATCGACACAAACTCAGACTTTTGTTGGTCCACAATCCGTAATCGTTCGTTAGTTGTTTCTAAATTGGTAGCGAGTTTTTCAATTTCTTCCCGCTGCGTTACTTCGCTGCGAACACTCTTAATCAAAAGGGTTCCGAGAACCGAGAAAAATAGAATAGTACCAACCGCAATTATCTGGGCATTTTCGATAGACCGCACGAGCAAGAGTGAACACAGGAGAATCAGCTGCCCGGCCATTAGGGCTTCGGTCGCGAGGAGTTTGATTTTAAATGTTTGATACCGCACCAAGATGTATCCCAAAAATGCTACGAATATCGGCATACCAAATAGTCCAATTTGGCCAGCTTCCCAGTTATCAAAGAAACTACCAATGATATTTCCCATCGAGAACGACAACAGGAACATGAGTATTCCTGACGCAACGAGTATTGTTTCTCTGCGGTCACGTCGCTTTAGTTTCAATTCATGGACAGTAATACCTAAAATAATCGCTACAAAAATAAATTCAATTGCGTATACGTAGTATTGCCACAAGGGTCCTTCAGTCGCATTGCGTAAACAATTTGTAAAGTCAAACCCAACGAGATTTAAGGTTGTGTGTCCAAATAAAATCAGTGGTACAAATAATGTAAATATAATGAGCTCTAATTTAAACGATGGGAACTCTTGGTTAAAGAAGGCGTAGATAAAATAGAATGCCCCTGCGTACATTAACAATTCAAAATAAATCATGGTTGACCACACAAACATAATGATGTCGGAACGTTCGGATGCCCAGGTAATCAAATCGAGGAAACACCAAATAGCAAACATCACCGTGGTAAATAAGAGTGCCTGAGCTGCTTTATTACGGACATTGGCGCGCAACACAAACACCGCAATAATTAATCCTGAAATTGATGGTAAGAAATGAGCATAGTATTGAAAACTACCCACCAGGTTCTCTGACATGATAAGGTAGGTAGCAGTGCTCCAAGAACAGATTGTGGGATCAACGATGTTTAGCATGAGGTAGTCATAAATTAATTAGGTAGGTCATCAGGTCCAGACGGATTAGTAATGACGTCATAGTCCTTTTCAATAATGTAAACGTAATACATCACTCCGATTGACCATAAAATACAGAGTGCCAGTATGGTGCGCATAATGGTAGCTTTGGTGCTGTCTCGCATAATTAAAATATTTTTAAATCAATGGTAAGATGATGGTAAACGTAGAGCCAAACCCTTCCCCATCTGATTTCACCGTAATGTCCCCTCCCATAGCTCGCGCCATTTCCCGCGCTACAAATAGCCCTAAACCTGTCCCCATGATGTTGGCTGAACTCGCTACTTTAGCCCGGGCAAATTTACCAAAAATTTTCTGTAGACTTTCCGGACTTAACCCGAGACCGGTATCGATGATATCCACGTACATTTTTTTGTTTTTAACGTCGTCGTGGGCATAGACTGTAACACTTCCCTTCGGAGTATACTTCAGGGCATTGTTGATAAGGTTATGCAGTATCTGTTGTGTCTTCCCTGCATCCGCATGTACCATCCCAGTACCCGTCATATCAGACCGGAACATAAGCAACAATCCCCGTCGTACTGCATCCGCGCGCAGGTCGTCGACGATATGTTCGGATTGTTCCTTGAAGTTCATGTCTTTGTAGTCGTACTTCATATTCCCTGATTCAATGCGGGACACTTCCAAAAAGTCATCAATTGACGACGCCATAAATATCGTTGACTCCTGAATCCGTCCGAGCGCCTCGGTGGCCTTATCTGGTAACTTCCCAAAACTTCCTTCTGACATCATCGACACATACCCGCGTATTGCAGTAAGTGGACTTCGCAATTGGTGTGAAGCAATCGAAACAAACTCCGACTTTTGTTTGTCTAACACCTGCAACCGCTCGTTAGCGCGCTCGAGCCCTACCACCAACTGCTCGATTTGCTCACGTTGCTTTACTTCTTTTCTAACACCTTTAATTAAGAGAACTCCTGCAATCACAGTAAAAACAAGAGTTAAAGCAGAAATTAAAATTGAAGTAGCTGATTTAGCAACGAGCAACAATGAACCAACCAAGAACCACAGCACTATGACTAGTACTTGTGCCCCAACAGTTCGTATATTAAAAGCTTTGAATTTAACAATATTGTATGAAATCACAAGTGCAAATATTGGCATTGCAAACAAACCATACTGACTAATTGTCCAATCATCTGAAAAACTACTAATAATATTTCCAAATGTAAATGAGAATAAAAATGTCACCAGACCTAGTCCAAAAAAGAATGAAGAGAGCTTTTCGTTCTTTTGTGACATGTTGGGAATAAAACGTATCCCTGTAATTAAGATAAACGTAAGTGCTAGTAAGTTCACAAAATATGAATAATACATCGCAAGCGGACCCTCAATACTCTCACACGATTCTAATAATAGTCCAGGTAAATTTAAAGGAGTATGCAGAAAAAGAACTAGTGGAAGCAGTGCAATAAAAAACAAAAGGTTGTACTTAAAGCTCGGCCAGCGTTTCGTTACATATATATAGAACAAGTAGAACGCAACCACATATATGAGCGGCTCAAGTAGTACTTGTAGTGCCCACGAGAACATCACAACCGAAGGGTTGTTGGTAGCCCATAAAATCATGTCGAGTGTGGCCCAAAGAGAAAATAGTAACGAGAAGCCCAGGAATAATTTGGAAATTATATTTCGTGGATTACTAGCGTATACAATCAAGGCAATAATTAAAGCAGAGAAAATTGCCGTTCCGTGCGAGTAGTGTACAAGATCAGGTACGTTAGACGAGAAAAAAAGATACGTTGATGGCTCCCAAGGGCAAAAAATTTCCGTCATAATATTGATAAATAGTTAGTTAGCGATTTAAATTTCTTCCGAAATTGTCTCATCAATATAAAAATTTTTTTTAACAATAAAATTGTAATATGTTGCAATCACACTTAATAAAACAAGTATTAAAAAAAGTACAAGAATGAGTTTTGAAGGAGACATATTCATAGTTTTCCAATTGACCAAACTGATTTGAGGTTGTATTGTATTACTGCTAAAGTAACTATAGCATTTATACTCAATACACTTTTGATGTGTTGGGGATTTCAATTAAAAATTCACAATGACTAATTTCAATACAAAGAGTCCAGTTTGGTCCTGTAACGAGTGGGATCCATTAGAGGAAGTAATTGTAGGAATTGTAGATGGTGCGATTGTTCCCCTATGGGAAGATGCTGCTTTGCGTGCCACCACCCCAACACACGCAAGTTGGTTTTTTGAAAAATATGGTGGCAAACCGTTTCCTCCTGAAATGATTGCAGCAGCTGCAAAGGAACTTGATAACCTCGTATCTGTATTGGAGTCTTTTAATGTTAAAGTTCGTCGCCCAGATAAGATGGATTTTTCAAAAACCTACCATACTCCCTGGTGGTCTAGTAAGGGTTTGTATGCTGCAATGCCGCGGGATGTGCTCATGGTTATTGGGGATACGATTGTAGAAGCCCCTATGGCATGGAGAACTAGGTATTTTGAGAGTTTTGCGTATCGAACCCTGGTACAAGAGTATTTTAACGCAGGAGCACGTTGGTTAACTGCGCCAAAACCCTCAATGAGTGAGTCATTTTATAACTCAGCTTATGACCCAGACAAGCCAATGCTGAATGGTGAAAAACAATTTGTTATTTCAAATAAAGAAATTGCTTTCGACGCTGCTGATTTTTTGCGATTTGGTAAAGATATTGTTGTTCAAAAAAGTAACGTGACTAACGACATGGGTATCGAATGGGTGAAACGGCAAATTGGACCTGATTTCAACATGCATATTGTTGATTTTGATGATGAAAATCCAATGCACATTGATACAACAATTGTTCCATTGTGTCCTGGTAAGTTGCTCATTAATCCTTCCTGGGTTAAAGAAGAAGATCTCCCTGCTATTTTTGATGGTTGGGACATTATCAAAGCACCAGAACCAGTGAATGCTTTTGATTCAGCCTTGTATTTCTCAAGTGACTGGCTGACGATGAACTTCTTGAGTGTTGATTCAAAACATATCATTGTGGAGGAAACAGAAAAACCATTGATTGATTTGTTGAAAAGTCATGGCTTTGAACCAGTTCCAATTCCATTTAGAAATTTCTATCCGTTTGGTGGTTCTGTGCACTGTGCTACAACTGACATCAGACGCCGAGGAAATATGGAGTCGTATTTTGACAATAAATAAAATTATCCCCGCCAAGGCAACTTGGCGGGGATTTTTATATTTGAATTATTGCGATAGACAGCAACATTGTAACCAGGACTGCAGTGAACCAGACGGACTTTCCAAGCGAAATTTCGTTCGTAGGGAGAGTGTCCACCTCCAAGGGGATTGAGAAGTATTTTCTGGAACTTTCCCCACGGTCTTGCATGTCTTTGCGTAGTCGGCTGAGCAAAAAAATCATAATGAAGACTGGGATGATGTGTGCCCCAATAATCATGTTGACCAATGTTGCGTCGCTGCCGTGTAGCGCAAAGAATTCAAAGAAGAATACACCCATGCCGATAACTTCGACAATTGTGATAGGAAGCAGATATTTCTTGATCAGCTCCCAATTCTCGATGAAGTCCAGACGGTTCTGTTTCTTTGCCATCGTCCTCATTCCGGCCGAGAATCCAATCCAGAAGAAAGGTTGGATTGCAAGCGCAGTTTCTGTAGTCATTTGGTCTTCCCGCAGGATTCCTGAAATAATTACAGTGTAGAGCACAATCATCGCCAACATCTTGAGTACTTCACCATAACGCTTGAACAGATTTTCCAGGCTGCTGCCGTAGGTCTCAAATCTGATCATTGCACCAACAGTGAGTACTACAGCAATAGCGAATCCGACAGTCATCTCTGCTTTGTCCAGTCCTGCCAATATCCCAGTGTTTAAACCGAGTTTATTGAGCACAATTAGACTGACAAAAATGAAAATCGGAGACGATGCCAACCACATTGCAATAGCTGTTTCGTTCACCTCGTCCCCTTTCTTTGTGGGGATAAAGAGTCTGAAATAATATTGCAATACTTGGATACTCGCTACGCCGGCTGCGATCATAAAGATCATTTGCGCGGATGAGAGTTCCTTGAGTGCGTTGACTATGTCGGAAAAGCTTCGATCAGTGAAAACTGGGTACAGTACCCACACGATCAACGTCGCTGTCATACCGAATATGGAACCGGCAACCGAAGAAACAAACCATGCTTGGTCTGGTCTGTTCTTGTAGCAATCACCCATCATCAGGCGATCGAAGATGACCATAAACCCCATGCTCAATGAGCCGAGGCAGGCAGATATTATTGCGATGCTCATTGTGTTGTTTCCTCGTTACCTAACATCTTGTGGAATTATGTCATACTTTCCAGAAAAAGTAAACCCCACACCACAAAACCTGTTGATAATTGAATTTAACTTAAGAAAAGTTATTGCTTCTTCAATAAATATAATATTCTTTAATCACCATGTGGTTTAAGGTTTGGCAAAATCTCGTCATTTTTCACAAAACGGTTAAACCAGTTAATTGATTGTTTGAAATATTCAATTTTATATTCAGTTATGCCGTGGTCTGCTCCTTCAAATAAAATGAAACGATGTGGAATCATTTGTTTATACATACTTTGACTCATTTCTATAGAGTCTAAGGGTGAGACTCGCCAATCTGCTGAACCATGCATAAGTAAAATTGGAACATTTTTGGGGATATCTTTAACCCAACGCAAAGGTGATCTACATAGAAGTTCTTCCTTACTTTTACCCCACAGACTTATTTGATGTTCTCGCCATTTTGGTCTTTCCTTTCCTTGCCTAATTTGATCTGCAGGAGCTGCGGCTATAACTGCAGACTTTACCCATTTTACCTTACGTAGAAGCATGTATGCCATAAGACCACCACGTGAATGTCCCTTAATACCAATTTTGTTTATATCTGCAACTGAAACACTTTTAAGAATATCTTTCAGCTTAACTATACTTGCTATATCATCTTCCCCACCAAATGTGTCTTCACCATCTCCACCTTCCACACCAGGGTATTGAGTACTTATTACGACGTATCCTTCAAGAGCGTATTTAACTAACTGGCCGTATATTGCGCGTGGTGCCAGAGCTGCAAAATCTCTACTTCCTCCGCGCAAATGAATTAAACAAGGCGCTTTTGCCTTTAGATTTTTTGGGATTGATATATACCCAATTACTTTTAATTTACCGACTTTATATACAAAACGATACGTCTCAACTAGTTTTAATTCTTTTTTTGCAGATTCAATTTTTTGTATATCTGATAAAAAGTCTAATTTTTCAGACAAGGGGTAACTTTCAACTCGGATAACTGATTTGTTACCTAGTAATTCACCAATATATTCTTGTAACATAGCCCGATTCTACCTTATTTACTTGAATATAAAAAGTAGGACCCTGCAATGCAGGGTCCAGTTAAAGCAATTTTGCCATTATGAACTTATCAACCAGACAACCATCAATTTTTGTTGCGCTCCGTATAGTCCCTTCAATTTCAAATGCGAATCTTTTATACAAGCGAATCGCCTTCAGATTGGTTGTTTGAACATACAGCTGAAGACGATATAAATCCATCAGCATTGCTTCTGTAATGGCATGAGTAATCAAGGTCGAACCCACACCCTTACCACTATATGTATCTGCAACTCCTAGGGCTAGAGTACCTACACCACAATTTCGCTTCATTTTTCCCAAAGATAGCCCAAGATAGCCCATGATTGCATCATTCTCCTCTGCAACCCATATGCACTCGGATTGATTGGCGAGAGCAATTCTTTTCGCTAACGAAGATGGTTTTGGAACTTCATCATGTTCGTATAGCATAAACGATGACTCAGATGTTAGCTGAATCATTAAGGCTGTTAGTTGCTCAGCGTCATACTCAGTTACTTGTCTGATTAACATCTTGCTTTCCTCCCATAAGAGAAAAGGCGCGCCACCCAAAGAAGGATAACGCGCCTTGTTTTGTCACTGCTGAACATCAGCCCTGACAGTTGGTGGAAGCCCCGCAGACGCCGGGCCCGCAGCTGCCTGGAATCTTGGTGAACGCCCAGTGCTCGGACAACGGTCCGAAAGTGCGCTCGGCGGCCTCGAGGGTGTTCCGTACCATCGACCCGTCACTCGAAGCCCGTTGGGCTAGGGTGAGCGGCTGGTGATGAAGGAAGAAGCCAACCTTCGACGCGCAGTAGTCGGCGTAGTCGCCGGTGAACAGGATGAAGTTGTGCCAGATCTCGTCGATGTCTTCGGGCGGCGCCATGGAGCCGTCGTTGGTCGCGCAGAGATAGAGGAACTTCTTCATTTCGCCGAACACTTCATCAGTGAATTCGGGTTCCCACCCTTCTTTCACGATCATGCGCTCCTTGAGCGCTGGGTGGTCAAAGTCCATCATCCGCGCGAGAAGCGTCGGGTCACTTGCAAGGCGCTGTCGCTGGGACAGAGCAATCACACTCGTCATGTTGGTCATGTTTCACCTCTGGAGGTTGAAGGGTTGCAGTTACCTAGGAACTACTGCAGCTTCTTTAAATAAGCCTGCAGATTATGCTATTTAACACTACAAATTCTTTATTGTCAACTATACTGTAAATGTTGCAAAGTTAACCTTTCTCGTCACCCATTCTGTCAGAACTTGTAAAGAGTTGGAGGTCATCTGGTAGATGATCATATTCATTGGGCATAGGACAATTTTCAGTTCCGACTGTTGTGAGCCATGAGTCAAATCTTTTGTATGCCCAATCTCTTAGTTTGTAGAGGTACTTCATTTTTTGTCCTTCCCTGTTACATCTCTAAAGATATAATGCCACAATATAAAAATTTGTCCATAGGTCAAATAGTAGCTGCTCTTAAGCGGAGAATATATCCTGAATTTCTGGAAACGAACCTTCGTTTATTAAAATTATATTCATTAACAAAAATATTTAATTTAAATATTTGTATTAAAAAAACCACTGCAAGTTTGTACTTACAGTGGCTTAGCTAGTTACCCAGATTGGTGCAACAAGTCTTGAACCTTAGGACTGTAGAACATTGAGAGTACTTCATCTTCAAAAAGTCGACCCAAAGTTGTAAGTCTGATACCTGGTTCGTCGCCAAGTCGGCATTGTTCAAGTAAACCTAGTTCGAGGTACTTCATTTCTAGCTTTTCATAGTAGGAAGCGATTGTGGGGTCAGCATGTTTGTAAGCTTGAGCTGCTGGTCTTCCTTTGCGCATTCCAATTACATATGATCGTGCAAGGTACTCATTGGAGTCAAGCGTAAGTGCACTCATGACGACGCTATTTCCGCTTTCCTTGAGATTAATGTAGGTATTAATATCAGGAGTGTTACGGAAGAGAATTCCCTCAGGTGTAGTGGAATCTCTTGAGTGAGATCTCATGTCGACATAAGAGTAAGATGATGCCCCTAAACCAAGTAGGTTACTGTTGACAGAAGGGAGTACTTTATTGAAGGTTTTGACATGACGATCATTAAGTACGAATCGATTCCCGTCAACCTGATGATATCCAATGTCACCAAGTTCTTGCCAGAGCATCATTCGACCCACCAAGGTATCCTGTTCCCCTTCAAAAGCGACTTGCTTTTCTGGATCCCTATACCAGTCCCCTTGCGGACGTTTTGCGAATCTACCATGATACCACGTGAGTTGTGGTGGGCGTACTCCTCGGAGTATATCGAGGTTTTGCCATACTTCATCGGAGTTCCCTCTATAAAGTGACTGGATTAGGTCTAGATTCCAGTTATCGAAGACTCGCCCCACAAGCTCGCATGCAAGAATGGCAGTTTCCTTCTTGTATCCCCGTGCTGCTCGCTTTAAAACCTCATCATCAAAGGATTGGATGCCGAAGCTAAGTCGAGCCACACCATGATCCTTAAGAATTTTAAGCTTCTCTAGACCTCCTGGGGCAGTAATTGTGAGAGGACTCGCTTCCATACAGATTTCAACATCATCGCGAATATTGAATTCTGTATGAATGTCTTGAATGATCTCAAGGAGCTGGTCACATTCAAGAATCAATGGTGTTCCACCTCCGATGTAAACCGAGTTGATCACAGCACCAGAGGAACGCAGTCGCTGGCCCCATTCCTGCATTTCAACTTTAAGTGCTTGTAAGTACCGCTCAACTTGTTCAGTACGACTTGTAGGGCCATGATCCTTACCGCGGTAGTTCATCACTGAGTAGTTACAAAATGTACATATCGTCTCACAAAAAGCTATGTGAATGTACAAACTTGTTTGTCCACAGTAAGAAATGTTACCGATTGTATCGTTTGTTGCTACCTTTTGAAGTGCGTTAATTGGCGGATAGGTAACAACTGAGTGGCTCCCACCTATGATGAATCGTTTAATGAACACTTCAGCTTCATGCAGTTTTGGTAGAGCGTCAGGTATACCAAGTTGTAAAAGAGCCTCGGTAGCCTTCGAGATTGCGGCTGATTTTTCTCTCATAATTTTCTCCTGATGTTGAGAGCGTCTTTTCTTATAGTACAATAGATATTCATTAGTGTCTAGTAATAGAAATTTCAAAATTCAAAAATATTTTTTACTCAACCCTAAGTATCTTTTTATTGACAACACAAAATACCATGATATACATAAATCATATGTCAAACACATATCTAAAACTAACTACCAAGAACTGCTGGGCGCCAAAGGCGTCGATGGCGGGGTTTATTGCGTCTGTCCGCTTCGCGGTTGCGCTTGTGGTTAGCTATGGTGTTTGTATGAAAGTGACGTAAATTGTCACTTCCCTCCTCTTAAAAACCCTATGGCTACCTAGAAGCCATAGGGATTTTTAGCTAGCAAAAGATGTTCTTTAACAGGAAGGATGAAGAAAATGAATGAAGATACTCCAAAACAGCCGCCAGCAGCTCATCTTAGGATGTCTGGTATCTATTGCCGACCACTAGAGATGTCAGATGCACCGTACTTCTACGTATGGGTAAATGATCCAGATTTGCGTCCGTTCTTCAATCGACATTTTGTCGAGCTGATGGGAGAGGAAGAAGACTGGATTAAGAATCTACCTAAACGCAAACACCAGAATCAAGTATGGATGGTTTGCAAGGAAGACGGAACCCGTGCTGGTTCAATGGGTCTGCATAATATTGACCTCAGGAATGGTACAGCTACTACCGGAGCAATGTTTGGCAACAAAGCCATCCACAGCAACGGTATTGGTGAAAAGGCCAAGCATCTGGTGCTGAATCACGCGTTTAATGTGTTGAACCTTAGGCAAATATACTCTGAAGTCTTGGGTTTCAATATACGGAGCATTCGGTATAGCCAAAAGTGTGGCTATAAAGAAGTCGCAAGACTTCCTAATCACATCAGATTGGGTGATGAGTATTATGATCATGTGATAATGATGGTCACCCGTAACGACTGGTTGCCTATCTGGGAGAAGTTCCGCACGGAGCACCAGATAGAGTCGTTTGAGGAAATGCTCGCTCGGACGATGAAACCAAGAGCGTAAAGATGAAGCTAATATCCCGGACCGTTCGCGGCTCGGGATATTTTAAGTTTTAAAATATTTTATTAGTAGATAGGTATAACATCTGTACATTCTCACAATGCAAGTTATTGATTTAGTAAAACAACTTCATTATTTTGTTCAGTATAATATTTAAGTAATCTGTCTTTTTGTTTTGGTGCTGTGTTGGGCGGTAGGTTTTGTAAATTATAATATGCAAAGTTGTCACATTCGTCAGTATGTATGGGTGCTTTGTCATTTATGGTGTGTGCCAGAAAGAGAAATACTAAATCGTTTTCTTTTTCTTTAAAATAGCAACCAATTAGTTTCATTATTTCAACATCAAGTCCCGTCTCCTCTTTAACTTCCCTGACCGCTGCTGCCCACGGTGATTCAGACTGTTCTACCCTGCCGCCGGGTAGATTCCATAAATCTTTATCTGTACGATGACAAAGCAAAAAATTCCCTGGTGAGTTTTCGATTATGCAAAAAGCTCCAATTGTCATGCTGGCTTATATGTTTAATTCAAATACAAAAAGACCATTGGGAGGAGGAGCCACCAGAAGAACCATTCTTTGGGGGCGAAGAGTGAGGCTATCGGGGTGCCGGGGGTGACGAATTCGGTGACGGGTAGGACATGGAAACTGTAGGCCATGATGAGGATGGTGCCGGCAAGCGCGAGGAGGATTTTTTTAAAGAAACTTTCGAATTTTTTCTCGCGGTAGGCGTCGGGCATAACGCGGGCTACCAGTATTGTGGCAATGGTAGTAAATATGGCAAACAGCACCATCTTCCCTACTGCCAGACTATGCTCGCTCGCGTTATTGGGGAGGAAGGTGTCGTAGTATGGGAACTCGAGTGAAATGAGTAGTGCTAGGTACAGTCCAAAAATAATATTGATGAGTGACTGCCGGCCACGCACGATTGCCCAGACTAAGAAGAAGCCAAAAACACAAAATAGATAGAGGAGCTCTTGAAACAGACTAAGTAGGTACGCTGTGTCCATGTCTGTATATTATAGTTCCTATTAATATTTTGATGTAAACATAAGTGGGATAAAAAATTAGGGGTCAGACCCCTAATTTTGATATCATTATCAAATGCCACGAATCACAGTACCTCTCGTCGAGGGTGAACGGTACCATGTCTACAATAGAGGTGCTGATAAAAGAGATATTTTTTTATCAAAAAAAGACTATCTCCGTTTTTATAGATCTCTAGATTTATTTAACTCAATAGAACCAGTTACAAATTTTGAATTTGCTCAGATTCATAACAAAAAAAATACAATTTCTCCAAAATTAGTTAAAATAATTGCATACTGCTTACTTCCCAACCACTTCCATTTAATACTTGAGCAGGTTGCTCCCAACGGAATAAGTGAGTTTCTGAAAAGAGTATCAGGAGGATATACCAGCTATTTTAATCTGCAACAGGAAAGATCAGGAGTATTATTGCAAGGTAGGTTTAAGAGGGTCTTAATTGATTCTGATGAACAGTTTAATTACCTTCTAGCATACGTAAATGAAAACCATATTGTGCATGGTATCAACTTCGAAAGAGAAATTTGTCACTCAAGCTCACTTCACTATCAAGGTGTATATAAAAGTAAAATTCTTGAGGTAAACACAACGAGTTACAACTTCACTGACTCTGTGGATTTGGCATTGATTATTTATGAAAGACGTGCGAAACAAAAGAAGTCAGATTTACTGGAAAATTAGGGGTCTGACCCCTAATTTAGGTGATCTAGGGCGTGTCTGGTGGCGTCTTGGAGGTGTTTGAAACGGTCGCCCATTAGCTTTGTACCTCCAAACCAGCGGGTTACGCACACGATGCAGTTAGTGACGTCGTAGCCTTGCATCACGCGCAGGATGACCATGCCGGCACCGGTTTCACCGTCATCTGATTTGGTTTCGTAGACTGCTCCTTCGTGCGTGATGCGTGCAGCCCAGCTGTTGTGATCGGCTTTTTGATACTGTTTCTTTGATTTTAATTGTTTTAGAAAAGCCTTGATATCATCTCGACCTTCTACCCGTCCAAAGCTAGCGCTATATTTGCTCCCACGGTCTTCGATGATGTATTCGAACAGCTTAAAGGTTGTACTGGGTTGTTTGGAGTCGCCAAAATCAAATGAAGTGGATTGTTTAGGCATGGTTACGTAAGTATAACAAAAGGCGCCCAAAGGCGCTTTTGTATCTGGAGTGACATGTATTAGATTCCTTCGGCTCGGAGTTCCTCGACTAGTTTCTTGGCTTTTTTGCTGAGGGACTTTGGATTGGCGATTTCAATTTTAATCAAGAAGTCACCGCGGCGGGTGCCGTCTACGGGGACACCTTTGCCTTTAATCCGGAGGAGTTCACCGTGGGTGATACCGCCGGGGATGTTTACGGCTACTTCCCCATCAAGCGTTACAATTTTGTAGGTAGCACCTAATAGTGCGTCAGTTAATTTGATAGCTTGTTTCGTATAGAGGTTGGCACCATCACGTTTGATGGTATTGTGCGGTTCTACCTGGACCTTGATGTAGAGGTCGCCGGTTTGGCCGCCCTTGATGGCTTCGCCACGGCCGGTCATGCGGATTACTTCACCATTTTGGATACCGGCCGGGACTTTGATTTGAATTTCCTCTTGGGTACGGGCGACACCGGCACCGGCACAGTTGGTGCAGCGTTCTTTTGGAATTTTGCCAGTTCCATTACAGGCACTACATTCGCGTACAGTTGAGAAACTACCCATGATGGTCTGACGTGCTTCGTGGATTTTGCCGGCTCCGTTACAGGTAGTACAGGTCGTTACCGCAGTCCCCTTTTTGGCACCGCTGCCTTCACAGACTGTACAAGTCGCATTTTTAGTGATGAGGACTTTGCGGGTTACCCCAAAGATTGATTCTTCGAAGTTGAGATTGATATCAATTGAGATGTCTCGTCCACGAGCACTCTGACGCCCACCGCCAAAACCGAAGTTCTCAAAGATATCATTAATGTCGAATTCAAAACTACCGCCACCACCTTGCTGGAAGTCGCCCCAATTAAAGCCTCCGCCAAAGCCACCACCTGGCTGTCCGCCACCATTCATTGAATGTCCGTAGGTGTCGTATTGGGCTTTTTTCTTTTCGTCTCCTAAGGTGGCGTAGGCTTCGGTGATTTCTTTGTACCGAGCTTCATCGCCGGTCTTTTTATCCGGGTGGTACTGAGCTGAGAGCTTACGAAAAGCCTTTTTTACCTCTTCGCGCGACGCGCCTTTTTGGAGTCCGAGGACTTGGTAATAGTCTTTCATAATAATATTTGCATTATGCCACACTGAGACAACAATCGCAAAAGCAGTGCTTTTGCGATTGGGTATCTCTTATTAAGCACTTTTTTCTCCTCCCTCTACATCGGCATCCCGGACATTTCCTTCGGCACTTTCGGGAGCGGCATCAGCTTTTGGTTCTTCTTGGTGCTTCGCCATTTCTTCACCGATTTTTTGCATAGCGGTACTCAGCGCCTCACTTGCAGACTTAATGGCTTCAACATCGTCTTTGCCTTTGGCTTCGTTTACCGCGGCCATTTTGGCAGTGACGTCATCCTTGATTTCTGCTGAGACGTTGTCGCCGTGGTCCTTGAGCGCTTTTTCCGCTGTGTACACCATTTGTTCAGCTAGGTTGCGGGTGTCAATCAATTCTTTTTTCTTGGCGTCTTCGCCGGCATGTTCTTCGGCTTCACGCTTCATGCGTTCGATATCAGCGTCAGTAAGACCTGAAGAGGCTTCAATTTTAATTGATTGTTCTTTGCCGGTTGATTTGTCTTTGGCGGTTACTTTGAGTACCCCGTTACTGTCGACGTCAAAGATAACTTCAATTTGTGGCACACCGCGGGGTGCTGGTGGAATACCATCGAGGACGAATCGTCCGAGTGATTTGTTGTCACTCGCCATTGGGCGTTCCCCCTGGGTAATGTGAATTTCAGTTGAGGTTTGGTTGTCAGCGGCGGTTGAGAACACTTGTTCTTTTTTAGTAGGAATGTGCGTGTTTTTCTCGATGAGTTTGGTGGCTACTCCACCCATGGTTTCGATACCAAGTGAAAGTGGAATAACGTCAACGAGTGTGATGTCCTGTACGTCACCTTGGAAGATACCTGCCTGAATAGCAGCACCTAACGCCACTACTTCATCTGGGTTAATAGTTTTGTTTGGTTCTTTACCAAAGAGGTCCTTTACCGCGGCGATAATGGCCGGCATACGAGTTTGACCACCCACGAGAATGACTTCGTCGATATCGGCGAGCTTCAGTCCTGAGGCTTCCATTGCACGCTTGGTAATCTCGATAGATTTGTCGATGAATTCGTGTGCGAGTTCTTCGAGCTTGGCCCGAGTGAGTTTAATGGCGAGGTGAACTGGGCCGTCAGTACCTTGGGAGATAAACGGAATGTTAACTTCGGTTTCAGCGGTGGTTGAGAGTTCCAATTTGGCCTTCTCAGCGGCTTCATCGAGCCGTTGGAGTGCTAGCTTGTCTTTACTAAGATCAATGCCATCTGAGGCCTTAAACGTCGCAATCAAGTGACGGATAATTGCTTGGTCAATGTCTCGGCCACCCATGTGGGCGTCTCCGTCTGATGACTGTACTTCAATTACGTCATCCCCTACTTCAAGCACTGACACGTCAAAGGTTCCACCACCGAAGTCGTACACAACAATTTTTTCGTCTTTCTTTTTATTAAATCCATACGCTAAGGCAGCGGCTGTTGGTTCGTTGATGATACGCTTCACATCCAGACCAGCAATTTTTCCGGCGTCTTGGGTGGCTTTACGTTGTGAGTCGTTGAAGTACGCTGGTACGGTAATGACCGCTTCAGTAATTTTCTCACCGGTTTTGGCTTCGGCGTCGGCTTTGAGTTTCGACAGAATCATGGCTGACACTTCTTCGGGTCGGTACTCTTTGCCATCCATCACAACCACGGCTCCGCCATCGGCGCCTTTTTTGATTTCGTACGGGACGATGTTTTTGTCTTTTTGGACTGAGTCTTCATCGTAGTTGTGACCCATGAAGCGCTTGATACCGTAGATGGTATTGGTTGGGTTGGTTACCGCTTGGCGTTTAGCAATTTGCCCTACGAGTCGTTCGCCGGTTTTAGAAATAGCGACCACAGATGGTGTAGTTCGGGCGCCTTCAATATTTTCAATAATAGTTGGTTCACCAGCCTCGATAATCGCCATGGCTGAGTTGGTTGTTCCAAGGTCAATTCCTAAAATTTTTGCCATAATAAATTGTATAAATTAGCTAGTATATTCTCCGACAGTTACTCGAGCAGGACGGATTAGTTCTTTAGTGCCGTTAACCTCCATTTCGTAGCCTAGTTGAATGACTGAGATGACTTGGTTGTTTTGGGCTTCGTCTGTCACTGGTACCTGCGCCAAGGCTTCATGTCGGTTGTGATCAAATTGGGTTCCGGTCGGGTCAAATGAGGTCACGCCGTAACTAGTGAGGACGCTCGTGAGCTGGGTATGAATCCCCTCCACCCCCTTACGCCACTTCTCGTCGGCTTTTTCCCAGGTTTCGCGGTCTAACATTGCGAGGTAAAAACTGTCACACATCGGTAATAGTTTTTCAACGTGACTAATGGTCAGGCGGGCTTTGTCGCGCAAACGGTCTTCTTCGAGTCGGCGTTTTCCGTTGAGGAAGTCAGCTTTACTACGTTGGAGTTCTTCGAGTAAATTTCGGTTCTTCTCTTCACTGTCTTTCAGTTTGGTTTTTAAAGTTTTTAATTTGTTATCTTCGTCGTTTTCAATTTCAAAAAGTTCAGGGTCGCTCTGGTCGGTATGTTCTGTATCAGTGGTGATTTCAAGTTCATCCTGAACTTTGTCTGTATCTTTTTTATTCACCATAACAGCATTATAACGCGGAAAAAGTGTCGTGTCAAAAATGCATTATGAAATAAAAAATGAGGACGCTACCGTGGTAGCGTCCAAAAAATTTTATTTGGTCACGGCATAGAGTTCAAACTCGCCGAGCTCTTCAGGTTCTGTAAACAGGCCTAGGTAATATAATGGAGTTTTCGAATCCTCTTTATAAAGTGGACAATTGAAAGCTGATAAAATTAATACTGCAGATTTGATAGCCTTGTCCTCATCAGCTGCATCGATTTGAGCAGTTTTTCCTGCAGGATCGAAGACCGTCTCAAACGATAAACTGACCTTACCGTCTTGGCGACGATTTCCTTGGAGTTTAAGTATTGTATATTTAGGCATTTCATCTTCTCCTCTGTTTCTAATTTTAATTGTACTACTTTTAATACAATATAACAAAAACCGCCCCTTGAAGGGCGGCATTTTGTTTTATCGTTTTGACCAGGCTGGGCGCTTGCGAGCTTTGAGCAAACCAAACTTCTTTCGTTCCACTGAACGTGGATCTCGTTTGAGGAAGCCGGCTTTTTTGAGTTCGATGCGGCGATCTGCTTTTTCTTTCACTAATGCTCGAGCGATTCCGAGACGGATAGCTTCGGCTTGTGATGAGGTACCACCACCGAGAACTTTAGCAGTAATGGTGTAGTGTTCAATACCAGCGTCTTTTGTATCTAAAACTGACTGTACATCCTTGTGGAGTGATACGTGTGGGAAGTACGCAGTGAGTTCTTTATCATTTACCGTGATAGTCGTTTCCTTTGCAGGAGTAAGGCGGACACGAGCGGTTGATGTCTTTCGACGACCAATGGCTTCAATGTAGCGTTCTGATGATTTTGTAGCCATATTATTCGGTGATTACCAGGTTCTTAAGCATTGGCTTTTTAAGCTTGGTGTTGGCAAGCATACCAGCGATGGTTCGTTCTACAACTACTTTGTAGCCGAGGCGATTTCCAAGGTGGTCAAGCGTTTCGGTCTTTCGCCCTCCTGGGTAACCAGAATATGATTGGTAAATTTCAGTCTTCTTCTTTTCAGGAATGTCCATTTTTGAAACATTCTTGATTTCAACAGTCACCGGCGCGACTAAGTTCTTCACAAAGTCAGGCTGGTCTTTCCCGAGGAGTACTCGAGCCGCTTCTGTCGCAACAATTCCCAACCGCTTGCCAGCGGCGTCAATTGTGTGAACGCGGTTTTTAGTTGTAGTGTCCATAAATAAAATTATTCAACAAATTCGATTACTGCTTCGTCTCGTCCGGCAGGCGTTCGGCCCATTTTAATAATCCGGGTATAGCCACCATTGCGGGTTGCAAACTTCGGAGCGATTTCTTCAAACATTTTGGTGATTACCTTGGCAGCTGGTTCACCGAGGCGACTCGCGACAATGCGACGAGCTGAAACGGTGTTCTTTTTACCATGCGAAACCAGACGTTCAACAAATGGTCGGAGTTCTTTTGCTTTGGCTTCAGTGGTCTTGATCTTGCCGTCACGAATAAGTGAGACAGCTAGTCCGCGTACCAAGGCGGTTCGCTGTGAGCGAACACGTCCAAATTTTCTGTTTTTATTACCGTGTACCATATAATTATTCGCCTAGATTTAGACCCATTGTTTCAAGAAGAGAAACAATTTCATCAACTCCCTTTGGACCAATACCGTCGAGCGCTAGGATATCACCTTTTGACTTTCGCACAAGGCCTCCCACCGTTCGGATTGAAGCGGCTTCAAGGGCAGCGAGAGTCCGTGATGATAGCTCTAGTGTTTCGATACGAGTCTTGAGGACTTCGGTATCAGGAGTGGCTGATTCTGCTGCTTGTGCTACTTCAGCCACCACTGGTGTGTGATTCTGGTCTTGGAAGCCGATGATGGCTTTCAATTGGTGAATCATAATTTCGATTGAGTTCTCAAGGGCTGCTCGTGGAGTGATTGTTCCGTCAGTTTCAATTGAGAGACGGAGACGGTTGTAATCTGTTCGGTCACCAACACGCATGTTTTCTACTTCGTAGTTTGCGCGGCGAATTGGTGTGAATACTGCATCAAGCGCAATAGTTCCGATTTCCACCTTGTCTTTTTGGTGAATTTCACGAGGTACGTACCCGAGTCCTCGTTCAATGGTGATAGCCATATCCAGGGTTGCTCCCTTGGCAGTCAATTCTGCAATGTGCTGGGCTGGGTTAAGGATTTCTACCTGAGTTGGGCAGGTAATGTCAGCAGCAGTCACTGCTCCTGGACCTGATTTCTTGAGGTGAATCGTCATTGGTTCTTCGCCATGAAGTTGGAAACGAACTCGTTTGAGGTTCAAAAGAAGTGTAATCACATCTTCGTTCATTCCAGAAATGGTTGAGAACTCGTGTTGTACGCCTTCAATTTTAACTTGGGTAACTGTTGCTCCTGGGAGTGACGCCAAGATGATTCGACGGAGTGAGTTTCCTAGTGTGTGACCATAGCCTGGGAACAGACCATCGATTTCGTATACACCATGGAATTCTGCTTCGGATACAACGCGTGGCTTTGACGGTAGCGTGACATTTGTTTCTAACATATTGAGAAAATATTACTTTTATAAACCGCGGTAACCTATCGACTGTAGTACTCAAGCACTTGTTCAGGATCAAACATGAAGTCAGTTGCTTGATACGTCGGTGTACCAGACACTGTGCCACGCATCGTTTTTACATCAAAACTCAACCATGAAGGAACACTCGTTGCTTCATGAGTATCAGCAAGGAGTGTAAATAACCCCGTTGCCTTACTGCCCTCGCGAACAGTAATAACATCATTTGGAGACACCTTGTGAGATGGGATGTCGAGACGACGACCATTAACATAAATATGTCCATGGTTAACCATTTGACGAGCAAAACGACGTGTTTTAGCTAGACCAAGACGGTAGACAACGTTATCAAGACGTGATTCCAAACGTTCAATCAAGAGTGCAATAGGTTGGTGACTCTTAGTTGAAGCTTCAGACACGTACCGACTGAGTTGTTTTTCACTAATACCGTAGGTAAAGCGCATCTTTTGCTTTTCGATGAGTTGCTTTTTGTAGTCACTCGCCATGCCACCTCGCTTGCGAACGCGACCTTGTTTAGCTTGAGAAATAGCAAACTTGGCAGTTTGTGTCTTTTCAAAGATTGGTGCGCCAAGACGCTTGGCGATTTTGTATTTAGGACCGATTTTCATATAATAATAGATTAGATACGTCGTGGCTTAGGAGGACGAGTACCGTTAAATGGTACTGGTGTCATGTCGACAATTTTAGTAATACCAATGCCCTTTCCAGAAAAAGCTCGCAACGCTGATTCACGTCCGGCACCTACGCCGCGGACAACTACTTCGGCATCCTTCATACCCATTTGTTGCGCTTTTTCACCAATGATTTCTCCTACTTTGGCTGCTGCAAATGGAGTACTCTTGCGAGAACCCTTGAATCCAAGCGCTCCACTACTGGCGCTCATGACCGCGTTTCCTTTCGGATCGCAGAGTGTTAATAGTGTGTTATTAAAAGTAGCCAAAATGTTGAGGCGCCCAGCTGGCACTTTTCGTTTTGGAATACGGTTCAGCGCGCGAGAACTACCCGCGATGTCTGAACCTCCACTCTTCTTCATGATACGTTTCTTACCCATATGTCGTTACGTGTTGATTAATAATAATTTTAAGTCTTTTCGAGCTTACGACGTCCACTACCCATCGTCTTCTTTGCACCCTTGAGAGTTCGGGCGTTTGTTTTTGTTCGTTGACCACGAGTTGGTAAACGCTTGGCGTGGCGAGATCCACGGTATGATGAAATGTCTTTGAGACGTTTGATGTTAGCAGCGATGGAACGTTTTAGTTCACCTTCGATGGTGAAAGCTTCAACACTTTCACGAACAGCATTTTCTTGTTCGGTTGAGAGTGTGGTTGGCTTGGCCGTAGCTTCGATTTTGTGTGAAGCTAGAATTTCCTTTGCACGAGACAGACCAATACCGTATACGGCGGTGAGGCCATACGCTAGTTGTTTATCGTCCGGGATGTTGATACCTGAAATACGCATACTTATACTGATTACCCTTGTCGCTGCTTATGGCGAGGTTTCTTTTTATTAATAACAAACACAACACCACGTCGTTTGACGATGATATCATCTGGACTCATTTTTTTAACTGATGATCGTACTTTCATGGTGTGATATTTATAGTCGCTTACTAATCCGTGCTTTTCCGCCGTAGGGGTCGATAACCATACCGACCTTGTCTCCAACGAGCACTCTAATTCTAAAACGTCGCATCTTACCGGCAAGATAAGCAATTTTTGATTCCCCGGTGTCATCTAAGATGACACGGAAAAGAGCATTTGGGAGGGCCTCCTCCACAACGCCATATGCTAACTCGTCTTTTGTCGATTCTTGCTGGTCCATTACGCGAGGGTGAGTGTAACAAATTAATGTGACACAGTCAATACACCACTACGGCTGTGGTGTTGATAGTTCTTCTTTTATCGTGATGTCATTGAGGGTTGTGGGGAAACTACGCTTCCAAAATGGTCTCACTTCAACTTCACCCCGTTCAATACCTGTGTAATTACCCATAACTTGAGTAAAGGCAGTCTTTTCTTTGCCGAGTAGTTCTGTCTTCATACGTTCTCCGTCAAAGGTCCAGACAATCTTTGGAACACCGGCTATTTTAAAGGTTAATGATGGTTCATTGGCGATGTTTGATTGACTGGTGGTTGCGTTTACGTAGGCAAAGGTAAGGTTTTCAAGGTTATCAATTCGGACTGGTTCATCTTCGTAACCAACAATTGTTTCTTTAGCAATAAACTTGGCAAAATCTTCTTTTTTAAAGAGTGGAATCTGAAGAACGGCTTGTTCCTTAATCGTTACCAAATCATCACCGTATTGGGTTGGTGGGAGTGGGTTGTACGTGATGGCAATTGAGTCAGCAAAACTCGTAAAATCCGCTGGACTTTCAGCCTTGATTTTAGCGAGCAAAGCATTGCGTAGTTCAAGCTGCAGTGACTGCCGAGCAGTACTTAATTCGGCTTCATTAATAATAAATTTTGGTCCGTTAAATCCATCGACAAATGCAGCGGTATTTTTAGCTGAAATAGCATTAAATAAGTCAGTAAATCCTCCCTCTTTAAATCCAGGTACCGTGAGTGGAGTATTTGCTGGAATATTATGTTTTTCACCAGCTTCGTCGGCGAACACTTGGGCTCGGATAACCCCTGGCACCGGTTTACCATCAGTGCCATTTACTGCTCCAGGCACTACTACTGATTCTTGTATACGAAATACCAACCCATCAGCGGTAGCAAAGCGGGTGTTCTTGATGAGTCGTTCTGCTCCCGGTGTTGATTTTGAGATTTCAATTTCCCCCGTTGCTTGTTTGGTAATGGTTTCTTGTCCGCTGGCCTTAACTTGACGCTCACCACTGGCATCTAGGGTCATGATTTCGTAGGAAAGTTCACCCGGCTTCATTTCACTGTAGGCGGTGAATTCGGCGTTTACGTTGAGCTCACGGACTTTTGGGTAAATAGTAATTTCAGCCCCACCAGTGAGTGCACTAATACCAATGCCACCCGAGATAACTAGGAGCGAGAGAAAAATACCAATGTATAAGTTCTTGCGACTTCGTTTGTTGCCATTGATAACTGGGATATTCCCTTCTGATTCGTCTTCATATATTTCCTCATCAAATTCCTCGCGGGCTTCTCGGTGTGGTTGTCTAAAAGTCGGTTCAGAAACAGTCTTTTCTGTGTGTGCAGGACGCATATCTGACTGCGGGCGTGGTGCAGAAAGTGGCGGTTGCGTCCGCCTCTGTTCTCTTGGTTGCGCGGGACGGATGTCCTGAAGATTCCATTTTTGTGTCATATAACTATTGTACAGTATACCGGCTTAAACTTGTATAAAATCATTACAGTGATGCTGTTTGTGGAAAAACTGTGCTGCTACTACCATCGCTGTATCACTACTGACGGTTAATAAGGCTTTTTTCTCTTCGGCTGTGTAGTTCTTGGTGAGGAGTTCACTCGAAACACCATGGACTGCATGAGTTGAGCCAGTGGCTTTTTTGGCGGCGGCTTCGAGTTGGCGGCCAAAAAACTCCTCGGTTTGGTGATCGCCATGCATAAAAAGAATCTTAGGAATGGATAACTTATCACCGGTTTCAGTAAATAGTTTAGCGAGGTTCTTTTGGTACTCATCAAATACCACTGCTACTTCGGCTAACTTTGCTTCGGACATAGTTTCCATGGCGCGGGTGTGATACGGCTCTTTCAAAAACGCATAGGCTTCTTCAAGCGGAATATTTAACACAGTGACCAGTGTACGTGCGAGTGTGCTAATGCCAATTGGTGTATGGGTGCAGTACCGTAAAATACCACCACGCACTACACCAATTTCGGTTGCTTCGTAAGTAATATCTACCAAGCAGTATTCGCTCATCTGGTTATACAGTTCCCGAATAATGCAATGGAACATCAGCATAAATGAGTAGCGTTCCAGTGCAGTATGCTTAAACACTTTACCTTTAATATCTGCGATAGCATCAGTGAGGTAGGTTTGGGCAACGGCACTCACTTGTGTCAGTGTCAGAGTGGTAGCGGTCTTCCCTTTTGGGTCTCCAATTTTATAATCGTTGGCTTGAATGTCGGTTGTGGCACGGGTCATTATTGCTAGTCCAAGGTCGGAGGCAAGCTCGTTTTCCTTAAGTTCTTCGGTAATTTTCTTTTGCGCGGCGGTAATCAGAGTGTTTAAGAGGGCTTCGGTGATTTCAAAGGGCTGTTCCTTTGAGTAGCCAATTACTTTGGTAATCGTGTAAGACCAGGGAGCCGTCATTGATACTTGGAGTAAATCGATGTGTGCGCCGGGATTTGATTGTTTAAGTACCGCTCTACCTTCGCTCTCAAGTAACAACACCGCATTCATGAGGGCTGTGATTACAGATTTGGCATTTACCGCGGTGTCACTTTCGGCACGTCTCGTTGCATACTCGCGTTTTGACCAAAGTATTTCTGGAGTGGTTTTAGCTTTGTCAGATTTTACAAT
>LNFM01001007.1_pt1 | contig 66361 bp, 56 predicted proteins | sample 596031 | NCBI WGS metagenome assembly LNFM01 (sample SAMN04254537, study PRJNA301005) | activated carbon metagenome | isolation source: dual media filters at the Ann Arbor, Michigan drinking water treatment plant | place: USA: Ann Arbor
CAGTGTGCTCGTATCGCAGCCGTTGACGCCGAGAATATCCAACTCGCACGCCATCGCAGCCGCGACGTAGTTCGACGGGGACTCCTTCAGTCGCTCTAGGTTCTCACCTTCAATGCGGTTTAGGAACGGAATGAAAAGCCGCGTGCGCTCTTGTGGATCGAAGTGCGCAACAAAATGTGGAACATCCTTTTCGTCTAACGCCAACTTCGGCGTTCCATCCTCATACCGCTCTAGCCGCACGTTGCGATAAGCGATCCCCTTTTTATTCAGGAAGCGAGCAACGTTTTCATCGGTCGGTTCGCAGTCCAGTTCTTTGCGATCCGCGTAGTGTTTAAACCCATGAACCGGCACAAGGTCACTTGACTTGCCATCGTTTGCCGTCGCGTACGCAATGACGATAGGTGCGCCGGGTCGCGACAGTGCTTTGTCAATCACCGCCCGCCCCAAAACGCCGTCATCGTCCATAGCAAAACCAGTGACAGCAATGCAGTTCGCCTTGCGTCGCTTGCCTTCAGTGATGATGCACAGCGTTGCGCCTCGCGCGTGTTTGTTGACGTTCTTACACGGGATCGAGGTTAGCCACGCAAAAGCGCCGATGGTCGGCTGTGTCGCCGCCCAGTCGTTCGCATTTTGCGCGTTGCCGCCCGCAACTAGCATCGGCAGTCGCGTTTTCAAAATGTGCGGCGGTAGATCGGGACGCCCTAAGTGCTCGCGAAAATCGAGTCCGTCATTGTCCAAGCGGCTGACGCCGACAATCACAGCCAATAGTTCGCGCGTGCCCGCACTAGCAGACGGGCAGCGCTCGTCTACTTCGGCGGTCAGCCAATCGGGAAGGTCCAAATCCATCGTCATCGGCTTAAGTATTTTCCAAAATGTAGCACCTACTCACGGGCACAGACGCAAGGCGTTCCGTAATCAGCGCGAAGCGCATCCACAGATAGAGTGCGTGAAACGCCTCGTCTTGACGTACAAAGTCTGGACTCACCACCCCGCCACCATGACCCCACGGCCACACAGGAAGGTTCCCATTGAAAAATAGCGCGTCGAATCTCGCCATTGCGACTCGGACTAAAACCGATTCGCCGTGATCCGCCCTTCCCGCGCCGCGCAAATCTGGCGGTTCTCTTGGGTCGTCTAAAAGAGCGCTCAGGCGCACAGCGTAATTCGTGCGTTCACGTTCGCCCTCATCCAGCGTTGCAAAAAATTGAAATACTAGAAGTTCCTCACCGTCATCATCGCGCGCCCTTCCGTCATAAATCAGCCCGGAATAATAGCGACTTTCAAAACTGTCGGCGATCTCTTGCTCATCGAAAGGGCAAGCGTCCCGTCGATAGGACTGAAAAATATTCGTCGCGAGTTCCTCACTAAGTATCTTTTCGTCGCCAGTATCTAGCGTTCGCGTGCAGCCGTGCCAGTGCAATGCCTTTTCTTCATTCTCTTGACCGTCAACCGCGGCGGCGATCTTCGCATCGGCAGATTCGACAGGCGTACCTTCAATAAAATTATTATTCGCTTCAAGCATAGTATTGTCACTTCCTCCCCGATCTCGGGGTCCTTAGAGTTTAGCTGCGACCTACAAAGCCCAAGTTTGGATCGTCTTTCGTCGGTTCGCCAATTTGCCTCCCCACAACAGCGTCAAACGGGGAAATGGCTGTTGAGCAAGAAGCTTGACGTAAACTTTCCAAGCGCGTTGTGCCGCGCGGGTAGCCCTGCTGAGAGTGTGGGTGGTTAAGCGCTCAACACCGCTCGCTTTTCGGCAAACGCCTGCCTCAACGCCTCAATCTCAGTTCTCAACCACAGAGCCCTTCGAGGGCTAACGAGAATTGGCGGCGTCAATTGCGACCCTGCCAAAGTCCATAATTGGCTGCGAGTGATATTGAGAATTGAGCAAGCCTCTTGGCTTGTGACGTATTTCGACTTCTTCATGGGCCAGACCTATTTGCTGCAAGTATGTGTATGTTGATATGGGGTGCGAGCATGAGGAGTCAAGACCCTGACTGAACTTGACAAAATGTAAGTCAAGTAACCACATTTAATATGGTTAACAGTTTTTTACTGACCCGCCGCATTTAATTTGCAGTAGCACCACAGAAAAAATAGCCAGGAAATAATCTGACGCAAATGAAAAAGAAGCGCAGAGGATTTGCTGATTTTTTCAGAAGAAATAAATGGCAAATAATTTCTAGAAACGGTGTCGGTACCTTTATCTTGGCTGAGCCTGGGGACGGTCGACAGTGCTCATCAGCGCAAAGGCGGCAAGCCTGGACGGCTCCCGGAACAGGCGAGTTCGATCATTTTTGAGGTGTGGGTCGGGCGAGGCATGGTTTCGCCCGCCATGGTCCAGGGTGCGGCTGACAGCGACACGATGGCAACATGCACAGCACTAGAACTTAAAATGACTTGCAACGGAGATTACGGGATCAGTCCGGTTCTAGGACCAAACTTCTTCATCGACTTAAAATCTAACATGCTCAAGGAACTTCGCGCGATCTTCCAGGACTTGCATATCGTTGGCTTCGGCCTCGTAGCTGCCACCATACCGCCCTGCAATACCTGCCTCGTGATGACCCATGAGACGTTCACGCGTTAGCACCTCGCGTGGCGCAGCCCTCCTCAGTTTGTCAGCAAAAGTGTGTCGAAGACTATGGAAGCTCAGACCATCGCGCTTCAATCCAATCTTTCTGAGGTGATAGCTAAACTTCTTGGACAGAGAATCAGAAAACCGGCCCGATGAGTGCTGAGTAACATCGGGAAACAAAGGGCCTGTGCACCTCTCGACGAAGTTGAGGAAACCAAGTTCGATTAGTCGCTTATGAATTGGCACTGACCGAATCGAAGCAGGTGCCTTAAGGCGCATATCGGGACCAAAGTACAGGAAATGCACGTCGCCATGGCGACAAACGTTGGTCTTCTTCAATTGCGCCAACTCATTCAATCGCGCTCCCGTGTACAAGCCCAGCCAAACAAGCCAATACAAGGGGTGCTGCAAATCAGAGGCAAGAAGTACTTCCAGTTCTTCGCTACTAAAGGGATCGCGCTGCTCATTCGCGATCTTGGCATGTGGCAGAGTACGCGTTGGAAAGGCAACGTTGATGCCATCGACCCTCTCAGCGGCATCGTCAAAGATCGCCTTGATAAGCTGGACCTTCTTACGAATGGAGGTAGGAGACTGAGCGAGCAAGCCTGCCGAAATAGCGGCTGCTGGAACTTCCGTTACAGCAAGGCTGCGAAGTTCAGATTTCTTGTGCCAATTCGCTGGTAGACCCGAAAGAAGGTCCACGAACGCGCTACCATCCGCTTTGCCATAACTTGTGACCGGTTGATCACCTGCGACCGCAATAAAATCGCGAACGACGGCTGCGATCATTCCCTTGCGCTCCTGACTCAACCGGGAACCTCGCCGCTGGATGTAAGTATCGTGATAGTCCGAAAGCAAAGGCGAGCTTGCAGGGTCGGAGATCAGGGTAAGCTGCGGCGAAGTCGCTTGAACGTGCCCCATGTCCTCATTTGCCAACTGTTCGAGAGCTTCGATCTTGGCCAGAAGCTGTGCGCGGAGACAGGCATCGCGATCCCGCACGATGCCGACGCGAGATTTTTCGAGGTAGGTTAGAAACCACTCTTCGTATTCGAAGTCTCTTGCAACCAACCGCGCTCGATATCGCGAAATCGTCTCTCGGAGTCGGCGCTGATGGTCTGCTGCAACCTTTGCAGGATCATAGGACAGAGCCAGTTGGCTCGTTGGTGGCGCATTGAGAAAGCCTGAGATGTATTCTCTCCGATGGCACTCCTCGTTCTCGATCAACCTCTCCCGTTCCATCCGGCAAACTTCGGCAACCGTGAGCACTGGCAGGGGTTCGGTTGGCGCAGGACGTGCGGGGACCGGCGATCCCGGCTTTTGCCTGCACTCAACTTCGAACTCGTCCTGAAGCGCCGCGTAGACTTTGGCGACTCTCTTCCGAGCCTCTTTCAGGTCGCGTGTCCCAAGACTGCGAGTTGTATGCTCCCCCCGAAAGCGACCACCGCGAGCTTCGTGCGGTACACGCACGCGGATTTCGTACGTCTGGGCGCTAGGCCTTAGCGTCGGCGTCGGAAGCCCTCTGGACCGGGTGGCATGGCTTGATTTCGACACGGCTGGGACCCCGTTTGTGCAGCAGGTTTGTGCAGCAGGTAGGGTGCCTGAAGTCCTGTAAAGATTGGGTTTCTTGGAACATCAGCGGCTTAGGGGACCGCTGGTGCGGACGGTGGGATTCGAACCCACACGGGGTTGCCCCCTCGGGATTTTAAGTCCCGTGTGTCTACCGTTCCACCACGTCCGCGGGAAACGGCGCCTTTATGCGATGCCGGAGCGGCGTGCGCAATCGTATCGCGCAGGGGTGGTGCAGCGCTTGGACGTGGGACGAACTGTTGCGGGTTCAAGGGGGCGGCAATCGGGGTAGGGTTGCGGCTGGGCGGTGGTTGGATGCGGGGCGCTTTCGGAGATGATGGATCTTCAGGCACTGGTGTGTGAGGTTCACGCCGAACTCGATGCGGCGGCCGATCGCGGGCGGGTAGCGGACTACATTCCCGAACTGGGCAAGGTGCCGGTCGCGAAGTTTGGAATCGCGATCGCGGCCATGGATGGGATGACCGTGACCGCGGGGGACGCGGAGGAGGCGTTTTCGATCCAAAGCATCTCGAAGGTGTTTGCGCTGGCGCTGGCGCTCGGAAAAATCGGCGACGGGTTGTGGAAGCGCGTAGGGCGGGAGCCGAGCGGGAGTGCCTTCAATTCGATCATTCAGCTTGAGCACGAGAAGGGCATTCCACGCAATCCGTTCATCAACGCGGGTGCGATCGTGGTTGCTGACGTGATCCTCGCCGGTCACCAGCCACGCGAAGCCATCGGCGAAATATTGCGGTTCGTGCGTGTGGCGGCGAACGACGAGACGGTGTCGATCGATCCGGCGGTCGCGCGCTCGGAGCAGGAGCATGGGTTCCGCAACGCGGCACTGGCGAACTATATGAAGGCGTTCGGCAACATTCATAATCCTGTCGAACTGACGCTCGGGGTCTATTTTCATCAGTGCGCCATCGAGATGTCGTGCGTGCAGCTGGCGCAAGCGGGACTGTTTTTGGCCAACAGCGGCCGCGATCCGCGGACGGGCATTTCCGTGGTGTCGAAGGAGCGGGCGCGGCGAATCAATGCGTTGATGCTCACCTGCGGGCACTATGACGGATCGGGCGACTTCGCCTTCAAGGTCGGATTGCCCGGCAAGAGCGGTGTGGGCGGCGGCATCTTGGCCGTCGTTCCCGGCAAAGTGTCGATTGCGGTGTGGTCCCCGGGGCTCAATGCTCAGGGGAATTCTCAACTGGGCACCCGGGCCTTGGAACTCATCGCCCAGCGGACGGGGTGGTCGGTGTTCGGGGCTTGATGCTCCGGCAAAGATCCAAACGTCCGGCGGAGCCGTTCTGGCTGCTAGATCCACGGTAATGATCCAAAAGATGGGGTTGGCATGCGAGTCGCTTCGGCAACATTGGTAGCTGTTGGCATCTTGTCGTCCGGCGGGGCTTGGGCCTCGCCTGAGAAAATGACCGGGACGTGGTCGCGCGGGGATGGGCTGGCCGCGGTAAGGATCAACAAATGCGGTGCAGCCATTTGCGCCGTTAATACGTGGGTGAAAGACCCGTCGAACGGCGAGAAGGTCGGCGATAGGCTGGTGATGAACGTCAGCCCCAAGGAAGATGGAAAACTTTCGGGCACCGCATTCGATCCGCAGCGCAATCTGACCTACCGGATCGATATCAGCGTGGCGGACCAGTCCATGAAGACGCGCGGGTGTGTTCTGGGTGGATTGCTGTGCAAATCGGTGGGCTGGACGAAGCAGTAATCCCACAGTTATTTCCGTCACTTTAGCCCTAGCCTTCACGCGGGCTTGACCGCAGGGTTGCGAATAATCGAACACTGGGGATGGACCGGGCGGTGTTGCGCTCTGGTCGGGGGGCCTACGTTTCACGTGGGCATGAAGCGCGGTGCTACAACTCAGGCCGATCCTCTTTGCCCTTGGGCTGATGCTGTGCACCATCGCTGCTGCGATGCTACTGCCTGCGCTGGTCGATTTGGCGGATAACGATCGCGGCTGGCAGGCGTTTCTGGCGTCCTCGGTCGTGACGTTCTTTGCTGGGGGACTGCTGGTTCTCGTTGCCTACGATGAGAACCCACCTCGTCTAGGCGTCAAAGAGGGCTTCCTGCTCACGACGGTTGCGTGGGTAGTGATCGCGGCGTTTGCGGCATTGCCGTTTCTCGGCCACGGGCTCAGCTACACGGACGCCTACTTCGAGACCATGTCGGGTTTGACCACGACGGGGTCCACCGTCATTGCGGGTCTCGACAAGCTGCCGCGGGGCATTCTGCTGTGGCGCGCGCTTCTGTGCGGCATCGGTGGTCTTGGCATTATCGTGATGGCGATCCTGATGCTGCCGTTCCTGCGGGTGGGCGGGATGCAGCTGTTCCAGACGGAAAGCTCGGACAAGTCGGAGAAGGTGCTGCCGCGCGCGTTCGAGTTGACGCTGGCCATCGCGGCGGTGTTTGGCGGGCTCGTGCTCGTGTGTGCGTTCTTCTACGCGTGGTTCGGCATGAGCGGGTTCGACGCGATTTGCCATTCGTTGACGACGATCGCGACGGGCGGGTTTGCCAACTATGATTCGAGTTTCGCGCATTTTGAGAGCCCGGCGATCCACTGGACGGGCACGATTTTCATGGCGCTGGGCGCGATGCCGTTCGTGGTATTCATCAAAATGGTGCGCGGGGATACGACGGCGCTGTGGCACGATACGCAGGTGCGGGCGTTTGTCGGGTTTCTGATCGCAATCAGCCTCATTATGGCGTTCTGGCTTCTGGCGACGCGAAACATCTCGTTCTTCGAGGCGATCACGTTGTCGTCGTTCAACGTGACGTCGATCGTGACGACGACGGGCTATATGAGCGACGACTACACGAAGTGGGGCAATTTCGCGATCGGCGTGTTCTTCCTCTTGACGTTCGTGGGCGGGTGCTCGGGTTCAACGGCGGGTGCGATCAAGATCTACCGGCTGCAGATCGCGCATATGCTGACGCGCAGCCACTTTCTGCATCTGATAAGTCCGAACCGGGTGGTGACGCTGACTTATAACGGGCGGCGTCTGCCGGCGGACGTTCCGTTTTCAGTGGTGGCGTTTCTGGCGATCTATTTTGCGATCGTGGGTTTGTTTGCAGTGATTTACGCCGGCATGGGGCTTGATTTCGTGACGGCGCTTTCAGCCTCGGCGACGGCGCTGGGCAACGTCGGTCCGGGGCTCGGCGATGTGATCGGGCCCGCGGGCAACTTCGTGCCGTTGCCGGATGCGGCGAAGTGGGCGTTGTCGTTTCAGATGATGCTCGGCCGGTTGGAACTCTTCACGGTGCTGGTGCTGTTCCGGCCGGAGTTCTGGCGCTCCTAGGTGTTTTCTTCGTATCTCCAGCCGTAGAGCCAATCATACTGGCGCATGAAGAGGTGCGGTGGCGTCGACGCGAGCACGGCGTTGCGGGCGCGGCGCATGAGGCCATCGAGGTGGTAGGCGCGGCCGTTACGGGCGGAGGCCTCCATCACGCGGGTGGTGCGCGGACGGCGGAGGCGTTCGAATTCGGCGAGGCAGGCGGGGATGCTGGAATCGGGGACGCCGTGAAGGAGTGAAGCCAAAACGGTGGCGTCTTCCAGCGCCATGACGCCGCCTTGGGCGAGGAACGGCAGCGGGGGATGGGCGGCGTCGCCAATGAGCGCGATGCGGTTTTGCATCCAGGTGATCGGGCCGGACGGCTGATAGAGCGACCATTGGCGCCAGTGCGTGGGCGTGAGCAGGAGATCGCGGAGCGCGGTTGGGAAGGCTTGAGCGCGCGTTGCGATGCTCGCGGGGTCTGCGTCGTGGGCCCAGCTTTCGCCTATATCGGCGTCGTCGAAGATCGCGACGAGGGCTAATTCGGCGCCGCCGCGGACAGGATAGTGGACGACGTGGGCTTTAGGACGAAGCCAGATGGTGGTGTCGGTTAGCGAAATGCCAGGTGGGACATCGGTGGCTGTGAGGACCGTGCGCAGTGCGCATTTGCCGGTGAAGGTGAGTGATGGGCTGTGGAGGACGTGCGTGCGCAAGGTGGACCAGAGGCCATCGGCGCCGATGACGAGGGGGCCGTTGAGTGTTTCGCCGTCGGCGAGATGCACGGTGACGGTGTCGCCGCTTTGGGTGGCGCCGGTGAGTTCGGCGGCGTGGCGCAGCGTAATGGCGGGGATGGATTGCGCGGTGGTGCGGAGCGCGTCGTGCAGGTCGGCGCGGTGGAGCGACCAATAGGGTGCGCCGTGGCGCGCTGCGATATCGGGGCCGAGGGGGAATTGCGTGAGCGGGCGACCGGTAAGGCCATCCATCACGCGGATGCTTTGGGGGTGGGCGACTTTGCCAGCAAGGTTTGGTGCGACGCCTAGGCTTTGGAGAATGCGGCTGCCGTTGGGGCCGATCTGGATGCCGGCGCCTTCTTCAGACGATGCGGCGCGTTTTTCGAGGAGTGTGACGGTGCGGCCGGTGCGGGCGAGCGCGATGGCGGCTGCGAGGCCGGCGATGCCGGCGCCTGCAATGAGGATATCCGGGGAGGGTTTGGCGCGGGCGGTCATGCTTCGCGCCTTGGTGGCTTAGGCCGCGACGGGCGCGTCAGCGATGCAGCCCTTGGGGTCGGTCTCGTGTTCGCCGAGGCGCGGATCGTACACATAAAGGGTTGAGCAGTAGGGACAGAGAATCTGGCCGTCGGCGCCCATGTCGAGGAAGACGTGCGGGTGGTCGAAGGGCGGGCGGGCGCCCATGCACAGGAATTCCTTGACGCCGACGAAGATTTTTTCCGCGCCCTGGTCGTTGGCAAGGTGGGGGACGAAATGTGCGGCCATGGCGGTCTCTCAGGACGTTTCGGCTTGAGGTCGGTACGGGCCAGACCATAGCGGCTAGGACGTTGAAATGATAGGGGAGGGCTGAAGGGCAGGCCGCCGCACCGGGGGCAGCCGAATTCTTGTCGTGGGGCTCGATTTGCCGACGTTTTTGTCCGAGGGCGTGACGCTCTCCTATCTCGACGAGGGCGATGGCGCGGCACGGACTCTGCCCGTGCTGCTGATCCATGGGTTTGCGTCCAGCATCGAGATGAACTGGATTGCGCCGGGGTGGGTCCGGGATTTGACGGCGCAGGGCTACCGGGTGGTGGCACTCGACAACCGGGGGCACGGACAGAGCGAGAAGCTCTATGTGCCGGAGGGTTATAGCCGTGAGATCATGGCGGAGGACGCGCGCCGGTTGCTGGATCATCTGGGGATCAGCACGGCGCACGTCATCGGCTATTCGATGGGGGCGCGGATCGCGGCGACGTTGGCGCTGGCGCATCCGAAGCGGGTTGGTGGTTTGGTGCTCGGCGGGCTCGGACACAACATGGTGCGGGCGATGGCGGGTACGGGACCGATCGCGCAAGCGCTGCTGGCGCCCTCGATCGATGATGTCGTGAACCCGACGGCGCGGACGTTTCGCGCGTTTGCCGAGCAAACCAAGAGCGATCTCAAAGCGCTGGCGGTGTGCGTGCGCCAGATCCGCGATCCAGTGCCACGCGAAGACATTGCCAGGATCGCGGCGCCGACATTGGTGGCGGTTGGGACGAACGATGTGATCGCGGGGCCGGCGGAGATTTTATCGGCGCTGATCCCGGGATCAGAGGCGTTCGAGATCGTTGGGCGTGATCATATGAAGGCGGTCGGCGACCGGAGCTTCAAGACGGCGGTGCTGAATTTTCTGGAGCGGCATCCGGCGGGCGCACGTTGAAACGCGGCGGGCTCGATTCAAAAAGTATGGCCGGCTTTGTGCGAGGGGAAAGCCGGCCCTAGTGGTCGGTTTTTAGGCCCCGGCTCTGGCGAGAGGGCCTCGCCGTCATCGTTCGGGGGAATCTCGCAAGGGTCGAGACGGCGGAAAGAGCCAGGGCCTATACGCACCAACGCAACGCTACACACAACGTACGCATTACTCAGACGGGGCGGAGCCGGCTCTGTGGAATTGGGGGCAGAGCGGTCGTTACGCACCCGGTACGCGGCTTACTCAACGCACACACTCAGATCACTCACCGGGACGCTTCGACTGGGCCATCGATACGCAACAAAATGGCCCGAAAACCCGTGATTTTGACCTGCTGCCGAAGCCTGCCTTGGCCTCGACAAGAGAAAAGCTACGCCTCGATTTTCAAAGAGTCTGCGGCAATCATACGTGCTCAGCCTAAATGCTGTGGATAACTGCAATGCTGCACTTGTGGCGTGTGCGCCATTTTTCCCGCCGTGACTCGCCCCGATCTCCGCCGTAAAGGCGTCGCCGCTCGGGCGCACGAGGGCCGTAGAGGACTGTCAGAATTGGGCCTATTGCGAACCGGTTGTTCACCAGTCGTTAGCCATTCCGGCTTTAGTGTCCCAGACCATGTCGTTGCGTGGCGTCCTCTTTACCGTATCGGTGTCCGGCCTGCTCATCCTGATGGGGTGCAGCACGGGCGGACCAAATTTCGTGGCCAAGCATGAGCCATGGCGGGAAAATGAGGAAAGCGCCTGTCTTGCCGCCGGTGTCGTGCGGCCATCGCCATTTCTGGAAGCGCGTTCGGCGCTGGGTGGACCCAGCTATTGCGGCGCGTCGCGGCCGTTCCAGATGTCGGCGGCCGATCAAGGGCGGGTGTCGCTGAAGCCTCCGGCTTTGCTGCGGTGTCCGATGATTCCGCAGGTGGAGCGGTGGGTTTCCCGCGTTGTGAAGCCGTCAGCTGAATACTACTTCGGTTCGCCCATCGTGGAGATGAAGGTGGCGGCCTCGTATGGTTGCCGGCCGCGCAACAACCAATCCGGCGGGAAGCTCTCCGAGCACGGGTATGCGAATGCGCTCGATATCTCGTCGTTCACGCTGGCCGATGGGCGGGTCGTGACGGTGAAGGGCGGCTGGTGGGGCGATGAGCGCGAACGGCTTTTCCTGCGGGCGGTGCATGAAGGCGCGTGCGGGGAATTCACGACGGTGCTGGGGCCTAACTCAGACAAATTCCACCACGACCATTTTCACGTCGATCTGGCGCGGCATGGACGCGATGGTCGGCAGCGCTATTGCAAGTGATGGCGTGCGGGGCTCGCGCGGTTTAATTCGTGACCGGCTTTTGCAGTGGATTGTCCCAGACGCGCACGACGCCGTCATCGCCCGCAGACGCAATGTGTTGCGCGTCGGGTGAGAAGGTGAGCGCGGTGACGCTGCCGGCGTGGCTCGGGAGGGTTTTTGGCGTGCGGCTTTTTTTGAAATCCCAGACGCGGACTTTACCGTCGGCGCCGCCGGACGCGAGGACGTCGCTGGCCGGAGCGAAGGCGAGAGCGTTCGCCTTGCCGTCGTGGCCCGAGAGCGAGCGGGTGAGGCGATTAGAGCGCGCGGACCAGATGCGGATTTTGCCATCGAGGCTGGCCGACGCCACATCCTTGCCGCCGGTTGAAAGGGCGACTGCGGTGACATAATCTTTGTGGCCGCGGTAGGTGCGGACGCGGTCGAGGGTTTCGAGGTTCCAGATTTTCAGCGTTTTGTCGGCGCTGCCGGAGGCCAGAACGGGCTTCGATCCGGTCATGCCGAAGGCCAGCGACTGGACGGCGCTGTCATGGGCATCGAGGAGGCCAAAGGGGCCGCTGGTGGTCGTTGCGTCCCAGACGGCAATCTTCCAATCGTGACCGGCGGCGGCGAAGCGCTGGGCAGAGCCGAGGAAAGCTACAGACCAGATTTCGGCGTCGTTGCGCTTGTAGGCCGCGACGCGTTCGGCGCGCTCCCAGTCCCATAGAACAACGTTGCCGTTGGCGTGACCGGTGAGAAGGCGATTGCCGGAGACGGCCATGGCGGTCGCGGGGCCGTCGTCCATTTCTATGGTGCGCTTCAGTGTGGCGGAGGAGGCCGTCCAGATTTTCACCGTGGCATCTTTCGATGCGGTGACGATGGCGGTGCCGTCGTCGGAATAGGCGAGCGCCGTGACCGCACCACTGTGACCCGTCAAGCGCGCGATGGGTGACGCGATCTGGACCGGTGGTGGAGAAATCGATCCGGTGGTGGTGTTGGACGTGATGGCAGCGCTGCGCGTTTCCATGTGCGGCAGGCGATCTTGCAGGGCCACGGCTCCACTGGCCACGCCAACGCCGATCAGGAGTTTGAAGAGCATGGGGCTCCACGCCCACTTCGATCCAATGCGCTTGGGTTTGGGCGATTTATAGATTTTTGGTGCCTTGACCGGTGCGGGAGCTTTTGCTGCGACCGGTTTGGGATCGGGCTCGGGTTTGCGTTGGAGAATACGCGGGAGTTTGGCTGGTGCATCATCTCCGTCGAGTTTGCGTGTGGCGGCGGGCGGTGGCGCAGTTTTCTTTTGTGGCGCGGGCTCGGCTGGCGCAGCGATGACGGGCGCGGGTGGGGCCGTCTTGAGTTTTGCTTTAGCCGGTGCAGCGGGCGTTTCTGCCTTTTTGTCTTTCAGGTTGTCGACGTAATCGAGCAGCGCGCCCTGCGGGCCTGGGGCGTCGGGAATGGGTGTGCCGACAGGCTTGGCCTTGGCGGGGGATGGTGTCTTTTCATCCGCGCCGAGTGTGCGCTGGAGCCAGGATGCGGGCTTGGGATCGGGTGCGAGAAGATCACCGCGCCAGGCGGCAATAGTGGGCGGGCGATCCTCGATGGTGAGTGCGAGGGCCTTATCGATGGCTTTCAAGAAATTCGCGCGATAAGCGCCGACAGCTGCTTCGCGCGCGGGGACGAACTCGTCTTTCACCATGCGCGAGGGGGCGTCGGGCGGGCGTTTGCCGGTGACGGCGTGATAGAGCGTGGCGCCAAGCGCGTAGATGTCAGTCCAGGGGCCCTGGCGTTTGCCGGTTTCGGCGTACTGTTCGTAGGGGCTATAGCCGGGTTTGACGAGTGCGGAGACGGTTTTGGAGTGGGCCGCGATCTCGCCGCGCGCGGAGCCGAAGTCGATCAGCACGGGCTGGCCGTCCTTGCGGATCATGATGTTGTCGGGCGCGATATCGCGATGCAGGAAATCGGCTTTGTGGATCTCTTCCAGTGCGAGGAGAAGAGGGCCGATGATCTTGTCGAGTTCTTTCTGGCGCGGGGCGCGGCCGAGGCTTTTCAGCCAGCCTTTCAGGCTATGGCCCTCTTCGAAGTGGAGGACCATGTAAGCGGTCTGGTTGGCGCGGAAATAGCGATAGACGCGCACGATGTTGGGGTGGTTGAAGCGGGCAAGCGTCTGGGCTTCATCGATGAAGCGGTCGAGACCCCAGGTGTAGTCGCCAGCGCAGTTCTCCGAGCGCGGGACGGCTTCCATGTCCGCCCCGCGGACGGCGAAGTCGGCGGGGAAATATTCTTTGATGGTGACAGCGCGGCCAAGCGCCAACTCGTCGGCCAGATAGGTGATGCCGAAACCGCCAGCGCCGAGAACGCGGGAGATACGAAAATCTCCAACGAGCTCCGTTCCGCTCTTTAAGGCGATCAGGTTGGTCATGCGCGGTCTTATGCTGTCCTTCAGTGCATCATTCTGAGTGCAACTCGGCATGATTTGCCACGCGCTGGCCGCAAACTAAACCGACTCGCGCGACGCCGACAGGCGGCAGCTATGAAGCAGGAATGTGGCAACCCTTCGGGCTAGACTTAAAAGATGCATATTTCATGGGAGCGACGAGATCGCGCCACGAAGCTGCCGCACGACGCACCGAGAAAGGACACTGGACGGCGGAATTGCTCGCACACGTGCGAACGCGTGAAGCCGTCCTTCCCTTCCCGGGACTGTGCGGCCGGAAACGGATGTGGCGCAGCCTGAGCATAAGTTCGATCGATCCCCATCGACATTTTTGAGGAGCCCCCCATGTCGAGCGCCGCCGCCGGACCGCAGCCCCGCAGTTCACTTCTTGGTTCCTTGAAGGATGTGTTGAACGCAGCGGGCCGCGATAGCACGGCGCCGGGTAGCGCAATTGCGCCGCTTGCCGCGCAGGTGCAGCCGGTGCCGCCTTTGCCCGATATGGCTGCCAAGGTGGCTGAGGGGTTGGCGTCTGTGAACGAGCCGGCTCCTGCCGCATCGGCGGCAAGCCCTTCGGCGGCGGATGCGGCGCGCGAGGCGAAAGGTGCACCCAAGCCGCTTGATGCGCTTGCGGATGCTGACCGGCCGCCCACAACGCGGGTCTTCCGGCAGCCGTCGCGCCCCACGACAGAGGAGCCGGCACGGACATCTCTCGTGCGCGGGAAACAGCATGTGAAGCGCGGCGCGTTCGAGACAGATCCGGTTGTGGGCTGGCTCGTCGTGGTCGGCGGGCCGGGGATCGGACAGTTTCGGCCGATTTTCGAGGGCAACAATACAGTCGGACGTTCGGCCACGAACCGCATCGCCATCGATTTCGGCGATGACGCGATTTCAGGCGAGGAGCAAGGGTACATTCGCTACGACAGTTCGGACCGCTCCTTCCTGTTTGTGCCCAACCTTGCTAAAACGAACGTCGTGTCGCTGAATGAGCGGCGTCCGACGGCGGCGGTTGAGTTGCAGGCGATGGATGTCATCACGATGGGGCGGACGCAACTCGTGTTTGTGCCTTTCTGCGGTGCGGAGTTCGATTGGTCGGCACTGGCGGACGGCTGAGATAGAGGTTCCGGTTTTTTGGCGGATGATCGTGTTCGATCGTGCAAGCTGCTCCACGAAGGGAGCGCGTAACTATCAAGAAGACAGCGCCATGCTGTGGCCGGGGGACGATTACGTCTCGCCCACCGGCCGCAAGGGGGCTGTGCGCGAACTCGTTGCTATTCTAGCGGACGGGATGGGCGGGCACGCCGGTGGGGCGCTGGCAAGCCAGACCGTTTGCGAAACATTCGTCGATGCGTTTGCTGGGGCAGCGGGTGCGGATACGACGACGCGGCTCGTGTCGGCGCTGGCTGCTGCCAACGAGGCGATCGCCGGCAAGGTGAGCGAGAACCCGGCGCTTTCGGGGATGGGATCGACGCTTGTCGGCGTGGTGTTTTCGAACGATGGCGCGCAGTGGGTGTCGGTGGGGGATAGTCCGCTGATGCTCTTCCGGCGCGGTGAGATCGCGCTGCTCAACGAAGATCATTCGCTGGCGCCTGAACTCGACCGGATGGCCGAGGCTGGGCATATCAGTCTCGAAGAGGCGCGGCGGGATCCCCGGCGGCATATGCTGCGCTCGGCGGTGACGGGCGATGAAATCGATCTCGTCGATTTGTCGAAAAAGCCTTTGGCGGTGGAGCCCGGAGATTATGTGATTTTGGCCAGCGACGGCTTGCAGACGCTGGAGCAGAGCGAAGTGGAGCGCATCGTCTCGGCCTATGCGGCCGATGGGGCAAAGGCCGTGGCACAAGCGCTGATCCGGGCCGTAGAGGCGGTGCGCGACCCGCATCAGGACAACGCGACGGTGGTGGCGGTGCGTGTCGTGCCGGCCGCGGGTGCGGCGGTTTCCTAAGGCCGTTTGATCTCGATCACGGCGTGGGGTATGTCCGCGGACCCATGAAGAGCGCAAACGGGTCAACGAAGCAGGGCGCACCATGGATGATCATTTTTGGCCGAGCGTGTATCCGGGGCTTATCGTCGGCGCTTTGATTGGGCTGGCCGATCGAAGCATTCTGGCGACCATTCTCGGCGCGATCGGTGGGCTGGCGGGGGCGTTCGCTGCCTTCTATGCCGTGACAATGCTGGCCATCGAGCCGGGGATTATCCCGCTCGTGGCCATCATCGTCGGCGCGGTGATCGTTGCCAAGCTGACGACCTTTGCCGTGGCCAAGATCATGGGCCGTCCAGCGGCGGGCTGAGCCGCATCATCCTCTAGCGCGAGACGGTCGATGGGTCTGCGGCGCGGCGGCGGATCTCCAGACAAAAGCGCGGATTGATCAACTCCAGGCGATGGAAATCCTCGGAGTGGAGCTTGAGGAGGCGGCACTTCGTGGCCGTAACGAAGGGCGCGCTTGGGGCATCCGACAGCAGCATGGATGTGGCGCCGAAGAAGTCGCCCGGCTCGAATTCGACGTCGGCTTCGGGGTGGAGCATGCGGACCTTACCGGAGGCGACAAAGTACATGGCGCGTGCGGGGAGGCCTGCCTGCAAGACTTCCGATTTCGGCGGGACATTATGGGCGTGCAGCAGCGGCATCAATTCACCGACTTCGCGCGCGTCGAGTTCGGCCAGCAGCGGAATGCGCGACATGAGCGACCAGTTTACAACGAAGTCGCGGCGGTTCACTTCCTGCGCGAAGCCGGCCGAGATAATGGCGACGGGAAGGGCCAGAATGCAGAGCCCAGCCACCATAACGAAACCGCCGAAGAGGCGGCCAAGCGGCGTGATCGGCGTGGCATCGCCGTAGCCGACGGTGGTGAGCGTGGCGATGGCCCACCAAGCGCTATCTGGGATGGAGCCGAACTTGTCGGGCTGTGCGTGGCTTTCGATGAGATAGATGCCCGACGATGCGAAGAGAAGCGCGGTGACGAGAAGCAGTGAAGCGCCCAAGAGTGAGCGGCGCTCGTTGGAGAGAACGCGCACGAGTGTGTGGAGGGCTGGCGAGTAGCGCGACAGTTTGAGGAAGCGGAGCAGGCGCAGGACGCGCAGGATGCGCAGGTCGAGGCCAAGAATGGCCTGCAGGTAGAACGGCAGGATGGCGAGGAGATCGATAATGAGAGCGGGGGTGGCTGCCAGTTTCAGGCGAGCTTGCCAAGGCGGATAGCGGCGCAGAAAGGGGACCTCGACAGCCGTCCAGAGGCGCAGAACATATTCGACCGTGAAGACGGCGACGGAGAAGATGTTGAAGGCTTCGAATTGTGCGCCGTAGGCGGCGGCATAAGACGGGACCGTTTCCATCACGACGGCGGCGACGTTGAGCAGGATTAGGCTGAGAATAAGGACGTCGAATACGCGGCTTGCCCCGTTGTCGCCGCGGCCGACTTCGATGATCTGGTAGATTTTTTGGCGCAGGCTGAGAGCGCCGTGGGAATGAGCGGTGGTCAAAATCGGGTTCCTGATCGCGTTGCCCCTTCGTGGCATGGCTGGGCCGTGCGGCGCAAACGATGCGGAGTGGGTGTGGAAAAGGATTAACGCGGTGAGGTCTGAGGCGGGTGGGACGGGCCGGCGCATGAGGGCGTGCCAAAAGCGCGTTGACCGCGATGGGGCCAAAAGCTATAGACCGCGCCAAGCAACGCCCGGACCTTTGGTTCCGGGCGGCAATTCCATTTGAACACCCGTGTCGTCCGGCCGGTCAGCGGCATGGCTCTTCCGAATGAGGAAGTTGCCTGAGCCAACCCGCCGGGACACAGAAAACAGGCAAGGATATCAACGTTATGGCCAATACGTCCTCGGCAAAGAAAGCCGCTCGTCAGATGATCACGCGGACTGCGCGCAACAAGTCGCGCCGGACGCGGCTGAAGTCGACGGTGCGCGGTGTCGAGGAGGCGATCGCGTCGGGCGACAAGGCTGCTGCTACTGCTGCTCTGAAGGCTGTGGAGCCGGTATTGGTGCGCACGGCTCAGAAGGGCGTCATTCATAAGAAGACCGCCAGCCGCAAGGTTTCGCGCCTCGCCGCACGCGTAAAGAGCATGGCCTGAGGGTTAGGGGCGCGGGTGATCGCGCCGGCTTTGCGAGCATTTGAAACCGGGCCTTTCGGCCCGGTTTTTTTGTGGGCAAAAAATGGGCTTTCGGTGGGGAAGCCCGTCTTATCGCGTCAACTCAAAGCCCAAGCGAAAGCGATTCATTGACGGCGATTGTGACGTGTTCGCAACAGCGGAAGTGTGCTTGGGGTTACGAGCTTAGGTTTTGAACACTGCTAACCCGTGGATTTCCTGGGTTTTGGTGGAGAAGGTTGTTGATGGCGCGGCCGAAGGGGTATCGCAGGGCTTTCGAAAAATGCCAGCGCGGAAGTGATTTGGAGCCGCCGTCAAGATGGCGCGTGTGTGGTGTGGGAAAGGGTTTTTGGATCAATGGGATTCGATGCTTCATTGGACTCGAATCTGAGAGTCTGTCCACTAAAAAACATCAATAAAATCAATGATTTTTGCTCGAGTGTGGAGGCAGGTGAGGTGCTTGCGTGGAGACAGGTTAAGAGCTAGTTAATTGGGTGTGGCCCTCCTGTGGGGCACGTGTTGGTTTCTGAGTGTGTCGACGAGCGTCGAACCTGGTTTCATTTCGTATAGCGTCTCGGGTTTCTTCGTCATTCGTGTAAGGCGTTCCCATCCAATTGGCCCTTAGGGCTAGTTCCGGATCTGGGATGCTTTTTGTTCTCTGGACGATGGTCATCAGTGTTGAACAGTTTGGCTTTGCGGAGCGGCTGTTGGCAAATGCACTGCCGATCTCAGCGTCGGGGACTTGCGAGTTTGCAGTGAGGGGGAGTTGTAGTTTTGAGCGTAGATGATGTGCCCGTGGAAGAGACCTGGGCTCGTCTCCAAAGCGACAATGCGGCTGTTCTGATCGACGTGCGGACGAAGGCAGAATGGACGTTTGTGGGTGTGCCTGACCTTTCGGCTGCTGGCCGGCAGGTCGTCACTCTCGAGTGGCAATCACAGGACGGCCGGGTTGATCCGGCCTTCACGGATCGGCTCTCGGGATACTTGGAGCAGGCCGGCAAGGGGAAGGACACGCAATTGTTCTTCATTTGCCGGAGTGGCGCTCGAAGCCGCGCTGCGGCGGAGGCGATGGCAGAGGCTGGATACGGCAGCTGTCACAATGTGGCGGAAGGTTTCGAGGGTCCTCCCGACTCCAACCGTCATCGAGGGAAGGTCGCTGGCTGGAAGGCGGCGGGTCTGCCCTGGATGCAAGGATAGCATCCAACTTTTGATAGATCCTGGTGTGAAGCCGCCGATGCTCGAGGGCAAACGGCAGAAGGCGGAGCCATGCCTGGAGGTGAGGGAACGAGACAAAGTTCAAGTGCGGGGTAAAGAACGATGCAAGCGCCAGAAAAAATTCAGCCTCCCGACGAGCCACGTGGCAAGAAGGTTCACGCCGCGCTTAAAGCGCGCCTGGGCGACGACATTTATACGAGCTGGTTCAAGACGCTCGATTTCGACGGATTCGACGGCAAGACAGTCACGGCCTCCGTGCCGGTGAAGTTCCTGCGCAATTGGATCCAGTCACATTATATCGACGATCTGCTTGCCTGCAGCCGCCTTGAGTTCAAGGGTGCAGAACGGGTCGACGTGCAACTGCGGCAGCCCGGCGGGCAGAACCTGCGTGTGGTGGCCGGTTTGGCCGAGGTTCAGCGCAACGAGGCCATGCAGGACGCGCGGACGCCAGCGACGCCGTCGGATCAGGGATCGCGGCCCATGATGCCCGGCCGTGGGACGGCCCAGCCGCTTCCATCGCGCATTCCCGCCGGTGGCGTGGACGGTTCGCCGCTGTATCCGCATCACACATTCGAAAACTTCATTGTCGGGGCGCCGAACCGGCTCGCGCATGCGGCGGCCGTGCAGGCCGCAGAAACGGTGCTGAGCGGTTCGCCCGGGATCAATCCACTGTTCCTGCACTCCTCGGTGGGCTTGGGTAAAACGCATCTTCTGCAGGCGATCGCCTGGGATGTGCGCCGCCGCGCGCCTCATGCCAACGTGCTCTATCTAACGGCCGAGCGCTTCCGGTACGAGTTCGTGGAAGCCGTGCGCAGCTCCGATCCGCTGGCGTTCAAGGAGCGGTTCCGGCACGTCAACATGCTTTTGATCGATGACCTCGAATTCCTTCAGGGTGAGAAGACCGAACAGGAGTTCGAGCACATCATCAACGCGCTGCTCGATGGTGGGCGGCAGGTGGTTGTCGCCTCGTCGCGGCCGCCGGGATACATTGAGCGGCTGAACGAGCGCATGCGGTCGCGGCTGCAGCGTGGTCTCGTGACGGAAATCGGCGCGTTCGACGAAGATCTGCGGATGAAGGTTCTGGAACGCCGGGTGGCGGAAAAGAAACTGACTGATCCCTCGTTCGAACTGTCGCGCGAAATCCTGGAAATGCTGGCACAGCGTCTCACGGAAAACGGCCGCGAACTGGAGGGGGCGGTCAACCGTCTGCACCAGACGTGGCAACACGTGCGCGGAACGCTGACGCCGGATATCGCCGAGACCGTCATTCGCGATCTCGTCCATTCGGGCGGCGATCAGCGGCGAATCAAGATCGAGGACATTCTGCGGGTGGTGTCGCGCCACTTCGGTGTGTCGAAGGGCGATCTGCTTTCGCAGCGCCGGCACCGCTCAGTGGTGTGGCCGCGTCAGATCGGCATGTATCTCGCCAAGCAGCTGACCGCGCGGTCGCTGCCGGAGATCGGCCGCCGGTTTGGCAATCGTGATCATACAACTGTTCTGCACGCGATCCGTAAGATCGAGGGCGAACTGAACGGAAATCAGCGTCTCCGGGATGAACTGGAAGACCTGAAGAAGATGCTGGCGCACTAGGACCGAGGTTCTGGCCGCTAGCTGGGGGACCCAGGCGGGGTAGAGGGCGATTGTCGCCTGCCCGGGTCTATGCGACCTTCGCCGATACCGGCGGGGGACTGCGGGGTGGAAGTTCGGGGCGCGTGAAAACGCTGCCCCGACTTCTGTTTTTGGCCCGTGAGGTGCTTTTTCGCCCTCGTTGCTTGGATTTGGCGGGAGCGGGCTGCCGCGGCACTTGAACGGGGCGGCAGAACGGGTCATTTTGCAGCCCTTCCGCGAATCCCTTGTTCGTGGTCCTTTTCGTTCCGGCCGGTCCTGGACCGCCGATGTGACGGGGACCACCGGGGGGTGGCGCTAGCGGTGGCGCTCTGCCGCCGGTCAACTCCCATCACGTTCGAACGTGTTCCCACCGCAGCAAGGCTAAGGGCAACAAGACATGCGTCTGGTTATCGAAAAAGGCGAACTGTCGCGAGCGCTCGGGCACGTCACCAGTGTCGTGGAACGGCGCACGACGATCCCGATTTTGTCGAACGTGCTCTTGAAGGCGTCGCCGGCGGGACTGGAATTTAAGGCGACCGATCTCGAGCGCGAGGTGGTCGAGGAAGCCAAGGCGGATGTTTCGCAGCCGGGTGCGCTGACGGTGCCGGCGCATATGCTGCACGACATCGTGCGCAAACTGCCGGATGGCGCGCAGATCGAATTAAAGCGGGATGCGGACAAGGAGCGGCTGACGCTCTCGGCTGGTCAGGCGCGGTTTGCCTTGCAGACGCTTGGGCCGGAAGATTTTCCGGATATCGCGGCGGGCGACCTTGGGCACTCGTTCGAGGTGCCGGCGGCGGAACTGAAGCGCATCATCGACAAGACGCGGTTTGCGATTTCGACGGAAGAGACGCGCTATTACTTGAACGGCATCTTTCTGCACACGGCGGAGACGAACAAGAAGCCGATGCTGCGGGCGGTGGCGACCGACGGGCACAGGCTGGCGCAAGCGGAACTCGATTTGCCGAAGGGCGCGGCGGGCATGCCGGGCGTGATCATTCCGCGCAAGACCGTGCATGAATTGCAGCGGCTGGTGGAAGGCATGACGGATCCCGTAAGGATTTCGGTTTCGGCAGCGAAGGTGCGCTTTGAGATCGGGTCGGTGACGCTGACGTCGAAGCTGATCGACGGCACGTTCCCTGACTACGGCCGTGTGATCCCGCAGGGTAACGATAAGGAAATGCTCGTTCCCAATCATATTTTCACAGCCGCAGTCGATCGCGTGTCGACGGTGGCGAGTGAGCGGGGGCGGGCGGTGAAGCTCGCGATTTCGAAGAACAAGCTGATCTTGTCGGTGAACAACCCGGAAGGCGGCAGCGCCACGGAAGAGATCGGCGTGACGTACGACGCGGCACCGATCGAGATCGGATTCAACGCCCGGTATTTGTTGGACATCGCGAGCCAGGTTGAGGGCGAGGAAGCCCGCTTTCTGCTGGCGGATGCCGGATCGCCGACGATGATCAAGGACAGCGAAGACAACGGCGCGCTGTACGTGCTGATGCCGATGCGGGTGTAGTCGCGCATTTGATGCCGCGCGCGGTTTCGTTTGAAAGTGCGACCATGCCAGACGCGGCCCCGCGGCTTTGGGTGGAGCGGCTGACGCTCACCAATTTCCGTAATTACAAAAGCGCGACCTTGGAACTGGGGCCGGAGCCCGTCGTGCTGGCGGGGGCGAACGGGTCGGGGAAGACAAACCTTCTAGAAGCCGTATCGTTGCTGGCACCGGGACAGGGGCTGCGGCGTGCGGCTTATGCGGACATCGCGCGCGTGCCGGGCGACGGCAGCTGGTCGGTGGCGGCGAAGGTTCATACCGACCTTGGTGCTGTGGACATCGGGACCGGGCTTGCGGCTGGCGCGGAGAACGCGGCCGGCCGGATCGTGCGCATCGATGGCGTGACCAAGCCGGGGTCGGGTGTGCTCGCGGATTACGTGGAAGTGGCGTGGCTGACGCCGGCGATGGATGGGCTGTTCACGGGACCGGCGTCGGAGCGGCGGCGGTTTCTGGACCGGTTGATTTTGTGTTTTGACGCCGAGCACGGGCGGCGGGCGTCGCGGTTCGAGCGCGCGATGCAGCAGCGCAACCGGCTCTTGTCGGACGAGGTTCGAGACAACGCGCGGTTTCAAGGCCTGGAAGAGGTGATGGCGGAAACGGGCGTCGCGATTGCGGCCGCGCGCGCGGAGGCGTCGGCTGCGTTGCAGGCGATCTCGGAGCGGCGGCGGGAGCGGGATCAGGATTCGGCGTTTCCGTGGGCGAAGATTGCCGTTGAGGGGTCGCTCGAAGCTGACATTGCTGCCATGGCGGCGCTAGATGTGGAGGAGCGGTATCGCGCGGCGTTGCGGTCGGGACGTGAGCGGGACCGGGCGGCGGGGCGGACGCTGGAGGGGCCGCACCGGTCGGATCTCGTTGTCGAGCACGGGCCGAAGGCGATGCCGGCGCGGTTGTGTTCGACGGGCGAGCAGAAGGCGCTGCTCTTGGGGCTCGTGGTGTCGCATGCGGAATTGACGGCAGAGCGGCAAGGCGGGCGGGCGCCGATCCTCTTGCTCGACGAAGTGACCGCGCATCTGGATGCGGCGCGACGGGCAGCGCTGTTTGCGGAAATCCTGGCGATTGGCACGCAGGCTTGGATGACGGGGACGGACGCGGAGGCCTTTTCGGCACTTCAAGGACGGGCGCTTTTCCTCAGTGTGGACGAGGGGCGTGCGGGGGTTTGGCCACAGGGCTGACGGCGCGACATAGACGCACACGCAAGACTCTGAAAAACATAAGACTTTTCTTTTGGATAGTTCGGCGCGCGCGGGCGGTTTTCTGGCGCTTTGCGGGGGCCGCGTGGTATAGTCCACGACTAGAAAAACAAGGTCATGGAAGACAGGTCACGGATGAGCGCGGAGCCCGCACGCAAACCCCCGGTGGACGACTATGGCGCCGACAGCATCAAGATGCTGAAAGGTCTCGATGCCGTGCGCAAGCGGCCGGGCATGTACATCGGCGATACCGACGACGGGTCGGGCCTCCATCACATGATTTACGAGGTCGTCGACAACGCCATCGACGAGGTTCTGGCGGGGCATGCCAAGTCGTGTCAGGTGACGCTGAACGCGGACGGGTCGTGCACGGTGCGCGATGACGGGCGCGGGATTCCGACGGGCATCAAGAACGACGACGACATGGATCCGAAGCGTTCGGCGGCGGAGATCGTGTTTACGGAGCTGCACGCGGGCGGCAAGTTCGACCAGAACTCGTACAAAGTGTCAGGCGGTCTGCACGGCGTGGGCGTGTCGGTGGTGAATGCGCTGTCAACTTGGCTGAAGGCGCGGATCTGGCGCGAGGGCAAAGAGCATCTGATCGAGTTTCGCGACGGGGTCGCGGTGGCGCCGCTGAAAGTGATCGGTGATGGCAAGGGCGAGCGCGGAACGGAAGTGACGTTTCTACCGTCGCCGAACACGTTCACGATGATCGAGTTCGATTATCCCACGATCGAGCACCGGTTGCGCGAACTGGCGTTTCTGAACTCGGGCGCGAAGGTTCTGCTGACGGACAACCGGCACGCGGATAAGAAGAGCGAGGAATTCTATTACGAGGGCGGCACGGCGGCGTTCGTGCGTTATCTCGACCGGTCGAAACAGTCGCTCATCCCCGAACCGCTGATGATCCGGTTCGAGAAGGACGGGATCGGCGTCGAAGTGGCGCTGTGGTGGAACGACAGCTACCACGAGAACGTTCTGTGCTTCACCAACAACATTCCGCAGCGCGACGGTGGCACGCATTTGGCCGGCTTCCGCGCGGCGCTAACGCGCGTGATCAACAAGTATGCGAATGAAAGCGGCATCTCCAAGAAGGAGAAGGTTGATCTGACGGGCGAGGATGCGCGCGAGGGTTTGACGTGCGTTCTGTCGGTGAAGGTGCCGGATCCGAAGTTTTCTTCGCAGACGAAGGACAAGCTGGTTTCATCGGAAGTGAAGCCGGTGGTGGAGAACGCGGTCGGCGATCAGCTGGCGGCGTGGTTCGAGGAACACCCGAAAGAAGCCAAGACGATCGTCGGTAAAATCGTCGAGGCGGCGCTGGCGCGCGAGGCGGCGCGCAAGGCGCGTGAACTGACGCGGCGCAAGGGTGCGCTCGACGGGCTGCGGCTGCCTGGCGGTTTGGCGGAGTGCCAGGATCGCGATCCGGTCAACACCGAGATGTTCATCGTCGAAGGCGACTCGGCTGGTGGATCGGCCAAGCAGGGGCGCAAGCGCGAGTATCAGGCGGTGCTGCCGATCCGAGGTAAGATCCTCAACGTGGAGCGGGCGCGCATCGACAAGATGCTGTCGTCGGAGCAGGTCACGAACATCATCGGCGCGCTCGGGACGGGCATCCGCGACGACTTCGATTTGTCAAAGCTGCGCTATCACAAGATTATCATCATGACCGACGCCGACGTGGACGGGGCGCATATCCGCACGCTGTTGCTGACATTTTTCTACCGGCAGATGCCGGAGCTGGTGGAGAAGGGGCACGTCTACATCGCGCAACCGCCGCTGTACAAAGTGGCAAGGGGCAAATCGAGCACGTATCTCAAGGATCAGCGGGCGCTCGAAGACTATCTGATCGACAGTGGGCTGGAGGACGCGACGCTCGTCACGGCCGATGGCGAGCGGGGCGGGCAGGATCTGCGCGAAGTGGTGAAGGATGCGCGGATCGTCATGAACCTGATCGACCAGCTGCACTCGCGGTACAACCGCGGCATCGTCGAGCAGGCGGCGATCATCGGGCTCCTCAATCCGGAGCTTCTGTCGACGCAGGCGAAGGGCGAGGCGGCGGCGCAGTCGCTGGCGGCCCGGCTCGACCAATTGGCGGAGGAGACGGAGACGGGGTGGGAAGGCCGGATCGGCAATGAAGGCTATGTCGTGCGGCGTCAGGTGCGCGGCGTGACGGAAGCTCATACGCTCGACCGCGGGCTCATTTCGTCACTCGATGCGCGGCGGATCAACGAGCGGCATGCGGGGCTGGCGGAAGTCTATGCGCAGCCGGCGAAGCTCAAGCGGAAGTCGGAGACCATTCCGGTACATGGGCCGCGCAGCCTGTTGGAGGCGATTTACGATGCCGGGCGTAAGGGGCTCACGCTGCAGCGGTACAAAGGTCTGGGTGAAATGAACCCGGAGCAGCTCTGGGAGACGACGCTCGACCGCGATGCGCGCACGTTGCTGCAGGTGAAGATTGGCGATCTGGCGGAGACCGACGAGATCTTTTCCAAGTTGATGGGCGATGTGGTGGAGCCCCGGCGGGAGTTTATCCAGGACAACGCTCTCAGCGTGCAAAACCTCGACGTATGATGGCTCTAAGCCATGGTGTTCACGGTTTCAGCTTTCTACAAGTTTTCGCGCGTTGAGAACTGCGAGGCGTTGCGGTCGGAGCTGTTTGCGCTCGGCGCGCAGCACGGGCTATGCGGCACGATCCTTGTTGCGCCAGAGGGCATCAACGGGACGATCGCGGGGCCGGATGCGGGCGTCAGGGCGCTGCTCGGGCATTTGCGAGCCGATGAGCGGTTCGCCGGGCTGGTGTCGAAGGAAAGCATTGCCGAGACACAGCCATTCCAGCGCTGGAAGGTGAAGGTGAAGCCCGAGATCCTGACGTTCGGGGCGCCGGAGGCCGATCCGAACGTGCGGGCTGGGACTTATGTAAAGCCGCAGGATTGGAATGATCTGATTTCGCGGGACGACGTGCTGCTGATCGATACGCGCAACGACTACGAGGTTGCGATTGGCACGTTTCGTGGGGCGATCGATCCAAAGACGCGATCTTTCACTGAATTCAAAGACTTCGTGGCGGCCAACCTGAAGCCGGGGCAGCATCGCCCGGTCGCCATGTTCTGTACGGGCGGCATCCGCTGCGAAAAGGCGTCGGCCTATTTGCGCGCGCACGGGTTTGACGAGGTTTATCACCTCGAGGGCGGCATCTTGAAATACCTGGAGGATGTGCCGGCGGAGCGGAGCCTGTGGGACGGGGCCTGTTTCGTGTTCGATGAGCGGGTTGCCGTCGGGCACGGCGTGACGCCGTCGGGACACGCCAAGTGCCGCTGCGGTTGGGCGGTGGCTCCGGACGCGCGCACATGTGCTTCGTGTGGGGCGGCCGTTAGTTAGGCTTCGTCTCTGCCGGGGTCTTCAGGCTCAATATGTAGGCAATCAAATTATCCGCGTCTTCGCCCGCCACGATGAGATTGGGCATCGTGGGATGCGGGCTCTGCAGGAAGACGCACAGCGCCGTGCGCGTTATGCCAGGCGTGGCGGCGACCGCTGCAAAGGCGGGGCTATCGGGATTGGGGGATTCGGTCTCGTCTTTGAGAACGGCGTGGCAGCCGGCGCAGTTGGCCTGGGCGTATTCCAAGCCGCGCGCGGGATTGCCGATGCCGTCGGCTTGGACCGGGAGGTTGCCCAGGGCAAAGGCTATGAGACCGGTGGTAGCGGCGATTAACTGGCGCATGGGCGACGTGTCCTTTGGCGGTTGGTCGACCTTCATTCTCCAACATTTCACGCTTCGGCCCTTGAGTACGATCAATTCTGGATCCGCCAGCGATCCTCGTGTTGCCGTTGACGGCAGGACCTTCGGGTCCATTTGAGGTTAACTAGCCATTAAGCCCGTTTGTCTACGTTGCATCGTGTGGGGAAGGCTGGTTCGTGCTTCGTGGAGCGCGGCCGGTCGTTGTGGCGGACGTTGCGCTATGGGTGGGTCTAAGCGGGGCGGAAAAAGTCTACTTGTGCGGGGCGCCGTCAAAGCGCGGCGCGCGGCGACCGATTTTTTCCGGCTTATCTCAGGCGGTCGCAATGGCGGCGCCAAGCAGCGTACGGCCAAGGGCGGGCGCAAGCTCGGCCCGGCTGCGAAGGTCTTCATTGTAGCGCCGCTTGCTGTCGCCTCGGTTGCCTCGCTGGCGCTGGCGTCGATGCTGGTCTTCTACACCTTCACAATTCCCGATCCGTTGTCGCTTCGGACCAAAGTATCCGGGCAGCCGATCCGCATTCTCGCGCGTGATGGAAGCGTGCTGGCTGAGAGGGGAACGGCGCACGATTTCATTCCGCTTGATTTTCTTCCTAAGCGCGTCATCGATGCGGTGATTGCGACGGAAGACCGGAAGTTTTGGACGCATTGGGGAGTCGATCCTGCAGGGTTCGTGCGCGCCGCTTTCGTCAATTTGCGCTCGGGGCGGTTTGCGCAGGGCGGGTCGACGCTGACGCAGCAGCTCGCCAAAAATCTATTTCTGACGCCGGAGCGGACGCTGGGCCGCAAGGTCGAGGAAGTGGTTCTGGCGCTGTGGCTGGAACTGCGGCTCACCAAGCATGAGATTCTCGAGCTTTATCTCAACCGGGTCTATTTCGGCGGCGGGGCATATGGGATCGAGGCAGCGGCCCAGCGGTATTTCGATAAGTCGGCGCGGGCACTGACCTTGCCGGAAGCGGCGGTGATCGCGGGGCTGTTGAAGGCGCCATCGCGGTTTGCGCCCACGGCGAGCCCGAAGCTGGCGATCATCCGCAGCCATAGCGTTCTGTCAAAGATGCATGATGCCGGTTACATCACCGCCGTCGAATTGCAAAAGGCACGATCGAAACGTGTGGTGTTTGTCAATGTTCGCCGGGATAGCGAGCGGCAGGCCACAGATTACGCCATCGACTATGTGCTCGACCGGATGCCAGAGGCCCTGGGTGGCGGCAATGGGGAAATCATCGTCGACACGACGATCGACCGCAATTTGCAGCGGCATGCCTCGGCCGTTGTGGCGGATGCCATCAAGCGCGAGGGCGGGGAACTCGACGTCGATCAGGCGGCCGTGACTGTGCTTGATCTGTCGGGCGGCGTGCGGGCCATGGTGGGCGGGCGCTCCTATGCGGACAGCCAGTTCAATCGTGCCGTGAAGGCGATGCGGCAGCCGGGGTCGGCGTTCAAGCCGATCGTTTATCTGGCCGCACTCGAGAAGGGTTATACGCCCGACAGCGTGGCTTATGATCTGCCATTCAATCTGGATGGCTGGTCGCCGAAGAACGACAACGGCCGCTTTAGCGGAGCGACAACGCTGCGGCAGGCGATGGCGCAGTCAATCAACACGATCGCCGTCCGGCTGATGATGGATGTGGGGCCGGACAAGGTCGTTGCGTTGGCGAAGCGGCTCGGCATGGAGGCGGCGTTGCGGCCGGAACCGTCGCTTGCGCTGGGGACTTCGGAAGTTTCGCTGCTCGATCTGACGGGGGCGTTCGGGGCGTTCGCAACGGGCGGCACGGTGGTGGAGCCGCACGTGATCCGGCGCATCCGGTCGAGCACGGGGCGCGTTCTTTATGCGCGGCCGGCGCCGAACGGAGACACGGTGGCGGCGCCGGGATCGGTGGCGGCGTTGAACGGCATGTTGCAGACGGTCGTGGAAAGCGGCACGGGCAAGCGCGCGGGATTGGCGGCGCATGCGACGGCTGGAAAAACCGGCACCAGCCAAGATTTTCGCGATGCCTGGTTCATCGGCTATACGGCGCACTACGTGGGTGGTGTGTGGACCGGCAACGACAATGGATCTCCCATGCGCAAGGCGACGGGTGGCAACTTGCCGGCGCTGATTTGGAACCGCGTGATGGAGCACGCACATACGGGATTGGATAGCTTGCCACTGGCCGGCACGCAGTCGGTTTCCGATGCGCAAGGATTTTACTCAAGTGATCGCGGGACAGCGCCGGAGTTGCTGCCGTGGCGGATGCCGACCACAATGGCACCGGCGGCCAAGCCGCAAAAGGCGCCGGAGAAGCGCGCAGATCCGGTGGTTTATCCGACGACTCGGATCGACGAGGATTTCATTACGCGGGCGCTGCAGGGCTTGCCGGACGCTGAAGTGGGCGTACAGGCGGAAAATGATCCTGAGCCGCCGCGCGCGGCGCCGCGACCACTTTCAGGTCTGATGTCGCTGGGCGCGGGCGCCAGTGGAGCGACGCCCTAGGCGGGAGGCGTCAGTTCTCTGCTTCGACGCCGTAACGGTGCAGGTCCATGCCGTAAATGCGCAGCCAATTCTTGGCGTCATCCATGTCCGGGCAGGTCTGGCGCACCAGCGCCCAGAAGCGGGGTCCGTGATTCATTTCGCGCAAATGGGCGACTTCGTGGGCGGCGACGTAGTCGAGGATTGCGGGCGGCGCGAGCACGAGACGCCATGAAAAGGAAAGTGCGCCCGTGGTCGAGCAAGACCCCCAGCGGCTGGTTTGGTCGCGGATGGTGAGGCGGTTGGGTTTGACGCCGAGGCGGCGGGCATGCCAACCAACGCGGTCTTCGAGATCGGTGCGGGCTTCTTTGGAGAACCAAAGCTCGAGGCGTTTAACGGCGGAGGCCATGTCTCCTGGTGCGTGTAGTTCGTGGAACGGGTGTGACTCGATGCGGCGGACGACGCGGCGTCGGGGAATTTCTCCGGGCATGACCACCCGGTGGGCGACGCCCCGCAGCGGGATGAGCATGCCGTCGCGGAACGGGATTGGGGCGGGCAGGCTATCGAGACGTTCGCGGACCCAATCCAGATTGCGCGTGAGGAACGATCCCGCTTCCTCGATCCCGCATTGGACTGGGAGGGTCACGATGACCGCCCGGCGTGTGCGGCTCACACGCAGCGTTAGCCGCCGCGCTGCAGGATGGCGGCGGACTTCGACGGGTGCGCCGATGCGATCGGTCTCTCGTTGCGAGAGCGTGGTCACATGAGGCACTTTGGACTTGCGCATGTACGTCCTCAAATGAGCAGGCCGGCGCATTCAATATGCGCTCAACTACTCGTTATGCTTTGATCACGGTCACACCATCATGCGGTGATCCCATTCTCGCGCGCACCTGATACTGAGATGACGAACTGCGTCGTCCGTCAATGGTGCACTTCAGTGCGCTTGCGATACGCTGGCGCGCCGACGCCGCGACGCATCGCATATCATCTCAGATACCAAGAACGGATGCCTGTGTGCGAGCAGAAAATTTCTTGTCGCGTGCGCGACCTTGACTGTGGCGCAGATGCGGCAATTTCAAATCATGTATGCCGCGGTGATTTACGCATTGCAAAAATCAATCACAGCGCGGCGGCGATGGCCTTGGCGAGTGCATTGGCGTCGGTGGAATGGGGGAAATGCTTCATGTATGCGCCGTTGGCGTTCATGAGGTAGAAGAAGGAGCTGTGGTCGATATTGTAGCGCGTGGGGTCCTTCTCGTCGGGAACTTTCACAGCATAGACACGGTAGGCCTTGATCGCTGCTTGGATTTCATCCGGAGTCCCCGTCAAACCTTGAATGTTTGGATGAAAGCTCTTGACGTATTGTCCAAGGGCCTCGGCGGTGTCGCGCTCGGGATCGAGCGTGATGAACAGCGTCGAGATCTGGTTGGCTTTCTCGCCCAGTTCGTTCAAGGCGACTGTGAGTGTCTGGAGGCCGGATGGGCACACATCAGGGCAATTCGTGAAGCCGAAGAAGACGAGCATCGGCTTGCCGGCGAAATCCTTCTCGGTGCGGCGCTTGCCCGCCGTGTCGGTCAAGCTGAACGGTCCGCCGATGGCGGGTCTGCCTGCGGTTGGCATGGCTTGGGGTGTGGACGGATCGGGCACATTCAGGGTCACGTATGCCGTTGCAGCGCCGGCCACGAGCCCCAAAGCAAGGGCGATCATCAGTTTCGAAGCCATGACGTAACCTTTTTTGTCTATTGCCCAGGTGCGAAGGCGGTTTGCCGCTTTCCACTCGGCCGGATGGCCAGCCCAATCGCGTTTTGGGACAGGGCTTTGCGCGGTCGGTTCCCATGGGAAATAGCGGGGCGGGCTGTGACTTGCAACGTTACCTCGCATATGGTTGGGAACGGGTGTGCGGCTGGATGTCCGGCCAGCCTTGGAAGGACGAACTGAGGCCGTGTCGTCGGAGAAATCAATTCTGAGCCGGTTCTGGCAAGCAAGCGACGAAGACAGTCAGCTTCGCCTGCAGACGATTGTGCGTCTGCGATGGCTCGCCGTGCTGGGGCAGCTCGCCGTTATCGGCGTCGTGGCGCTCGTGTTTGAGTTCCGGCTTCCGGTGGGGTGGTGCCTGTTTCTGACCGCGTGCTCGGCTTGGCTCAACGTTTTTCTGGCGGTGAGATTCCCGGCGCGGCATCGTTTGTCGGCCCGGCTGGCGACGGCTTTGCTCGGCTACGACATCGTGCAGCTGGCGGCGCTTCTCTTTTTCACAGGTGGGGTGCAAAATCCTTTCACGATGCTTTTGGTGGTGCCGGTGACGGTTTCGGCGGCGACACTGCCGCCGCGGCACACCGTGGCGCTGGCATTTCTGGCGTCAGTGGCGACGCTGGTGATTGCTGTCACGTCGTATCCGCTGCCCTGGTATCCCTCCGAGCCGCTCGATCACCCGGTGCTGTACGATCTGGGGATCGTGGCGGCCGTGATCTCGACGATGCTTTTCATGGCGCTTTATGCGCGGCGGCTGACGCGGGAGGGCAAGTTGATGTCGGCGGCGTTGACGGCGACGGAACTCGTGCTGGCGCGGGAACAGAAGCTGCATGCGCTCGATGGGCTGGCTGCGGCGGCCGCGCACGAATTGGGCACGCCGCTCTCGACGATCGTTCTTGTAACTAAGGAAATGCAGGCAGGGCTGCCGAAAGATAGCCTGCTGGCCGAAGATGTGGAGTTGCTCCGGCAGCAGGCGCTGCGTTGCCGCGAGATTTTGCAGAAGCTCACCAAACATCCAACCGAGCAGGACCCGCTGCATGGCAACATTTCTTTGCAGGAGATGCTGGAGGAGGCGTCGGCTCCCTATGCCAACGATGGCAAGCCGATTCATATCTTCGTCCATCCGGCGAGCGGGATGACGGGGACAGCGCAGGATCAACCGCTCTCGGCGCGAAAGCCGGGCGTGCTCTACGGGCTCGGAAACCTGATCGAGAACGCGGTCGATTTTGCCCGCGGGCGGGTCGATTTGACGGGCGAGTGGGATCAGACGACGGTCTCGGTGACGCTGACGGACGACGGGCCGGGGTTCGCGCCGGAAATTATCGATACGCTGGGCGAGCCGTACGTGACGTCCCGGCCCATGTCGGCACGAAAGACGACCGGCAAAGCAGGCGGGCTAGGGTTGGGGTTCTTTATCGCCAAGACGCTTTTGGAACGGTCGGGGGCGCGGGTAACGCTAGAAAACAAGCTGGCGCCGCAACGGGGAGCCGTTGTCCGGCTCGTCTGGCCCCGGGACGCTTTCGAGGCTGGCGCAGAGCGGGCGGGACCGGGAACGGCTGTGCCCCGGCCGCAAATCCGGCCGGCGGCTATCGAGGTTTATGACCGTTAATCTATTTACCAATACCAAGGTATGCGTTTTCCGTGGGTTTGCCCTTGGCTTGGCCGGGGCAAGACTATAGTTTGCCGCACGTGGAGGACGCCCGTGACTGAAGATCTGTCATTTAAGCCCGACGAACTGCCTGAAGATCGTTCGCTCATTATCGTGGACGACGACCGGGCGTTTTTGCAGCGCATGGTGCGTGCCATGGAGCAGCGCGGATTTCTGGTCCGCAGCGCGTTTACGGTGTCGGAGGGGATCGATCTGGTGCGCCAGAGCCCGCCGGCCTTCGCGGTCATCGATCTGCGGCTCGAGGACGGCAACGGGCTCGATGTCATTGCCGAACTGACCCGAGTGCGCCCGAACGCGCGCATTATCGTGCTGACGGGATACGGCAACATCGCGACGGCTGTGACGGCTGTAAAGCTTGGCGCGGTCGACTATCTGGCGAAGCCTGCCGATGCCGATGATGTGACGGACGCTCTGCTGGCGCCGCCGAATTCGAAGGCACCGCCGCCGGAAAATCCTATGTCGGCGGACCGGGTGCGTTGGGAACACATTCAGCGTGTGTATGAACTGTGCAATCGCAACGTGTCGGAGACGGCGCGGCGGCTCAACATGCACCGGCGCACGCTGCAGCGTATTCTCGCCAAGCGCGCGCCAAAGTAGGCTGCGATCACTCTCAAATATCTTTAGCTTCGCTGCGGGCCTTCAGGCCTGGATCGATGACGGCCGCTAAGCGAAGCGACGCCGTGCGGGCAAAGCGCAATGTCAGCACTTTGCGGCGGGCAGCGGTGAGCGGCGGGGCCGGGGCTGCGGGGCGCAGAATTTCGGCGCCGTATCGGTCGGCCAGGATCAGGCCGCAGGCCGCGGGCAGAATTTCGCGAGGAAAATCAGGCTTTACGGCGAAGAAAAAGCGGTCGCAGTATTCGGCGTATTCGGGCCACTTCTGATCGCTGCGGAAGTCGGCGAGGCTTGATTTGATCTCTATGATGGTCAGGATGCCGGTGCGGTCCAGGGCTGCAATGTCGGCGCGGCGGCCGTTGGGGAGCGTGAATTCGGCAATCGGTGTCAGGCCGGCGTCGATCAGCATGCGAGCGGTGCCGCGCAGGATCTCCAGCGCTACGGGATCGCTGCTGAGAGGGGCATCGGGGCTAGGCGCGATGGCGCCGCTGTCCGGGGGCTCATGGGGGTCGGTCATGCCTCGTTTGTCGCGACTGGAAACTCAAATGTCCACTCTCGCGGGACCGTTTGGCAGCCGGTCAGCATAGTTGCTGCCGTTAGAGGATGGGCTTTGATGCCTGAATTGCCGGAAGTTGAGAATGTGCGCCGCAGTCTAGAGCGCGTGCTCTGTGGCCAGACACTGGCCCGGGTGGATGTGCGGCGGCCAAACTTGCGTTTTCCATTTCCGGACAATTTTGCGAAGCGGCTGACCGGGCGAGCGATCACCGGCGTGGCGCGGCGGGCGAAGTATCTGCGGGTGCTGCTCGATAGTGGCGATGTTCTGGCCGTGCATCTGGGGATGACGGGCCGATTTATACTTGGTGAGACGGAGAAAGCCGGGCGCGGGGGCGTTGTCGGCGACTATGTTTATGAGAGCGGACACCTGCCGCAGCATGATCACGTGGTGTTCGAGACGGTGGCGGGGCTGCGCGTGACGTACAACGATCCACGGCGGTTCGGGTACATGCTGCTCGAACCGGACGCGGAGATGGATGCGCATGCGCTGTTCCGTGGTCTTGGTGTTGAGCCGCTCGGCAATGATCTCGATGCGGCCGTGATCGCGGCGCGGGCGGCAGGACGGCGGGCCGATCTCAAAGCGTTTTTGATGGATCAGCGCAACATCGCAGGGCTGGGCAATATCTATGTGTGCGAGGCCTTGTTCCGGGCCGGGCTGTCGCCGCGGCGGAAGGCCGGGACATTGGCAACGCGGGCTGGCAAGCCAACCGAGCGGAGTGAACGGCTCGTCCCGGCGATCCGCCAGGTTTTGCTGGAAGCGGTGGAAGCGGGGGGATCGACGCTTCGTGACTACCGGCGGCCGGATGGAACGCCGGGCGGCTTTCAAGACCGGCACGCCGTTTATGACCGTGAGGGGCAGGCGTGCTGCAAGCCAGGTTGCGGCGGTGTGGTGCGGCGGGTCGTTCAGGCGGGGCGGTCGACGTTTTATTGTCCGACGTGTCAGACGTAAGCGCTGCTCGCGTTAGGATTTGCGCAGGCGCCATTGGGTGATGGCGGCGACATAGCAGATGCTGGCGATGGCAATTCCGCCAAACAGGAAGATGTAATTGGCCGCCCAGTCGCCTTTCTGCGTCAGGAGTTTTCCGGCCAGGATCAAGAACACAAGTCCGCCCAGGACGGCGAGGCCGTGTAGCAGAGTAAGTGCGATGGGCGGCGGGGTTCCATTGTCGCCGTCGCCCATGCTTCGAACGTAAAAGAGCAAACCGGCGGCGATCAGTGCGGCGGCGGTGCCATATTGCCAGCCGTGCTGCCACGTGACGTCCGTCAAACCATAAACGGCGAAGAAAGCTGCAGCCCCCCAGGCGTATGTGAGTGCCGCCAGACGCGTGTTGCGGCGCATGGTGTGGAAGAGGAGACCTGGGGGTTGGTCTTTTTCTGCCAGCCACGCCGGGCGATTGACGCGCCAGGCGACGATAAACATGAAGAAACAAAAGACGAAGGCGCAGACGGCGGCAAGACCGCGAGATCCGGTCGCTGCTCCATACGCCATGCCACCGGCACTCGCCAGCAAGGCGAGCACGACACTTGCGATCAGGGGTTGAAGCGACATGCGTGTCCCTTTGCGGTCATTGGTGGTGTCGGCGAGGTCAGGCTGCGGGTTGGCGGTCGCGGGTGTAGAAGAGTGCAGCCGCGCTGATCGCGGCCAGCGCAATGGCGCCGAAGAGGAACACCGTCTGGGCGGCCCAATCCAGTTTGGCCGTATTGAGGAATTGCTTGTCTGGGTCGATCAGCAGTCCAATGACTGCGACGACCGTTCCGGCGAACTGCACAATGGTGAGAATGCGGCCAATCTTGAGCAGCGTGGGATCATCCTTGCCACGCTCGACATCGTTCGACAGCGCTGTTGCAAAAAACAAGCTGATCACGGCGACCAAGGCCAGCGCGCCAAAGAAGACCGGCCATTCGCGCCATTCGGGCAGGATGAAATAGTAGGTGACGAAAAGAGCCAGGGCGCCCCAGGCATAGACCAAGCCCATGTAGCGCGCGGTAGAGGCTGAGACGGCACTCAAGGGGGCGCCGGCCTTGTCGAGCGCGATGGTGTTGCGCAGGCCCAAGGCGGCGATGGTGAAGCTGATCAATGCCGTCACGGCCATATAATAGTGTGGGACGCCGCTGCCTGCTGCAAGAATGAGGGAGCACATGCCGATCGTGAGGATGCTGACCCAGATAAACTTCGTGCTGTTGTCGTTCATGGACGGGTGCCACCGTTGATATCGCCCGCCGGAGGCGGGTCATTGCGCGTCCGGGAGGCATAACCCGGTTTGGACGCCGCTCAAAGCCATGCAGCGCCGACGAAGTGGTTTTCCGCAGGATATGGCTGGCGAATCGGGAACGACTGTTGCCTTACGTGGCGGGGATCCCAGGCCGCAGGAACGGCAGGCCGGACCCGACGATCTTGGGGTCTGGGGGCGTGGCGACGGCTTCGTCACGGCCTTCATAGGGCAGCAAAGTCAGGATTTTGCGGATGACTTCCAGGCGCATGCGGCGCTGGTCGTTGGCGCGCACGATGGTCCAGGGGCTATCGGGCGTGTCGGTGAAGCGGAGCATTTCGGTTTCGGCAGCGGTGTAATCATCCCACTTGGCGATGGCGGCCTGATCGATGTCGGTGAATTTCCATCGCTTGAGCGGATTGTGCCGGCGTTCGTGGAAGCGGGTGAGCTGCATTTCGCGGCCGACTGAGAGATAAAGCTTCAGCAGCTTGACGCCGTCGCGGACGAGGAGGCTTTCGAATTCGGGGGCGTCGCGCAGAAAGTCGGCGTGCTGCTCGGGCGTGCAAAAGCCCATGACGCGCTCGACGCCGGCGCGGTTGTACCAGGAGCGGTCGAAGAGGACCATGTCGCCGGCGGTGGGTAGATGTTGCACGTAGCGCTGGAAGTACCATTGGCCGCGTTCGGCTTCGGTTGGTTTGGTGAGCGCGACGGAGCGGGCGTGGCGGGGATTGATGCGTTCCAGGATGGTGGAGATGGCGCCGCCCTTGCCCGACGTATCGCGGCCTTCAAACAAGATGACGACACGTTGGCCGGTGTTCTCGACGTGGGTCTGGAACTTGAGCAGTTCCAGTTGCAGGGGTGTCAGGGCGTCTTCGTAGTCCTTGCGCTTGATCTTGCTGTCGTAGGGGTAGCCTCCTGAGCTCATGGCGGCTTCGGCGATGGCTTCGGGAATTTCCGGATTGTTGATATCGAAGGCGGCCAACGCGTTCTTTGGCTGTTTAGCCGGTTTCGCCTTCTTGTCCGGCTTCGCGGGCTTCTCGTCCTTGGCCATCGATGGATCTCCCTTCGTCTCGCCCAGACGGTAAAGCATGGGTGCGCGCCGTGAACCAGAGGCCATTGGGAGCGGAGGACGCCGATGCCACGGGGAAGCCGGGGACACGCCGCGGGCCCGCCATAGTCCAGTCCCCGTCGGGACAAGAAGGACGACTAGGGAACGTGCTGGTGATTTTTCAGTTCGAGTGTGGGTTCGGGCGGGTTCCATGGCGTTACAGTCGAGTGGGCACACGATGCAGACGCGGCGGACGGCGGCGTTCGCCATCGGCGGCGAGGGCGGCAGCCAGGGGCCGTCGCAGGGGCAACCCGGTGAGGGGCGTGATCTCAAGAAAATCATTCTGATTGCCGGGCTTGGCATCCTGTCATGGGTGGCAACTTACGTCGGCATGCTGGAATTGATCGAAGCCAACATGGGCGATCTGCCGCTCATCCATAAGGCAATCATCGGCTTTTCGGTCGCCATGCTCATGACGATGATCATCTGGCTCTTGGACCAGATGTTTGCGCCGATCCCGTTTTCCACGAAGGTGATCTATGCGTTTGGATATGTGTTTCTGACGCTCATCTCGGTTGGCTTTGGTTTCGGATTCTATTGGAAGGTTCTAGAGAGCCGGTCGGAAGCGTCGCGGTCGGCAGAGTCTGCGGTGGGGCAGGTTCAGGGGTCGCTGAATGCGGCCGCGACGCGGCTTGATCAGCTGCAAAGCACGTTGGTGAAGCTCTCGGCGCTGTCGACGGAAAAGGCGGAACTGGAGCGGACCAAGGGGACATCGTGCCCCAACAGCCGGCCGGGCGACGGGCCGCGGCGGAAATTACGCGAGGATGATGCGGCGCGGTTTTCGTTTGCGTCGGATTTCGTGAAGGACCGGGCGACGGCGGTGAAGGGGGAGTTGTCGGCGCTGGACGGCGATCTTTTGAAGATCGTCAATGGCGATCCCTCGACGATCGATGCCAAGTCGGGCACGCGCAACGAGTTCATGAAGGCGCTGTCGCGCAAGCTCGACATGACGGTGACCGGATTTAACGCGTTCCGCACTGATCCGCAGCTGAGGCAGCTCAGGACGGAACTGGCCGATCGGGCGGAGCAATCAACGTTCGGCGATCCTAAGAAGGGTGGCTTCATTTGCCCCGATGCGCAGTTGCAGGGGGCGTTGCGCGGGGCTGTGAAGGCCATCGATCAATTGCCGGAGTTGGACAAGCCGAAGATCGCGGCGGTCGAAGGATCGGAGGCGACGATTGAGGCGTTCCGCCGGTTGACGGCGACGTTCTATGGCGCGCTGTCGTTCAAGATGCCGCCGTCGGCGGATGAGTTGCGCGAATTGCAGCAGAAGGCCGTGCAATCGGTGGAGGGTGGGCCGGGGCAGCGGATGATCGACGCCGAGGCCGTCGGCTTATCGAAGCGGGATTACGTGCCGCTGGCGGTGGCGCTGTTCGTCGACATTTGCTTGCTGCTTGTTTCCATGGGACGGCCGGTGAACCGGCTCGGCGGGCTGATGCCGCGGATGCAGGCGGCGGAGCGCAGTCCGGTCAGCACTATTCTTTCGCGGTTCAACGACATTCATCGCGATCCCGACATCCGGCAGACTTTTGAGGTCTTCCGGCACGTCGTGTTCGATCAAGGTGGCGTGTATTACGTCGCGGTGCCGTTGGATGCGCCGTTCACGATGGGACGGCGTGGGGCGCTTGGCGCACAAGTTCCCTATGGTTCGCACGAAGCGCAGGAGTTGCAGCACGAGGCGCATCTGCTCGCGAACTTGTTCACCAGCTTCGAGAAGGAGCGGATATTTGCCCGTGTGCATAGTCCGCTGCTAACGACGGGGACGGTGCAGAAAAAGCTGGCGCGGCAGGGGAGCAAGTTTGCCGGGTGCCGGGCGTTCCGGATCTACCGTTTCCGGGACGGGGCGTGGCAGGAGATCATTTTGGGCGCTGTCATGGGGGCGGCCAAGCGGGCGGAGGATCAGCGTGTGGCTGAAGCACGGGATGTAACTGTACGGCCTGCGGGCGTGACGGAGACGCCGCGGCGCGAGGTGCGTGCAGTAGATGCGCCGGCTGCGCCGACGCGCGCGGCAGCGGCAGGTGTTGCGTCGCTGGAGGAGGCGCGGTTTGCATCGGGACACGGTCCCTATGCGCGGGCGGCGCAGGACGAGTTGTCGATCCGGCCGGATCGCGAACCACACATCGAGGTGCGGGCGGCCAATAGCAATACGGTGCCGGCATCGCGCGCGGGTCCGCTCACGGAGCGGACGGTTTCAGACCACACGCCGCCAACGGTGGTGCCGCTGCGGCCGCGTGCGCCGGTTGGGCCGCAAGCCAGTGATGGGACGGATGATGGCCGGGTGGCTGCTCCGGTTGTCGAGCGGATCGATGTTGGCGCGCCGGCGGAGGGCATGGTCGATATCGTCATGCGGCGGGAGACGGCGACGTTCCGGGTTCCGGTGAGCCAGGCAACTTTACCGGTTACACTTTTTTCTACGGACGGGAATCTTGCCGAGGCGCTGCCGGGTTTCGCGGATGAGGCGGTGCCGGCGCCTGCGATTGCGCCGATTGCTGCGGCCATCGAGACGCCTGCGGACGATCAGCAAGATCTGTTCGAACTCAATGATTTCGAAGCGGCGGTTGACGAGGATACGGACGGCTTGGCAGCGCTGGCGGGACGGCTGCGGCCTGCGCTTCCGCGGGGATAGGACAGAGTTTTCGGCGTTCGAAACGGGTGTTCAAAAACCGGTCGATCAGCAACGGTTGATTAACGCCTTCGGACGCAGATTGGGTGTCACGAAACATGATCCCCCAGCGGTGCCGCCCAAGCATCGTCAAAGGGGGAGGAATAAGGAAGCAGAGCCCATGCCCACCTTCACCCCGCCCCGGATGCATGTCGTACGCAAGGAGGAGAAGGAAGCCCGGCTTACCGCTTTTGTCGCCGAGCAGCTTTCTGCTGCCGTCGCGTGCAATGCGCATGGGCGGGACATGACGGTTCTGGCGCGCTCGTACGATAGTCCGGTGCTGAAGGCCTTGGCCGCGCAAGCAACTGCAATTCGCGCCGCCGGTTTGAAGGTTCGGGTCATTGCTGTTTTGGCTGAGGGTGCCACGGATTCCGTGACGTCTCTGCTGGCCGGTGTGGACATGCGTTCGGCCTGCGACGGCCGTCTGCTCGACGCGCACGAGCAACTGGCAATAGGCGACCGGGTGGCTTGGATCGGCGATTGCATGCGCCGCGAGCCGACCAAGCGCGATGCCTATGAGATCTACAGCGCGGATTGCGCGGAGACGGCGACGCTGGCGCATCGATCGTTCGATCGCGTCTGGGCGTTTGCCGGTACGGGTCAGCCGGAGGCCGTGGTCGCGGCGCCGGACGTGGCAGCCAATGTGGCTCCGGTGGAGGTCTCCATCGCAGCGATTGCCGAGGGCGAAACGGCGCCCACCGTTTCCACACGGCACTAATCAACGATATTCCCGGTGCGAAACGGCGAAGGGCGGGTCCTAGCACCCGCTCTTTTTTGTTTTGCGCCATCCGACTCCCGTTCCGGGGAGCCGGCCGGATGGCGCGTGGGCGTATCCTGCCTGGCGCCGTCCGACTCTCCTGCCGAGGAGTCGGCCGGATGGCGCGGGGGTGGATGGGCGCCGGGGCGGGTTCTGGGGATAAGAAGCGGAAAGTTTGGATAAGTACGCGGTTGCCGCCGCCCTCTTGCCGCTCGGGACTGTTGGTCTTCACGGGTTGGCTTAGAAAAACGATGATCACGACGGTTTAATCCGCGTGCGCGAGCGCTTGTTCGCGCAGCTTTTTGCAAGGGTGACGTCATGCGCCTGTTCAGCGCCTTCCTCTTTCTTGTTTTTGCCGTGGTGGCCGGGCCGTTGTCCGCGACGGCTGCGTCGCGGTTTGCGCATCAGGGAATCTCGGAGGATGCGGCACGGTATGAGAAGTATGTGCGGGAGACGTGGAAGGCAGGGGCTAAGTCGGCTGCCGATTTGAGATTGGCGGCGTCGAAGCAGATGGCGGCGGACGCGCGGGCGGCGTCGCGCAGTTATGCGACGGCGGTCTCGGCTGATCCGAAGAATGCCGAGAGCTGGCTCGGCCTCGCAAAAGCGCTGCTCGCGATCAAGGTGACAGACGAGAATTCGGCCGAGCGCTACGATCTGCCAGTGAATGCGTCGGGCGCGGCGTATCGGGCCTACGAGTTGGCGACCGATAAGAGTCGTCAGGCGGAGGCGCTCGGCGTTCTGGGCGAAGCGATGCAGCGGCGCGCGTACTGGCGGCCGGCGATCGATGCTTATCGAATCAGCTTGGAATTGGCCGAGGCGCCGGCGGTGCGAGCGACGTATGAAAAGCTGCGGGCCGAGCATGGCTTCCGCATGACGGATTATAAGACAGATACCGAATCCTTGCGTCCGCGCGTGTGCGCGGTGTTCTCGGAAAACCTGAGCCGCGGCGACATCGATTTTGCGAAGTTCGTGTCGGTGGACGGGAAGGACCCGGAGAACGTGACGGCGGAAGGATCGCAGCTGTGCATCGAGGGCCTGACGTACGGCCAGCGCTATCAGATCCAGATTCGCGACGGACTGCCGTCGGAGACGAAAGAGACAATCGAGAAGAAGATTGCGCTTGCCGTTTATGTGCCGGACCGGAAGGCGTCGGTGCGGTTTACGGGGAAGAGCTATGTGCTGCCGAGCCGGGGTCAGCAGGGCATTCCAGTTGTCAGCATCAACACGCAGCGGGTTGCCATCGAGGTCTATCGTGTAGGTGACCGCAGCCTCGCCACGATGGTCGGCAACGGCGAACTCGACCGGCAGCTCTATGGCTATGACGTGGCCACGCTGAAGGACCGCACGGGCGAGAAGGTCTATGCGGGTGAAATGGATGTCGCGCAGAAGATTAACGAAGAGGTCGTGACGGCTTTCCCGGTGAGCGAGACGATCGGGCAGTTGAAGCCCGGTGCCTACGCGATGATCGCCAAGCCGGCGGATGGGTCATCGGAGGACTATAATAGCCTGTCGACGCAGTGGTTCATCGTGTCCGATCTGGGTTTGACGGCTTTTTCTGGTGACAGCGGCGTGCATGCCTTCGTGCGCTCGCTGGCGGAGACGACGGCGGTGGCGGGTGCCAACGTGAAGCTCGTGGCGCGCAACAACGAGGTGCTGGGTACGGCGAAATCTGACGGGAACGGGTATGTGCGCTTCGAGGCCGGTCTGGCGCGCGGCGAGGGCGGATTGCAGCCGGCACTGCTCGTCGCGGAGACGGGCGAGGGCGAATATGCGTTTCTCGATCTGACGTCGAATGCGTTCGATCTGTCGGACCGAGGCGTGAAGGGCCGCGATGCGCCGGGGCCCATCGATGCGTTCGCTTATACGGAGCGCGGCGTTTATCGCCCGGGTGAAGAGGTCAATGTGACGGCGCTGGTTCGCGATGCGGCGGGCTTGGCGTCGACGATTCCTGTGACGGTCATTCTGACACGGCCCGATGGTGTGGAGCATGCGCGCTATCCGCTGAGCGATGAGGGCCTCGGCGGGCGCACGGTGCGGATCGCACTCGGCGGCGGCGTGATGACGGGGACGTGGCGCGCGAAAGTGCATGCGGACCCGAAGGCCGATGCGCTGGCGCAGGTGTCGTTCCTGGTCGAAGACTATGTGCCGGAACGGCTTGATCTCACACTCAAGCCGGACGCGGGGCCGATTGCGGTCGATGCGGCGAAGTCGATCGCGATCGACGGGCGCTATTTGTATGGGCCTCCGGCCGCCGATCTGTCGGTCGAGGGCGAGATCGTGGTTCGCGCGGCGGCGAAGGATCTTGAGGGATATCCAGGCTACAAGTTTGGCGATGCGGATCAGCTGATCAATCCGGTTCGGCAGCCGTTGGAAGGTTTGCCGGACACGGATGCAAACGGCAAGGCAACGCTTACTGTGTCGCTGCCGGCTGTGGAGAAGACCGCGCGGCCGCTGGAAGCCAGCATTCTGGTGCGTTTGCGGGAAGTGTCGGGGCGTTCGATCGAGCGCAACGTTGTGCTGCCGGTGGATCTGAAGCAGCGCCGCATCGGCGTGAAGGCGTTGTTCAAGGACAGTGGGCCGGGCGACGGCGAGCAGGCGGCGTTCGAGGTGATCTCGCTCGATGCGGCCGGTGCGCGGACGGCGGAAGCTGGGCTCGTGTGGGAACTCGTGCGGCTTGAGACTTCGTGGCAGTGGTACAGCCGCGACGGCGCGTGGACGTATGAGACGCAGACGATCCGGCGCAAGGTGGCGAGTGGCACGCTCGATACGATCGCCGATGTGCCGGCGAAGGTTGTCGCCGATGTTGATTATGGCCGCTTTGAACTGGAAGTGCGGTCGGTGGATGCGGGCGGGCCGGCGACATCGCTGACGTTCAACGCAGGCTGGTATGCGGCGGCCGGGCCGGCGGAGAGCCCGGAAATGCTTGATGTCGCGCTCGACAAGCAAAGCTATCAGGCGGGTGAGACGGCGAAGCTGCGCATTGCGTCTAAGCAGGGCGGCAAGGCGTTGGTGGCTGTTCTCGGTAATGGACTGGTGACTTCGAAGGAAGTCGATATCGCGAAGGGCGGCGGTGAAGTTGAATTGACGGTGGGTGAGGATTGGGGGCCCGGCGCTTATGCGACCGCGCTGCTCTATCGCCCGATGGACGAGCAGGCCAAGCGCATGCCGGGGCGCGCGATCGGCATCAAGTGGATCGGTGTCGATCAGTCGAAGCAGACGCTTAAGGTTTCACTGCCTGGGGCAGCGAAGATCAAGTCTGGCGACGGTCTGACGATCCCGGTGAAGGTCGAAGGACTCGATGCGGGCGAAGAGGCGCGCGTGACGATTGCGGCTGTGGATGTGGGTATCCTCAACTTGACGAAGTTCCAGACGCCGGCGCCGGAAACGCATTTCCATGCACAGCGGAAGCTGGCTTTAGAGGTGCGCGACTTCTATGGCCGTCTGATCGACGGTATGCGGGCCGAGCGGGGCAAAATGCGCTCGGGCGGCGACGGCATGGAGGAGGACGGCATCGCGGGTTCGCCCCCGGTGGAAGAGACCGTGGCGCTGTTCTCCGGCATCGTTAAAGTTGGTGCGGACGGGACGGCGCAAGTGGAATTCGCGCTGCCAGACTTTAATGGCACCGTGCGCGTGATGGCGGTGGCCTGGTCGAAGACGAAGATAGGGCATGGCTCGGCGGACGTGATCGTGCGCGATGCTGTTGCGCTAACGGTGTCGGCACCGCGGTTCCTGACGCTGGGCGATGAGGTGACGGTCGATCTGTCGGTGCACAACGTCGATGGGCCGGCGGGCAGCTATACGGTGGCGGTGTCGCAATTGCCGCTTGATGCGTCGGCGGGCGGACCGCAGAGCCTTCTGTCGCGTCCGCTGGCGTTGAAGGCGGGCGAGCGCAATAGCGAGCGGCTGGCGTTGAAGCCGAAGGAGGTCGGGCTGCAGACGTATGATGTGGCTGTCACGGGGCCGGATAGCATCGCTGTGAAGCGGCGCTTGTCGTTCGATGTGAAGCCGCCGGCTGGCGACATCAAGCGGACGACGGTGAGTTCGCTGGCGGCGGGCGGAAAGATCACGCTTGGCAGCGATCTGCTGGCGGGGCTGATCAAGAGCCGCACGCGGGTGAACGTGAGCGTGGGGCCGGCGGCGACGCTCGATGTGCCGGGCTTGCTGACCTCGCTCGACCGGTATCCCTATGGCTGCGCGGAGCAGACAGTGTCGCGGGCTATGCCACTCGTTTATGCGAACGCGGTGGCGGAGCAGATCGGCATCGCGCCGGATAAGGAGATCAAGGCGCGCGTGCAGACGGCGATCGACCGTGTGTTCGAAATGCAGGACAGCACGGGTGCGTTCGGTGTCTGGGGTCCTACGGATGTGGATCTTTGGCTCACGGCGTATGTGACGGACTTCCTGACGCGGGCGAAGGAGGCAAGCTACGTGGTGCGGCCGGTGCCGATGGGCCTCGCGCTGGACCGCTTGCAGAACTTCGTTGCCAACGCGCAGGACAACGCCAACTCGGCGGAGTCGCGGGCCTATGCGCTCTATGTTCTGGCGCGCAATGGGCGGGCTCCCGTCGGCGAATTGCGCTACTTCGCGGATGAGAAGCTCGACCAGTTCCAGACGGTGCTTTCCAAGGCGCAACTCGGGGCGGCGCTCTCCATGCTCGGCGATAAGCCGCGGGCGGAGCGCGTGTTCAAGGCGGCGCTCGGCGGGATGGACGAGACGGCCAAGGTCGTGCTGGCGCGCAACGATTTTGGTTCGTCGTTGCGCGATGGCGCTGCGCTGGTGACGCTCGCCATGGAGACGGGGCTCTATAAGGAAGAGGCGCCGAAACTCGTCAACGTGGTCGCGAAAGCCTATCAGTCGCGGCAGTATACCTCGACGCAGGAACAGGCCTGGATGCTGCTTGCCGCGCATGCGCTCGGCGAGGATCTGAAGGGCACGAAGCTCGCGATTAACGGCGGTCCGGTTGAAGGGTCGATTGTGCGCGGGTTGTCGGCGGAGGAGGTTGAGAGGGGCGTTGTGATCACGAACAACGGCGAAGCGAGCGTCGATGCGGTCGTGTCGGTGATCGGTGCGTCGCTCGAAGCGGAGCCGGCGGCGGCGAAGGGGTTCACTATTTCGCGGAGCTACTACACGCTCGACGGCGAACCGGTGGAGCTGGCAAGTGCGTTGGGTGGAACGGCAGATATCACTCAGAACGCGCGTCTCGTAGCGGTCGTGAAGATCGAGAGCGACGAGGCGCATGGCCGGGTGTTGCTGGTGGACCGGCTGCCGTCGGGATTGGAGATCGATAACCCACGTCTTGTTGAAGGTGGGGATGTGACCAACCTCGAATGGCTGAAGGATACGCTGAAGCCGCAGCATACCGAGTTCCGCGACGACCGGTTCGTGGCGGCGTTCGATTTGTCGGCGAAGGCTCCTGCCGCTTCGAATGGCGGTGACGGCGAGGGCGAAGGCGCGGATGCCCCTGCGGCGGCGCCTCAGTCCACGGCGAAAGCATCGGCGGCGGTGGCTTATATCGTGCGCGCGGTGACGCCGGGGACGTTCGTGCATCCGGCGGCGACGATCGAGGACATGTACCGGCCGGAGCGGTATGCTCGGACCGATGCGGGGCGCCTCACGGTCACGCCGGACGCGAAGAAGAAGTGATGACCATGCGCCCGGTGAAGCGGCTCATTGTTGGTCTCGTGGTGGTTTCGGCGGTGGCGTTTGCCGCCGTCGAGGCCGCCAAGGTCTATCTGGGGCCGCCGCCGCTGGAGAATGCCGAAGGGCTTTCGACGACGGTGATCGATCGCGACGGGAAACTGTTGCGGGCGTTCACGACACCAGACGGGCGCTGGCGGATGCCGGTGGAGGCGGAGGATATCGATCCGCGCTATTTCGATATCTTGAAAGCGTTCGAAGACCGGCGGTTCGAGGATCATGGCGGCGTCGATCCGGTCGGCATGATGCGCGCGGCGTATCAGGCGGTGCGGCATGGCCGGCTGGTGTCGGGCGGGTCGACGCTGACGATGCAGGTGGCGCGGCTGTTGGAGGGGCGTCACGGAAAAAGTGCCAAGGGCAAGTTCCGGCAGATGGTGCGGGCGCTGCAGCTCGAGGACGATTTGTCGAAGGCGGAAATCCTGCGGCTTTATCTGAGGCTGGCGCCGTTCGGCGGGAATATCGAGGGCGTGCGGGCGGCAACGCTCGCCTACTTCGGGAAGGAACCGAAGCGGTTATCGATTGGGGAGGCGGCGTTGCTGGTGGCGCTGCCGCAGTCGCCGGAGGCGCGGCGGCCGGACCGGGATTGGCAGGCGGCTCAACGGGCGCGCAACCGCGTGTTGGACCGGGCGCATGAGGTCGGCGTGATCTCGGCGGCGGAGCGGGACCGGGCGAAGGAAGAGGCGGTGCCGAAGGGGCGGCGGGCGTTTCCGAAGTTCGCGCCGCATTTGTCGGAAGGCGAAGTCGCCAAGCAGGCGACGCTTGCCGTGCATGCGCTGACGATCGATCGCGAAGTTCAGGCGGCGCTGGAGACGCTTGCGGCGGAGCAGACGAAGCTGCTCGGCGAGAAGCTGTCTTCGGCGATTTTGGCGGTCGATAACGCGACGGGTGAAGTGCTCGCTTACGTGGGATCGGCGGGTTATCTGGATGCCAACCGCGCGGGCGCCATCGACATGGTGCAGGCGGTGCGCTCGCCGGGTTCGACGTTGAAGCCGTTGATTTATGGGCTCGCGTTCGAGGCGGGACTGGCGCACCCCGAGACGCTGATCGAAGATAAGCCGACGCGGTTCGGCAGCTATCGACCTGAGAATTTCGATGAGGCGTTTCATGGCACGGTGACGGTGCGCGAGGCGCTTGGTCTGTCGCTTAATGTGCCGGCGGTGAAGATGCTGTCGGCGGTGGGGCCAGGCAAGCTGACGGCGCGATTGCATCGGGCAGGCGTGAAGACGGAGTTGCCGCCGGAGACGGTGCCGTCGCTGGCGGTTGCGCTCGGCGGGATTGGGATGCGGCTGAAGGATCTGACGCAGCTCTATGTGGGGATTGCGCGCGGGGGCGAGCCGGTGCCTCTGACGTGGCGTCGCGACGGGGAGAGTTTTAAGGTTCGACTGGCGGTGGACCAGGAGGCGGCGAAGACGCGGCTCTTGTCGCCTGTGGCGGCGTGGTACGTGGGCGATGTCTTGAAAGATGCGCCAGCGCCGCTCAATGCGCGGGGCGGCAAGCTCGCCTACAAGACGGGGACGTCTTACGGTTATCGCGATGCGTGGGCAGTTGGGTTCGATGGGCGGCACACGATTGCTGTCTGGGTCGGGCGGCCGGATGGCGCGTCGGTGCCGGGGTTGATGGGCCGGTTGGCAGCGGCTCCCATTTTGTTCGATGCATTCCAGCGCGTGAGCGAGAAGCGGACGCCGCTCAAGGCGCCGCCTGCGGGTGTGATCAAGCGGGCGGGGTCCGATCTGCCGCCGCCGTTGAAGCGGTTTCGAGATGGGCCGGACGAGGCGGCGCCTACGGGACCGTTCCTCGATCAGCCGCCGCTCATTGCGTTTCCGCCGGACCGATCCGAGTTGGACATCGCGGAACGGGAAGCCGATGAACCCGTTGTGCTGAAGGCGGAGGGCGGGGCGTTGCCGCTCACCTGGCTGGTTGATGGCGCACCAATGGCAGTAGACGGGAACGACCGTGAGGTCGCCTGGACGCCGCCGGGCAAGGGGTTTGTGAAGCTCCAGGTGATCGACGCTCAAGGCCGGGCGGATCGCGTGACGGTGCGCCTCAGGTGATGTGGGCCGCGGCCGTGCTCTAAGCGGGGCTTAGCCGTTCACCGGGGTTTTCTATGAGCAGTCGTCATTCAACGGTTCTGGCGCTTTTGGCAGCTGCATCGCTGGCGGGATGTTCGGCAGAAGATGTGGGGCAGTTGCCGGCGGTTGGTGCCACGATCAACGAGACGACGGTGTCGGGGATTTCCTCGGGCGCGTACATGGCCGGGCAATTCCAGATGGCGCACGCGAAGATCGTGACTGGCGCGGCGATCATCGCGGGCGGGCCGTATGGGTGCGCGGAGAGTGCGTTCTCGGGCATGGTGATCGGGCCATTCGCTACGATGCTCAACGCGTCGAAGGCGATCTCGGGCTGCATGCAGAATTCGATGGCGGCGTGGGGCGTGCCGAATGCGGCGTTGCTTGCCGACAAGGCGATCGCGCGGGCGGCGGACGGCAAGATCGATGCAACGGCCGATGTGCTGACCGATCGGGTCTATTTGTTTTCGGGAACGAACGACCGCACGGTGGCACCGGCGATCGTGGCGAGCGCTGTTGAATTTTATCGGCGGCTCGGCGTGCCGGACGCAAATATCCGTTTCGTATCGGACATGCCCGCGGGGCACGCGTTCGTGACGGAGACAGAGGGGGCGTCGTGCTCGACGTCGGATCAGCCGTACATCGTCGATTGCGATTACGATCAGGCGCGGGACCTACTCACACATTTGTTGGGTACGATCGCTGCTCCGTCAAAGACGGCGCAAGGGCGGTATGTGTCGTTCGATCAGCGTCCGTTCGGTGAAGATCGCAATCGTTCGGGTCTGGCGGACACGGGTGTCGTGTACGTGCCGGATGCTTGCCGTGGCGGCGGTTGCCGGGTGCATGTGGCGTTTCATGGGTGCGCGCAGAATCGCGAAACTGTTGGAGACGCTTTCGTCGAACAGACGGGATTTGCGCGGTTGGCGGACACGAATCGGCTCGTGGTGCTGTTTCCGCAGACCGTCGTGACGGGGAACAATCCGCAGGGGTGCTGGGATTGGTGGGGCTATACGGGTTCGGACTTTCTGACTCGGGAGGCGCCGCAGGTCCGGGCTGTCGCCGCGATGCTGGAGCGGTTGGGTCAAAAAGCGAACTAAAGGGCCGGAATTCTGTTGATGCGCCACGGGTCGCACCGGCCGCTTTTGACCCCGGTCAACCGCTGGTCTAACCAGACATGGAAAAAGAGCGCCGGGCCGTCCATGCTTTGGGGAGCGGGGGGGCCGAATTCATTCGGACAGGTTGCGGTCCGCTGGGGGATATGCCGATGACTGTGTTTCGCGCCGATGCGGGTGTTGTGTGGGGGGCGGCGGATGCCGGCCGACCGCGCGCGTGGAGAGTCGCCGATGCGATGGCTAGTTCGGTCGCGGCGGTTGCTCTCATCGTGATGGTCGCGAATGCGACCGCGGACGACGAGATTGTGATGCCGGCCAATCCCGCGGGCACCTCAGCGACGACAGGTGGCGGGGCGGCCGATCCGGCGCGCGTTGCGCCGCGCTCGGAGTGGATGGTGGCGGCTTACAGCGGATCCCCTTACACCTATCCGAGCGACGTGAAGTTTACGAAGGCCGGTGAGCACGATTTCACGGTGAAGGATGTCAAATGGGAGGGGAAGCCCTTTATCAATCCGATCTACTACGGCGTGCGGGTGATGCGCTGGTTCGGGTCGGGGCGGACGGGCTCGATGCTCGACTTCACACATTCGAAGGCGCTGTCGAAGCGCACGCAGCAGGTCAAGTTCGAAGGGACGATGGACGGCAAGCCGGCCCCCGAACAAGCCTTGATCGGCAACATTTTTAATAAGCTCGAGGCGAGCCACGGCCACAATATGCTGACGTTGAACGGGCTGTTGCGGCTGCCGTCGTTTACGTTCCGGCTGTCGCCTTATGTGGGCATAGGAGCGGGGGTGTCGTTACCGCATTCGGAAGTGCATTTGCAGACCGACGCATCGCGCACATACGAGTATCAGATGGCCGGGCCCGTTGGGCAGGCGATCGTCGGGCTGGAATTCCGGCTGCCGCGAATGAGCTATTTTCTCGAGTACAAGTTTACGCTGGCCGACTACCGGATGCCGCTGACGGGCCGGGACGGGGACATCCTGTTCACCGACTTGTGGCAGCAGTTCACGGAATGGTGGAACGGCGTGGAGCCGCGCGATGGCTGGGCGGAGACGCGCTATACGAGCCACGAAATTATCGGTGGGCTTGGGGTGCGGTTGCCGACGGGCCCATAAAAGGGCCCGCCGCTTATGACTCAGTTCCAGCGCAAGAGGCGATCGATGTAGTCGAGTTCGAGTTGCGGGCGCTGGGCATCGCCGGCGCGCTTGCGCAATTCTTCCAAGACTTCGCGGGCGCGCTGAATGTCGATCTGATCAGGCACCTTGACGGAGCGGCCCTGGTCGGGACCTTGCGAGCGCTGTGGGCGGCCCATGGGATCGCGGGAATTCTCACCGTTTTCGCCGGCCTGCTGGTTGCCGTTCTGCTGCATCTGCTGCGCCATTTGCTGGGCGCCTTCGCGCAGCTGTTCGAGCGCCTGGGCCTGCTGCTGATTGGCCTGATCAAGGTCGCCCTGCTCGAGTGATTCCTCGGCGCCCTTCATGGACTTTTCCGCCTCGCCCAATTGCTCGGAAGGTTCAAGACCGCGTTCACGCATTTCCTTTTGCAGCTTGGCGAGCTTTTCACGAAGTTGCGCTTGGCGCTGACCGAGGGAATTCTTGCCCGACTGGCCTTCGCCCGGGGCCTCACCCTGCTCCTGGCCGCCCAGCGGATTGCCGCTCGAGGGGCCGTTATCCTGCTGCTCGCCGCGCTGCTGGCCCTGCTGACCCGCGCGGCCGTTGCGCAGATTCTGGGTGGTCTGCTCGCCGGTGTTCTTGCCGCCTTGCACGGGGTCCTTGCCCTGCTGCTGCTGCTCGAACGTTTCGTTCATCAGGTCCTGCTGCTCGTTCGCCACTTCGCCCATCTTGCGCATGGCGTTCTGCATTTCTTGATTCTGCTTGGCCTGCTGCTGGTTCTGCTGGCCTTGCTGCATGCGCTCCATCATGTCCTGCATCTGGGCGAGCATTTCTTTGGCCTGATCGCGCAGACCGTTCTCGGCCAACTGTTCCATCTCGCGCATCATCCGGTCGATGTCTTCGGCCGACATTTGCTCTTGGTTCTGGTCGTTACCGGACTGCTGCTGGTTCTGGTCAGCATTCTGCTTTTGCATCTGCTCGGCGAATTCCTGGAACGCTTCTCGCATCTCCTGCATGAGCTGGCGAATTTCCTCATCGGATGCGCCTTCCTCGAGCGCCTTGGCGAGCTTGTCCTGGATGTCGCGCAGGTTCTTTTCGGCGTCCGAGAGGGCGCCATCTTCGATGCGCAGAGCGGTGTGCCAAAGCTGTTCGATGGTGTCGTCGAGAACACTGCGCGTGATTTGACGGCCGGCGAGACGATGGACGGTGGCGCGGAGCGGTAGATAGACGCGTGGGTCGTCGATGAAGCCTTCGGGCGCGGCGGTCAGCGCAACCAATGCTTTGAGGACGCGCTCGCTGTAGCGGGGGTCTTCGATCAGCAGTTTTCGCTGTTCGATGAGTGCGCGGGCGAGCGGCTTGGAAAACGCGCGCTCGGGAAGAACGATCTCGATAGCCGGCGACTGGCCGATTTGCCCGGCGACATCCTTGGCTTCGAGCGTCATCATCACTGTCTGGCCGGACCAGGGGTGTGAGCCGATCTCGTGATAGGTGAAGGCTTCGCCGGATTTGGCGTTGCCGTTGGGAAGGCGGAGCGAAAGTTGGGGCGGCCGTGAGAACGGCGGGCGCGGGCCCTTCAATTCTTCGCCGCGGGCCCAGGCGGTCGAGGGATCGCCTTTGTCCTTGTCCTTCTTGCGCGCGAATTTCACTTCGGCGGAGGCGACGCCGTAGTCGTCCTGCACGAAGTAGGTGAGCTTCAATGCGCCTTTGGACGTGCGTTCCGGATTCTTCGTCAGTGCGATTCCAGGGGCGTTGTCGGGGATCATGTTGATCGGCCACGAGGCGACGACATTGCCGGCGGAGATGGCTTTGATGGTGCCGGAGGCGCGGATCTCGGTGCGGACTTCGGTGATGCCGGCGGCGGGTTTGGCGTCGGCGGCCGGTTCGATGGCGGGCAGCGGCTCCTTGGCGCCAGCGGGCCAGACTTCGAGTGCGATGTTGCTCTTGCCGGTGCCTGTCGAGCGGACGATGAGCACGCTGCGTTCTGGAACATCGAGCGGTTTTGCGTCGGGACTATCTGCGGCGGCGACGGGTGCAGCGCCGGTGTTAGCTGATCCATCGACCAGCATGAGCGGCGGGCGGCCGGTGTAGGCGGGCGGCGTTAGCCACGCGTCGAGACGCTGATTAATGGTGCTTGCTTCGCGATCAAAGCGAAAGGCGTCGGCTAGGCTATCGAGAGTTCCGCGGCCGGCGAAGGCGATGCCGAGCACAACAGCGAGCACGCTCAATGCGCGGACGGCAAACGGGTCGAAGCGGTAGGTGCGCGGTTCGGGACGGCCGGGGCGCAGTTTGGCGATGAGATCGGCCATGCGCTGGCGATGGGCGGACCAGATGGCTTGCGTCGAAGGGTCAGTGGCGGACGCGGTGAGCGTGTCTTCGTAGGATGTTGCCGGGCGATGCGGAATGCCGGACACCGCTTCGATGCGGCGGATGGCTTCCTCACGCGAGGGGAGGCGGATCTGGAGAACGTAGCCGATCCAGCCGGCAAGCGCTGCGGCGAAGAGTGCGAGCACGATCTTATGCGTGGTGGGTCCGAGGAGAGCCCATACTCCAGCGATGGAGAGCACGAGGAATACGGCTGCGATCGCGAACAAGACCCAAACGCGCAGCCAAGCCTGCTCAGCCACGACTGCCCAGCGGGCCTTGCGGATTTTGGCCTCAAAGGCCGAGTTCTGGACTGGGTGGGGAAGAGGTGTGTTCGCCATGCCAGAAAACTAGCATGGTCCGGATGACGGGGATCATTAAAAACCCGTCAGCCGTTCCCGATTGGTTGCTGCTTTTGGGTAGCCGTTCACGGGTGCTTTAGGAGCCTATTGGCCGCCGGCAAGCCATGGCGGCAGACGATCTTGACCGATGAGGTCGTCATACGTCGGACGCGGGCGGACGACCGCGTAGGTATTGCCGTTGACGAGCACTTCGGGCACGAGGGGGCGGGTGTTGTAGCTCGAGGACATGACGGCACCGTAGGCACCCGCCGTCATGAGGGCGATGAGATCGCCGGAGTTGAAGGCGGGGAGGGGGCGGTCGAGGGCGAGATAGTCGCCGGTTTCGCAGACGGGGCCGACGAGGTCTTGGGCGACGAGATCGTGGACGCCTTTGGGTTCGGTAACGGGCCACACGTCGTGGTGGGCTTCATAGAGCGTGGGGCGGATGAGATCGTTCATTGCGGCATCGACAATCGTGAAACGGCGACCCTGGCCTTCCTTCACGTAGATGACGCGGGTGACGAGGATGCCGGCGTTGCCGATGATCATGCGGCCGGGTTCCATGACGATCTTCAGGCGCAGATCGCCGAGCGTGTCCTTGACGACGCGCGCGTATTCGTCGGGATGGGGCGGCCATTCGTTGTCGGCGCGATAGGGCACGCCGAGGCCGCCGCCGATGTCGAGATGCTTCAGGTCGATCCCGCGCGCCTTCAGGTCGAGGACCATTTCGCGCATGAGCGTGAAGGCGTCGCGGAAGGGGCCGAGTTCGGTGATCTGGCTGCCGATGTGCATGTGGATGCCGGAGACGGCGATGCCCGGCATCTTGGCGGCGCGTTCGTAAAGCGCGGGCGCATCAAGGAAAGGCACGCCGAATTTATTCTCGGACTTGCCGGTGGAAATTTTGGCGTGCGTTTTGGCGTCGACGTCGGGATTGACGCGAATGGCGATTGACGCGGTGAGGCCGAGCGCGGAGGCGACTTCGCTGAGCTGGTCGAGTTCGGGGGCGCTTTCGATGTTGAAGCCGAGAATGCCTTCGCGCAGCGCGTAGGCCATTTCCTCGCGCGTTTTGCCGACGCCAGCGAAGATAATACGGGAGGCTGGGACGCCGGCGGCGCGGGCGCGGCGGAGTTCGCCTTCGGAGACCACATCCATGCCGGCACCGAGGCGGGCGAGCGTTGTCAGAACGGCCTGGTTAGAGTTGGCCTTCACGGCGAAGCAAATCAGATGATCCTGGCCGGCGAAGGCTTGATCGAGAACCTGGTAGTGCCGCTCGATGGTGGCGGTGGAATAGCAGTAGAACGGCGTGCCGACTTCGGCCGCGATGGTGCGGAGGTCGACGCCTTCGGCGTGGAGCGATCCGTTCTGGTAGGCGAAATGGTGCATGGAGGGCGGCGATCCGGAGTGGGCTTTGCATGTAAAGTTGACGCGCTGGGCGCGGTTTGGCGTGCGAGCTATAGGGGGGTAGCCTCTGTGGCGCAATGGCGAGCCCTGACCCTTGATTGGTTTCGATACCTTGATGGACGCGGCGGAACGGCGGCTCGATGGGCTGCCGCTAGAAAACCTGCGGGTTCGCGCGGGCGGGCGGGCGTGGGCCATCGCGGCGGTGCGGGATCAGGATAGGCTCCTGGCGGCAGCCGGGGATTGGACGCCTTTTCCGTTTGGTGTGCTGCTGTGGGAGTCGGCTCTGGTGCTTGGGGATGTGCTCCCCAAGGCGGGCCTCGTTCGCGGGGGGCCGGTTCTCGAACTTGGTGCTGGTACCGGTTTGGCTGGTCTCGTGGCGGCGGGACAGGGCGCGCGGGTGGTTCAGACCGATCACAGTTTTGAGGCTTTGGCGCTGTGCCGGCGGAATGCAGTGGCCAATGGCGTGACGGGGCTTGAGCAGCGCTTGGGTGATTGGAGCGCGTGGAGCGATGATACGGCCTGCGACGTGGTGATCGGGGCCGATATTCTCTACGAACCTGCACTTTACGGGGATATTCTGCGGGTTCTGGAGAGGGTGGTGCGCCCGGGCGGGGTGGCGGTTTTGACCGACCCGGGGCGCACGCACGCGGGACGATTTATCGATGGTCTGCGGGCGGCCGGATGGACGGTTGGTGTCGAGCGGCGGATGGTTGCGGCGCTGCCGCCATGCGAGGTGGGCGCGATGGTCAAGATCGATGTGATTGAGGCGCGGCGGACCTAACGGCCGTTAGCGAATGAGGCCGTCCAGGATGAAGCCCTGGTGAGGCTTGGCGGCTGCGCCTTCCGGTTTGCCCTGGCCGCTTTCGGCGGAGGCCGTGGATTTGGCTTCCGGCGCGTCGAGGCCACTCTTGATGCCGCAGCCGGACGCGAGCGCGGCAACAGCGAAAACGAGCGACAGTTGGGCGATGGGCTTCAGCATCAATCGGCCTAACATCTTGAACCAGGACTTCCTTTTAGCCGGTCTTGGACCCCAATTCCAAGCACGCGAGCCAACCTTGCGCCATTTTGAGGACGTTCTGTGGCGCAGTTCCCCCATGGCTGGTGCGGCTTTTCACGGAATTCTCAACAGATAGAACGCTGTAGATGTCTTGTGTGATGCGGGGCTCGACGCGCTGCATGGCCTCCAGCGGCAGGGCTTCGAGGTCGCAACCCTGCGTTTCGGCGAGTTTGACGATGGTACCGGTGACGTGGTGGGCGTCACGGAACGGCATTTTCAGTTCGCGGACGAGCCAGTCGGCCAGGTCGGTGGCGGTGGAGAAGCCGCGGCCGGCGGCGGCGCGCATGCGCTCGGGCACGGGTTCGAGGTCGCCGACCATGCCGCCCATGGCGGCGAGGGCGAGCTTCAGGGATGCGATGGCGTCGAAGGTGACTTCCTTGTCTTCCTGCATGTCCTTGGAATAGGCGAGCGGCAGACCCTTCATGACCATGACAAGGCTTTGGAAGGCACCGGCGATGCGGCCGACTTTGGCGCGCGAGAGTTCGGCGGCGTCGGGGTTGCGCTTTTGCGGCATGATCGATGAGCCGGTCGTGAATTTATCGGTGAGCGTGATGAAGCCGAACTGCGGCGTCATCCAGATCACGATCTCTTCTGCCAGCCGCGAGAGATGGACGGCTGCGATGGTGGCGGCGGCCAATGTTTCCAATGCAAAATCGCGGTCCGAGACGCCATCGAGCGAATTCGACATCGGCCGGTCGAAGCCGAGGTCGGCAGCGGTCTTGTGGCGATCGATGGGGAACGAGGTGCCGGCAAGCGCTGCGGAGCCGAGCGGGCTTTCGTTGAGGCGCTTTCTGGCATCGGCGAAACGTCCGCGGTCGCGCGCGAACATTTCGACGTAGGCCAGGAGATGGTGGCCGAACGTGACGGGTTGGGCGGGCTGCAAATGCGTGAAGCCCGGCATGACGGTGGCGGCATGCGCCTCGGCTTTTTTGGCGAGGGCCAATTGCAGCGATTTGAGCGCGGCGTCGATGCCGTCGATCTGATCGCGGACCCAGAGGCGGAAATCGGTGGCAACTTGGTCGTTGCGCGAGCGGGCCGTGTGCAGGCGGCCGGCGGGCGTGCCGGCGATTTCTTTGAGGCGGCTTTCAACGTTCATATGAACGTCTTCCAGGGCGCGTTTCCAATCGAACGTGCCGGCAGCCACTTCGGCTGCGACCTTGTCGAGACCGGCGATGATCGCATCCGCGTCGGCCTGCGTTATGATGCCGGCGTCGGCGAGCATGGCCGCGTGCGCCTTCGATCCGCGAATGTCCTGCGGGGCAAGCGCCTTGTCGAAGCCGATGGAGGCATTTATCTCCTCCATGATCTCCGCCGGGGACATGGCGAACCGTCCGCCCCACATTTTGTTGGATTCACTCGTCACGTGTGGGCTCTCCTTGAGCCTTGAGAAGCAAAGGTTAATCGATGACGGACAAAAACGGCCGCGAACCGGCCGCTTCGCGCTTGAGTTTGATCGGCGCGGCGCTGGCTGCGGCGGCGCTGGGGTTTGCGGCGGTATACGTCACGCAGGGCGGGCCTGACAATGAAAAGGGCGCGGAAAAGAGTGTGGCGGCCGAGGCGGCTCCCGCCAAACCGGCAGAGGCGGGGGCTGGCGGGGGCGATAGCCTCGTCGCGTTCGTGCGCAAGTCGCCGCCGGTGGAACTGGCCAATGTTTCCTTCAGTGACGAAGCCGGGGCGGCTAAGACGCTCACGGATTTCAAGGGCAAGGTCGTCCTGTTGAACCTGTGGGCGACTTGGTGCCTGCCGTGCCGGCACGAGATGCCGTCGCTCGACCGGCTGCAGAAGGAGATGGGCTCGGATCAGTTTGAGGTGGTTGCGTTGAGCCTCGATCGCGCGGGCAAGGATGCGGCGCGGAAATTTTTCGACGAGATCAGGATAGCGAACCTGAAACTCTACATCGACCCGACAATGAAGGCGGGCAATGGCCTGCGCGCGGTCGGGATGCCAACGACGATTCTCATCGGCAAGGATGGGAAGGAGTTGGGGCGGCTTCCTGGACCGGCTGAGTGGGACGGTCCGGCGGCCAAGGCACTGATTGCGGAGGCGTTGAGGTAGGCGGGCATAAGAAAAACGTCTTCGATCGGGGATCGAAGACGCGGGAAGGCTCAGATTGGGTCTTGAACGGTCGGTTATCGCTTCTTCTGTGTGAGCGCGGAGGCGGCGGCGGACTTAGCTTCCTTTGAAGCCGTCTTGCTCTTGAGGATCTTGCCGGCGGACGAGGCGACCTTGGCGCTGGTCTTTTCAGTCGAGCCCTTCTGCGTCAGGGCGGAGGCGGCAACGGCCTTTTCGGCCTTCGTCGCGGTCTTGCTCTTCAAAACTTTGGCGGCCGAGGAGGCCACTTTCTTACCCGTGCTCGCACTCTTTGCCATGGGATTGTCTCTCATGTTCGGTTGGCGGCCGCGACAGGCGGGCCGTGCGGATCATGGTTGATCCGGCGGCAGAGTGAGCGGATTCGCGGGCGGCGTGAATGGGGCGGTGGTTGGCGGGCAACCGGCAGCCGGCAGTAGGTCGCCGGGGTGTGAGGTGCGCCTGCGGCGCTATTCTATTGCTGGATCCCCGGCCGGTGCTCGTCTGTGGCTCGCTGGGCCGAGGATGACGAAAGGGGGGGGCGCTGCGCGTTCCCTCGCTCCATTGCGGCGAGGGCGCGCGGCGGCGGGCTATCGTCCGGCGTTGACAGGTGGGGGGTGGGGCGGCACAAGGCGGCGATCCCATTCAGAGCTTTCATATGCGAGGACCTCCCCCATGGCGCACGCCGACCTGCAAAAGACGATTGAAGCTGCCTGGGAGGCGCGGGACGAAATCACGAGCGGCACCAAGGGCGAAGTTCGCGATGCCGTCGAGGCGGCGCTCAATTTGCTCGATAAGGGCGAGGCGCGGGTGGCGGAAAGGGGTGCGGACGGCTGGGTCGTGAATCAGTGGCTGAAGAAAGCCGTCCTTCTGTCGTTCCGGTTGAACGATATGAGTTTGATCGCGGGCGGTCCGGCGGGCTCGTTCTACTGGGACAAGGTGGCGCCGAAATTCGAGGGCTGGACTGCGGACGATTTCAAGAAGGGCGGGTTTCGGGTACTGCCCGGCGCCTATGTGCGCAAGTCGGCGTACATCGCTCCCGGTGCAGTGCTGCTGCCGTCGTTCGTCAATTTGGGCGCCTATGTCGGATCGGGGACGATGGTCGATACGTGGGCGACGGTCGGGTCATGCGCGCAGATCGGCAAAAACTGTCATATTTCGGGGGGCGCTGGGATCGGCGGCGTGTTGGAGCCGCTGCAGGCGGGCCCCGTGATCATTGAGGACAATTGCTTTATCGGTGCGCGGGCGGAAGTGGCTGAAGGCGTGCAGGTCGGTGAGGGGTCGGTGTTGTCGATGGGTGTGTATCTCGGTGCTTCGACGACGATCATCGACAGGGCGACGGGCGAGCGGATGTTCGGCAAGGTGCCGCCCTACTCCGTGGTTGTTTCGGGAACTATGCCGGGTAAGCCGTTGCCTAACGGCGAGCCGGGGCCAAACCTCTACTGTGCGGTGATTGTGAAACGCGTTGACGAAAAAACACGATCCAAGACGAGCATTAACGATCTCTTGAGAGATTGAGGACAAACCTCCGGCATACTACCGATGCGTGCAATTTGGCGCGCGGTTATTTCCGGAGGCGGGTGTGGGCATTTTGCGCACATTGATTGAGACATTCCAACCGAGCGGGTCTTCGACGGCCGACCTCGAGTCGTCGGCGCTGGCGGCTGCGCAGGCCGCCATGGATGAGGCGATCCGTAATCGTCAAGCTGAAGAACGGCGCGCTGCAGCGGCGGGCGACCGCCGGGTGGCGCAAACTGGCAGCTATACGGGACCTGACCGGCGCGCGGGCGATCGCCGGAGTGGTGGCGCGTTTGGGCGGCGGACGCGCGACTAGCGAACGTCCCACGGCGTGCGATCTGCAACCTGCCGCGCGGTTTGATCGCCTCACCGCGCGCGCTTCTAAACGGCGGCGGCAAGCGGTAGGGTCGCCGACTTATGGCAGATCCACAACCGGCTTCATCTCATGACTCTTGACGTGACCGACCCCGTTGCATTGGCGCGGGCCCTGATCCAGTGCCGCAGCGTGACGCCGGAGGAGGGCGGCGCGCTGACGTTGCTGCAGTCCGTTCTGGAGCCGTTGGGGTTCATTTGCGAACGGGTGACTTTCCAGGAGGCCGGCACGCCGGATATCGAAAACCTCTATGCCCGGCGCGGCACAACGGGGGCAAATCTCTGCTTTGCAGGACATACGGATGTGGTGCCGCCCGGGAATGTGGCGGCGTGGCATTCTGATCCTTTCGCGGCGGAAATCCGGGATGGCGTTCTCTATGGGCGCGGCGCGGTTGACATGAAGGGCGCCATCGCCTGCTTCGTCGCAGCGGTGGCGCGCGCGATCGCAGCAGGTGAGGACACGGGGTCGGTTTCGTTGCTAATCACGGGTGACGAGGAAGGGCCGTCGATCAACGGGACGGTGAAAGTTTTGCAGTGGTTGGCGGAGCGCGGCGAACGGCTTGATGCGGCGATTGTGGGCGAGCCGTCCAATCCGGATGCGCTGGGTGATGAAATCAAGATTGGACGGCGCGGTTCGGTGACGGGCGAACTGGTCGTGCATGGGGTGCAGGGGCATGCGGCCTATCCGCACCGGGCGGACAATCCGCTGCCGAAGCTGGCGCAGTTCATCACGCGTCTCAGCGGTACGCGCATCGACGAAGGAACGCGGCACTTCGAGCCGTCGAATTGCCAGGTGACGATCGTGTCAGTGCCTAATACGGCGGCCAACGTCATTCCGGCGTTCGCGGCGGCGACGTTCAACATTCGCTACAATGATATCTGGCGGCGATCGACCATCGAGGAGTGGGTGCGGCTGCAGTGCGAGGCGGCGGCTTTGGCAACGGGTGCGCGGTATGACGTTTCGTTTGCGGGGACGGGGGACGTGTTTTTGACGGAGCGGGGACCTTTGGTAGATGCCCTTACGTCCGCAGTGCAGGCGGTGACCGGGCGAACGCCTGCTCTTTCGACGTCGGGAGGGACGTCGGATGCCCGATTTATAAAGGATTATTGCCCGGTGGTTGAATTCGGGCTGGTCAACCGCACCATCCATCAGGTGGATGAGTGCGTGCCGCTAGAGGATCTCGGCCGGTTGACCGAAATCTACCGACTCGTCATTCGTGCGGATGCCGTTCCGACGCGTTAGGACTCTGACTAGGCCGGCGACGTAACGAATTTAGAACGACGTGCTGATCGTTGTGAACGAGCCGTTCAAGTTCGTACCCACGTTGGTGAGCCCTGGGACGAGAAGAATTGCGATGAGTGCGGTTATGAGTGCGTACTCGATGGCGGTGGCGCCGGATTCGTCGTTCAGAAACGTTTTCAGCATCACCAACTCCCGCGTGTACCGCTTGCCTTTGTCGCTTTGTCTCGTGCGCGAGACAGAGCCAACGTGCCATTGTCCGATTAGATAAAACTATGCTGTCCGGGCTTAACATCTCGTGAAATGCCGACGCTCTGAAGTCCTTGAATTCCGGCGATTAGGGCTACGGTGAACATTGTCTTATTGGCCGAAAGATCGCCGCGATCCGGGCACACTCCGCAGCTCAAACGAAGGCTCTTAAAGCAAAACCCACCCGGCATGGGCCGGGTGGGTTTCGAGGCCGAATGGGCCGCCTTCAATTCGAACCCGGCTTCTCCCGAAGGAGACACCGTAGGTTCGGAATTAGAGGGCTGCGCCGACGTCCGAGAAGGTGCCGTCGAGGGCGGTACGGAGGGCGGTCAGGCCCGGGATGAGCAGAACGCCGATCAGAGCGGCGAGCAGGCCGTATTCGATAGCCGTTGCGCCCGACTCGTCCTTCAGGAAGCGCGAAAAGTTCGTCATGATGTAGTCTCCCAATCCACTGGTTCGGTTTCACTAAAGCTCAGTTGCAGGGGTTCGGCCCAGTGCGTCTGAACTGAAGCTAACTTACAGCCCCAGATGTTAAACTGAGGTAAAAGCGCCGAACTTTCGCGCGCAATACTTGTTGCTAGAGTGTGAATGCTTGGATCGCAACCCCATCTTTCATGTCTGCTGCAAGTATAAATCAAGTGTATTCTCTGGATAATTTTTTGTAAAACTATGCTTTTGCTTGGAAAAGCATTCAATCTCATCGCTAATAATTCGTTATGCTGAGTTTTGTTTTATTTTATGCTGTTGCTGCGGTGGGGATGTCTAGATCGGAACTCGGCGTTCTACACGCCGGGGTGGGTTAGGGGCCGGCTGACTACATCGGCATTGTTTGCCACGAGGATTTCAGTCCTGTGCTCAGAGGCTGGCTAACTGCCGGATCGGCACCGTAACTGTGCGTAAAATTTGCTGGATGGCGTGATGCCGGCCTCGGAACCGGTGGCGTCGCGATATCGTGCGAGCGGTTCCGGCACATCCGTTTGCACTTCTTTCACCATTTCCTGACCTAATCGGGTCGAGACATATTCGAGTGAGAGGTCTGGCGATGTTGCGGAAGGCGAGAATGAGTGTGATGCGGGCCGTTGTGCCGCTCGTGGCGCTACCGATTATGATCCTGAGCGGTCAGGCAGTGCCGGCCGTGGCTGCAGAAGACCTCGTTGTCCGGTATGATCAGTCGCAACTCCTGCGGCTGCCCCGCGCTGTTTCCGAGATTATTGTCGGCAACCCGTCGATCGCCGACGTGACCGTTCAGTCGGGCAACATGCTCGTCATTACTGGCAAGACCTTTGGCATCACAAACATCATCGCGCTGGATGGCGATAAGAACGTGATCCAGGACCAGCGCGTGGTTGTGGAGCGTGATGAGCGCGGCATCGTCAATATCAGCCGCGCCGGACTGCGCAAATCGTTTAGCTGCAACCCGAACTGTGCGCCGACGATCACAATCGGCGATGAAGCTGGGTACTTCAACCAAGTCGTGCAGAGCTCGTCGAGCAAAACAAAATTTTCGGAGTCTGGCTCTGATGGCGCGTCGGGAAACGCGCAGGCTAACCAGTAAGGCCGCTGGGCTGGTTGCTGCGATACGCTATAAAGAGGCTCCCGCGAGGGGGCCTTTTTTTGTTGAGCGAGGCTCGATGGGTATTCGTGGTCAATAATGTCTTTAGAACAGCAGGCCAATTTTATTTAGTTTTTATTAAATTTGACAGGCTCGGATTGGGCTAATCTTTATTCGAACTTGCTTTACTCCAGGCATCATCACTCAGGTTGCGCACCGTCCATTCAGGATGTTGCGGGCGTGAGATTAGTGGGGTCTTGGATATGGTTCCGAATAGTCCTAGTCAGGCGAATACTGTGAAAGCCGCGACCCTGCTCGGGCGCTTCAAGCAGAACCAGGACGGTGTCACCGCAGTTGAATTCGGCCTCGTAGCCGCGCCATTTCTCGCGTTTGTACTCGGCATCATGGCGATCGGCTTGCAGTTCTTCACGATCAACACGCTCGATCAGGCGGTGGAGAAGGCGTCGCGAAAGATTCGTACCGGTCAGGCGCAACGCGCCAATATGACATTGGGCGATTTCAAAAATCTCGTTTGCGAGTCCGGCGGCTCCTACCTGCAAAGGGACTGCAACAATATCTACATTCACGTGCAGAATTCGGGCGACTGGGCCGATATCACGCCGACGGCCTGCGCAACCAACGGCCAAATGACGACACAGGCCAATACGACGGGCGCGGTCTCAGATTCGGCGGGCGGCGGATCGCAGGTCGTGCTCGTGACGGTTTGTTACGATTGGACGATGCCGTTGAAACTGCCTTATCTCCAATACATTCTGATGCGTCCAGCAGATGGCGTTCCGCTTGTTAGCGGTGGATCGCTGATCCAGTCGGTGGCGACGTTCCGAAGCGAAAACTTCTAATCAAGCGGACAGCATACCGTTTTGCTCCATCATTCCGAGGCCATCATGTCCGAGATCACGAAAAAAACTTCCGCTTCTGGCCGCCGGTTCGCCGGTGACAAGCGCGGTATTGCCGCCGTCGAGTTCAGCCTCCTTGTTCCGGTGCTGTTGATCATATTCATCGGGGTAATCGAGGTGACTCGGGCGGTCTCGATCGACCGGCGCTTCGGAAAGGTCACATCGATGGTGGCGGACCTGCTGACCCGCGAAACGGATCCGGTGGATGCCGCCACGGTGCAAGGGATCTATGGGATCGTCAATCATATCATGGGTGTGTGGGGGACAGAGACGCTGAAGCTGCACATTACGCCCGTGCGCGCCGCAGCCGACGATCGCAACGATGTTTATGTGTATGCGGCCAAAGCGAACCGTCCATCGTTCGGGGCGAACGCGACGTCGCCGCGGGATGTCTGTGAGCGGTTTGCTGGCTTGACCACCGATCTTCTCGACACCGGCGGTACGGCCATCGTGGTCGAGGGCGAGTATGGATTTGCTCCCCTGATCGCCGAGGGCTTCATTCCGGCCACGACGTGGGAAGACCGGGCGGTGTTCGCCCCCCGCGAAGGAAACGGGTGCATCAGCTTCGAACCCGATCAGGGCGAAAGCGCCGATTGCGAGCCGACGCCCAGCTGCGAGTGAATTGAACTGTGTGCAGAAATGTCTGGCATCGGGCAGGATATATTTCTGCCCGATGTTGTATTATGTAACGAGTTCTCTTTCCTCTTTGAGGTGAGGGTCCTATTCCGCGGGGCTCCTCGCCAATCATACGAGCACCGTTTATTCGTCGCCGTGTTTTCTTTTTCAGGGCGCAGATTTTTTCAATGGGACGACGTTCATCACATACGCCTGAAGAGTTGCGCGAGCTCATCCTGCAGGCTTCCACTGAATTGATCAGTGAGGGCGGGCTGACTGGCCTCTCCGCGCGCGAAATAGCGCGGCGTATCAACTATTCGCCCGGCACGCTCTACAACGTCTTTGAGAATCTCGATGATCTCGTTTTGACGATCGAGGGACGATTGATCGATGGCTTGGCGGCGGAACTCGATAAGGTTCCCGCGCAGCACAGTCCGATGGAACAAGCGCTGGCGATGGGACGGGCCTATCTCGATTACACCAGCAAAAAGCCCAAACTCTGGAACCTTCTGTTTGAGCATCATTTGCCGGCGGGGCGCGAAGTTCCGGTTTGGTACCAGCAGAAGCTCGACTCGGTGATGCAACGCGTGGAGGCCGTTGTGTCGCCACTGATGCCGCGGCGGAGCGCTGAGGACGTCACGCGATCTGCACACGTCCTTTGGGCGGGTGTGCATGGGATTACGTCGCTGGCGACGGCCGACAAGTTGGCTGTCGTGACAAGCGAAGGCGCAGGCCCCTTGGTTGATCTGCTGATCTCAGCCTATCTGCAAGGGATCAATCAATCCGGAAAACCGGCTCGCTGAGTGCGCTCAATTCCATAGCGCGTTCAGTTTGGTTTAGGCGGCAGCACGGCCGCCATCTGTGGCCAGCCATGCGCCACAGCACGCCTTGGCGAGGTCGCGCACTCGTAAAATATAGCTCTGGCGCTCGGTGACTGAGATGACACCACGGGCGTCGAGCAGGTTGAAAACGTGGCTGGCCTTGATGCACTGGTCGTAGGCGGGCAGTGCGAGCAGATGGCTTTCGGCGCCGCTGCCTTTTTCGAGCAGCGATTGGCATTCGGCCTCGGCGTCTTTGAAATGCTGAAGCAGCATGGCAGTGTCGGCGTGCTCGAAGTTGTAGCGGGAGTACTCGCGCTCGGCCTGCAGGAACACATCACCGTAGGAGAGTTTGCGTTCGTCAGCGCGGCCGTTGAAGTTCAGATCAAAGACGCGGTCGACGCCTTGAACGTACATGGCGAGGCGTTCCAGACCGTATGTGATTTCGCCGGCCACGGGCGAGCAGTCGTAGCCGCCGACCTGCTGGAAGTACGTGAATTGCGTCACCTCCATTCCGTTGCACCAGACTTCCCATCCCAAACCCCAGGCACCGAGCGTGGGGCTTTCCCAGTCGTCTTCCACGAAGCGGATGTCGTTGACCTTAGTGTCGATGCCAATGGCGTCGAGGCTTTGCAGATAGAGATCGAGGATGTTTTCCGGCGACGGCTTCATGATCAACTGGAACTGGTAGTAGTGCTGCAGGCGATTGGGGTTCTCACCGTATCGGCCGTCCTTGGGGCGGCGCGAGGGCTGGACGTAGCAGGCGCTCCAGGGGCGGGGTCCGAGCGCGCGGAGTGTGGTGGCCGGGTGGAAGGTGCCGGCGCCGACTTCCATGTCGTAGGGCTGGAGCACGACGCAGCCCTGCGCGCCCCAGAACTGCTGCAGGGTCAGGATCAGGTCCTGAAACGCTTCGCGGGGTTTCAGGGCGGGGACGGATTTCGTCGTCATGTCAAAGGCTCATGGGTGCGGTTGTGCCGGTTCGGGCGGCACTATACGTATTCTGGCCACGGCGTCACGTTCTATAGGTGAGCCCCACTCCTCTTTGCCGGCAGCAGCGAGGGGTTATTGCGCGGCACATGCGGTGCAGGAAGAGAGAACACTCCCGTGGATATTCTGGCTTGGCTCTGGTGGGCGGTGGCGAGCGTGGTGTCGATCGCGTGGTC